>Ga0055449_10000090_pt1 | contig 22698 bp, 18 predicted proteins | sample China_Galinas_PW_2_FD_57739 | JGI IMG/M metagenome (GOLD analysis project Ga0055449, IMG submission 57739) | Wetland microbial communities from San Francisco Bay, California, USA, that impact long-term carbon sequestration - China_Galinas_PWB_D1 | ecosystem: Environmental > Aquatic > Marine >... | reverse complement strand
CTCGTTCAAGGACCTCGACTCGAAGCGCATCAGCGCCGAGCGGCACCCGGGCGAGAGCCGGCTGTACGCGCGGGTGATCCGTGAGGGGACCCTGCGACCAGGCGAGCGCGTCGAGATGAACAAAGCAGGGGATGCCGCGGTCTGAGTCCTCGAGACCCATGAAAGAGCCCTGACTACTCGTCAGCGTAGAACACGATCTGTGACGCCACCCAGTGGTTGGCGTCGCCCGCCTCGCCCTCGAACACGCTTGGGCGGTAGAGGACCTCGACCTCGCCGTCTGACAACGCCTCGGACGGCACCTCGACCGTCCACGGCAGGACGACATCGCCCGGAGCCCACCCGGCCCGGTCGAACTTCCACGTGCCGGATTGCGGGCGGACGGGGTTGAGGTAGACGTCCTCCTTCCAGAGCGTGTTGCGGAACTCCTGCCCGTCGATCGTGAGCGTGCGCTCGTTGGGGGTGAACTCGCCGAACCCGCCGTGCCCGGTTGTGGTGACACGAACGCGGGCGGAGGTCGTGCCCTCGGGCACCTTGACGCGGATGGGCTGGAACGCCGCGTCGATCTCATCCTGCGTGTTGCCGAAGTGGTAGGTCTGGTTCCACAAATTGACTACGCCGAGCACGCGGCGCCGGGGCGCGCCGAGGTAGTACTCGAGGTCGAGCGAGACGTCGAAGCCCTTCTGCTGAGCCGGTTCCTCGACCTTCCCCTCCCACGAATCGATAAGTAGCCCGAGCTTCACATCGCCGCGCAGCAGCGGCTCGAAGTCGGTCACGTCCACACGCCAAGTCCACTCGCGCCGGTACGGCGTGATGTAGCGCAGCACCTCGAACCGCTCGGCCTTGTCGCCCTCGCTCCGCCACGCGTAGACCGCGGCCGAGCGATCCCACTTGTCCCAGCCGCCCGGCCCCGGCTCGAGCGTCAGCACCGCGATGACGCGCGCCGCGTCCTCCGGGTCCAGCGGCAGGCTCACGACCTCATCGGCGTTCCGTCTCGCCCCGTACAGCAGCTCGTGCTCGAAGGCGTGGACGATGACCGGCTCGGGGGAGATCGACGCACAGTCGCCCGGGTCACGCTGCTCGATCCTGATGTCGTCGATGGACGCGGTGGTCTTGGTCTCGCCCGTGCGCGCGCCGAAGGCCGCCCGGCACTCGTACGCCGAGATCCCCGCGAAAAAGGCGTCCTCCCACAGCGGCTGATCGTCGATCCACAACGAGACCTCGGCCCCGCCCGCGATAAAGCGGAGCAGAAGGCGGAACCGGTGCTCATCGTCGAGCCCGCGGAACTCGACCGGGGAGACGCGCTTGGCGAGCTCGCGACCGTCCCAGTGCAGCGAGACCTCTCGCTGCGGGCGATCGTAGAAGTTGCCGTACCCGTCGAACCACGTGCTCGACGGCGGGTCGAAGGTGTCGAGCCCGACCGCGAACGTGCCGGGCAGGTTCGGCGCCTCCCATTCGCAGTCGCGCGCCGGGCCTTCCGCACCGAACTCGTCGGTGCTCAGCAGGGCGAAGCCCATGCCGTGCGCGCCGTAGCCGAGCGTGAACGTGAACCTCGCCTCGATCTCGCGGAAGCACCCTTTGTGCTCACGGGCGAAGGCGATGGTGTTGCGCTGCTCGGCGCGCACGCGGACCGGGTTGACAAGGGTCAGCACCCCGTCCTCGACCACAGGACCGGGCTCGGCCCCGAAGGTCGCGGGCTCGTACGGCGCGCCCTCGGTCTCGAAGTCCTGGACCGTCTGAGCGGTACAGACCGGTGCAACGGCGAGGAACGACACGATCAGGGGTGCGGTTCGCATGGCACCAACGTACCGCGACCCGGCTCCTGACGCCCGGCTCACTCGCCGCCCAGCGGCCCACCCTACTCCGAGCTCTGCCGCCCCTCGATCGCCGCGAGCAGGCACCCCGTGCCGAGGATGAGCAGGTCGTCGATGACCTCGTCGTCGGCGTGCACCGCGATGCCGAGCCGGTAGACGAAGGGGTTGAAGTGAGTGCGGAACGTCGCGAGGCGTGTGCTGTCGGTGTCGCGGGTGAGGTGGAACTGCTGCGGCATCATCGCGGCGATCAAGGGGTGGATCCGCCGGACGATCGCCTTGCCGCCCGAGTCCTCCTTGAGCGTCGCGATCTGCCGCCCCTGCTCGTCGAAGACGAGCCACGAGTCGCGGAACATCGACTTGAGCCCCTTGCGCCGGACCGACCCGATCGCCTCGCCGCTCGGGAGCGTCACGTCGTAGGTGGCGCCGAAGTCGATGACCTGCCGCGCCTGCATGCGGATCAGCTCCTCGGTGCGGTCCTCGCTGGTGAAGATGCGGAGGTCCTCGCGCAGCTTGAACGCCTTCTGCCGGCAGAACCCGACGACCGCCCCCTGCCCGTCGTAGATGTGGAACGACGCGCCGAGAATGGTGAGGATCTTGCGGCGGATGGTGTACCGCTCGCCTTCCCGTGGTGTGAATGCCATGGCCGGATGATACAGCGGCGCGGTCGGGTGCAGAGCTTCCGGTGACCCGGCTCGGCTCACGCCGACCGCGCGCCACTGCACGGGCTACCGGACGCGACGACCCCGTCCGATCGATCAGGGGCAGCCGGTGTCGTAGTTCGCGAAGTAGTAGTTGACGTAGAAACTCAGATCGGCGGCGGTGACGATCCCGTCCGGCTGGGCGTAGTAGGGGTCGTCGTATCTCGCCCCCCGTGTCGTGAGGTCCGCGATTGCGTTCCCCGCGACGAACGCGTTGATGTATGCCTCGAGGTCGGCGGCCGAGATCCTGCAGTCCGCTCCGGACTTGCCGCCCGGCACGGTCACCAGATCGAAGTGTGCGTCGTAGTAGGGTCGGGTCGGGTGCCAGATTCTGCCGGATGTCGGCGTGTACGGGTCCTTGATCCCGAGGGCCGCCTTGGTCGCGGTGTAGGGGAACGGCTCTGTGACATCGACGAAGCCCGCGAGCCCCGAGCCCTGCCAGTCCGGATCGACGATGCCGATGTTGCTGTGGGAGACATTCGTCGGGAAGTCGGGTGTGCCCCAGGGCGCTCCGTCCGGGAGATCGGTCGTGGCCGCCGCTGCGAAGATGCAGTTCGAGAACGTGACGGGCCCGAGCGCGCTGAAGCCGTTGTAGTAATACGGCACGAAGCCGCTCCGCGTGCGGAACAGCTGGTACTGCGGCACAACGAGGTCGGAGGCGGACCAGTTGTTCCAGTCGCCCCAGTACTGGCTCGCCGGCGGGGTGAACTGGTCGAACGGCTGTCCCACCTGCAGCCGCGCGTAGACGCCGTTGGCGTGAACGTACCGGTCGCGGGGAATCCCGAGACGGGGATCCGTGGGATACGCCGCGGGGTCGGATTGGTTGATGAAGGCCTCGCCCTCGTGGAAGAAGAACTGGAGCCCGGGCATCGCCCCCAGACCCGGCCCTGCCGGTGGTGCGGCGTCGCCGGCCTTGATCACCGTGTCCGCGAAGACGGCGTTCTCTTCGTCCCAGAAGGTCTGCATCACGTCCTTGTGATGTCCCGTCGCGAGGTCCCCGTCCGAGTCGTAGAGCATCGTGACCGACGAGCGGGTGACGCAGCGCGAGTGCTGGAAAACATCGCCGGTCACCTCATCGAGCTCGCAGCGATCGACCAACATGGCGTTCACGAAGCCGTACAGGGTCGAGCCGATCATCCGGCAGCGATCGAAGTAGTACTGCTGCTGCCCGGTCCAGGAGTTGCCGTTCCGCAGCCAGAAGTCGTCCGACTCCGCGCCGCTGATCGCGAGGAAGTCGCAGCGCACCCACGCCATGTGCGAGCCGTCGTTGGTGTAGATCTGGTCGATGCTCGGCAGATCGAACGTGCAGCCGATGAAGCCGAACTCGTCGGCTGCCACACGGGTGAACGTGCCGTTGTTGACGCCGACGAACGTGGCATCGCCCCGCCCATCGATCCAGATCCAGTCGTTGGGGGAGTTGTCCTGCCACGCCACGCCGCCGCCCGACGCGGTCAGCCCGCCCAGGTGCCATGTCCTGCCCGGCTCGAGCGTGATGAGCCCGCCGTCCGTGAGCGAGGCGATGGCGGCCGACAGCTCCGCGTCGTTGGTGACGTGGATGGTCGTTGCGGGGCGTTCGAGCCCGAGGGTCACGGTGCGGCTCGTGCCGTCCTTGGCGCGGACGTACGCGATGATCGTCTGCTCGCGCTGTCCGGCCGCCCAATGGACCGGGAAGTTCACGTACCCGTCCACGGGATCGCGCAGAAGCCCGTTGGCCGCGACGAAGTCGATGCCGCTGGTGTCCCCGACGAAGAGCTCGACCTCGCCGAGCGGGAGCCCGGGCGGGTCGAGGAACCGCGCCACCGGCGCCTTGCTCGGCATCGGCGGCTGGAGTTGTGCGCTAACCCCCGCACTGCAGATGAGATACGTGCCGAGAGTGATGATTCGATGTCTCAATGCTCGCCTCCGTGCGCCCACGCCGTGGCTTCCGTACCGGCGCGCCACTCCGGCGGCGCGCGACACCGACTACGCGGGTTTGGGTGGATGGTTCCCCGAACGAACCGGCGGCGTCACCGTCTGCAGGGAATTGCGGACAAATCGGGGTGAAGCACCCCCGGAGAAACACGTGGTTGTTTGCGTGGTGAAAACTGGCGCCATGTCGTGGCCAGTGAACCGGGTGTTGCGGAGCACTCCCCACGCGGGCAGGACCCCGCCCGGCAGGCCTGCACGCGGGTTGAGCTACGATCGGCGGATGCATGATCCCGTACGGTTCCAGGTCGTGGCCGACTTCGAGCCGACCGGCGACCAGCCGACGGCGATTGAGGCGCTGGCGGAGCGGATCGGGTCGGGCGCCCGCCACTCGGTCCTCCTCGGTGCCACCGGCACGGGCAAAACCTTCACGATGGCCAACATCATCGCCCGCCTCGGCAAGCCGACGCTGATCATCAGCCACAACAAGACGCTGGCGGCCCAGCTCTACGAGGAGCTGCGCGGGTTCCTGCCCAACAACTCGGTCAACTACTTCGTCAGCTACTACGACTACTACCAGCCCGAGGCCTACATCCCCCAGCGCGACATCTACATCGAAAAGGACGCGTCCCGCAACGAGGATCTCGAGCTGCTGCGTCTGGCCGCGACCAGCAACCTGCTCTCCCGGCGCGACACCGTCGTCGTCGCGTCGGTCTCCTGCATCTTCGGGCTCGGCTCGCCGGAGGCCTACGGGCAGAAGGTGCTGGCGATCACCAAGGGCGGCACGCTCGACCGGCGTGCGTTCTTCCTCGCCCTCAGCTCGATGCAGTACGTCCGCTCCGAGGTCGAGTTCAAGCGCGGACTCTACCGGGTCCGCGGCGACGCGATCGAGATCTGGCCCGCGTACGAGCGATTCGCCGTCCGTGTCGAGCTGTTCGGCGACGAGATCGACCGCGTCGACCTCGTCAACCCGACCAGCGGCGAGCTGATCGCCGAGGAGCACCAGTACTTCCTCTTCCCGGCCGTGCACTACGTCATGCCCGAGGACCAGCTCCAGGCGGCGCTCGACGGCATCCGCGCCGAACTCGACGAGCGGGTCATGCAGCTGCGCCACGAGGGCAAGCTGCTCGAGGCGCAGCGCCTGCTCGCACGGACGAAATACGACCTCGAGATGATCGAGGAGGTCGGATTCTGCTCCGGCATCGAGAACTACTCGCGGTACATGGACGGGCGGGCGCCGGGCGAGCGCCCGTTCACACTGCTCGACTACTTCGACTATGCGCCGCCCGAGGGGGGCGATGGGCACTGGGCAATGGGCAATGGGGCGGGGAAGAACCAGACGCGCCCGAATCTGCAGGACTGGCTGGTGATCGTGGATGAGAGCCACGTGACGATCCCGCAGATCCGGGCGATGTTCAACGGCGACAAGGCGCGCAAGGACGTGCTGGTCGAGCACGGGTTCCGCCTGCCGAGCGCGCTCGACAACCGACCGCTGCGCTTCGAGGAGTTCGCGTCGATCGTCCCGCGCCTCGTGTACGTCAGCGCCACGCCGGGCGACTACGAGCTGGAGCTGGTCGGCGGCGAGGTCGTCGAGCAGATCATCCGCCCGACCGGGCTGGTCGACCCCGAGATCGAGATCCGCCCGGCCCAGGGGCAGGTCGCCGACCTGATGGAACGCTGCCGCGAGCGCGTCGAGAGCGGCGAGCGAGTGCTCGTCACGGCCCTGACCAAGCGGCTGTGCGAGGATCTCGCGAAGTACCTCGACGGCGAGGGGTTCCGCGTGCGCTATCTGCACAGCGAGATCGAGACGCTCGAGCGCATGACGATCCTGACCGACCTGCGCTCCGGGGCGTTCGACGTGCTGATCGGCGTGAACCTGCTGCGCGAAGGGCTCGACCTGCCGGAGGTCTCGCTCGTCTGCGTCCTCGACGCGGACAAGGAGGGGTTCCTGCGCAGCGCAACGAGCCTGATCCAGCAGATGGGTCGTGCGGCCCGCAACGTGAACTCAAAGGTCGTGCTCTACGCCGACGCGATGACACCGTCGATGCAGGCCGCGATGGAGGAGACCGAGCGTCGGCGTGCCAAACAGCTCGCGTACAACGCCGAGCACGGGATCACGCCGACGACGATCGTCAAGGAGATCCGACGCGGGCTGGAGACGGAGCTGAAGGCGCGGAAGCAGGCCCGCGAGTCGTTCAAGGAGGCCGAGCCGGACTACGCGGCCGAGGATCTGCTGGCATCGGTCGAAGACGAGATGCTCGCCGCGGCCGAGGAGCTGGAGTTCGAGAAGGCAGCGCTGCTCCGCGACCAGGCGGGTCACCTGCGCGAGCTGATCGAGGCGTCGCCCGACGACGAGCCGGTGCGGATCAAGCGCAGCGAGCTGGAGGACGCGCTGTCGGGCAAGGCCGGGAAACGCGGGGCGGGGATGCCGGGGACTCGCCCGACGAAGCGGAAGAAGCGCCGGCGCACGCCGGGGTGATAGGCTCTTACCCGTGGAAGACCTCGTCCCCAAGCCGCCCCGCGACCGCACCTTCCGCCGCCGGCTCGGCGTCTACCTCACGGGCGTGACGATCGGGCTGATCATCCTCGGCATCGCGCAGCTGGCGCGGATACAGCACGCGCAGCGGACGCAGCAGGGGCAAGCGGGCGGCAACGCATCCGCCGGGTCTGTCGAGCGGGCTCCCGAGCCGTAGCCCGGGCCCGGGCACGACCATCTCCCTACCATGCCCGACCACGGAGGGAGAGCGATGCCTCAGCGGGCCGCGGGGAGCATGGCGAAGAAGCGGAAGAAGACAACGACGACGAAGAAGGCGAAGCGGGCGTCGAGCCAGGTCGAGCCGAAGGAACGCGCGCACGCGGCGCCCGAGCCCGACCGCTCCATCCGCGTCCGCGGCGCCAAAGAACACAACCTCCGCAACATCGACGTCGCGATCCCGCGCGACCGCCTCGTCGTGATGACCGGGCTGAGCGGCTCGGGCAAGAGCTCGCTCGCCTTCGACACCATCTTCGCCGAGGGGCAGCGCAAGTACATGGAGTCGCTGTCGGCCTACGCCCGCCAGTTCCTCGACCAGCTCAAGAAGCCCGACGTCGAAGAGGTCGAGGGCATCCCCCCCACCATCGCCATCGAGCAACGCTCCAGCGCCCACAACCCGCGCTCGACCGTCGCGACCACCACCGAGATCTACGACTACCTCCGCCTGCTCTACGCCCGCTGCGGCTCGCCGGTCTCGTGGGCGCCGACGAAGACGAAGAAGGACGGAACGGTCCTCGCCCGCGCCGGCACGCCGATCACCGCGTCGAGCGCCTCCCAGATCGTCGAGACTGTCATGGGGTGGCTCGACGGCGACACCGGCCCGCGGATGATGATCCTCGCCCCGGTCGTCCGCGGGAAGAAGGGCTTCCACCGCGACGTCGCCGAGCGGCTGTTCGGCGAGGGGTGGGCCCGCGCCCGTGTCAACGGCGCGATCGTGGACCTGCGCGAGTCGCTCGCGAACGAGGGTGAGAACCCGCTCGGGCTCGGGCGGTACAACAAGCACGACATCGAGGCCGTGGTTGACCGTGTCGTGCTCAAACCCGACGCACGGCAGCGCCTGGCCGAGTCGATCGAGTCGGCGTTGCGATTGGGTGACGGGTCTGTGATCGTCTCGGTCGAGAACGGGGACGTGTGGCGCGACACCGCGTTCTCCGAGCGCTTCGCCGACCCCGAGCGCCCCGAGTTCGCGCTCGAGGAACTCTCGCCGCGCCTCTTCTCGTTCAACTCCCCCTACGGCGCCTGCCCCACCTGCCACGGGCTCGGCTCGATCCTCGAGTTCGACGAGGACCTGGTCGTGCCCGACGAGGACCGCTCGCTGCTCCGCGGCGGGATCGCGCCGTGGAAGAAGAACGGCCCGGGCGGCATGGTCTACCCCCGCTACCTCCGACGCTTCATGCGCTGGTTCGAGGTCCCCCAGAGCACCACCATCAGCGAACTCGACGACGAGCTCTACCGCATCCTCATGTGGGGCACCGACGAGGACGACGAGGCCGAGCACGGCGCGAGCTGGGACGGCGTCATGCCCATGCTCGAGCGGTGGTTCCACAAGACCGAGAGCGAGTGGGTCAAGGACCACCTCCACCAGTTCCAGTCGGCACACACCTGCCCCGACTGCCACGGCGACCGCCTGCGGATCGAGGCGCTGCACGTCCTGCTCACCAGCGCCCACAAGGCCGACATGTCGCGCGCGAAGTCCGAGACCGTCATCGGGCGAAAGAAGACCGACGGCACCGTCCTCAACATCGCCGAGCTGAGCCGCCTCAACATCACCGACGCGATCGAGTGGGTCGAGAAGCTGAAGCTCAGCCCCGAGCGGGCACGCATCGCCGAGCCGATCCTCCGCGAGGTCGGCAACCGCCTGCGCTTCCTCGCCTCGGTCGGGCTCGAGTACCTGTCCCTCGACCGGCGCACGGCCACCCTCTCCGGCGGCGAGGCCCAGCGCATCCGCCTCGCCACGCAGGTCGGCTCCGGGCTCGTCGGTGCGTGCTACGTGCTCGACGAGCCGACGATCGGGCTGCACCAGCGCGACAACGCACGCCTCATCGGCACGCTGCGCCACCTGACCGACATCGGCAACACCGTCCTCGTCGTCGAGCACGACGAGGAGATGATCCGGGCGGCCGACCACGTCGTCGACCTCGGGCCCGGGCCGGGCGTGCACGGCGGCACCGTCGTCGCCCAGGGCACCGTCGAGGACATCTGCGCAACCAAGGGCTCGCTCACCGGCGACTACCTCGCCGGGCGACGCCGCGTCGACGTCCCCCACGGGCGACGCCCGCTGAGCGTCAAGAAAGCCCTCACCGTCAAGGGCGCACGCCACAACAACCTCAAGTCGATCGACGCCGTCTTCCCCGTCGGCGGGCTCATCTGCGTCACCGGCGTCTCCGGCTCGGGCAAGTCGACCCTCGTCAACGACATCCTGCTCCGCGCCACCCGGCGCGAGCTGCTCGGCTCGCGCGACAAGCCCGGCGAGCACACCCGCGTCAACGGGCTCCACCACGTCGACCGCGTCATCGAGGTCGACCAGAGCCCCATCGGACGCACCCCGCGCTCCAACCCCGCCACCTACACCGGCTTCTTCGACGACATCCGCAAGGTGTTCAGCCAGACCAAGGAGTCGCGCATCCGCGGGTACAAGCCCGGGCGGTTCAGCTTCAACGTCGCGTCGCACAACGCCGGCGGGCGCTGCGAGGCCTGCCAGGGCCAGGGGCTCAAGAAGATCGAGATGCACTTCCTCCCCGACGTCTACGTCGAGTGCGAGGTCTGCAACGGCAAACGCTACAACCGCGAGACGCTCGAGGTGCTCTACCGCGGCCGCTCCATCGCCGACGTGCTCGACATGACCGTCGAGAAGGCCTGCGGGTTCTTCGAGAACCACCCCAAGATCCTCCGCTTCGTCCGGTGCCTCCACGACGTCGGGCTCGACTACCTCGCGCTCGGGCAGCCGAGCACCACGCTCTCCGGCGGCGAGGCCCAGCGCGTCAAGCTCGCGACCGAACTGGGCAAGGGCGGCGCCACCCGCAACAACCCGAGCGGCACCAGCGCCTCGACCCTCTACATCCTCGACGAGCCGACGACGGGTCTGCACTTCGAGGACGTGCGCAAGCTGGTCGGCGTGCTCGACCGCCTCGCCGACGCCGGGCACACGCTCGTCGTCATCGAGCACAACCTCGACGTGATCAAGTGCGCCGACTGGATCATCGACCTCGGCCCCGAGGGCGGCGACGCCGGCGGCACCATCGTCGCGGCCGGCACGCCGGAGGAGGTGGCGAAGGACAGGAAGAGCCACACGGGCAAGTACCTGCGCGGGGTTCTCGCCTGAGCGTGTATCATGTCGGCATGGACCGCGACACCGCCATCGCCAAGCTCAAGGGCCTGTTCCCGAGCCTGCGGGAGCGGTACGGCATCTCGTCGCTGGGGGTGTTCGGCTCGGTGGCGCGGGGGGACGCCGAGCCGGGCTCCGACGTGGACATCCTGATCGCGTTCCCGCCCGACGCCAAGTACACCCTGTTCACGCTCGGTGGGATCGCCAACGCGCTCGAGGAGGGGCTGGGTTGCTCGGTCGATGTTGTCATCGACCACGCCGGACTCCGCCCGCGCTTCCGCGCGTTCATGGAAGAGGATCTGATCCGTGTCGCCTGACGACCCGCGCCGCGATGTCATCATCGCCGACCGCATCGACCACATGATCGAGGCGATCGACCAGATCGTGGCATTCGCCGAGGATCACGACAAGGCGTCGTTCATGGGAGATCTCAAGACGGTCATGGCATGCCGAGCCGCGTTCATCGTGATCGGGGAGGCCGTGGGCGGGATCCCCGAGGACTTCCGCGAGTCGAACACGGCGGTGCCGTGGGCCGAGGCCCGGCACTACCGCAACTTCCTGATCCACGTGTACGACCAGATCGACCCGAGCAAGCTGTGGGAGACGATCCGGGAATCGCTCCCGCCGATGCGGGAGCAGTTGGCCGATCTGCGGAAGCGGCTGCCGTGATGAACTCCGATCGGGATCACCGACCCCGCCCCGAGGGCGGCGACAACGGCGGCACCATTGTCGCGAGCGGCACGCCGGAGGAGGTGGCGAGGGACAAGAAGAGCCACACGGGGAGGTATCTGCGGGAGGTGCTCTAATGCCTCTGCGATCATTTTCTTGACACATACCAATCAAATACCTATTGCTCCATTGCTTTGCGGCTGATCGAAAGGCGAGGAATGGGAAAGGAAGACGACAACGGACGGGCGCTCGGGAGGTTCCTCCGCAAGAGCGCGGTCCCGTTTGTGGCAAAGGCACTTGACCTGTCCATCGGACCGTTCGCCGGAGCAGTCCTCAACGCCGGTTCCGCAGTTGCCGAGGAGGAAGGCAACCGACGGAGACAGCGACGCGACGCGCAACGGCTCAGGCGGCTCGAGTCGATTGTCGAGGAATTGGACCAGCGTCTGGGGGGCTTTGAATCTGGCAACGAGTCCGACGAACGTATCGATCTGTTCATTGAAGTGATCGAGAAGGCCATCTTGGATGAAGATGATAGGAAGACGCCGTTCTCCAGTGCAATCCTGGAATGGTACATCCGCGAGAACCCACCCATTGCACAAGTGCGCATCTTGGCGGATGCGGTAACGTCACTCTCGTACCTTGAACTCTACGCTCTCATTGACGAAGCCGTCAACCGATTTCGCAAGAGCAAGAACGCTGTTGACTCCCAGATCGGCAAGACATTCTACGCGCAACGACTTGCTCACTACGGTCTGGCCCAATCCGGGATCAGGCGCCCAGAATCGCCGGAGCCGTTGGCGAAGGTCTTGATCGAGCGCATTGACTTCGGTGCGTTGCCGGAACCCGAAGGCTGCGTTGCGTAGAACCCGGAGTCTTTGTAATTCAATCTCGCTGAACCTCAGGGCAATTGAGCATGAGTGGCCTTCACCCGGCATGGACGGCACGACCGGTTCCACTTCCAACACGAGAGTTGATGTCACACTGCATTAGAGCGATGGGAGGAACAGACCTAGATATCTCAACTCCCCCCGGTTCCGGCGACGTCGCCGACTACGCGTTCACGAACCACAACGTCATCGCTGAGTTGAAGTCACTGGAGGAAGACACGCTCCACAGCCCTTGGGGTCGCAAACTGCTCTCGGCTCGGTACGAATCGTGGGTATCACGCAAGTTGGTTGGCCCGATTTGGGGGGAAGTTCGAATCGAGTCACAGAACCTGCCGGAGGAATGCCAACGCGAACTGGTGCAAGCCCTCCGGCGACGCATCCAGAAGAAGCTGAAGAAGGCCAATAGCCAGATCAAGAACACGAGACTCAGGCTCGGCATGCCACAGGCTCGCGGATTGCTCCTGCTCGAAGCCGCGGGTGATACCACGTATCCACCGGGACGGATTGAGTACTTCTTGCACCACTGCACCCGGTCCAACACCTTCTCATCAATCAACACGATCATCTACTTCAGCGTGAACAATCCGGTGCGCATGCCCGACGGAAGCGAACGACTGTTCTGGGGTAGCTACGTGTTGGAGGGTGCTGACGGCGGGGAGCGCTGTGGAGTTGACGGCGTGTTCTTGAAGTCGCTGAAGGACCGCTGGTTTAGTACTATTGCATCTGTGACCGGGACTGCCGTGGCTGCACAGCTGATCAGCAATGATCCTGAGAACGTGCAAGGCGTCGAATTTACGGAAGGCATGTAATCTGACGAGAACCCCCCGCAATCGCTCGGGCCAGCGGACGTTGTCCGAGTACTTCCGAGTACTACTGACCAGAGCCATTGATCGGAGCCATCATGCAAGCGATCCGGATGAGCGTGGCGTGGGCGGCGGCGGCTCTGGCCGCAGCGTACGCCGGGGCATGCCCAACCACTTGCCGCGAGAGCGACCAGCCCGCCCCGGCGGCTCGGGCGTGCGTCGATCCGGACGCGCCGGGCCCGGCGAAGACGTCCGCCCCTCTCAGCGGCATCACCGTCGAGGCGATGCACGAGGCGTTGGGCGACGAGCGGCGGGCCCGCGCGTTCTACGCCGCGGTCGTGGAGCGGCACGGGCAGCGCCGCCCGTTCAGCAACATCATCCACGCCGAGGAGCGGCACGCCGCCGCCCTGATCGCGCTGTTCGAGCGCTACGGGTTGGACGTCCCCGAGGACACGCCCGAGTTCGCGCCCGAGGACGTGCCCGCGACGTTCGCCGCGGCGTGCGAGGCGGGGGCCCAGGCCGAACGCGATAACGCCGCTGTCTACGACCGCTGGCTCGACAAGGTCGCCGAGCCGGACGTACGCCAAGTCATGCTCGCGCTGCGCGCGGGCTCGCTCGAACACCACCTCCCCGCCTTCGAGCGCCATACGTCGGCCGGAGGCCGTGGATACGGCGGGCGCGGGCACGGACGACGTGCACGCCGGTAGCGTGACCGGAGCAAGGGCTTGTCGCGCATCGTGAAACAGCCGCGCAGTCGGCGGTTTGATTCCCCACCCAAGCGCCCGTTGAAAAGTCACTCCCTGTCGCGCCCGCAGAGCGGGTCGGTGGTTCCGATCCGTGATTTCGCTGGCCGCGCGCTCCACACGGGGCACCTTCGGTGCCGGGCCCCGGTGAGGCCCCGCTGTCGCATCCGCCCCACGGCGTCGGGGTTCGCGACAGCGCCCGCGCGATGAGCAGACACGGGACGCCGCGCCCGGGAGAGGAACGCGACATGATGAGAACGGCAATCACAACACTGACCGCGTGCGGACTGGCCGCCTCCGCGTCGGCCGCACCCGTCGTCGACGGGCAGCGCGACGCGACCTACGGCGCGCCCATCGTCGTCCAGACCGTCCAGACCCAGTTCGGCGACGCCATGCCGCCGGGCAACCTCACCGGCAGCGAACTCGACGCGGCCTACGCGCGCGTCGAGGGCGGGCGGCTCTACCTCCTGCTCACCGGAAACCACGAGCCCAACCTCAACAAGCTCGAGGTCTTCTTCGACTCGGTCGCCGGCGGCGAGAACACACTTAGCCCCACCCCCGACTACGACTTCGACGCCGGCGGCGGCAGTTGGATCAGCTCGAACCTCAACGGACTGACCTTCGACACCGGGTTCGCCGCCGACTACCACATGTTCAGTCGCTGGAACGGCGGCGGCTCGCCCTACGAAGTTGATTTCATCAACCGGCAGGGCGGCGGCAGCGCCATGGTGCCCGGCTCGACCGGCACCGGCAGCGCCGAGGTCGGGCTCGTTTCGTCGGGCTTCATCCCCGCGGGCGCCGGCGGCATCGGGCCCAACGCCTCCGCGGCGGCGCTCACCCAGAATCTCGAGTTCGCCATCAACGACAACAACGCCGCCGGCGTGCTCGGCGGCACCGGCGCCGCCGACCAGGTCGCCGCGGCCGCCGTCACGACCGGCATGGAGTTCTCCATCGCCCTCGCGGACCTCGGGCTGGCACCGAGCTTCGTCGGCGACATCAAGATCGCCGCGATGATCGACAACGGCGACCACAACTACCTGTCCAACCAGGTCCTCGGCGGGCTGCCCGCCGGAACGGGCAACCTCGGCGGCGACGGCGGCGGCACCTTCACCGGCGACCTCGCCGGCGTGGACTTCAGACAGTTCCCGGGCGACCAGTACTTCACGGTGTTCGTCCCGACGCCGGGCGCCGCCGGGCTGCTCGCGGGCGGGCTGCTCGTCGCGACGCGCCGCCGGCGCTGACCGACTCGGATCGGTGACACGCGGTCCCCGAATCGTCACACGTCGCCGTCGGCGCTGTCCGCTATCCTGCGCCGATGCCGGAGCCGCAACTCTTCCCGCCCTATGACGCCGAGCGGGTCCAGCGGGCGCTGGACGATTGGTCGTGGCTGCTCGGGGAGGGCCCGCACAGCATCTTTGCCGTCTCCGCGAGCGGCAACGTGGTCATCCAGGACGAGGACGACGGCTTGTGGGTGCTCGACACCTGGTGGGGGTGCTTCGACCCCATCGCCGATTCAGAAGAGGAGTTCCACGAAGCCGTCCGCGATCGCGACACGGCCGACGAGTGGTTCCTTGCCTCGCTGGTGACCTCCTGCCACGAACGGTTCGGGCCGCCCGATTCCGGCAGGTGCTACGGCTGGAAGATCCCCCCGATGCTGAGCGGCGAGCTCTCGCTCGACAACACCGAACTCAACGACCTGTTCACGCAGATCAGCATGGCGGGGCAGATCGCAGAACAATGCAAGGACCTCCCGCCGGGTACACGGATCGACGGGGTCCGGATCGAGCCGGGCTGAACGACATGACCAACCCCATCGCCAACCGCGTCGCCCGCATCGAACGTGGCGAGGACCCGCAGCTGCTCGCGCGCATGCCCAGCGGGTACGCGATCCTCGCCAACCAGCAGCCCGGGGCGATCACCGGTTGCTGCATGCTGCTGCCCACGCCTGTCGTCCCGAGCGTCAACGACCTCGACGAGCGGGCGCGGGCGGCCTTCATGACCGACCTGGTGCGCCTCGGCGACGCCGTGCTCGAGGCGACCGGGGCCGAGCGGATCAATTACCTGATCCTGTGCAACCAGGTGCCGGAGTTGCACGGGCACGTCGTGCCGCGCTTCGCGAGCGAGGACCCCGCCAAGCGCAGGCTCGCCCCGTTCGAGGCGTACGACTTTCCCAACGCGCGGAAAGCCGACGCGACCGGCCCGGACGCCGACCTCGCCGCCCGGCTGCGGACGGCCCTCCGGACCACACCCGCGACCTAGCTCCCCGAGCCCCGGCTCGCAATCCCCGCTTCGGGAGGAACTGCGGCGTCCCAAGGTACTGATCGTTACCGTGTTATAAGTTTCGGAAACTGTTGTTGACATGGTTTCAGATTCTGGTACCCTCCCGGCGTGCCCGACCCGTTCCAGGACGATACCTCCGCCCTCGTCGCCGAAATCCGCGACCTGTTCGCCCAAGTCATCGAGTCGAAATGCGGGCCCGGAACGGGGCTCAACGAGATCTGCGACGGGTTCGGCATCCACCGCAAGCTCGCGTGGCAGCTCACCAAGGTCGCCTACGGCGACGACCCGTTCCACTCGGCGCGGTTCATGCCCACGCCGAGGGGCATCGACACCTGGGTGCGTTCGGCGGCGGAGAACGGCATCGACGCCGGGCTGCTCGGTCGCGTGCGCGAGGCGTCGGCGAAGTTCGAGCACCTCGTCGAGACCCACGCCGGCAGCCGCACCGCGATGGACATGCTGCTCGAATCGTGCGTCGCGACGCCGAGCGAGGAGATCGACGCGCCGTGGCGTCAGCGCGCGTTCGAGGGCAACGCCTACGTCTGGGGCGCTCAGGTGCGCACGACCCTCGCGTTCTCGATCCTCGCGCCCTCGGGCGACAAGCGCGGCTGGCTCGACATGGTGCAGGCTCGCTCCCTGATCGGGCTGCGCCGAACTCGCCCCGACACGCGCTGGCTGGTCGGACAGGCGACGATCATGCGCGACGGCGCCACGCCGATGTTCCCCGGGCGCACGCCCCTCGACGAGCAGACCACGCGGAAGACCGGCGGCGTGCCGGTCGTCGGCTTGCACACGACCGACCCGCTCCCGCGGTTCGAGCGCCGGGAGACCGAATCGGGGCTGGTCATCGACGAGCTGCTGGCGGGTGAGATCGGGCAGGTCGGTGAGCTGACGATCACGACGGGCGAGATCATCCGCAACCTCGCGCCGGCATTCGCGACACCGAACGACAAGCGGGCCCACTTCGGCACGGGCATCCGCACGCCGGCCGAGGTCGTGATCTACGACCACTTCGTGCACGCCGATGTGTTCGCGGGTGTGGAGCGCGAGCTGTGCGTGTTCAGCGAGCTTGCAACGCCCTTCACGTTCGACGAACAGGACCGCCTCCGCGTGCCCGAGCGTGTCCAGCACCTCGGGACGGGGCTGTCACGCGTGCACACGCCCGACGCGCCGGGGTACGCGGGGCTGCTGCGCTACGCGTTCTCGCACGCCGGGTGGGACCCCGACAAGTTCGCGCTCTACCGCGTGCGCATGGCGTACCCGCCCCTGACAACGTCTGTCATGATCCGGCACGCTCTCCCGGAGCCGCCGGACTGGTTTGAACCGGAATGAACGGGTGGTTTCATCACAGAGAGGAGATACAGACATGAGAGTATTGCACGGCATCGTCGGCGTGGGGGTGCTCGCGGCCCCGGCGCTCGCCCAGACCAGCAACTACGACGACCTCACCGAGGGCTTCCTCGGCACGAGCTACTCGTACAACGGCGTGAACTACCACTCAGTGAACGGTGTGTCCGGCGTCTTCCCCGACGGCTCGACCTTCACGCCGGCGGACGGCGGTGATCAACTCATCATCGAGAACGCAACCTACCTCTTCAACGACTACCCGAGCTGGGGAAGCCCGAGCAACGTCATGACCTTCGGCACCTCGTACGTCCCCGGCGACAACCTCACGCTCGGCGCGTTCGCCCAGGTCACCATGGACCTCGACCAGGTCTCCGACAGCGCCAGCGTCGAGATGGTCTTCTACGAGAACGGCCCGTGGGGCGGCATCGTGTTCCACCTCGAGGCCCTTTCCGGCGGCAGCGTCGTCGACTCCGACTCGTTCGCCATCAGCGATCTGGGCGGACGCGACAACATCGCGTTCAACACGCTCAGCGTCGGCGGTGCGCCGTTTGATTCCCTGTACATGTACGCGACCTACGGGAGTGACTTCTCGCTGCCGCGGCTCATGATCGATGACCTGACGCTCGACCCGGTTCCGGCACCGACGACCGCCGCCCTGCTCGGGCTCGGCGCTCTCGCGACGCGCCGTCGGCGCTGACCCGCCCGCACCGGGTTCACCCCCTCTCTCCGGCCGCGCCTCAGGGTGCGGCCTTTTCCTGCGCCGGGGATCATCCTGAACGGCATCGGGCCGTCATCATCTGGTGTAAGCGCTTACAATGAGGGTATGGGGTTTATCATGCGCCGCATCGCCGCCCTCTTCCCGCTCGTTCTGATCGCACACACCCTCGCCCAGCCCCTCGTCCTCGACGACTTCGAGGACATCTCCGACTGGCAGGTCATCACGGCCGACGGGGTGGAACTCGAAACTTCCCGCGTCGAGACCCCCGACGGGCACGCGATCCGCCTCGACTTCGACTTTGTCGCCGGCGGCGGGTACTGCGTGATCCACAAGGACCTCGACCTCGATCTGCCCGAGAACTACCGCTTCAGCTTCCGCGTCCGTGCCGACGCCCCCGACAACAACCTCGAGTTCAAGCTCGTCAGCGCCGACGACGTCTGGTGGGTCGTCAAACGCGCGTACCACTTCCCGACCGACTGGACCCGCATCGGTTACAAGCGCCGGCACCTCACCTTTGCCTGGGGTCCGTCGGGCGGGACGCCGCTGAAGTCGATTGACGCGATCGAGTTCGCGATCTCGTCGAGCTCGGGCGGCAAGGGGTCGGTGTACATCGATGACCTGACGTTCGAGCCGCTTCCACCGGATGCGCCGTACACCGGCACGCCGACACTGAGCACGTCGCCGCCGGACAGCGGAGTGCCTGCGGAGTTACCGGACGACGAGAGTGTGCACTGGACGCCGAGCGAGCCGGGGGCAACCTTCGACATGGACTTTGGTGTCGCGCGCGAATTCAGCGCTCTCGAGCTCGACTGGAGCGGCGAGGGCGCCGTGTCGTACGACGTGCTGACCTCGCTCGACGGCAAGACGTGGGATGCGGATGCATCCGTCAAGGGCTCGCCCGCGGGTACGCAGCGTCTGTTCATGCCGGAGACCGAGGCGCACTTCCTGAGGATTGCCGTCACCGAGCCGGGGCTGAGACTCGAGCACGTCGAGGTCCACCCGCTCGACTACGCGAGCAACTGGAACGAGTACTTCGCGCGCGTGGCCGAGGCGCTTCCGCCGGGATACCTGCCCGCGACGTTCCTCGGGCGCCAGACGTTCTGGACGGTCATGGGATCGCCGGGAAACACCGCCGAAGCGCTGATGAACGAGGACGGGCAGATCGAGCTGAAAAAGGGCGGGTACTCGCTCGAGCCGTTCGTACGCCTCAACGGAAACCTGCTCACCTGGGCCGACGCCTTGACCTCGCAGTCGCTCGAAGACGGGTACCTGCCGATCCCGACGGTGCGATGGACGTTGCCGGGCGCGTCGCTCGGGGTCACAGCGCTCGCCTCACCCGGCGATCCGTCGGTGCTCATCGCTCGCTACGCGCTGACCAACACGTCCGACGCGCCGGTCAAGGGCGATCTCCTGCTGGCGTTGCGGCCGTTGCAGGTGCTCCCGCCGTGGCAGAACCTCAACATCACCGGTGGGATCGGGCACGTCGAGCGGCTCAACACCGACGCGAACGGGTACACGATCGGTGGCTCGCGCCAGGTTGCGTTCAGCGAACCGGCGCGGAGATTCGGCGTGACCAGCGCGGCCCGTCGACTCGTCACCGACTACGCCGCGATGGGAATCGTTCCGGACGCGCCCAGCATCGATGACGCCGACGCACTTGCCACCGGCATCGCCTCGTTCCCGTTTGCTCTCGCGCCCGGTGAGACAAAGACGCTGGTCGTTTCGACGCCGATGGACACTGCGGGACCGAACGTGACACCGAGCCTGATAATGTGGGACGGGCGCCTCGTCGAGACCGCCACGTACTGGCGACAGCAGCTCAGTCGCGTCTCGATCACGCTGCCCGACTCGGGCGCCCAGTTCCGCAACACGCTGTATAGCAACCTCGCGTACATCCTGATCAACCGCGACGGTCCGGCGATCCAGCCCGGCTCACGCACCTACGAGCGGGCGTGGATCCGTGACGGCGCGATGACCTCGGCCGCCCTGCTCAGCGCCGGGCACGCCGACGAGGTCGTCGAGTACCTCGACTGGTACGCCGCGTACCAGTTCGACAACGGCAAGATCCCGTGCGTGGTGGACCACCGCGGGGCCGACCCGGTGGACGAGAACGACAGCTGCGGCGAGTACATCTACGCCGTGTGGAACTGCTACGAGCACACGCACGACACCGAGTTCCTGCGTCGACACGCCCCGCACGTGCGCCGGGCGGTGGACTACCTCGAATCCCTGATCGCCCGGCGCTCGACCCCCGGGTACGCGGCCGCGCAGGGGCTCAAGGGCGCCGAGTACGGGCTCGTGCCCGAGTCGATCAGCCACGAGGGGTACTCGGCCAAGCCGATGCATTCGTACTGGGACGACATGTTCGTGCTGCGCGGGCTGATCGACGCGATCTCGATCGCCGAGGCCCTCGGCGACTCCGAGGACGCGGGCGAGTACGCCGGCGTCCGCAACCGCTTCCGCGACTCGCTCGTTCGCTCGATGCTGCTCGCGACCGAGTTGCACGGCATCAACTACATCCCCGGGTGCGTCGAGCTCGGCGACTTCGACGCCACCTCGACCGCGATCGCCGTCTTCCCGTGCGCCCTGCTCGGCACGATCCCCGAACCGCAGCTGCACAACACATTCGACCGTTACTGGGACTTCTTCGTTGCCCGCCGCGACGGCGAAAAGATGTGGCGCGCCTACACGCCGTATGAGCTGCGGCTAGTCAACACGTTCGTCCGCCTCGGGCAGCCCGACCGCGCCCACGCCCTGCTCGACTTCTTCTTCATGCACCAGTTCCCGCCGGCGTGGAACCACTGGGCCGAGGTCGTCCACCGCAACCCGCGCGAGCCCGCGTTCATCGGCGACATGCCGCACACGTGGGTCGGCAGTGCCTTCGTCAACTCGGCGTTTTCGATGTTCGCGTACGTGCACGACGGCAAGCTCGTGCTCGGCGCCGGGCTGCGCCCCGAGTGGGTCGAGTCCGACACCGGCGCCGGTATCGACGGGCTGTGCACCACGCTCGGGCCGGTCTCCTACACCGTCAGGTGTGACGGCGCACGCACGATCTACAACCTCTCCGTCGAAAGCTGGCCGGAAGACGGCGTCTGGCTCGCCAACCCCACCGGACATGCCGTCACCGCCCTGACCATCGACGGCGAACCCGTTGATCAGGACGGTGGTGAGCTGATCAACATCGCCGTCCCGGCCTCCGAGGTTGAACTCATCCACGGCTCCTGAATCACGCCCACGCCAACCCACCCGCCGCATACGCTCTGCCCATGGCCGAGGACGGATTCGAAGCCTTCGAGGCGGCGTTGGACGAGGTGGTCAACCCGGGCAAGCCCGAGCCCGGTGAGCCGGAGGGCACCGACGCCTCCGACCCGCTCCTCGCCGACCTGACCGACCCGCAGCGCGAGGCCGTCACCCACACCGAGGGCCCGCTGCTGGTCCTCGCGGCCGCCGGCTCGGGCAAGACCCGCGTTATCACGCGCCGCATCGCCTACCTCGTCCGCAACGGCATCCCGCCGTGGTCGATCCTCGCGCTGACGTTCACCAACAAGGCGGCCGGCGAGATGCGCGAGCGTGTGCTCGGGATGCTGGGCGACGACCCAAGCCCCACCCGCGGGCTGACGGTGACGACGTTCCACTCGCTGTGCGCACGCCTGCTGCGCCGCTACGCCGAGCAGGCCGAACTGCCCGGGCTCAAGCCGAATTTCACGATCTACCCGGCCGCCGACCAGCTCGCGCTGATGAAGCGGGTGGTCCGTGACGCGCAGCTGAGCACGAGCAACTGGTCGCCGCGCTCGGTGCTGGCCGCGATCAGCAACGCGAAGAACGAGCTGATCGACGCCGAGCGATTCGCCGCCGACGCCTCCGACTTCTACTCCAAGACCATCGCGAAGCTGTACACGGGGTACACACGGGCTCTGCGCTCGGCCGGCGCGGTGGACTTCGACGACCTGCTCCTGCTCGCCGCGGCGATGCTGCGCGACAGACCGGCGATCCGCGCCGAGTGCCTCGGTCGCTGGCAGTACCTGCTCATCGACGAGTACCAGGACACCAACCACGTGCAGTTCGTCATCGCGTCGCTGCTCGCCTCGGGCGGACAATCGCGCGAGAGCAACCTGCTCGCGGGGCTGCCGGGCGTCGAGCCCGACGACGAGCCCCCGGCGTCGGGGGAGGATGCGCCCAACATCTGCGTCGTCGGCGATCCCGACCAGGCGATCTACGGCTGGCGCGGGGCCGACATCACCAACATCCTCGAGTTCGAGGAGCGCTTCCCCAGCACGCGCGTGATCGCCCTGGGTCAGAATTTCCGCTCGACGACACCGATCCTCGCCAACGCCGACACGCTCATCCGGCACAACAAGCGCCGCAAGCACAAGCCGCTGTTCACCGAGCGCGAAGGCGGCGAGGACGTCGAGGTGTTGCGCTGCGGCACCGAGCACGACGAGGCCCGCGCCGTCGTCGAGTGGTTCGAGTCGCTCGGCGAGGACGGCTCGCCCGCCGACCGCGAGGGCGGGCTCAAAGGGCTCGCCTGGCGCGACATGGCCGTCTTCTACCGCACCAATGCGCTCTCACGTGTGATGGAGGACGAGCTGCGCTCGGCCGGCATCCCTTACGTCATCGCCCGCGGCACCGCGTTCTACGAGCGTGAGGAGGTCCGGCACGCGCTGGCCTACCTGCGCCTCGTCGCCAACTCGGCCGACGATGTCTCGCTGCTCCGCGTGATCAACACGCCCGCCCGCGGCATCGGCAAGACCACCGTCGCCCACCTTCAGGCGTTCGCGTCGGCCAACTCGATCACGCTGTTCGAGGCGATGCGCCGCGTGAGCGACGTAGACGGGCTGAGCGCGCGGGCCGTCAACGCGGTCACGCGCTTCGTCGAGATGGTCGACCGATGGACCGGCGCCGGGAAGTTCATGGGTGGCGAGGTCGCGGGATCGCTGGGCGAGTTGGGTGAGCGCGTCGTCCGCGAGTCCGGTTTGGAAGCG
>Ga0055449_10000089_pt1 | contig 22725 bp, 16 predicted proteins | sample China_Galinas_PW_2_FD_57739 | JGI IMG/M metagenome (GOLD analysis project Ga0055449, IMG submission 57739) | Wetland microbial communities from San Francisco Bay, California, USA, that impact long-term carbon sequestration - China_Galinas_PWB_D1 | ecosystem: Environmental > Aquatic > Marine >... | reverse complement strand
CAAGTACGCCTTCGCCGAAGCGACCCGCCTCATTCACATGGAGACGAACCCGTACAACGCGCGGACGCTGGTGCAATACCACGACCGCCAGGCCGTCGTCTGCAACCCGCCGGCCCTGCCCGAATCGCAGCAGGCGATGGACCTCTTCTACGACCTGCCTTACACGCGCGAGCCGCACCCGAGCTACACCGAACCGATTCCCGCGTTTCAGGTCGTGAAAGACTCCGTGACGATCATGCGCGGCTGCTTCGGCGGCTGCACCTACTGCTCGATCACCACCCACCAGGGCCGCATCATCCAGTCGCGCAGCAAGGAGTCGATCGTGCGCGAGGTGGCTCGGATGGGCGGCGACGAGAAGTTCAAAGGCGTGGTGAGCGATCTCGGCGGGCCGACGGCCAACATGTACGAGATGCGCTGCCTCAAGCCGGAAATCGAGGCGATCTGCCGAAGGCTGTCCTGCGTGCATCCGAAGATTTGCCCGCTGCTCGGCACGGACCACGGCCCTCTAATCGACGTGATGAAGGCCGCGCGCGAGCAAAAAGGCGTGCGCAAGGTGCTCATCGCCAGCGGCGTGCGCATGGACCTGGCCCAGCTTTCGCCCGAGTACATGAAGGAGCTGACGTCGCACCACGTCGGCGGGCACCTCAAGGTCGCGCCGGAAAACACGCACGACGAAACGCTGAAAATCATGAAGCGGCCGAAGCTCGACAACTTCGAGGCGTTCGCCGGGCGGTTCCTCGATGAGTCGAAGAAAGCAGGCAAGGAGCAGTACCTTGTGCCGTATTTCATCTCCGCCCACCCCGGCACGGACCTCGACGCGATGATCGAGCTGGCCTTGTTTCTCAAGCACAACGGCTACAAGCCGGAGCAGGTTCAGGACTTCATTCCCGCACCGTTCGACATCGCCGCGTGTATGTACCACACCGGGCTCGACCCGATCACGAAAAAGCCGGTCTACGTCGCCAAGTTTCTGCGCGATCGCAAGCTCCAGCGCGCGCTGATGCAGTTCTTCCGTCCGGAAAACTACTTCCTCGTGCGCAAGGCGCTGGCTCAGGCGGGCCGACAGGATCTCATCGGTGACGGATGCGATTGCCTGATTCCCGCGAAGCCGCCGAAGGAGGCCATCGAAGCACGCCGCGACGCGGCGCGGCGGTTCGATACGTCCGGCGATCACGTTCACAGTCGGCAACGCATGCCGGGACGGAAACCGCGACGAGGCGCGAAGCACGCCAAGCACGCGGGTTATCGTCCGGGAAGAAAGTCCGCGCGGCGTCGCGACGCGGATGACCACACGCGGGGGCGTGACGGGTAGGGTTCGTCCTACCTACGCCTCGGAGAGCGTGCCCGTCTTGGTTTCGTCCAGCACTTGCCTGGCCCGTTCGACGTCGCTGACGTTGAGGATCAGGTTGAACTCCGTGCTCGCCGGGCTCGACCCGTACACGTAGTTGATGTTCACCTGGGCGTCAGAGAGTTGGCGCGCGACGCGCTCCAACTCCCCCGGCCGATCCTGCAAGCCGATCGACAGTACGCGCTCCGTGAAGAAGTTGTAGCCGCCGTTGCGCAAGACGCGATCAGCCACCGCCTCGTCGTCCACGACCAGGTTGACCCAGCAGCAATCCGGATCGTCCGAGACGAAGAGCGCCCGAATGTTGACTTCGCCGGCGCGAAGCGTACCGCACAACTTGGCCAGCAGGCCGGGTTCATCCTGGAGACCGATACAGAATTGGGTGATCTCGTTCATCGAAGTTGGTACGGTGTACGTCGTCCGGACGTAAAACCGTCTCCTTCTACACGGAGCTTACCACGGAACGGCCCCTGATTGCAAGATGAACGTGCCGCCCGGTGGACCGCGAGGCGGCCCGATCACGGGTTTTCCCCTCACCCGGGCCCCAGGCCGCCGTGCGAAAGGGTGCCTAATTCGCTCAGTGGATTTTGAAGATCGGCATGTACTACGTCTACGCCGGGCTGGCGCGTTCCCGGGCGGGGTGATGGGCGGCATCTGCCGCTTCGCCGCCGGCGCCGTAAACTCGGGGGGTACGATCGGAACGACGATTGCTGAATGCCAACGAACGGAGCCCGCGGCCGCTCGACCGCGGGCTCCATCGCGTTGCGTCCTGATCGTCAGGCCGCCGGCTTCGCGGCGCCTGACGAAGGTTACTATTGCAAGCTGTCCAGGTAGGCGACGACGTCGGCCGCCTGCTGCGCGGTCACGTCCGCGATGTAAAGGTGGCCCTGGTTCGCCGTGAGCTGCGCGACGATATCCGAGCAGGTTTCGGAACGGATGTCCGGTCCGACGACGCCGCTACCGTCATTTCCGTGACATACGTAGCAGCCATTGTCGGTGAAAAACGTTTCGCCGTCCGCCGCGACGCCGGTCACGCTCGAGCAGTCCGCGTTGGTTGTGTTGGATTCGCACGCGCCGTTCTCGCAGGTCTCTCCCTCGGCGCAGTCGGCATCCGACGTACAACCGGTGGATGAGGCGACGCAGTCGCCGTTGGTGCAGGTCTCACCGTCTCCGCAATCGGCATCCGAAGTGCAGGCGGTGGATTCGGTGACGCACGCTCCGTTGGTGCACACCTCGCCGCTGTTGCAGTCGGTATCCGACGAGCATTGGTTGCTCGGTGGCGTCACCGGACAGCCCGCCAAGAACGCACAGCCAAGCGCCAGCGCCAGTACGTGATAGGTTCGCATTACTCAACTCCTCCTTGCTATAACGGTATGGTTTTGGAACCCGAAATCTCTTGCCCGCGCCAAGCGGGGCATTATACGGTCGGGGCGACCGGTGCCAACCGGTGACCGCGCGGACGTGCGACTCACCCACGCGAAATCTGCGCGTTGTGTAATCGAGCGCCGCTGTCGTCTGGCGCGTGTATCGCCGCGTGAGCGGTTCTTCAATCCATCTTGGTGAGTTCGCGCGTCACCACGGTGGCGTAAGATCCCGGCGGCAGGGCGAAGCGAACTTCGACGAATCGACCGTGTACGTCCTCGCCTGCATCACAAGAAGTGTCGGCCAGCGGCACTCGAAGCGGGCGTCGCGCGCCGTCGAGACGTGCGTGCTCGGGCGACGCCACCTCGAGCGGTTCGAGGCCCGCGTCGCGCAAGACAGCGATTTCGAGCTCGGCCGCGTCTCCCGAAGCAGCCTTCATCTTTCGCCCGAACAGCGGCCCGGTCGGAGATATTTCAAACGTGTTACATCGCGGTTGCTCCGCGGCGACGTCCTCGACGTGAAAGCACGCGCCGTTTCGATGAATCCACGCTACCTCGCCGAGTAGGAGGTGGTCGAGGCGTCCGATGCGCCGCGCGACGACCTGATTGAACAACGCACTCTGCAGGGCCGAGAAGTACAGCGCGCGCTGTTGCCGGCGAACGATCTGCCACGCCCGTTTGGCGTTGCCGTCGCCCTCGGCCAGGATCGCACACAGGCGCGCCTGATCGCGGAAGCGTTTGGGCCAGGCACCGGCGGCGGCCGCGTAGTCGCCGGTGTCGAACAGGCGGCGAGCCTCCTGAATATCCGCTCGTTCGAACGCCATCGGCCGGCCCAGTATCCGCGACATCGCTCCGGCGTAGTCTCGCCGAAGCACGCAGAGGCCTACCTCGGCGTTGTCACCGCGCACGCCGAAGCGCTGCGGCCCGAAATAATTGGGTACGCCGCGCCGCTGAAGTGTCTGCAGGATGGCGCCGACCGTATTTAGCGGATCTGGGTCGCAGTCGCGAATGCGAATGGTGAAACGATTCCCCGAGAGGTGTCCCAGCTTGATCTTGTTGGTGTGCCGCGAGATGTCGCACACGCGAAGCCGCGTCAGATCGAGGCCTTCGACCAGCTTCGGGTCGATGTGTTCGATGCTCACGCGCTGTCGCGTCACGCCGTGGGCGTCTTTCATCCCGGCGTAGCCGAACTCGCCGGGGCGGCGACCGAGGCGCTGAGCCAGCAGGCCGATCGCCTCGGGCGTTGTCATCCCGCTCTTTTCGATCGTCAGGTAAACGTGCGTGCCGTCGCCGCTCGGTTCGTAACGTGGGATTTCCTCGACGAAGAAGTCTTCGTTGTACGCCTTGATGACGCCGCCGACACCCGGAAGGTCGTCGGTCAAATAGGGCAGGGGCCGGTCATCGGGACACAGGGTGTCGCTCATGCGTGAAGTGTACCCGTTGGCGCGGTCTGGAAAAGCCGGGCCGGCGCCTTGCCCGCGTTGATACGCCGCGCGGGGAGGCATACCATGGGTGGCCGATGCGATGGATTGCCAATTTCATCTACTTGATGGCGGGACTTTGCTACCTGCCGGTGGCGCTCTACCACGCCGTCGTGTTCGGCAAGAATCGTCGTGGCTGGGCCCAACGATTCGGGTTCGTGCCTGAGTTCCCGACGTCGCGCGTCCGCGTGTGGATTCATGCCGTCTCCCTCGGCGAGGTCAACGCGACGACGCGCGTCGTCCAGGAGCTGTCCGACCGCATGGAGTTCGTCGACATCGTTGTCTCCACGACGACCGACACCGGATACGCCCGGGCCGTCGAGCTCTACGGGAACGAGCGCGTCTTCCGCTTTCCGCTGGATTTTTCCCCCGTCATCGCCCGGGCCCTGCGCCGAATCAAGCCGACGCTCATTGTGCTCGTCGAGCTCGAGGTTTGGTACAACCTGACCACGATGGCGACCGCCAAACGCATTCCGGTGGTGGTCATCAACGGCCGGCTGACGAAACGAAGCGCGCGGCGCCTGGGCTTTCTGATCGGGGTCCGGCGCATGTTCCGCGCCCTCGCCTGGGTCGGAGCCCAGGACGAACCGATTGCGCAGCGATTCCGCCGATTGGGTGTCGCCGCGGATCGAATTGAAGTCACGTCTTCTCTAAAATGGGATTCGGCCCACGTGAGCGATGAGGTGGACGGCAGCCGTTCGCTCGCGTTTGCCCTGGGAATCGACAGGACTCGGCCGCTCTGGGTCTGCGGCAGCACCGGCCCGGCTGAGGAGGCCGTGATTCTCGACGCTTATCGGCGACTTCTGGACGACCCCACGGGCATGGCACAGGGCTTGCAAGATGATCGCGCGAACGATCGTGGCGCGTGTGCGTTTCAGCTCGCGGTGATTCCGCGAAAGCCGGAGCGGTTCGACGAGGTCGCTCGCCTGATCGAACAATCCGGTTTCGCCTGCGTGCGTCGCAGCATGCACACCGACGATTACCCGACTCGGCGCGTCTCGGCCGACACCGTCATTCTCGGGGACACGATGGGCGAGCTGCGGAAGTTCTATGCCCTTGCCGATGTCGCTTTTGTCGGGCGATCGCTGGTGCCCATGGGTGGCTCCGACCCGATGGAGGTGGCCGCGCTGGCCAAGCCCGTTCTCGTCGGCCCGCACATGGACAATTTCGCCATGCCGGTGGCGGCGCTGGCCGAGGCGGGAGCACTCGATGTCGTCACGGACGCCGATTCGCTCGCCGAAGCGGTGGCCCGCACGTGTGCCGACCCGTGTTCGGCGCGGGAGCGCGGGCTGGCCGGCAGAGCCACGGTGCTGGCGCACCAGGGGGCGACCCGGCGGACGGTCGATCGCCTGGTGTCGTTCCTGGCGGAGTCGCCGGGTTCGCGGGAATACGTCGGTGCCGGCGGACACCGTCGCGTATCCTGAGCAAATGAGATAGAATTATCGGCCTACGATCTGGGCCGGTCGCGCGCGTCAGCGCGCCAACATCAAACCACAGGAGTTTGCAGTCATGACCGACACGGCCAACACCACTGCATCGGTTGCCGGCGAGGGCGTGTTTCCGCCCTCGAAAGACGCCGCGCAGCGTGCGCACATCGACTCAATGGCGCAGTACCGAGAAATGTACGAGCGCTCCATCAGCGACCCGGAAGGCTTCTGGGGCGAGATCGCCGAGCAGTTCTACTGGCACAAGAAGTGGAACAAGGTCCGCGACTATGACTTCGACGGAGATATCTCCATCAAGTACTTCCTCGGCGCCCAGACCAACATCACCTACAACGCGCTCGATCGGCATCTGGCCACCCGTGGCGAGCAGACCGCCATCCTCTGGGAGGGCAACGAGCCCGGCGAGGACGGCAAGCTCACCTTCCGCGCGCTGCACGCCGAAGTGTGCAAGTTCGCCAATGTGCTCAAGAAGCACGGCGTGAAAAAGGGCGACCGCGTCTCCATCTACATGCCGATGGTGCCGGAGTTGGCGATCGCCATGCTCGGGTGCGCGCGCATCGGCGCGATTCACTCGATCGTCTTCGGCGGCTTCAGCCCGGACTCGCTGGCCGACCGCATCGTCGACTCGACCTGCGAGTTCCTCGTGACGACGGACGGCGTCTTTCGCGGGGCCAAGCCGGTGAACCTGAAGGCCAACGCGGACGCGGCCATGAACATCGCCGCCAAGCAGGGCGTACGCGTCAAGACGTGCATCGTCACCCGGCGCGTCGGCGACAAGATCGCGGTGACCATGCAGGACGGGCGTGACCTCTGGTGGCACGACGAAATGAAGGGTGCGTCACCAGAGTGCGACCCCGAGTGGATGGACTCGGAAGACCCGCTGTTCATCCTCTACACCTCCGGGTCGACCGGCAAGCCCAAGGGCGTGCTGCACACCATTGGCGGCTACATGGTCTACACCGCAACCACGTTCAAGTACATCTTCGACTATCACGACGGCGACATCTTCTGGTGTACGGCCGACATCGGCTGGGTCACGGGCCACTCCTACATCGTCTACGGCCCGCTCTGCGCGGGAGCGACCACGCTCATGTTCGAGGGCGTGCCGACCTATCCCGACGCCGGTCGCTTCTGGGATGTCGTCGACAAGTACAAGGTCAACCAGTTCTACACGGCGCCGACGGCCATTCGCGCGATCATGCGCGAGGGCGACGCGCCTGTGAAGAAACGCGATCTGTCGAGCTTGCGCCTACTCGGCACCGTGGGTGAACCGATCAACCCCGAGGCGTGGATGTGGTACCACCGCCTCGTTGGCCACGAGCGGTGCCCGATCGTCGACACCTGGTGGCAGACGGAGACGGGCGGCATTCTGATCACGCCGCTGCCCGGCGCGATCCCGACGAAACCGGGCTCGGCCACGTTGCCGTTCTTCGGTGTCAAGCCGGTGGTGATGGACGATCAGAACAACATCCTCGAGGGCGAGGCGGCCGGCGCGCTGTTCCTCGAAGAGCCCTGGCCGGGCATCATGCGTACGGTCTACGGGCAGCACGAGCGATTCAAGGAGACATACTTCAGCCGCTGCCCGGGCTACTACTTCACGGGCGACGGGTGCCGCCGCGACGCGGACGGGTACTACTGGATCACCGGCCGCATCGACGACGTCATCAACGTGTCAGGCCACCGGATGGGTACGGCCGAGGTCGAGTCCGCCCTGGTATCGCACCCGGCGGTGGCGGAGGCGGCCGTCGTCGGCTTCCCGCACGAGATCAAGGGGCAGGGGATCTACGCCTACGTCACCCTGCGCACCGGCGAGGAATACACCGACGCACTGAAGAAGGAGCTCATCAAGCACGTCCGCACGGAGATCGGCCCGATCGCCGCGCCGGATGTCATCCATTGGGCACCGGGGCTGCCCAAGACGCGCAGCGGCAAGATCATGCGGCGGATTTTGCGTAAGATTGCGGAGGGCCAGCCGGACCAGGTCGGCGATACCTCGACCCTGGCCGATCCCGGCGTGGTGGAGAATCTGATTCACAACAAGTAGTCAGCCGCCTGACACGGTTGGCGGTGACTTCCGGTCTTGATTTTAACAGGCGTTCGGGTGCGAAGATGCAACCCGAGCGCCTGTTTTCTGCGCTGGGAATGCGGGCCTGGGCTCTCCGCTTTGACTTTCTACACAGGCGGTCCTAATCTCGACGATAGTGTAGATGAGATTTCGAAGGGGTGGTGATGTCCCCGAGCCGCAAGCTTCAGCTTGCGCGGAATCTCGGAGGCTTGTTCGGTGCAATGTCGTCTAAGCCCGATCCGGCCGGTACCGCAGTGGCCCGCTCGGTGAATACTCATGCTTAGCAACATTCAGATCAGGAATTTCCGGTGCCTCAAATCGGTGCACGTGCCGCTCAAGCCACTGACCGTGCTTGTGGGGCCGAATGACTCGGGCAAGTCGGCGTTCCTCGCCGCCCTTCGATTTGCCTTGGGGGTTGCTCCGGAGGATCCGTTCGACAGGCGCCTCGGATGCCGCCAGCAAGACATGTCGGTGCAGTGCATGAGCGGATCAGCGCGTGCCCGACGAATTAGCGGTGTGGGCACAGAATGGGAGCCGCGAAGAGAGTTTGGCAAGCCATTGGCGCTATTTCAGTTACCATCGTCGGGGGTGAAGATGACCTCCGAGGGAGTCTCCGACACCGGCGCCGCACCGAGCCTTTCTGATTCCGGCGACATGGTGCCTGCCTTTGTTGATTACATGCTGCGCCGCGACCGCAAGAGATTCGATGAGTTTGAAGCGACGATGTGCAGTCTAGTACCAGGACTCGAAAAAATCGACGTCCGAACGCCAGAGGCATCTACACGGAGCCTCGATCTTGTTATTGAGGGCGGATTCGAGATTCCGGCGGGGCAGGCGTCCGTCGGATTGCGGCTCATGTTGTTCTTCGTAGCGCTGACTTACCATCCGGACCCACCCGAGATGATCCTCCTGGAGGAACCCGAAAACGGCGTCCATCCGAAGCGCCTGGACGACGTGATCAAGCTTCTTCGCGACATCACGCAGGGCAAGCATGCGAACCACAAGGCGCAGATCATTCTGACGACGCACTCGCCTCATCTGCTCGACTACATCGACCTCAAGACAGATCAGGTGCTGGTGTTCAAGCGCGAGGATGACGGCAGTCGGTCGGCGCAACCGGCCGATGCCGAGCGGCTCAAGACCTTTCTCGACGAGTTCATGCTGGGCGAAGTCTGGTACAACGAGGGCGAGGACGGCCTCGTGGAGCGCAAGTCGTGACGCGGGCGCTGTTCGTCGGTGACGGGGATCGCGATGCTCAGACGGTGCCCGCCATCGTGCAGGCCATTCTCGGTAGGCCCGTTTCCTTCAATACCCGTCCATGGAAGAGCATCCGAGCGGGTGGCTACGAGCGGAAGGTGCAGTTCGCGCTGCGTCTCGTGAGCGATGGCGATAGCAATGCCCTGGTCGCAACCGTTGACGCGGACAGGGCCCGGCCCAGAGAACGGCTAGGGAAGCTCCGTGCGGGGCGATCGGCCCACCGGGAGAAACAGCCGCCGATTCCGTGTGCCCTCGGTGAGGCCCGGCCGCACGGCGAAGCATGGCTCCTTGACGACCCGATTGCCGTGTGCGATGCCCTCGATATCCCGCGCGAAAGCGACATACCCACGGTCCGGCAAGCCAAAGACTGCAAGAAAGCGTTGCACGAACTCATTCAGAACAGCCGCGCGGCGGATAAGGTCGAGCTGGATGTACTCGCGGGCATCGCGGAACAGTTGTCGCCCGACCGTTGCCAGCACGCTGGGGAGACCGGCTTCCGGGATTTCGTCGAGGACGTCCGGTCAGAGCTGGGAGATTTGCCGTAGCGCCGTCGCCCGCCCGTGGTGGAGAATCTGATTCACAGCAAGTAGGCGGCGATTTGTCGCGGCATTGCATCCCGGGCGCTCGATGTCTGTTATAATGGCTCGAGCGCCCGGTTCGTGCGCCCGTTGAGCCGGACAAAGCAGCTTCTCTCTCGCGGGCGCGTATGGCCGGCGTATCTGCAGTTACCGAGCCGGAGCGTCTTCCGGCGCATAAGAAAGGATGGGACCGCATGTCGCGTTTGTTCACCGAGGATCGGAACTGTCATCTCCTTGTCAGCGCCGCCATGCTAGTGGCGGTCGTGGTCGTCGCGGGAGGCGCGCCGGCGCACGCCGCGGCGCCGAAACATCGCGGGACTACGCTCCTCTACATGCTGACCGCCAAGGATGCCGACTACGCCGACAAGCTCGCGCAGTGCGATCGACTGACCATTGATCAGTACAAGAAACGCGGCGTGCGCGTCATCGAGAAGACGCCCGACGATCTCGCCGCGTGGGTCGAGCACCATGGCAAGGACTATGCGAAGGCGACGCTCGGCTTTCAACAAGTTGCGTTCGCTCGTGCGCTGGGTGCCGATGCGATCGGCGGCCTGATCGCGTGGAACCTGACGAAAGAGGACGGGGCTGGGCAGCCGGGCGGCATCGAGCCCGGCGTGTACTTTCATTCGTGGGGCATGACGCTGGGCGGCATCTATCGAAACAACGTGTTCGAGCTCAACAACGGCGACAAGGTGCAGGCGATCCCGCTTCGACTGGCGGCCCATGCCGATGATCCCTGGACCATCGCCACGTCCGTGACATCCGCTGCGTGCAGCGCGGGCGATGATGGACCGCGGACGCCCGGTGGCCGGCCCTTCATCGGCATTGGGCTCGCGGAATCGCGCATCACGTCCGTATCCAAAAACTCGCCGGCCGAGAAGGCGGGCTTGAAAAAGGGCGACGAACTGAAGTCGATTGACGGGCGCTTGGCTGATAGCGTGAACGCACTTGTTGACATCCTGAAGGACAAGAAGGTCGGCGACGTTCTCGATGTGGTCTACGTTCGGGGCGGCAAGAAAGCCAACACGAAGCTCACGCTGGCCGACCGAGCCGCCGTCGAAGCGCTCAACAGCCTCGTCGGCAAGCCGCTGCCGGATCCCGTCGGCAAGGACATTCACGGCAAGGAAGTGCGCCTGCACGACCTTCGCGGCAAGATCGTCGTGCTCGATTTCTGGGCAACCTGGTGTCCCCCCTGCGTCGAGGGATCGCCGATCATGCAGCTTCTCTGGGAGCACGCGAAGAAGCACCACAAGGACTTCGTGTGGCTCGGCGTCAGTGTCGACGAGGACGAGCAGGCCTGGAAGAACTTCGTCAAAGACAACCACCTCGGCGGCACGCAAATTATCAGCCCGGAGTGGGCGCAGAGCATGCAGATCGGCAGCTTCCCGACCGTTTTGCTCGTCGATCGAAGCGGGGTCGTGCGGTGTGACCTCGACGACGCCACCATCGCCCCGGCCACCATGGCCATGCTGAATGCCAAGTAGTTGTGCGAGCGCTGGGTTCTGGGGGAGCTGGCGCAGGCGCTGCTTCGCTGACCGCGCCGCAGAAGAACAGTGGTGTACGATGGCCAACGAAGCGCTTGATTGCAGCGATTCGTCGAGCGACTCGGAATCCTCAGCGGCGGCGTGGTACTGTCTTCAATGTGGGTACGATCTTCGTGCCCAAACCGATGATCCGATCGTCTGTCCAGAGTGCGGATTCTCTCTATCCGCGACCGACATGGCGCTGCGGGCTACCGTCACGGAACGACACATCGCGGCCATTGAGAGCTCAGCACTTGCTGCCATGCAGATGGGCGTTGCGTTCTGCTTCGTGACTCTTCCCGTGCTCAGTTTCTTCGTCGACCCGGTTGTGTTTGGGGTTCGCGTTTACTACTTGATCTATTACATGAATCTGGCTGCGCCCTTCGCAGTGCCGGTCTTCCGCGCGGGCCCAATCGTGGGCTTGACGTTACTGCTCCCCATTGTGGTTCTGTGGAGTCTTGCGGTACGCGAATGGTTCGTTCGCGTCGGATCGGCGGTTGAGTCGTGGCGAGCGCTCGGTTTGATCCACCTTACGGCGCCCCTGTTGTTTGTTGGGTTGAATCTGATGGGACATGTGGGGGCGACTCTTGGAAGTGTGATTGACAGGGCGATGTGTTGGGTGGTCCTCGTCGTGATCTACGCCGTTTTCAGCGTGTGGATCCTTGCCAGGCCTCCGTTCCTCCTTGGCAAACGAACGTTGCGTCGCTTGGCGATTCGGACGGCGATTGAGGAGAAGCGGGCGATGAAGTCATCCCCACTACCGCCGGGCGAGGCGTAGGGACACCGCGCGCCGCAGAGCGCTTGGCGCGCGCTGGCGGCGCGGCCGGTGCCAATCCACGTCAATTGCCGCCCTTGTGTTGCCTTTTCTTGCCGCCGTGCTCCTCGTGCGCGGGTTTGGGTCCCGCGTGCTTCTTTTCATGCTGCTTTGAGTCGTGCTCGTCCTCGCAAGGATCCTTCTCGCAGGGGTCCTTGTGGCACGGGTCCTTGTGGCAGGGATGCTCCTCCGATTCGATGGTACAGGGGCCCGGCCGCTTGCACGCGTCGGGGCAGTAGGTCAACGTGTTGCACGTCACATGCGGGAAGATGTAGTGATGCCCCTTGATCTTGAGCCTCATGAGAATGGTCTGCGTGTACGCGAGGTACTTCTCGCAGCCCTTGAAGAGTAGCCAGTAGTCGGCGATGTAGTGCTTGACGTCGGCCACGCGCAGCTCGAACGGGATGTCGATCACATCTCCCTTGCCGTGCACTCGCTGCAGCGTAGTGACATGCCAGTGCATGTAGTGATCCGGGTTGATGATTTTCACGGCCTCCTGAAGCGGGAGGTTCGGGCACAGCGTGTATTCCGGCCACGGGTTCTGGAAATTACGGTCCGATTCCGTTCCCACCACCTTGGTGCGGTAGCGATGATAGGTGTTGAGCACATCGTTGAGCTCAGACGAAGGGGGCGAGTCCGGATCGAGAGGTTCGGGCTCCTCGGGGTACGGGAACGGCGAATCACCGTCTGGGATGAGTGGTTTGCCCTCCAGCACCTGCGAGCCGTGCAGGTCTTTGACGCAGTCGCAGCTCGGGGCGGTGTCGACGTGTCCGAGCGCCAAGACCGTGTTTCCGTGCGGGATGGCAATCTGTTTGGCGATGAAGATTTCGTTGGGCTGCTGGAGGGACGGGATGACCGGTGTGTCTGGACCATCCGGGTACGGGCCCGACTGCTGCACGAACCTGGGAAGCCAGAGCCACGTGCCGTTTTCTACATGGACGACGCTGCCCTTGACCGGTCCTTCGGCGAACCGAACCTGTTGCTCGTAGAAGATCGCGTGGGGGATCTGCGTAATCTGTCCGCCACGGTTGGGCGCGCACGCGGAAATCGCCAGAGTGGCCTTATCCTTGTCGTCGTTAACGTGCAGCCGCTCGTGGTACCGAAAGTTCTTGAGGATATAGCCGTCCTCATTCGACTCCTCCGGTAGCGGCATGATGTTATAGGAGAGGGGGTTGTCCTCGCCGCCAACGACAATGCCCTGACAATCCTTGCCAAAGGGAAGGTTCTTCCAGCAGCCGATCAACTCTCGCTGAAACCGGCACACACCAGGCAGGGGGGCTCTTGATGGCATCGCAATATTCTCACTTTCGAAATGAAACAAGTCGCCACGCGACCGAGAGTACGCTCACGGATGGACGAATGAGACCACGAAACAAATCGCTCGCCACCAACGCGAGCGGCAACGCCGCGCGTGATTCGTACACCGGCCATATACTCTGGCGAGTATGTGCAACGGATGGGGCGCGAAATCTGCACAGTAATTTCGCAGCTCTCGCGCCTGAAGTCTGTCGCCCCCAGCGGCGTTGCGTTTCTGGAAAGCCTTTCAAGTATCCCTTGATGCCGTCTGTTGGCGCGGACCAGGTGAGGATGTGCCGTCGCGGGGGAGGGCCGTCACGGGCGTCGTTGACGTCGAGGTACGAACTGCCTATTTGTCGTGCTTGTTGCCCGGCGCCCCGATCCCGTAGAGATTCTTGAGCGTTCGGATGAAGATCATGCCGTCGGATATCGCCGGCGTGGCCATGCAGACTTCGTTCATCTGGTTGCGCGCCATCAGATGATAGGACGTACCACACCTGGCGACGAACACATCGCCGTCCTCACTCGTGAAGTACACGCGTCCGTCGGCGGCCACGGGAGACGCGGCAAACGTGGCGCCCGCTCCTGCCCCGACCCGCGAGCGGAAGAGCTGCTCACCGGTTTCCGCATGGAGTGAGGTCAGGATGCCGTTGTTGTTGAGCACAAGGAGCCGATTCCGGTACAGCAGGGGCGTAGGCATATAGCCGCCCGCGCCATTGTTGAACCAGGCAACATAGTCGTTCGACGTCGCCTTGTCCTCGAGGGTGATGTCGCCGGTGGCGCCGGCCTTGACGGCATACACGGGCCAAATTGGGGCGTAGCCGCCTGTGATGTACACCAATTGGCTCCCGGCCACCGGCGTCGCGACGGTGATCTCGGAATTTCGCCCGAGCCGCCACAGTTCCTTGCCCGTCTTAATGTCATAACCTCGGATGAACTTCGTGGCGTTCGTGACAACCTCGGCTCGGTCATCATGCTCGAAGATCGTTGGGGTCCCCCATGAGGGAAGCTCTTCCCGCGCGGTGCGCCACACCACCTTGCCGTCCTCGATGTTGTACGCGGCGATGAACGAGTTCTTGTCGCGATCCGCCTGGATGATCACCATGTTCTCGTAGAGAATCGGCGAGCTAGCCTGTCCCCACTGGTAGCTGGGATCGAAGAACCAACCCTCGTCCATCTTGCCGACGTCGACCTTCCACTTCAACGTGCCAGCCATGTCGTAGCAGTAGAGACCCTCCGAACCGAAATACGCGACCACGTGCTTGCCGTCGGTCACCGGCGTGGCGTTGGCATAGCTCCCTTGGATGTGCCGGCGCGATCGAGGCACGCCTTCGTGGGCTACCTTGTTCCAGTCCACGCGTCCGGTGGCCTTGTCGAGGCAGTACACGCGCCAACTCCACGAGCCCTTGTCCTCCGCGCTGTCCACGTCCCCATACCGCCCCGGGCGAAACGTCGGGTTGGGCGCGGTGCTAACGGCCGTCGTCACGAACACGTAATCCCCCCAGACGATCGGTGACGAGTGCGCCAAGCCGGGAATCGGCGTCTTCCAGCGGATGTGCTCGCCGGTCTCGACGTCCCAGGTGATCGGTGGGTGCTGTCCGTCAGCGACACCGCCGGCGTGATAGCCCCGGAACGCCGGCCACGCGGCCGTCTTGTTCACCGGTTCGTTGTCTTCGTGAACAGGAACTGGTGCGTCGGCGACACTGCTTTCATTCCTGCTCGCCCCTGGCGGCGCGTCTTTGGCGCGATTGAACATGTAGATGTTCTTCCCGGTGAAAACATCGAACGTCATGGCTCGTCCGTTTTCCAGACCGAAGTTGACCTTGACGTTGGGGTACTCCACGGCCTGAAACTCCACGGGCGACACCGGACGCCACGTCAACGGTGTCATGCCATCGGCCATTCGCGTCAGCGTGCCGTCGAAATTGGCCACGAGCCGGAGGCGAGCGTCGCCGGAACCGACATACGTTCCCTCGAACTTTCGCAGGTCGTCCTGCGTCATTGGGTACGTCGGCGTTACGTCCGCGCGCTGGACGCCGGCATCCTTGAGCATGCGGATGAGTTTGTCGTTCCCCAACAACTGGGCCGACTCCATCGCCCGTTGCAACCAGACGGGCTCCACCTTGCCGGATTCGATGATTACCCGGGCCAGGTCCATCTGATCGCGCGAGATGGCGACCTTGAGCAGCGCCTGAGGCAGCGTGGCACCGTGGGTCAGCAGAAGCTTGACGACGTCGGTATGATTGTTCCGCGCGGCCCAGTTGATCGCACGCGTGCTGAAAAACGTGTCCTGCACATCCACGTCGGCACCGCGGTCGATCAGCAGCTTGGCGATGTCCGTGTACCCCTTCTCGGCGGCGTAGGTGAGCGCCGTGACGCCGTAGTCCGTTTTGGCGTTCACGTCCACGCCGCTGTCCAGCGCCTTCTTGACGCCGGACAAGTCGCCGCGCCGCGCCGCATCCAGGAGCGCCTCCTTTGATGCGCGAACCGCCGGGGTCGCCGCCGCCAGCACCAGCGTCATTCCGACAAGCAGCCGAAACCGGTATTGGTGTTTCGGACGGGGTGTCGTTATCATCCATCAGCTCCTTTACTCGGCCACGGTGAAAAGGGCGCCGACTCCATAGCTAGGCCAAGGAGCGGGCGGTGCGTAGATGTACACCTTGATCGGGCGTCTGTCGAGTCCGGGAGTCTCGGAGGGGGCGCAGCGAACTCAGCATGAATCAATTCGACCCACTGATGCGCCACGCGATCGACGTATGCCAGAAGGGCATCGCCTCCGGACAAAGCCCGTTCGGTGCCGTTGTGGCGTCCGCGGCGGGAGACATCGTTTGCGCCTCGCACAACACCGTGCGCCGCGACTGCGACCCCACCGCCCATGCAGAGATCAACGCGATTCGCGAGGCATCACGCCGGATCGGCCGCGTCCACCTGGCCGGGCATATCATCGTGTCCACTTGCGAGCCGTGCCCCATGTGCGCGGCGGCGATTCATTGGGCACGCTTTGATGCCGTGGTCTTCGGCGCCGCGATTGCGGATGCACAGGACGCGGACTTCAACGAACTTTGTCTGTCCACGCGGCAGGTCTACGACCTCGGCGGCAGTTCGATTCGAGTCGTTGACAATGTCATGCGTGAAGCGTGCCGCGATCTCTTCGAGCAGTGGCGGCGCGGGCCGAATCCAACACCGTACTGACTCAGCCCCCGTCGCGGTCCGGGCTTTCCTGTCCAGAGTCGGCGCCATCGTCGGACGGCGACGCGCTGGCCAGCCGGTCGGTGAAGCCCGGCGTCAAGCCCATCCACAACGACTCCCCGCAGGCTGCCGCCAACATCAGCGGCGCGATGACGATGGCGAAGACACTCCAGACCTCGGCCCCGGTCAGTCCGCGAGGCACGCGACCCAACGCGAGCCCGAGGGTCAACGCGATCGCCAGTGGTTCGAGTAGATTCAGGCATAGCCCGAGACTCCTGAGACGCACGTTGGTCGGTTCGGGTCGCGGGGCGGACGAGAGACCCCACTCCTGGTCCTCCGCGAGCGCACGCATGACGATGCCGATCGACGTACCGACAACGGCCGTCACGACGATAACCGCCGAAAAAATCGGGCTGACGAGCATCAATACGGTCAGGATGAGTATGTTGTTCACGTAGATCAAGGTCGCGCGCACGAACCACGATCGGTGTCGTAGCCTGGGGAATAGGACGCACTGTACCCACCAGGTCACGAATCGCACGGGGGCCAAGGCCCGCGCGCGACTGATCGCCCAGCCCGCGCAGCAGCCGAACACCAGCAGGCCGGTTCCCAACAGCAGGTGCATCCATGCACCGGCGATGACGTCCCATAGTCTGGTCGGATCTGTAATCATGAGGAAAAAAGCACTCCATACGCGCTCGACGGAGCGGAGGCGCAAACGTCACCATCCGCATACGCCGCTGCGCTCCGACCCGGTGGACCGATTTCGTTGCCCACATCCTACGGCACCTCACATTATCGGGTAATGGGGTGAGATGCATGCGGCCCGGACGCCGCGGCGTGACGGAGGTACTTTCCGCGATTGCCGATATCCGAAGCATACCGGGCCGCGGCAGGGGGAAGGCGTGCGAAGTGCCGTCCAATCGAGTCCTCTGTCGGGCGCCGGGCTCGGAGTCACCAGATGTCCTTTAGCTCGTGCACGGAAAAACGGGTCGGGGTCGTGACAGTCTCCGCGGACATGTATACCGCCACGGCCTCGTACGATCCCGCCGACGGGCGGCCGCGCCCCACGGCGCAAGGAATGATCGAGGAGCTGGAGCGTGCCGGCGTCAAGATCACCGAGTTGATCCGAACAAACGTCGAACGCTTCGTCGCCAGGCTGGACGAGCCCGTCACGCCGGTGGGCCCCACGGTGATCGCCGGCGGGATCCGTCCGATCTATGGCAGTCCCGAGCGCGTTGCCTGGGCCGAGCCGCACCGCGCCGTCGTCGACGAATGGCGCGGTTCGATGGACCCCGAGTCGTATCCGACGGAGGCGATCGTCCGGGTCGAAGCGGGAGACGTCATCGGCCATGTCGAGGAAGCCGTGCGGCCCCGTGACGGACGGGATCTGACAGGGGCCGTAGTGGTGGCACGTGGGCGGGCCGAGTCGTTGGTGTTGGACGACACCATCACGCGCTCGGAGGATCGCCCCGCGGTACTGACGGCCAGAGCATCGGGCCGCGTGACACGTACCGGGCAGCACCTTGCGATCGTGCCCGTGTTCACTGTGCCGGGCGATGTAGGAAGTGAGACCGGTCGTGTCACGGCCGAATCCTCGCTCTGGATCGACGGGCGCGTCACGGATGGCGCGATGGTGTACGCGTCGGACCAGGTCTGCGTGAACGGATCGATCGAGGGCGCCGGCCTGGACGTCCGGGGCTCGGTCTACATTCGTTACAATGTCGAAGGCAGAAAGCGTACCACGATTCTGGCAGACGGCGACATATCGGCAAGGTGTGCAACTCGGGCACTTTTGGTTGCCGGTCAGGATCTGAACATCGGAGCCGTGCTCCAATCGTGCCAGGTCTGCGTGGGGCGTCGACTACAGGCCCGTGCGGCACGATTGGAAGGCGGCACGATGTTCGTCACGGCCAACGCGCATGTGGGCACGCTCGGAGATGCCGACGGTGCGCCGTCCCATCTCGCCGTGGGTGTGGACGCACCGACAATATTCAAGATCGCGTTGGTCCAGGGACGCATTCAGTCGCTACGACAGGTTTGCAATCAACTGCAGCGTGTCATCCATCCACTGAGCGATGACGCCCGAAAGCTGTCCACCGAGCAACAACGACGCCTGCGCGTCACGCTGGCGAAAATGGCGCATGCCGAGCGAGAGATCGAGCGAGAGGAAAGCCGTTGTGCCGAGCTCTACGGCAATGTCGTCACGGGCGAGGGGCATTCGATCACGGTCGCCAGACAGGTGTACCCCGGGGCGACCGTCTGCGTGGGCGAGCGCATGTACGTGTTCAAGCATCCGCTGACCGGACCGGTTCGCATCGAAGTTCGCCGCCTCGACGGTCGCATGCAACTCGTTACGGTGACGCCCTCCGGTGCCGTCATCAGGGCCCTGTCGAGCGAACGCATCGGCGTGGCGGAACTGATTCGGCCATTCGTGATCGCTGGCTTTCCCAGATTCTAATCCGGACGGATGACGAGGTAACCTCGTCCGCGTATTGCGGTTCAGGCCGCCGCCGGATACGGTGAGTATCGTGATGTGTTCGGCCGGGCGCGTCGCCGCGGACCAGGAGCCGGGAAGTCGCCTCATGGATGATCCCTGTCTGGACGCAGTCCAACTCAGGCAGTTCCGACCGGAGGATGACGACTACCTCGCCGCCGTGCACTTGGCGGCCGGAGTGGCTCCGGAGGGTGGTTACAGAGTGCATCCGCACGTCGCGACTCTGCTGGCCCCCGCATCGGACGACGCCTCCCGGGTGGAACTCGTGTTCGGCGCGCACGCTGACGGTGCACTGCGATGCGCCGCGATGGCACTCGTGGATCGGGGCCATGCCGGTTTGGTCATGGTCGCGCCGTGGAGCCACGGGGCCGCACCCTCCGTGCTCAACGCCCAGATTCAAGCAGCCCGCGCTTGTGAGGTGAAACTGCTCGAAGCTCTTGTGCTACCGGGGGATAATGATGCCGCCACGTGTCTGAACGCTGCTGGATATCGACGGCTGACGGAGTTGCTGTACCTGCGTGCCCGCCCCCGAGTTGAGCCGGCTCCTCGGCCTTCTGTCGACATCGAGTGGCGCTGCTTCACGAGCGACCGGATCGGGCTGTTCGAGCGAGCGCTGGAGCGGTCCTACGAGCAAAGTCATGACTGTCCGGAGCTTAGCTCGCTTCGCAGTGCGGCCGACGCGCTCGCGGGACATCGCGCCGCCGGGGCTTTCGATCCGTCGCTGTGGTGGGTCGCGTTGCGAGAAGAGGAGCCGGTGGGTGTGATTTTACTGGCACGACTTGCGGGGATGTCGGGGTTGGAGTTAGTCTACATGGGAACGAGCGTCGGGGCGCGCGGTGTGGGCGTTGGCGACGCGTTGCTGCACCGCTGTTTCACATGCGCCCTGTCGCGCGGTGCCAGGGCTGTGACACTTGCAGTGGATTCCCGCAATCTCCCTGCGCGGCGATTGTACGAGCGCTGGGGATTCTTCGAGGTCGGCGTGCGTACGGCCTGGATCACGAGCCCGTGCACACGTAGTGGAATCTCGCCCCGCGCCGAATGACCGTGGCGGCCGACTCAGCCTGTTGAAACTTTCTTCGGGCACTTTTTTTTCATCGCTAACTACTTGTGTGGGAAAAGTCCGCGTGCCAGCACTGAAAATCGCGAACGAAAGTTGTTGACGCCGTCCAAGTCACATGCTATTTTCGCGAGCGAAGAAGACCACGACTCGAAGCCGCGATTGGCGTTGCGACGTGTTTTGTTGTGGAAGCGTGCTTCGGGTCTTACGTTAGAGTTCTTCCTGTAGTTTCTGTGGACATCACAACTCGGTAGTTTGATTCGCTTTGGTTCCGGAAGGAAGAAGGAGCTCACGGTGACCGTATGCGCAGACGACCACGTGGCAAGACTGGAGTCTCGGATTGCGGAGCGACTTGGACCGCAACGGTTCAACGTCTGGTTCAAGAACGCCACGCGCTTCACCATCACGGACGACTACTTACACATTACCTCGCCGAACCACTTCGTCGGCGAATGGATTGAACGCCACTTTGCCGACGTCGTGGCGGAAGCGGCCAAGGAAGTCACCGGCGTCGACTACACGCTCAGCTTCGCCATCGATCCGGACCTGGCCCGAGGTCTGAGCAAAAAGCAGCCGGACCGTCAGGTCGAGTTCGTCAACAACAACCCGGAGCGACTGGCCCGGGAGCAACGGCGCGGCGGCGGGTTGCCGGTCTCCGCGCCTCTCAAGGGGCGCATGGAAGACTTCGTCGTCGGCCCGTCCAACCGACTGGCGCACGCGGCCGCGGTCGGCGTCATCGAGTCGCCCGCGAGCCAGTACAATCCCCTGTTTGTCCACGGCGGCTGCGGCATCGGCAAAACGCACCTGCTTCAGGCAATCTGCAATGGGCTTAAGGATCGGGATCCGCAGCTTCGCTGGCGCTACGTCTCCGGCGAGGAGTTCATGAACGACTACGTCTACGCGGTGAAGTCGCGCGAGATGACTTCGTTTCATCAGCGATACCGAAACCTCGACGCCCTGGTCATCGACGACGTGCACTTTCTCGCCAACAAGCGCTCGACGCAGGAGGAGTTTCTGCACACGGTGAAGGCGATCGACGCGGCCGGGAAGCAGCTCGTGCTCGCGTCCGACGCGCATCCCAAGCTGATCGGGCACTTCTCGGAAGCGCTGGTGAGCCGATTCCTCGCAGGGATGGTGGTTCGGATCGATTCGCCGGGGTTCGAGGTTCGCGTCGGCGTGTTGCGCCGCCGCGCTTCCAAGCTCAAGGTCGAAATCGGCGAGCCGGTGATCAACTTCATCGCCGAGAACTTCTGCGCCAACATTCGCGAGCTGGAAGGCGCCCTGCTCAAGGTCGTCGCCCAGGCGCAGGTCTCGGGCGAGCCGATCACGCTGGCCCTGGCGGAGCGGGCCATCAAGGATCTGGTCCGTCAGACGGCGCCGGTCATCATGCTGTCGGACATCGAGAGCGTTGTGGCCATCTACTTCGGACTCACCCCGGCCGACCTGCACACCTCGCGGAAATCGCGCACCATCGCCCTCGCCCGGGGGATCGCCATGTACCTGGCCCGGAAGCACACCGACATGAGCTTTCCGGAGATCGGCCGCTTCATGGGCAACAAGAACCATTCGACCGTGATTCTGGCGAATCGGAGAATCTCGAAGTCGATCCAGGCGAACGAAACCGCGTCGTGGGTGACGCCGGAAGGCATGCGGGAGCAGAACCTCGCCGCGCTCGTCGCCGAGCTGGAAGAGCAGTTCTTGGCACAGACAGCCAACGCACGGGTCCCATCGCCGCTGTCGGGTCCAAGTGTGCCGACGGCACCGGCTGTGTCGCCGACCGCCGTGGCGTGACACCGAACGCGGTTTCGAACGCAGAACACACGCGATCGTCAGATTGATCCGCCAAACCTGACGACACGCGCAAGGAGGACAGGCCGATCCGATGGATGAACTCGGCCTGGTTGACCAAACACGACGGATCGTGAGAAGGCCCCGGCAAGCATGAGGCTTCCGGGGCCTTTGCCTTGCGCCTCCTGGTAGCGAGCGAGCCGATCGGCCGCGACAGCGGCTACAGCAGAGTGAAGTAGTTCTCGCAGGCGATGTCGAAGCCCTCGGCCGACATCTCCGGCTCGACGCCGCGGTAGCGCGCCCGATCGATGATCTGAAGCAGCAGGTCGCGCGGCTGGCACGAGCGGAACGGGCGATTCTTCACACGGTAGTGGTGCTCGATCAGGTGGTCGACCGCGGCTTCGTCGAAGGCCATGTCGAACTTCTCGGCCATGATGCGGAGTAGTTGGCGAAACTCGTTCTCGGTCGGGTCGATCACGTTGAGCTTGTAGGGGATTCGCCGCAGGAACGCGTCGTCCACGAGCTCCTTCGGTTCGAGGTTGGTCGAGAAGACGATCAATTGATCGAACGGAATCTGAATCTTCTTGCCCGAATTGAGTGTGAGGTAGTCGTAACGCTTCTCGAGCGGGACGATCCACCGATTCAGCAGTTCGTCCGGGTTCATCGTCTGCCGCCCGAAGTCGTCGATGACGAGCGTCCCGCAGTTGCTCTTCATCTGCAGCGGTGCCTCGGTGATGTGTGAATTCGGGTCGAACCTGAGCTCGAGCGCGGCCATTTTCAGCTCGCCGCCGACCATGATCGTCGGCCGGCGGATCCGGATCCACCGCGGGTCGTTGGCCGGGCCCTTCAGAATCGAAGGCCCACCCGTGCCGATCGGCTCGTGGCTTTGCGGGTCGTAGAGCTGGATGATCTCGCTGTCCACAAGGATGGCGTGCGGAATCCAGATGTCGCTGCCGAACGCGTTCGTGATCCGCTCGGCGATGCTTGTCTTGCCGTTGCCGGGATAGCCGTACAGGAACAGCCCTTTGG
>Ga0055449_10000088_pt1 | contig 22828 bp, 21 predicted proteins | sample China_Galinas_PW_2_FD_57739 | JGI IMG/M metagenome (GOLD analysis project Ga0055449, IMG submission 57739) | Wetland microbial communities from San Francisco Bay, California, USA, that impact long-term carbon sequestration - China_Galinas_PWB_D1 | ecosystem: Environmental > Aquatic > Marine >... | reverse complement strand
GGCGGTGGCGCTGATCGTGCGCTGCGTGCTGGACATCAAGCCGACGCGGATCCTGCCGGCGTCGTCGGTGCGCGAGGCACGGAAGGCGGTGGCGACGGGCTCGCCCGACGACCTGCGCGAGTTCGCCGCACGCGACAGATCCTTCCTCTCGCCGGTGATCGAGGCGGCGGCGTTGCGGCTCGGGGGCCCGAGCGAGGCGGTGCGCGAGGCGGCCGAACTCGCCGCGTCGGAGGAGTGCGCACGCTGGTTCCGCAAGATCGAGTGGCTCAACCTGATCGGCAACGTCGCGCCGCTGGTGGGGCTGGCCGGGACGGTGTGGGGGATGATCATCGCGTTCGCGTCGCTGGGCGCGACGGGTGGGCAGGCGGGACCGGCCGAGCTGAGCGACGGCATCAGCAAGGCGCTGTTCCACACGTTGCTCGGGCTGTGCCTGGCGATCCCCTGCCTGCTCGTGTTCGGGGGGTACCGGGCGATCGTGGACCGCGTGTGCACGCGGGCGATGGTGGTCTGCGGCGAGCTGGTGGACGCGATGATCGAGCTGCGGGAGGAAGGGTGAGGCGGCGGAGCTTCCATGCGGCGCACGGGGTCGGGCGCGTCAACGTGACCCCGATGATTGACGTCGTGATGGTGCTGATCGTCTTCTACCTCATCGTCGGCAAGCTCGCGTCGGAGCGGATCGAGTCGATGGAGCTGCCGCGGTCGGCGTTCGGCGACGAGACACCCCCGCCCGACCCGCTGGTAATCAACGTGCTGCCGGGCGAGGACGAGCCCCGCATCGTGGTCGAGACGTTCGAGGTGAGCGTCGGGGCGTTGGAGAAGGCGGTGCGCGAGCGGTTGCGCGCGCGCGACGGCATCGGCGTGCAGATCCGCGCCAGCCGGACACTTCCCTACGGCGCGGTCCGCCCGGTGCTCGAGGCCTGCCGGCGCGGCGGGGCGCGGACTGTCCTGCTCAGCACGGAGCGTTCGTCGTGAGCGCCCTGCGACGGCGCGGCGCGCTCGACGTCTGGGCGTCGAACATCGCCCCGAGCATGACCCCCATGGTGGACGTCACGCTCGTGATCCTGATCTTCTTCATGGCCTCGGCGTCGTTTGCGGGGCCGGAGTGGTTCCTCAAGGCGGCGTTGCCGACGGGCGATGGGCTCGAAGCGGCGGGCGAGCCCGACCCGTTCGAGCTGCCTCCCGCCCGCTTTGGGGTCACGCTGCGTGCCGGGCCCGACGGGCTGACGCGGGTGAGCGGGTTCGGGGCCGAGGACGCGACGGTGGGGGCGTTCGTCAGCCGCATGACCGAGGTGGTCGCGGGGCTGGCGCCCGAGGCGTTGGTGGTGGTGATCGATGCGGAGGACTCCGTGCCCTACGCCGACGTCGTGCGCGTGGACGAGGCGTGCGCGGAGTTGGGGATCGAGAAGATCGGGCTGCGCTAGGTGATGCGGGGATCAGTCCTCGTGCCCGCCGACCTCCCAGCGGTGGAAGGCGGTGATGGTGGCGCCGCCGACGACGTCCTTGATCTTCTTGGACTGATCCATCACGAACGGCTGCTCGAGCAGGGCGACCTCCTCGAAGAACTTGCGCATGCCGCCCTGGACGATCTTCTCGGCGATCTCCTGGGGCTTGCCGCTCTCGACGGCCTGCTCGACGCGGAACTTGCGTTCTTTCTCGACGAGGTCGGCGGGGATGTCGTCGGCGGTCACGCCGAGCGGGCGCGGGACGGCGGCGGTGACGTGCATGCACAGCTGGCGCAGCGTCTCGTCGGCGATGTCGCCGGTGCACTCGATGAGCACGCCGGTCTTCCCGTCGTGGTGGACATAGGAGCCGAAGCGGGCGCCGTTGCCGCCGTCGGCCTTGAGCCCACGCCCGAACGAGATGTTCTCGCCGGTCGAGATGCGGAGGTCGTCGATGATGGCGGTCATGTCGTCGGTGGCACCGACCTGCCCGGCGCCGGCGGCGAGGGCCATGGCGGCGATGCGGTTGGTCGCGTCAACGAACTTGTCGTTCTTGGCGGTGAAGTCGGTCTCGGCCTTGAGCTCGACGATGGCGGCGCCGGCGTGAGCGTCGGCGACGGCGATGCCGATGCGTCCCTCGCCGGCGGCGCGGTCCACCTTCGTCTCCATCTTGCCCTTGAGCTGCTTGCGGAGCAGGTCCTCGGCGGCCTCGATGTCCCCGCTTGCCTCCTGGAGCGCCTTCTTGCAGGCCATCATCGCCAGCCCGGTCTTGTTGCGGAGCTTCATCACGTCTTTGGCGTTGATCTCGGGCATCGTTCTCTCCCGGGTCGCTGGGTGGGCCGGTGTTCAAGTCCCGGCCTGGTCATGGGGTTGGGGGTGTTGGTCCTTCCGTCAGTCGGCCTTGGTGCCGGCGGGCTCGGCGGTCGTGGGCTCGCGCTCCGCGGCGGGCGCCTCGGGCTCCTCGGCGCGGAACTGCGCGCGTCGGCTGCGACGCGGACGCTCGTCGGACGCGGGCACGTCGTCCCCCGCTTCGGGCGGGGCGGCCGAACGCTGCTGCTTGCCCTCCGCGACCGCCTTGCACAGCTCGCGGACGATCACGTCGATCGAGCGCATCGAGTCGTCGTTGCCGGGGATGGCGATGTCGGTCAGCGTCGGGTCGCCGTCGGTGTCGATCAGGCAGACCGTGGGGATGCCGAGCTTGCGGGCCTCGCGCAGGGCGGTGACCTCGCGCCTCACGTCGATGACGACGATGGCGCCGGGCAGCTTGTCCATGTGCCTGATGCCGTCGAGGTTGCGCTTGATCTTGCGCATCTCGCGCCGGAGCTGGCTCTCCATCTTCTTGGAATAGCTCTGGAAGTTGTCCTCACGCTCAATCGCCTCGAGCTCTTCGAGGCGCTTGAGGCGTGAGCGGATGGTGCGGAAGTTGGTCAGCGTGCCGCCGAGCCAGCGCTCGGTGACGTAGTGCATCTTCAGGTCACCGACGCGCTGCTCGAGCACGTCCTTGGCCTGCCGCTTGGTGCCGACGAAGCAGATGTCCTTTCCGTCGGCGACGGTGCGGGCGATGAACTTCTTGGCGAGGAGCAGCCCCTTGACCGTCTCCTTGATGTCGATGATGTGGATGCCGGATCGCTTGGCGTAGATGTACGGCGCCATCTTCGGGTCCCAGCCGCTGGCGCGCTGCCCGAAGTGGATCCCGGCTTCGATGAGGTCTTTGACGAGTGAATCGGCCATGGCTCGGGGCCTTTCGTGCAGCGACACCGGCGGGGCGGGATCGGGGACTCGGACGAGCCTCCGCACCGCACAGAGGGCGCTTCGGGGTTGCTCCGCGGAGCGGTGTTTTCAACGACGGCTCGGGCCCGGGTGGCGTGCCGGGACCGGCCCCCGGTCGCCGACCGCGACCGAGACCCAACCATAGATACCCACCCTCCCCGTGGCAATCCGGCGTGGGGTGAGAACAAGGCCCGAAAACCGGAGGGGACGCTCAACGGTGCCGCCGGTTCGCCCGATAGGCGAGCCGAGGCCTCGATCCGGGGGCTGGGGAGCGGTGCCGCATGTCCGGACAGAACGTCATCGTCCGTCGTGCCCAGCGTCATGATGTGGCGTTGCCCGCCCGGATCCGCGTTGGCGACGAGCATGTGCCCCTGGTCCGCCTCTCGGCCGCCGCCGCCGACCGCACGGGGTGGGTCTCTGTGGACGTGATCGACTTCAGCGCCGGCGGGCTCGGACTGATGAGCCGGGTGTTCGTCCCGCGGCGCACCGTGCTGGAGATCCAGATCCTGCCCGTTGCCCCGTCGGACGGGGACGAGACGCAAGGCGGTGCGGAGCGGGTTCCGCCCGAACCGCTTCTGTCGGCGCGGGTCCGCGTGCAGCGGGTGATCATGACCGACCGCCGCCCGGCGTACCTGATCGGCACGTCGTACGCCGAGACCAACCAGGCGCTCGACGCGGCGATCGATCACATCCTGGAGCTGATCGGGGACTGAAGGGGACGCCGCCGTGCTCGAGGCCGGAAACTTCCTGACCCAGACGCTCATCGATGACGGCGACGTCACCGAGTCCGACGCCGAGCGTGCGCGCGAACATGCCCGGGTGAACGGGGGGGGCGTCGTCGATGCGCTGCTCGCGCTGAACATCGTCAGCTCGCAGCGTGTCGCCGTGGCTCGCGCGAAGATCTGCGAGTACCCGTTCGTGGACCTCACCAAGTACGAGATCGACATCCACAACTCGGCGTTGATGCCGCGCGGCGCGGCCGAACGCATCCGGGCTTTCCCGCTGTTCGTCGTCGACGGGGCGGCGACGGTCGGGATGGTGGACCCCCTCGATCTCCAGGGGATCGACCGCGTCCGCCAGCTGCTCAAGTGCGACGTGGACCCGGTCGTGTGCGACTCCGAGCAGCTCAAGGCGCTGACCGGGCGCGCATACTCGATCACCGGGACGCACGGGCTCGGCGGGCACGACGAGGACGAGAGCGAAGAGCTGACCACCGGCGACGAACCGATCGTCGCGGCCGTCGACCAGATCATCACCGCCGCCGTCAAGGCCGGCGCATCCGACGTCCACATCAACCCCGATGAGCAGGCGCTGCACCTGCGCTACCGCGTGGACGGCGTGCTGATGCCGCAGCAGGCGCCGGCGAAGAGCGCCCACCCCGCCATCGTTCAGCGCCTCAAGGTCATGGCACGCCTCGACCTGACCCAGTCGCGGCGCCCACAGGACGGCAAGTTTCGATTCGCCGCACCGGGTGTCCAGGTGGACGTCCGCCTCTCCCTGCTGCCCACGATCCACGGCGAGAACGTCGTCATGCGCCTGCTCCGCCCGTCCGCGGCGATCGGCAGCATCGAAGAGCTCGGCATGCCCGGGGCGCTCACCCGCCGATTCACCGAGTTCATCCACAAGCCGCACGGCATGATCCTTGTCACCGGGCCGACCGGCTCGGGCAAGACGACGACGCTGTACACCGCGCTGGCGCAGATCAACGATGCGCAGCGGAACATCATGACGATCGAGGACCCCGTGGAGATCCGCCTGCCGCTGATCAGGCAGGTGCAGGTCAACCCGGAGGTGGGGCTGACCTTCGCCACCGCGCTGCGCTCGGTGCTCCGCCAGGACCCCGACGTGGTGCTGGTCGGCGAGATCCGCGACGACGAGACGGCACGGATCGCGGTGCAGTCGGCCCTGACCGGGCACCTCGTGCTCACGACCCTGCACACCAACGACGCGGTGGGCGCCGTGGCGAGGCTGAAGGACTTCGAGGTCCCGCCGTTCGCGATCAACAGCGCGGTCCTGTGCGCGATCGCGCAGCGTCTGGTGCGGAAGGTGTGCGCCGGGTGCGTGGCGCCGGAGTCGATCGACCCGCCCCGGCTCGCCCGCGTTGGGCTCGATCCCGAGCACGCGTCAGGATTCGTCCGCGGTGCCGGGTGCCCCAAGTGCCTGGGGACGGGGTACAAGGGTCGGGTCGGGGTGTACGAGATGCTCGTGCTTACGCCGGGCGTGCAGCGGGTGATCGAGGGCGGCGTCGAGACGGCCCGCCTCCGCGCCGCCGCCGTCGCCGACGGCTTCCGCTCGCTGTGGGAGGACGGGCTGAACAAGGGGCGGCTCGGGCTGACCAGCTTCGAGGAGTTCGCGCGGCTCCGCACGCTGATGGACGAGGACGAGGGGACAGGGCTGGGGGTGGCGGCGTGAGCCTGGCGACCTACGAGTGGCATGCGATCGACGCCGACGGGCAGCGTCGGTCGGGCGAGCAGCGCGCCGCGGGCGAGCAGGAGATCTTTCGCTCGCTGTCGTCCCAGGGCATGACCCCGGTGAAGATCGCCGAGCAGACGACACGGCGCCCCATGCTCAGCTCCGGGCGAATCACCCAGCAGGACGTGACCGGGCTGACGCGCGAGCTGAGCGTGCTGCTCGAATCGAACATCCCGCTGGCGCAGGGGCTCAAGGCGATCGCCGAGCACGAGAGCAAGACGACGCTGCGCAGCGTCGTGCTCGACATCGCCGGGATGATCGAGTCGGGTGCGTCGATCTCGGCCGCGCTCGAAAAGCACCGCGACATGCTCGGCGACGTCTACGTCGAGACCATGCGCGCCGCAGAGAAGAGCGGCAGCATCGCGACGATCACGGCGAGCCTGGCCGAGATGCTCGAACGCCAGCTCGAGAGCCGCCAGCAGCTCAGGCGCGCGCTCACCTACCCCGTGATCGTGCTCACGATGGTGACGCTGGCTGTCGGCGTGCTCGTCGTCTACGTGATCCCGAGGTTCGGCGCCACGTTCGAGGCCCAGGGGGTCCAGATGCCCCTGATCACCAGGGTGCTCCAGGCGGTCGGCGAGTCGGTCCACGAGCTGTGGTGGGTGTACGGGGCGCTGGCGATCTCGGCCGCCTACGCGGCGGTGGCGGCGTGGCGCGCCCCGGGCGGGCGGCTCGGGTACGAGCGGCTCATGGCACGAGTCCCCTACATGAACCGCGTCCTGCGCTCCGTCACCGCCGCACGCTTCAGCCGCGTGTTCGGCATCGGGCTCGGCAGCGGGCTCGACCTCATCGAGTCGATCGAGATGAGCGGACGGGCGACCGGACGCCCGCTGTTCGCGCGTGAGTGCGAGGTGATGGGCGACCGACTCCGGCGCGGCGAGTCGCTCGGCGAGGTGCTGCACGACAACCACACGCTCCCAGCCTTCGCCCGGCGCATGATCAGCGCCGGCAAGGACGCGCACGAGCTCAGCAAGGCATGCGAGATCGTGGCACGGCACTACGACCGCGAGAGCGAGCACCTGACCAAGAACGTCAACACGATGATCGAGCCGCTGCTGACCGTCGCGATGGCGGTCGTCGTGCTGATCATCGCGCTGAGCGTGTTCCTGCCCATGTGGCAGATGGTGGGGATGAACCGATGATGCGACGCGCGTTCACGCTGCTCGAAGTCATGATGGTGGTCGTGATCCTCGGGATCCTCGCCGCGCTGGTCGTCCCGCGATTCGGTGGGGTGACCGACGAGGCGAAGGCCTCGGCGCTCGAGGCGGCGCTCGGCGGCGTCCGCTCGTCGATCGCGAGCTTCCGCACCCGCGCCGTCATCGAGGGAACCGGCCCGTTCCCCACCCTCGCCGAGCTCACCACGCGCGGCACGGTCGTCCAGGGCGACTTCCCGATCAACCCGTACAACGGCGAGAGCAGCGTGCAGTCTGTCTCGCCCACCGCCGCCGCCGCACGCACGGTCTCCGGGTCGGGCGGGTGGAACTACTACGTGGACAACGCGGGCGACCCGCCCGCGGCCGTCTTCTACGCCAACTCCGCCGACACCACCACCATCGGCGACGGGGCCGGCGGGTACCGCGACGCCAACGACCTGTAGGAGCCCGCGTGCAGGCATCACGCCCCAGTTCGTCCCGCGGCGTGACCCTGCTCGAGGTCACGATCGTCGCCGTGGTCCTCGCGATCATGGCCGGCAGCGTCGTGCCCGCGCTGGAGCAGGTGGACGAGGCGCGTCGTTCGGCCGCCGCCGACGAGGTCGCTCGCCTCGTGGGCTTCGCCCGCGACTGCGCGACCGCCAGCGGCGAGCCCACCGGGGCCGAGATCGACGCCGAGGCCGACTCGGTCACGCTCCGGCGGATCGACCACGCGAGCGGAGACGTCGTCGCCGCGCAGGACTTCGGCGGGCAGGACCGCGGCGCCGTGCTCGTCGCCGAGAGGTTCCCCGGCGTCGGGATCGACGCGTTCGTCAACGGCGACGGCGCGGGCGGCGGGACCGTCTGGTTCGCCTTCGACGGCACCCCGCAGACCCGCGACACCGACGGCGGGTCGCCCGCGGACTTCACGCAGGACGCGACGGTGACGCTGACCGGCGCGCGCGTGGTCACCGTCGTGCGCCTGTCGGGGGTTGTGGAATGAGGCGCGGGTTCACGCTGATCGAGGCGGTGGTCGTGGTCGTGCTGCTGGGCATCGCGATCCCGCCGACGCTGATGCTGATGGAGGACGCGGCGGCCGATCGCGCCGACGAGGTCAACATCGCACGGGCGACCACGTTCGCGACGGGCGTGCTCGAGCAGGTGATCGCCGACGCCTACAGCAGGGACGCGTTGCTCGGGTTCGCGGCCCTGAGCGACCCGGGGACGTACCTCTCGGCCCCGGGGTCCGGGCTGAACGATCGGATCGCGGACATCCGCGACGGGTACGAGCCGCTCGGATTCAGCTACGCGGTGTCGATCGGCGGGCTGGTCGGGCCGGAGGGCGTGGCGACCGGCGACGCCGAGTCGGACGTCTTCCGGCTCGTGACCGTCACGGTGACGGCGCCATCGGCGCGGGAGGGTTCGGTAGATCTGTCGGTCTCGACGATGGTGGGGGAGCTGTGATGCGCCACGCCCACACCCTGATCGAGATGGTCATGGCGATGGTGGTGATCTCGATCATCGCGGCGTCGTTCGCGCCGATCGCCAACGCCGTCGCCGACGGGTACGCCTCCAGCTCTTCGGCACGCGAGGCGACCGAGCGCACCGCCTACGCGATCGACCGCGTTGTGCGCCTGCTCCGCGAAACACCGGAGGGCGCGACCGCCGGCGTCCCCGACATCACCCGCGCCGAGACCGACGCGGTCGAGTTCGGCGACGGGCGCGCCGTGGCGCTGGTCGCGGGCAACCTCGAGCTCACCTCGGGTTCCGGCGTCACCGCCGTCCTCTGCCGCGACGTCGATGTGTTCCGGATCGACTACCTCGGCGACGACGGCATCACCGACACCTCGTCGAATCCCGAGGACACGCGCCGGTACATGGTCCGCCTCGGCACCGGCGGGCTTGAGCTGCGTTCCAGCGCCTACGTACGGATCGCGATGGTGACCCCATGAGCCGGCGGCGCGGGGCGGTGGTCGCCGCGGCCGTCGCGGTCCTGGCGCTGACCAACCTGCTGGTCATCGCAGGGATCTCGTCGGTCGCGGACGGGGCGCAGGTGGCGGCGTTGCGGGTGGAGACGGCGCGGGCGTTCTACGCCGCAGAGGCGGGCGCGGTCGTCGGCGTCAAGAGCGTCACGTCGGGTTGGGAACTCCCCTCCGAGGGCTCGTCGTTCGCTGTGGGTGCGTCGGCTTCGGTCGAGTTCACGGACCTACCCGGGGCGGACGGCGTGGGGACGCTGGGGGTCGAGGGACGGTCGGGGTTTGGGCGGCGTCGCCTGAGCCTCGAACTGCAGTGAATGCCCTGAAGTAAGGGGGCCGCTGGGCCGATAGCGCGGGGGCGGGCCCAAGGTCCGTCCCGCGACGCCGGAGCCCAGACGTGCCGATCGCTCCCCGAGTCCACATCTCGCTGACGCCGACGATGCTCGAGGTGGCGGTGATCTCGTCGATGGGCGTGTCGGCCTCGGCGGGCGCGCCGCTGGACCCCGATCAGTGGGACTCGTCGTGGCAGAACTGGCTGACCCCGCTCGACGACACGCTGCGCGAGCTGCTCAACCGCGTCGGGGCGCGGGGGCGGTTCCGCACACGCGTGTTCTACACCAGCCCCGACGCGTTCGCCGAGGTGCACACGGTCCCCGGGACGGGCGACACGGCCCTCCACGCCGCCGAGCTGGCGCTGCGCGACCGCGTGCCCTTCGACGCCGACGAGAACCCGCTGTCGGTCTGCCCGATCGCGCGTGACGGCGCGGGGCACGGGCGTTCGCACGCGCTGCTGGTGGCCGATACGGACGAGCACTGCGAGTCGGTGGTGTCGTGGGTCGAGCGTTGCGGCGGCAAGGTCATCCAGCTCGCGCCGATCTCGGCGCTCGTGCTCAATGCGCTGGTGCGCGAGGCGTGCTCGGACAGGGACGAGGCGCCGCGCGTCCGCGCGTTCGTTGGCGAGCACGAGTTTACGCTCGTCGGATCGGAGGGCGGGCACGTCCTCTTCGTGCGGACCGCGAGTATCGGGTACGGGCTCCTCGGCGAAGCGTTCTGCCGCGGCGCTACCACGCAGACCGCACGCGAGATCGACCGCACCGAGGCCATGATCGCTCTGTTCGATTGCGGGCTGCCCGAGTCGCCTTCGGAGGTCATCCCGCTGGGCAGCGGCGTCGGCGGGTCGTCGATCCTCCCGCACATCCAGCCCGTCCTGCAACGCTTCTACGTCGAGCTGCGCCAGACGCTGCGCTTCGGGTTCGGCGAGACCAACCTCCAGCGCGTGCGCGTCGAACTGAAGGGCCCGGGGGCGCTGATCCCGAGCTTCATCACCAACCTCGGCGAGCAGCTCGGCATCGAGATCACCGGGCTGCCGGCGACCGAGCGGTTCGACCCGACCATGGCCTGCGGGACGCACGGCACGCTCCACCTCGCCACCTGCGTCTCGCCGACCGAGGTCAGCCTTATCCCCACCGCGGTGCTGGACCGCAGACGGCGCAGCCGGCTCGGCGCTTCGCTGAGGCTCGGGGCGGCCGCGGCGCTGGTCATCGTGGCCGGCGACACCGCCTACACCTGGAAACAGACGACCGACATCCGCGCGGCGATGGACGACAACCACGCCCGGATCGCCCATGTCGAGCTCGAACAGGCACGCTGGGAGGAGGCGGTCGGGCTCAGCACAGAGCTCGTCGCGACCAAGCAGGCGCTGGTCGATGCCCTCGGCGAACGCGCCGACTGGTTCGCGGTGCTCCAGGAGATCGGGCGCCAGACGACCTACCCGGTCAGGCTGACCGAGATCCAGGCGCGCATCGACCAGGGCGACGTCGTGATCACGATCAAGGGCTTCGCGTTCGACACCGACGGGCGCTCCGGGTCGGACGTGCTCGGCGGGTACATCGACCGCCTGACCCAGTCACCGGTCACCTCCCTGGTCTCGATCGGCTCGACCCAGCGTGCCGAGATCGACGCGAAGCCCGGAGTGAAGTTCGCGCTCGACGCGGCCGTCGTGTGCGTCCCGCTCGCGGCGGCCGACCTGGAGGCGACGCCATGAACGCGGCAGCCCTCCGCGTCTACGCGGCCCAGATCATCTTCCTGTGCGCGTTGATCGCCGCGTGCTGGGCGCTGCTGCTGCGCCCGATGAAGGAGCGCCTCGTCGTCCTACGCGCCGAGTTCGAGACCCAGACCGCACAGATCGCCGAATTCGAACGCGCCGAGGCCGCACGCCCGGAGTCCGGATCGCAGGCACTCGAACGCATCGCCGCCGAGCACGACGCCATGGTCGAGCGCCTCAACGTCTCGTCCAGCACCTCGCTGATCTACGACGCGCTGCGCGACCTTGCCCGCGAGCACGGCGTCGAGATCGAACGCATCGAGCCCGCCCGCACGATGGGCACGCGGGGACAGGCGGCCGCCGCGCAGATCTCCGCAAGCGGGCACTCGATCAAGTTCAGCGGCACCTACCCCGACGTCGCCGAGTTCATCCAAACCGTCCAGGAACAGGTCGGGATCACCAAAGTCACGTCGCTGCGGCTGCTGCCCTCGACCGAGCCGTCCGATCCCCCGCGCGTCGATGCACGCATCGACGCGACCCACTACGGGCTGATCGAACGCGCCAGCGCGAAAGGGCTTCCATGAACTCGCGCAGGCTCAAGCAACTCCGCCACGAGGCGGCGATGCTCGGCGGCGCCGCCCCCGTCGTCGCCCTCATCGTCGTGCGTGCCTTCGCGCCCGTGCAGGGACCCGCCGGCGCGCTGGCGAGCACCACCCCCGACGAGCCGGCGCTCACCGCGCGGTTCGACCCGCCCGAACTGACCTCGCGTCAGCGCACCATGCTGGCGTACGCCGATTCGATCCGCGACGAGACGAGCGAGTCACCGTTCCTCGCCGCCACCGAACGCGTCGAACTCCAGATCGACCAGGCGATGCCCGAGTCCGAGTCGCTGCGATTTGCACAGGCCCTGCGTCTGACTTCGGTGGTCGGCGGGGCGACACCGGTCGCGATCATCGACGGCAAGCCCAGGCGGGTCAACGACCCCCTCGAGTTCGGGTGGTGGGTCTCGTCGATCGACGCCTCGACCTCTACCGTCACCCTCTCGCACAAGCTGTACGACGACACCGTGCTGAAGATCGAGCCGAAGCTCCCCTAGCGGGCTGGTTCGCCCTCGCCCGGGCCTCATCCTCACCCCCCCGTCGGACTCTCACGACGACCCGCTCCGTTTTTCCGCACCCCACACCCGACGGTGGACTTCCCGCACCGTCAGGCGATACGCTCGCCCCGGCAAGCACATCACGGGCGCATAGCTCAGTTGGCTAGAGCGCTGCCGTCACATGGCAGAGGTCACTGGTTCGAGTCCAGTTGCGCCCATTGGATCGACGCCCGGTACCCCTCGGTGCCGTTCCCTGCCTCTTGGCCCCGGTTCTTGTTGCTCCGTGCTGCTCCCTGCGCCCGGGTGCTGCACCGGTCTGTGCACGGCCGCCCGCAGGAAGTCGTCCTCAGTCACGGCGTCCATGACTACCGCCCGGATCCGTGCCGCGCTTGTGCTCTGCCCCCCCCTTGGCAGACGCCGGGCCGGAGTTTCCTACCGCGGGGCGGATCTGTGTCGGCAGCACAGCCACCAGAACTGGAACATGTTTCAGTCCATATCCACATTGCCCAATGGACACTATCCCAGAAGCCTGAAGAAGTGCCAAAAAACAGCGGATAGTGGAGTTGACGTCGGATGGAACATCTGTACGATGAGTGGAACGTCATTCGGGACGACGAGGTACAAATGTCCTCGATCAGACAAGTGGCGATGCTCGCGAACGTCTCCCCGGCAACCGCGTCGCGCGCTCTGAATCACTCGGGTCCGGTGAGCCCGGCCGCGCGGAGCCGAGTCCTCATGGCCGCCCAGAGGGTCGGGTATCGGGGGCTCGGGCGTGTGACCGCGGGGGTGAGCCGGATCGGGGTGGCCTACCCGCACCTGCCGGTCCTCGCCGAGTTCGGCGGATTCGATGCGGCGCTGCTCAGCGGGATCGCGCGGGGCGCCGCGGAAGAACGCTGCGACCTCGCCCTCGTCGATATCGCCGCCACCAAGCAACGCGCCGAATCGTACACGCACTACTTTGAACGGCACGGGCTCCAGGGTGTGGTCGTCCGCGCCCACGGCGAATCTCGCCATGTCTGCGAGACGATTGCGGAAGAGGGCTTCCCGTCGGTTGTCGTCGCCGACCGCTTCGAGAACCCCGACGTCAACTTCGTCTGCTACAACTCCGAGGAGGACAGCCGGCGGGCGATCGAGCACCTGATCTCGCTCGGGCACCGGCGGATCGGGCTGTGCGTGCACATGGTGCGCGACTCGGACCACGACGACCGCCGCCGCGCCTACGAATCGACGCTCCGGGCGCACGGCATCGAGATCGACCCGGAGCTGATCGTTGAGGTAATCGCGAACGCCGAAGGCGGCGAATCGGCGTTCAACCGCCTGCTCGGACTGCCCCGTCCGCCGACCGCGATTTTCTTTACCGACCCGCTTGCGACCGTTGGCGGGATTCGGCGGGCGTTGGAAACGGGTGTTCGCGTACCCGAGGAGTTGTCGATCGTCGGCTTCGATGACAGCGACCTCCGGAAGATCACCCACCCGATGTTCACCGCGGTCTGCCAGGACGCCATCCGCATGGGACGCATCGCGGGCAAGTGGATCGCCTCGCGCATCCACGAGGAGACGACCGAGTCGCTGCGCCTGCGGAGCAACGCATACTTCGAGATCAACCGGACGAGCGGCGTCGCGCCACCCCAGCCGGTTCGTCTCTCGCCGCAGGGCGAACGGCTCGAGGTCCACGAACGGACCGGAACGGACGGAGGGCATGCGTAGCCGAGCTCCGCAACGCGCTTTCTTCCGAACCCGTGGCGGGTTCACGCTCATCGAGCTGCTCGTCGTGATCGCGATCATCGCGCTGCTGATCGGGATCTTGCTGCCGGCGCTGTCCGAGGCCCGCGCCGCGGGCGACACGGTGCGGTGCCAGTCGAACGTGCGTCAGACGATCACCGCGATCATGCACTACATCGACGACAACGACGAGCACTTCCCGATCGCGCGCACGCAGTGGCACGAGACGCCGGAACTCCGCGACAGAGCGACGCCGCCGTGGAACACCCGCGCGGCGCTCTACGCGTACAGCCGGGCGCAGGGACGTGGCGAGTTCTGGCCGCCCTACCTCCAGGACGTGCTGATCCCGATCGTCGGCGGTGTCGAGGGCGAGGGACGCTTCAGCAGGATCATGAAGTGCCCGGCGATCGAACGCGGGCGCCTGCTCGAGACCGACGAAGACTGGCTCATGGATCCCGAGGCGAACCACTACCGGTACAACGCCGTCAGCGCGATCGGGCAGACTCGCCGTGAGTTCTTCGCGAACCGGATCACGGTCGTGCACGCGCCGGCCCGGGCCGTCCTGCTCTACGACACCATCTTCCCCGACTGGGGAGTCAAATACATGCACGTGAGCCGTGTGGCGCCGCACGGCGGAGGCAGGGGCTCGATCAACGCGGGGTTCGTGGACGTACACGTCGAGTCGGTGACGGCCGAGGACTATTTCGAGCGGAGCGATGACGACGAGATGAACAGCCCGTTCCTGACCGAGGGCTGGGACTGATGCGCAGCGCGTTCTTCACACTGGCGGGGGGTGCTCTGGTGGCGACGCTGATCGCCGTTTCGTTGCCGGCGCGGGCGTCGCAGCTCTCGTTCCTGCGGGTCGAGGACGGACGGCTCGTGGACGAGCAGGGGCAGACCGTCGTCCTGCGCGGGTGCAACCTCGGCAACTGGCTGCTGATCGAGCCGTGGATGCTGGGCATCGACTCCGGTCAGATCCCCGACCAGCAGACGCTGTTCGACATTCTTCGTTCGCGTTTCGGCGACGCCGAGGGCGAGCGGCTGATGGACGTCTACCGCGCCAGTTTCATTACGCAGCGCGACTTCGACCTGATCAAGACCTTCGGGTTCAACGCGGTTCGCATCCCCTTCGACCACGAGCTGGTCGAGAACCTCTCCGATGACTTTGCGCTGCGTGACGACGCGTTCGAGTGGCTCGACGCGGCGATGGCGATGGCCGAACAGGCCGGGCTCTACATCATCTGGGACATGCACGGTGCGCCCGGCGGGCAGAGCCTCGACCAGCCCAGCGGCGACCGCACCCAGAACGAGCTCTGGTCCGACGACAACGCCCAGGAGCGCATGGCCTGGATCTGGCAGCACATCGCACGCCGGTACAAGAACCGCCCCGCCTTCGCCGCTTACGACGTGCTCAACGAGCCGTTCGGCGACTTCTCCGCCGACCTCCGCGACGACATCGTGAGCGTCGTCGATCGCTCGTACGACGCGATCCGCGAGATCGACCCCGAGCGCCCCATCTTCATGCCCGCCGCCCTCCAAGGGGTGTCGTTCTATGGCGATCCGGGCTCGCACGGCTGGACGGGCGTGGGGTACACCGAGCACTTCTACCCCGGCATCTTCGATTCCAAGCCCCCGACGCTCCAGACGCACAGCGAGTTCCTCGATGGCGTGCTCGCCGGACGCGACGCGTTCCTCACCGACGTTGGGGCGCCGTACCTCATCGGCGAGTTCAACCCGATCTGGGAGCACGTTGGCGGGGCGGCGATGACGCGGCGCTACTTCGACACCGCCGAGTCGCTCGGCTTCTCGGCCACACTGTGGTCGTACAAGATCCTCAAAGGGCAGGCCGGCGCGTTCGACAACAACTGGTACATGGTCTCGAACGGGCAGCCGTTCACGCTGAATCCGCGGACCGACTCGAAGGCGCAGATCGAGGCGAAGTTCGCGAGCCTGGCGACGATGCCGCTCGCGGTCGACAACGAGCTGCTCGGCGCGCTGACCTCGATCCCCGCTCCGGCGCTCAACCTGCCCGACATCGATGCGCCGCTCGCCGCCCCGCTCGCCGACGACCCGCTCGCGGGGTGGACGATGACGAATCTCGGCGACGCGCCGCCCGGGGCGCTCTCCGTCACGAGCCCGAGCGAGTTCACGCTCTACGCCTCCGGCAGCGACCTGTTCAGCACATCAGACTCCGCGCAGCTGCTCACCCAGCCCTGGAACGGCAACGTGTTCGTCCGCGCGGTGATCGAGCGTTTCGACGCGGGCGCGACCTACGGAAAGGCGGGGCTGACGCTGCGCGCCTCGACGGGCGCCGACGCGGCCCACGTGACGATCAACGTCACCCCCGACGGGCGCGTCAGCGCGACCTGGCGCCCGAGCACCAAAGCCTCGACCCAGCAGCAGACACTGGGTGTTCGCGCGTTCCCGATCGGTCTGGTCATCGCCCGTCAGGGCGGGCAGATCCGCATGTGGATGACCGACGTTGACGGCAACTGGGAGCACTTCCCGTTCAATGAATCGGTCTCGCTGCCGGGCACGCTGGAGGCGGGCGTCGTCGCCGCGTCGAACACACGCGGGCTGTACGGCGCGGCGAGGCTCTCGCAGGTGTCGGTGGGCTCGTCGCAACCGGCGATGCCGAACATCCCGCCGATCGCGGGGACGAACCTGCTGAGCAACGCCTCGTTCGAGACCAGCGCCGGCCCGTTCTCGCCGAGCCTGCCGGGCGGGTGGACGATCGAGGGCTCGCACGTCACGCGCGAGACGGGGTGGACGCCGCTGCGTTCCGGCGACGCGGTGCTCGCCTACCGGCACTGGGAAGCCGGCGGCTCGGGCACCGAGTCCATCTCCCAGGACATCTCCGGACTGGTCCCCGGGCAGCGATACGTCTTGGCGGCGTACGCCAGCATTGACGACGTCTCGGGCAATGTCCCCGACGCGTTCGAGCTCCAGATCGAGGACGTCAGCAGCGGGGAACTGCTGATCGTGACCAAGACGAGCATCGCGGTCTCGGAGATGACGCCGGGGCCGGAGTTCAGCCGGGTCGAGCTGCCGTTCCGGGCGACCGGGGGCTCGGCCCGCGTCCGCATGCGTTTTGTGCCGTCGGACGGAGGGAACGACGGCGCCCTGAAGATCGACGACGTTGTCTTGTACGCGGCGCCGTAACGGCGCGAGGCAGAGAGGAACCGGAATGCGCACTCATCTCATCACCACGGCGATCGGCGGCGTCCTGTTGACCGGCGCGGCCCACGCGCAGAACCTCGCCACCAACCCGACCTTCGACGATACCACCATCGACGGGGTCTACGGTGACGACTGGGGGAGCTTCGGCGCCGTCGGCTTCGACAACTGGAACCCCGACGGCACGCCCGGGCACGGCATCCTGTACGGCGACAATCTCGCCAACACCGGGTACATCTTCCAGACCGGGATCGCCGGCACGCCGGGCACGGCGTACGAGTTCTCCGTGTCGGTCTCGCTCGAGTCGAGTTGGGACGCCGACGCGGCGATCGCCGTCGAGTTCTACGAGGGCGACGACTCCACGCTGATCGATACCGCCGCGCTCGCGATCGACAAGACCGACGCGGGCACCGGGTACCACCGCTACACCGTGCAGGGCACGGCGCCGGCCGGCACCGTGTACGTGCGTCCGGTGATCGGCTTCGCCAACGTGCTCTCGACCGGCGCCCAGCACGCCGCGACCGTTGACAACGCCGTCCTGACCGTCGCCGACGACAACATGCTCTACAACCCGGGCATGCAGGATATCCTCGCCGACGGCGGCTTCGGCGACCTGTGGGGCGTCTACGGCGCGGCCGGGTTCGACGACTTCTTCCCCGGGCCCGACCCCGGGCACGCCGTTCTCTACGGCGACACGGTCGGCAACTCCGGCGGGTTCTACCAGCAGGGCATCCGTGCGACCCCCGGCGCCGAGTACCGCTTCAAGATCGACGCCAGTTTCGAGATCTTCTGGGAGGCCGACACGTACATCGGGCTCGAGTTCTACGACGCCGACGACGCCACGTTGCTCGATTCGCGTGTCGTTGAGCTCAACGAGGTGATCGATGTCGGGTACTACCCGGTGTCGGTAACGGCGGTCGCGCCGGCCGGCGCGGTCTACGTCCGCCCGATCGTCATGTACGACAACGTGCTCTTCAACGGGTCGCTCCAGGCCGCCACGTTCGATGGCGCCGAGCTAAACGAGCTGCGTCCCAACCAGAACCACGCGTTCAACGGCGGGTTCCTCGACCTCAACGGCGACACCAACTACGGCGACGGGTGGGGGACATGGGGCGCGGCCGGGTTGTACAACTGGTTCGGCGCTTCCGGGCCCGGTCACGCCGCCCTGTTCGGTGACAACATCGGCAACACCGGTGGCATGTTCCAACTTGGTATCAGCGGGCGCCCGGGCGCGACCTACGACATGATCTGCTACGCCCAGACCGAGACCAACTGGGACGCCGAGCTGCGCTGCGGGATGGAGTTCTACGCCGCCGATGATGCGACCAAGATCGGCGAAGCGATCCAGACGATCACCCCCGCACCGGGCACCGGCTACCACCGCTACACCGTCTCCGCAGAGATGCCTGTTGGCGCCGTCTTCGTCCGACCGGTTGCGTCGTTCGACAACGTGCTCTCCTCGGGCGTCTCCCGAGCCTCGACCGTTGACGATGTCGCGGTCGTCCTCGCCGACGACAACATGGCCGTCAACCCCGGCTTCGAGGAGTGGTTCGGCACCGGCTACGGCTCAACGTGGGGCACGTGGGGCGCGGCCGACTTCCAGGACTTCTACAACAGCGGCGACCCCGGGCACGCCACCTTCTACGCCGATGTCGTCGGCAACCTCGGCGGCGTCTACCAGCAGGGAATCCCCGGCGTTGAGGGCACGACCTACGAGCTCACCATCGACGCGAGCCTCGAAGCGAGCTTCGACGCCTTTGCGCAGTTCGGGCTCGAGTTCTATGAGGGCGACGACGCGACGATGATCGCCTCGGGCTTCGAGCCGATCGCGGTCACTCCCGGCGCGGGATACCAGACGATCTCGATGACGGCTACCGCGCCGACGGGCACGGCGTACGTCCGCCCGGTCTTCAAGTTCGACAACGCGCTGACCGCCGGCGCTGATCGCGCCGCGACGATCGACAACGTCCGCCTCGCCGAAGCGACCAGCCTCGCGTGCAGCCCCTTCGACCTGACCACGATCGGCGCGGGCTCGGGCGACCCGGGCTACGGCGTGCCCGACGGCGCGATCACCGCCGCGGACATCCAGTACTACGTCAACGCCTACGTTGCCGGCGATCCGGGTATCGCCGACATGACCACCACCGGCGCCGGCATCGGCGACCCGGGCTACGGCGTTCCCGACGGCAACATCACCGCCGCCGATATCCAGTACTACGTCAACGGTTACGTCGCGGGGTGCCCCTGATCCCGCTTGTGTTCAGCACTGTGTGAGAGGAGACAAGACATGAGAGCAGCAGCATTGATTGCGGTCGCGGCGTTCGCGGCCGGCGCGAATGCCCAGGAACTCCTGTTCAATCCCGGCTTCGACGACCTCAACTCCGACTCGGCATACGGCGACGGCTGGGGAAACTGGGGCAACACCGACTTCAACGACTTCTTCGGCGGAAACCCCCACGCCAGCTTCTTCTCCGATGGCAACGGGAACTTCGGCGGCGTCTACCAGCAGGGCATCGCGGGCACACCCGGGCAGATGTACCAGTTCGACCTGCTCGACGTGCGGCTGGAATCAAACATCAACGCCAACTACCTCTTCGGCATCGAGTTCTACGCCGCCGACGACTCGACCAAGCTCGGCGACCTGTTCGTGCCGATCCCGCTCTCGCCGACCGGCGACGGGCTGTCGTTCAGCATGACCGCGACCGCGCCCGCCGGCACCGCCTGGGCCCGCCCGGTCATCTCGTTCGACAACGCCGTCTCCGCCGGCGCCGGGCAGGAGAACTGCTTCATCTTCACCGCGTCGATGACGGCCGTGCCGGCGCCCGGTGCGCTGCTCGCCCTGGGCGGTCTCGCGGTGGTGCGCCGGCGACGGTGAGACCGGCACCTGTGCCGTCCTGTGGTTTGGGTTCGAACCCGTTCCGCCCCGACTGACAACAGCCCCCGGCCCAGCGCCGGGGGCTTTGGGGACAAGGGGCTACCGTAAAGACGATCGGGGGACCGTCCGAAGCGCCGAAGGGAGTGCCATGAGCCGATTCCTTGCGAGGGCGCCGCTTCTGGTGGCGATCGTGATCCTCGTCTCGACGCGGTCTCTGTTCGCGCAGTGCAACGACTGCTGGCTGGAGGCGCAGGGCACCGAGATCGTCAACGCCAGCACCGGGCAGCCGGTCATCCTCCGGTCGGTCGGCCTGGGGTATTGGCTGCTGCAGGAGGGGTACATGCTCAACCCCGGCGGGTGCTCGGGGTGCCCGAACACGCAGTGGCAGATGAAGCTCCAGTACCTCAACGAGGGCAAGACGATCGGGCAGGTCGAGGACTTCTACCAGCAGTGGCGTGACAACTTCATCACCAAGGACGACATCGACTACATCGCCTCGCTCGGGTTCAACAGCGTGCGTCTGCCCATGCACTACGAGCTGTTCCTGACCGACACCCAGCGGGCGGCGCGCAACGCCGTCATCACCGACCTCTACTCGGGGCACGACGCGTACAAAGCCGCGCTCCAGGGGTGGGTCAACGACGGCTCGCTGTTCACCGATCCGAACCTCGAGGGCTTCCAGGTCATCGACCGGCTGGTGAGCTGGTGCGCGGACAACGGGATGTACGTAATCCTCGACCTGCACGCCGCACCGGGGGCGCAGGGCTCCGACCTCAACATCTGCGACGGGTTCCACGCCAACAACCTGTGGACCGAGCCGGTGTTCCAGGACGTGATCGATCAGCTGTGGCTCGCCATCTCCAACCGCTACAAGGACGAGCCACGGATCGCGATGTACGAGTTCATCAACGAGCCGAACAACGTCCCCGGCGGCGGGCAGGCGATCCACGCGCTCACTCAGCGTCTCCTCACGACCGTCCGCAACAACGGCGACAATCACTTGATCGGGATCCACGGCAACAACTGGTGCAATAACTACGATTACCTGGAGCCCGACACGTTCACGCCGAACTGGGGGCTGGTGTACAACGCCCACCGCTACTGGATCGACCCGAGCGACGACTGGGTGCCCGATCCCAACCCGAACCAGATCAACCGGATGATCAACCTGATCAACTTCCGCGATACGCACAACGTCCCGGTCTGGGTCGGCGAGACTGGCGAGAACTCCAACTCGTGGCTGAGCCAGAACATCGCCAAAATGGAGGGCGAGGGCATCGGATGGTGCCACTGGACCTACAAGCGCCACGACTGGACCGAGAACGCGGCGCTGGGGCGCATCGGCGGCAACTACCCCACCGACGGCGCCTATGTCTGGCCCACGGTCCTGAACTCCATCAGGTTTGCCAACTTCATCCCGCACCCGAACACGCTCGCGGCCGTCACCGGAACCCTGCCGGCCCCGTGGACGACAGGGTGCTTCCCCAACCCCAGCGGCTGCGGGGGACCGACGGGCGAGACGGTCTGGCTCCTGGGCAACAACGGCAAGTTCGTGTCGATCGACAACGCGCTGTCGGTCCTGACGTGTGACCGCGATACTTTCACCGTGCACGAACTCTTCGAGGTCGTCGACGCGGGCGGCGGGACCATCGCGCTCCGTGGAGCGAACGGCATGTACGTGTCCTCGAAGGACGGGCAATCCGCGATGGCGTGCGACAGCCCGGGCATCCAAGAGCAGGAGCGATTCGGTTGGATCGAGGTCGGCATCGGCGCGGTCAACCTCCGCGGCAGCAACAATCTGTACGTGTCGTCCGAGAACGGGCAGGCGCCGATGACGTGCAACCGCACCGACCCCCAAGGATGGGAGCAGTTTAACTTCGGCGTCGTCGAGCTGTGCCCGGCCGACCTAACGACGCAGGGCGCGGGGCAGGGCGACCCGGGCTACGGCGTTCCGGACGGGTCGGCCACCGCGGCCGACATCAACTTCTATGTCAACGCCTGGGTCGCAGGCGACTTGGCTATTGCTGATGTAACGACGCAGGGCGCGCCGCAGGGCGATCCCAACTACGGCGTGCCGGACGGCACTGTCAGCGCATCCGATCTCAACTACTACGTGAATCTCTGGGTGATCGGCTGCCCATAGGGGCTCCTCGCAGACGCCCACAGGATCAGGGACGGATGCAGTCCCATGGGAGCGGCCCGTCCTTATGGCGAGCCGTTTCGTTGCGCGCTTCCGGGCAGGTTCGGCCCGGGAACAGTGCGCGGGTCGTTCATGGGTTGTCGGCGCGCGGCACTCCCCCCAACCTCTCCTTCGCTCTGTCACCCCCGGACCGCGCGAGACCTCACCGGGTAGGACCCGTGGCATCGTGCGCGGAACGTGGTCTGTCGGAATGAAGCTCGAAAAGTACTGATCCCGGGTTCACCCGGACAAGGGAGAGGACACACGGGCCAGTTGATCGACGTGCGTCGCGGCCTCGACCACCCGCTCGATCGGCAGCGTGCCGTCCTCGACCGCTCGCCTGATCGACCTAGCCATCCCGGGCGCAGGGCAGTCGGTGATGCGTCCGGGGCGGTTGACGGCGTGGATGACCAGATCGACGCCGGCACGCAGAGCACGAACGGACGCATCGCCCACCGGGAGAGTGAACGCGATTGCGTCCATGTCGATCGAGTCGGCGACGACCGCGCCCTGAAACCCGACAGGCCCTCTCAACCGACCGAGTTGTGCCGGGGACAGGCTCGCGGGGTTGTCGGCGTCGATCCGCCGGTCGAGCACGTGCGCCACGAGCACCGCGGGGGCCAGCGGCGCGAGCACGCGGAACGGCTCGAGTTCGCGCTCGGTGTGCGTGGCGGTGATATCGACGGGCCCGAGGTGGGTGTCGGCGCCGGCGCCTCCGTGCCCGGGGTAGTGCTTGATGCAGGCCCCGACGCGGGCCGCACAGTGAGCCTCCAGCACATCACGCGCACACGCGACCACGTGCCCCGGATCGCGCGAGTAGGCACGTTGGAGCCCGTCGATCACCGGGCACCCGAGCGCGAGGTCGACGCACGGGGCGAGGTTGAGGTCGATGCCGAGCGCACGGAGTTGCTCGGCCTCGGCGCGGGCCTCGTCCCGCCGGCGGGGCGG
>Ga0055449_10000087_pt1 | contig 22959 bp, 20 predicted proteins | sample China_Galinas_PW_2_FD_57739 | JGI IMG/M metagenome (GOLD analysis project Ga0055449, IMG submission 57739) | Wetland microbial communities from San Francisco Bay, California, USA, that impact long-term carbon sequestration - China_Galinas_PWB_D1 | ecosystem: Environmental > Aquatic > Marine >... | reverse complement strand
CCTGCTAAGCGAGTAGGGGGCGCAAGCTCTCTCGAGGGTTCGAATCCCTCCCTCTCCGTTCCGGCGCGGCCCGCAAGCCTCGCCTCGGATTGGGTGCGCTGAAGACAGTTTGCGCAATCGGCTTTGTGCTCGGCCTCGGCTCCGCTGCCGGCCAGGATGCCGCAACTGTCGATTGACAGGACCTGCCGGTGACGCCGGCGCTTGGACCCGCCGTCGGGCGGCATCTCGAGAAGATCGCGGATCGAGGTTCGGTAACTGACTCTGCTTCTCTAGGCGGGAGCGCGGCGCGCACGGACGTGCTTGATCGCCATGTTGCGAGTGCCGCGAATGAGGGCGTAGGTTCCGATCGCACAGGCGAGGGTTCCGATCACGGCCAGGCCGTAGCGCTCAGGGACGGCGAGCCCGGTCTCGGCTAGGGAGCTCTGCAGGGCGACCAGGAAGGGGATGTGAACGAGGTAGATCCAGAAGCTCGCTCCGGTCAAGTAGCGCAGCATCCGAGATTCCTTGCGCATGTAACGCGCCAGTACGCCCCAGATCCCAAACAGCGTCAGCCAGCAGACCAGGCCAACCGCGAACAGTCCGTAGATACGCAGTCCGTCGATCTCGGCCAGGACGCCCGGCGTGCCGACCTGGCCGGTGAAGTCGGCGTTGTCATAGAAGAGAAGGAATGCGGGCACGGCGATCGCCAGGCCCGCACCCAGCCGCAGCCATGCCCCGCGCTTGAGCTCCCCGAGGAGGTCGGCCTGGCCGCTGAGAAGCCAGCCGAAGAAGAAGAAGAGGCTGTAGTACGCGAAGAGGGTTGGAGTGGGGACCAACGAGTTGGATGCGGTTCCCCCCGCCACCCAGCCGGTCTTGGTGATCAGGACGGCGGCGCTGATCGACGCCAGGACCGGAACCGCCGACCATGACCTCATCAGGGCTCGAAAACCACGGCCGAGGGCAGACCCGATGCGGGGCGTGCGCCGGATCGCCACCCAGAGTCCTATCGCGACCAGGGAGATCATCAAGAGGTAGGCGATGAACCAGAGGTGGCGGGGGGTCAGGCTGAAGACGTTTGCTACGTCCAGTTCTCGCTTCGGCGGGAGCGCCTCGCTGCGTGGCCAGAGCGCCGCCGCGCCGATCACGAGGAAGTTGGCCAGCGGCACGACGGTCAGCATTCCCACGGCCAGGGGTAGACCGAGGCGGCGAAACCGAGCCCTCAACTGCCGCGCCGCGCTCGAGCGTCGCAACGCGCCGGCGGCGAGAAACCCGGAGATCGCGAAGAACAGCGGCATGTGCCACGTATGGACGAACCAGATGACGGCATCGACAATCTCGTTGCCCCCGGCGCCCTTCTGGATGTAGCGGGCGGCGTGGTAGGGAATCAGGAGGAGAATTGCCGAGACGCGGATGGCATCCAGGTGATGACGACGCTGGTTCCCATCCTGAGGCATAGGACCAGAGTAGGCGCTTTGGGCTGCCGGTCACAGTGGATTGCCTTTCCAAGGCCGGACGGCTCAGGAGTCGACGTCAAGACCGAGACGGCCCTCACTGCGAGGGATGCGGTCGACTTGTGGTGTCTGAGTGCTCGCGCTGTAATGAGCCGAGGCGCGTTGGGACCGAGCACTGCGCCGCCTGCGGGAAGGCTTGATCTCCTATCGGACTTCGCTGACGTCGCACGTCTGACTCGGAGCGTGATCTCACACCTCCCCGTCGGCACGCGTTTGTATGGCGATGCGTCGCGAGGACCTCTCCTTCTCCGTGGACGGAGACCGCTGTGCAGCGTGGCTGTATTGGCCGAAGGGGGTCGATCCGGCAGGGGATCGGGTCGAAAAGCTGCCCCCCAGCCCCGTGTCGGGCGACCACCGGGGTGCCCTCGACTCCGGCGCGGCCCCCATAGTCGTCATGGCGCATGGGCTCACCGGCACGCGGCGCGACCGTCTCGGCCCCTTTGCAGAAGCGTTTGCCGAAGCGGGTTTCGCCGCCATGGCCTTCGACCATCGCGGCTTCGGAGACAGCGCCGGTAAGGCGGATCTGTTCCACCCGCGCCGCCAGCGGAAGGACTGGCGTGGGGCGATTGCGTTTGCACGTTCCCTGCGGGGGATAGACCCGGACCGTGTCGCAACCTTCGGGTCTTCTATGGGCGGTGGCAACGCGCTGGTAGCGGCGGCCGAAGATCGACGCGTAGCCGCGGCGATCAGCCAGGTCCCGCTTCTCGATATCTGGCAGGCGCGCCGATCGCCGCCGAGGGCGAGCGCCCGCATGATGCTCGCAGCCGTTCTCGGTCGCCATATGCCGGCCGTTGGGCAGCCCAACGAGGCGGCATTCATCAACGCTCCGGGTGGCGAGGCCGGCTGGCGCCGGGTTGTCGCCGGCGGTGAGGATTCGCGCTGGCGCAACCGCTCTTCGGCGCGGTGGCTGCTCACCTCGCCGTTTCGGACCAGCCGCCACGCCGCCGGGCTGCACTGCCCCTGGTTGGTATGCGTCGGGGACGCCGATCGAGTGGCCCGCCCGGGCCCGGCAATCGCGGCGGCGAAACGCGCCCCACTTGGAGAGCTCGTCGTCTACCCCGGGGTCGATCACTTCGACGTCTACGACGGGCCCCAGCATGAGGCCCTGGTCGAAGACCAGCTCGCGTTCCTAGGCCGGCACCTTCGACCGCGGTGTGGCTGAGCCCCCTCCGGGCTCCACGCCCGACGTCCAACCGGGCGGCAGCCTCTACAGTCGTATGGGTGCGCGACAGACGGACCAAGATCATCGCCACCGTGGGACCGGCGAGCTGGGATGTCGAGACGCTGGGCCAGCTGATCGACGCGGGGGTTGACGTCTTCCGCCTCAACTTCTCCCACGGCGACCGCGACCGCCATGCACGGACTATTGGGTCGATCCGCGACACGGCCTCGCGGGCCGGGCGTGAGGTGGCGGTGCTCGGGGATCTGCCGGGGCAGAAGCTTCGGATTGGGGAGCTGCGGGACGACGTCGCCGAGCTCGAGTCCGGGGCGCACGTGAAGCTGACGCCGCGGCCGATCGAGGGTGACGGGGAGACGATCCCCGTCGATTGGCCGGGCGTCAGCGAGCTGCACGAGAACGAAATTGTCTATTTGGCCGACGGGGCGATTCGCCTGCGGGTGCGCGAGCCTCAGGACTGCGGCGTCAACTGCGAGGTGGAGGTGGGTGGAACGCTGTCCTCCCACAAGGGCATGAACGTTCCCGGAGCGGCCGGGCCGGCCGTCGCCGATGGCGATCTCGGCTGGGTCGAGTTCGCCGTTGAGCAGGGGATCGACCTTCTGGCGGTCTCGTTCGTCTCCTCGGCTGCCGATCTCGAGCCGGCTGCCGGGAAGCTGCGCGCGCTTGGCTCCGACATCCCCCTGATAGCCAAGATCGAGAAGCGCCAGGCGGCAGAGAACGCCGAGGAGCTCGCCCGGGCGGCAACCGGGGGCATCATGGTGGCTCGCGGCGACCTGGGGATCGAGTTGCCGCTGGCGCAGGTGCCCGTTGTGCAAAAGCGGCTGATCCGCACGGCTGGGCGGCTGTCGCAGCCGGCAATCACGGCGACTCAGATGCTCGCCTCGATGGTCAACGAGCCCCGGCCCACCCGAGCCGAGGTGACCGACGTCGCAAACGCCATCTACGACGGAAGCGACGCGGTGATGCTCTCCGAGGAGACCGCGGTGGGCCGCCACCCGGTCGAGGCGGTGCGGGTGATGGACCGCATCGCACGCGCGACTGAGCCCGACCTCCCCTACGGGGAGTGGCTGTTCAGCCGCACCGACCAGGCCACGCAGGACATCGCCGACTCGGTCGCTCAGAGCGCAGTCGGCGCCGTCTACCGGCTGAACCTTGCGGCTCTGGTCGTGCCGACCACCAGCGGGCGCACGGCTCGCCTCGTCTCCGCGCACCGCCCCAAGGTGCCGGTGCTGGCGATCTCGTCCCGGGTTGAGACGGTCCGTCGCCTCAGCCTCCTCTTTGGTGTCACCGCTGTACTCAGCGAGCAGGAGACAGAGGTCCGCGAACTGCTCGCCGATTGCGCAGCCCTCGCTTCCCGACATGGAGTCGCCGCGTCCGGGAACCTGATCGCGATCACCGCAGGCCTTCCCGATCAGGAGCTGGGCACGAACCTCTTCGAGGTTCATCGGGTGCCCTGAGGCGAGGCGGCGCCATGCCCCTTTGCACATCGATGCGCCGACGCTTCGATATTCACAGTTTCGTCCGTTGTTCGGCCTCTCTATTGTCGGCCCGAACGACAGGAAAGGTGGAGGAGTGATCGACTTCGATGCGATAGCCCAGGGGATGACCCAGGCGGTGCCCTTCGCCGGGCACCTCGGCTTGGAGATCGCCAGCGTCAGCGAGGGCGAGGCGGTTGTCCGCCTGCCCGAGCGGGCGGAGTTGGGTAACCACGTCGGCTCTCAGCACGCCGGCGCGCTCTTCACGGTTGCCGAGACAGCGTCGGGTGCGGCCTTCGTCGGTGCCTTCGCCGAGCGCATGGGCGACGTGACACCGCTGGCGCGCAGCGCCGAGATCGACTACGAGAAGGTCGCCAGGGGACCGATAGAGGCGAGCGCCAAGCTGGGCGTGCCGGCGGCGGAGGCGCTCGCCACGCTCGACGCGGAGGGCAAGGTCGAGTTCCCCTGCGAGATCGAGCTCGTCGATGGCTCCGGAACGCGGGTCGCCACGGCGACCGTGCACTGGCACGTACGCGCGAATGAGCGGGCGAGCGCCGAGGCATGAGTCTCGTCAAGCTCGAGCGCGACGACGCCGGCTTAGCGGTCGCCAGCCTCGACAATCCGCCGCTCAACCTCTTCAACCACCGGCTCTTCGAAGACCTGCGCGAGGCGATCGCGGCCGTCGAGGCCGACCCGCCGCGGGCACTCCTTTTCCGTGCCGAGGGCCGCGCCGTCTCCGGCGGCGTCGACGTGCACGAGTTCGACGGGCTCACCCCGGGGCAGGGCAGCGCGCTCTGGGACGAGCTGATCGGCACAGTCGAGCGGGTCGAAGCGCTGCCGCTGCCGGTTGTTTTCGCCGCGCATGCGCTCACCCTGACGGCTGCTTTCGAGCTGGCGCTGGGCTGCGACCTGATCCTCGCCGCTCGGTCGGCCCGGTTTGGCCTGGTCGAGAAGGTTGTCGGCCTCACCCCATCGATGGGCGGAACGCAGCGCCTTGCCGAGCGCGCCGGAAGCGGACGCGCGCGCCACTTCGTGATGAGCGGCGATCTCTTCGACGCCGAGACCATGGAGCGCTGGGGCGTCGTCAACGTCCTGCTCGACGACGAGGGCTTCGACGATCGCGCTCGCGCCTACGCGACGGAGCTTGCCGCCGGGCCGACCCGAGCACACGCGATGACCAAGCACATCCTGCGCCGCTTCCGCGAGGGCGGTATCCCCGCCGCCGACCAGGCCGTTCGCGACGAGGCCGCCGACCTCTTCGCGACCGAGGATCTGCAGGGCGCCGTCAGAACCTTCCTCGAGAAGGGTCCCGGTCACGCCAAGTTTCAGGGCCGCTGAACACGGCCACGGTCAGGCGCCACTGCCCATACAATGCCCCGACGAGGCGCTTCCTTGCCTCAGCCCGCGCCCGTAGCTCAGTTGGATAGAGCGTTGGTCTACGAAACCAAAGGTCACAGGTTCGAATCCTGTCGGGCGCGCTTGGGTCCCTTCATGTGGCGCTCTTGGCCAGGCGGTGCGACTCGTCGAGGAGGTTCGAGTCCCTGAGGTACTGATGCACGAAGGCGATCGCCATGCTGCCCTCTCCGACCGCGGCCGCAACACGCTTCACCGGACTGAACCGAACGTCTCCACACGCAAAAATGCCCGGGACGCTCGTCTCCAGGAGATAGGGGTCGCGCTCGAGCGTCCAGTGGCCCGCGGCCTTCATCTCGGAGCCGGTGAGCACATAGCCGTGCCCGTCCAGGGCGACCTCAGGCGGTAACCATGCCGTTTCGGCATCCGCCCCAATGAAGATGAAGAGCCCGCCGCATTCGCACTTCGACGTCTTGCCGGTGGCGGAGCTCTGGACGTCGATCGCCTCAAGCGAATTGTCGCCATGCACGCCGACGACCTCCGTCCCGAACTCCACATCGATATTGGATCGGACCGCGAGCTGGTCGATCAGATAGCGCGACATGCTCTTCTCGAGCCGGTCTCCACGGCAGAGAAGCGTCACGTTGCGCGCGTGGGTGGAGAAGAAGAGGGCGGCCTGGCCCGCAGAGTTTCCGGCTCCGACTATGTGAACGTCAAGACCATGGGTGTTGGGCGCCTCGCTTCGGGCAGCGCCGTAGGAGATTCCCTTCCCGACGAGACGGTCGAAGCCGTCAATCGTCAGGTGCCGCCACGTCACCCCGCAGGCGAGGATGATCGTCCGCGCGCGCAGGACGTCGCCGCCGTCGAGGTGCAATTCACGAGTGGCGGCGTCGATCCGCGTGATCGAGCGGGTGACGAGGATCTCGGCGCCGAGGCGCCGCGCCTGCTGTAGCGCCCGGCTCGCGAGCTCGTCCCCGGATACCCCCGAGGGAAACCCCAGGTAGTTCTCGATCCGGGAAGAGGTGCCAGCTTGACCGCCCGGAGCCTCGCGCTCGACCACGATCGTCCGCAGGCCCTCCGATGCCCCGTAGACAGCGGCGGCGAGCCCGGCAGGGCCGGCGCCGACGATCACAGTGTCGTACTCGGCCGCCGCGGCCTCCGTGTTGAGCCCCAGAAGCTCCGCCACCCGGCGAACATGAGGTTGCACCACGGTCTTGCCGTCGACCACGCGAAGCACGGGCCAGTCATCTTCGGCCGGTAGCGCGCCGCCCCATTGGTCTTCCGCATCGGGTTTGTCCGGCGTGATCCATTCAAAGGTGACCTGGTTGCGATCCAGAAAACGTCGAAGTTCGGCGCAGGAGGCATCCCATCGGTTCCCGATCACGATCGCGCGCGGCGGAGGAGGTTCTGCCGCGATGCTCTCCAGCCCATGCGAGCCCCCCATCCTGTAGCGGGCAAGCCTGCCGATCTCCTTGCCGATGTCTGGGGCAACGGTCGCCACTGCGTGGTAGGCGCGAGCGTCGATGCGCATCACGCGCGACTCCTCAGCCGCGCGAAGGCCGGCGGGATGTGTCGTCCCCAGAACGATCGATATCTCGCCAAAGATGTCGCCGGGGTTGCGCTCACCGATGGCGCGCTCGACGCCGTCGATGGTCATCACCGTCTCGAGCCGGCCCGCGAGCACGGCGAAGAGTGCCCGTTCGTCCCCTTCGTTGGCGGCGTACTCGCCCTCCACCAGGCTGATGTCCGCAGCCGCCTGAGACAGCTGCTCGCGTTCGGCCTGGCCGAGAGCCGCGAAGGCGGGCACCGCCCCGATCTCCTCCGTCGTTACCAAGGCCTCAGAATATCCCGAAGCCCAAGCCCGCTCCGAGGACCCTCCGCGTTCGGCGAGGGGGTTCGCTCAGATGAGCGCCGGCGGCGCGACCACATTCGGAGCCGTTGGACCCGCCACCGGGTTGGGAGAGTCTCCGCGATGCTGCCGCAGCTCCGAAGCGGCCCTCCCTGCCGCATAGACCGGGCTCGCAGAGACGTCGCACCCGGTGACCGGCGGACGGATGGCGCCAACGCTCGGGTGGATGCAGCGAGCTAGAGGGCATATGATTCTGGCGATGCCGGAGGGAACATCGGGGAAAGCTGGAGGAGCGCCCTCGCCCCAGCCGGGGGGAGGCAGGCCTGCACCGCCTGCCCAGGCGGCGCGCCGGCGTAGGGCGCTGCGTTGGGGAATCATTGCCCTGGCGGTGGTTGTCGCTTTGATTGCCTGGCTCATCGTCCGGGGGGATGGAGGCGACGAGGGCGAATCCGAACCGGAGGCCAAGGGCTTCGCGGCGCGGATAGTCGACGAGGCCGAATTGGAAGACATCGCCGCGTCCGCCGGACACCCTGTCTACTGGGCGGGGTCGATGAAGGGCAAGGAGCTGGAGGTCAGCGAAAGCAAGGAAGGCAATGTTCAGGTCAGGTACGTGAAGGATGGAGCTGAGCCGGGCGCCGAAGCGAAGAAGGCGATAACGATTGGCAGCTACCCGGTGGCCGACCCAGCGGGCGCCCTCGACGGCTACGCGGAAACCAAGGGAGCGATCGTTCTTCGTGCACCAGATGGCCGCAAGCTCGTTTCGAATGTCACGTCCCCGAGCAGTGTCTACTTCGCCAGCCCCGACAACACTGTCCAGGTGGAGGTCTACGTCCCGTCTTACGAACGTGCCATAAGCCTCGCCCGCTCGGGCAAGGTGCAGCCGGTGGGCTGATCCAGCCGTTCGGGGCGCACGCCCTATGAGCATGTTCGTCGCATGGATTGTCTTTCCCCTGGTCTTGCTGGCCCTCTGCGGGGGGCTTGGCCTGCTCGTCGACTTGTTGACCGGTCGCCGCCTTCCCGGCGCGCTGGTCGTTCCCGCTGGCTTCGCCGCGATTGTCGTGGTGGGGGAGCTCACCACCGCAACCCACGCGACGGCGGACCTGACCGTCCCGGTCATCCTCCTTCTTGCGGTGCTCGGCGCCGGCCTGTCCCTGCCCTGGCGCTTCGGCCGGCCCGAACATCTGCCCATCGCGGTTGCCGCCGGTGTCTTCCTGGTGTTCGGCGCTCCGGTGATCCTCTCCGGCGAGCCGACCATCGCCGGCTACATCAAGCTCGACGACACCGCCACCTGGCTGGCGATGACCGATCGCATCATGGATTACGGCGGTCGCAGCCTCACCGGGCTTGAGCCCTCGACCTACCGCGCGACGCTCGATTTCAACCTGGCCGCCGGCTACCCGGTGGGCGCGTTCGTCCCCTTCGGCACCGCGCAGAAGCTCGTCGGAGGCGACCTCGCTTGGGTGTTTCAGCCCTATCTCGCCTTTGTCGCGGCGATGCTCTCGCTCTCGCTCTGGGAGGTCCTTGCGATCGTTCGCCGCACCCGCGTGCGCGCCGCCGCAACCTTCATCGCCGCCCAACCGGCGCTGCTCTTCGGCTATGCGATGTGGGGTGGGGCGAAGGAGGTGGTCGCCGCCGCGCTGGTGGCATTGGGCGCGGCCCTTGCCCCGGCGGCAGTACGGCACGGCGGGCGCCTCCGGGAGGTTCTGCCTCTCGCGATTGCGGCCGCCGCGCTTGTGGACGTGCTGAGCCCGGGCGGGATCCTCTGGCTCGGGCCGCTGCTGCTCGCATTGGTCGTGCTCGCATATCGCCGGTTCGGCCCGCGTGGCGCCGCGCTTCGCGCGGCGATCTTCACCGCGCCGCTTGTCGTCCTCGTCATCCCGGTGCTCGCTGCCGGACTGGTGCCTCCCACCAGTAAACCCCTGGTCGGCTCAAACGGGGAAGGAAACCTGCGCGGCCCGCTCGACCCGTTGCAGGTGCTGGGAATCTGGCCCTCCGGCGACTTCCGCTTCCATCCCGACCCGACGGTTGTCACCGCGGTGCTGGTCGGACTGGGGATCCTGGCGGCGCTGGTGGGGCTTTGGGCGGCGTGGCGCCGCCAGGCGGCCGCGCCGCTGCTTTACGCGAGTGCGCTGATCACCTGCGCAACGATCGTCATCCTGGGCTCGCCTTGGGCAGCCGGCAAAGCGCTGGCCACCGCGTCGCCGGCTGCGCTTTCGCTCGCGGTACTGGGTGCCCTGGCGGTTTTGCGCCTCGACCGCGTCGCCGGTGCGCTGCTTGTGATCGCGGTGGCCGGTGGAGTGCTCTGGTCCAACGTGCTTGCCTATGGCGGTGTGAGCCTCGCCCCCTATGGGGAGCTTGCCGAGCTGCAGACGATCGGCAACAAGTTTGCCGGCGAGGGCCCCGCGCTGATGACCGAATACAGCCCGTACGGAGCTCGTCACTTCCTGCGCAAGCTGGACGGCGAAAGCGCCACCGAGCTTCGCGAACGCTCGGTGTCTCTACGAGGGGGCGGCGAAGGGAAAAAGGGCTATGCGGTCGACACCGACGAACTTGACCTGAACGGGCTGCTCGAATTCCGCACTCTCGTCCTGCGTCGCTCACCGGTCCGCAGCCGTCCGCCCTCGCCCTACCGGCTGGTCTACTCCGGCGACTATTACGAGGTCTGGCAGCGGCCGGCGGAACCAACCGGCGCTACCCCAGAGCACCAGCCCTACGGCGAGGGTCTGGCACCGGCAGCGGTTCCCAAGTGCGGCGAAATCAGCGGGCTCGGCCTGTTCGCACTCCAGAAACAGATGACCAACGTGCGCCTTCTGGCCGCCCGCCATGCGCCTGTCTATGACGCAACGGACGGCAGCTTCGAGGTACCACGGGCGGGCCGGTACGTCGCCTGGCTAAGGGGTTCGGTGCGCGGCCTCGACGAGCTCTACGTCGACGGGCACAAGGTCGGCGAGGCTCGCCAGCGGATCGAAAACGAAGGCGGCTTCATCGAGCTGGGAGAAGTGCAGCTGAGCGCCGGGGCCCACGAGGCGGAACTGCGCTTCGGAGGCGCAGACCTTCATCCGGGTTCGGGTGGCTTCCCACGGCCTCAGGTGGGCCCCCTGCTCTTTGCCCCGGCAAACCAAGAGCAGGGAGATCTCGTCTCCGTGTCGATCGAAGACTCCGACCGACTCTGCGGCAAGTCCTGGGACTGGATCGAGGCAGTCGGCTCGGGCTGAGCCTCTGCTCGAGGCCTGCGGCGGTCGCGACGCGCCCAGAGCGGCTACGGAATGCCGGTTGCCCCAAGACTGTCGGGGTCGCAGCGGAGCACATAGGCCATCGTGATGTTCTCGCCCCGAAGCCAACGCGTGACGTTGTCAGCCTGTTCGCAGCCGTAGGGGAGCTTGTTGCCGGCGTGCCTGCGGACAATCGCCCAGGTCGCCGAACTGTCCCCATGCCATCTCTTCTGGACATCGGTGCCGCGCCGGTCCTCGAAGGGGGCGATCTGATCGGTGTAGCAGGAGACCGACGGGGGCACGAGAAAGCAGCTCAGCTCCGCATCGCTCGGCACGTGTGAAAGAGCCTCAGGGGCACTGGCCATCCAGTAGTCGCTCTCCCAGCGGTCGTTGACGCCGCCGATCCCCGCCACGGGATTGACGTAGGTGTAGTTGTAGGGAAAGAGCAGTGCCTGCTCGGCCATCGGTATGAGCAGCGCCGCGGAGAGGAGCACGGTGGCGAAGGGCCTCCAAGTGTCCTGCGGTTGGCGGGTCCTCGCCCATGCCCAGAAGCGCTGCGCGCCGACACCGGCCAGCATCGCCATCGCGGGGATGACGTAGATGTGCTGCCGCATGCCGCTGTACATGACGGACCCGCCGAGGATCGCGACGATGGGAAGGAGGAGGGCCTGCTGGAGAACGAGAAGCAGGCCGAGGTCCGGGCGCGCCCAGAGCTCGCCACGCCAGTCGGCACCGCGTGCTTGCGCCAGCGCACGAGCTCCCAACACGGCGCCAAGCACCACGAAGCCCACCAGCAGAAATGGATATGCGGCTCCAATCCAGGTTGGCAGGTACCACCATGGCGGGTGCTCGGGGAGCAGTTGCCCCGCCGTCAGGGTGGTCCCCTGCCAGGGAAAGCCGCTCGACCCCGATACCGATTCGAACAGCAGGCTCACAGGGGACTTGGCGGCGTTGGGGTAGATGACGGCGATCGTTGCGAACCCGACCCCGGCGCCCGCCGCAACCGCGGTGTCTGCCTCCCCGGTAGGCACGATGGCGCCGAGCCGGCGCTGCCCGAATCGCAGCGCTGAATAGGTGAGCAGCGAAGCCATGATCGGCGCCCAGAGAGCAAGCCGGGTGCCGACTGCGATGAAGATGCCGCCCGCCAGCAGCGCCCCGATCGCCAGCATCCTGCGCCGGTCGCGGGCCCCTCCGTGCAGGGCAAGCACAAGGGCAACCGTGACGAGCGTGTATCCGGCGGCCACGGGAATGTCCTTGGGGTTGAAGAAGGCCTGGCCGGTCCACTCGGGCACAGCCAGCAGGCCGGCGGCCGCCCAGACGCCGAATTTGGGCGACCGGGTCAGGAGCGAGACGGCGAACCCAACGGCGGCGACCGCGAGCAGGGCGAGCAGGGCAACGGTGACGTGGCGGACCGAGTAGGCGCCACCTGAGTGCGAGATCTCGCCGAGCGCCTCGTTGCCGGCAACGAAGTTGGCGAGGTGCGCCACGGCCTCAAAGGCCGGCCCGTAGACGTAGGGGGTCGCGGCGGGGTCATTCGGGTCGGGTCTGCCGTCGGCAAGATTGTGCTCGGGGACGTACCAGCCGTTGTCGATCCAGGCAGAGGCCCTTTCGACGTGCAGGGGCTCGTCGAGCGTGACACCAGCCGTGAGCGCTCCCGCAAATAACTGCACCGTTCCCAGCACGAGCACAGCCGCCGCGACAGCGGTGAGCGGGTCCAGCACGTCGAGCAACCGGTTTGCGCGCCGAGCCACGGCGGGAGCGTACGGTTTGGGCGCGATGAAGGGAAGTGGAGTGCCCGGCCTCGGTATATAGTCGGCGCGATGGAGGAGGGCAAACCGGGAGCGGACCCGGGCAAACCGGAGAAGGAGACCGCTGAGCCGAGCGGGACGACCGCCAAGCCGGACGGAAAGAGCGCCGCACCCAAAGGCGACAAGGCCGGCGAGCCCTCCCTCACTCCAGAGAACCGCCGTAAAGTCCGTCTGGGGGTCATTGTCGTCGCCGTTGTCGTCGCCATCGTCGCCTGGGTGGCAAGTAGAGACGGTGGTGACGGAAGCTCTGAACAGGCGTCCTCTGAACCGGCGTCGACCGAACCCGGACCGCCGCGAATCGTCACGGCCGCGGAACTGCAGGAAGCCGCTGCGGACCTTGGCCAGACCATCTACTGGGCCGGTCCGGTGGCGGGCAAGGAGCTCGAGTTGAACGAACTGGGGGAAGGCGGCGTTCAGGTCCGGTATCTGCCGGAGGGCACGGAAGCCGGTGAGGGGTCTCGGGCGGCGCTGACAGTCGGCACCTACACGCTGGACGATCCCGAAGGGGCGATTGAAGAGGTGTCAAAACGACCCGGCGAGGTAGTCCGCGAACTTCCCGACGGGCGTCCGGTGGTGACCAGCGAATCGAGCCCCACCAACGTCTATTTCGCGAGCCCCGACAACAGTGTCCAGGTGGAGGTCTACGACCCCTCGGCAAAGCGAGCCATGAACCTCGCCCTCTCGTCAAAGGTTCAGCCGATCGGTTGAATGGCACCCGAGGCTCGTCGCGGCAGCGGGACAGACCCAGGCATCCAGATCCGTAGAATCCGTCACATCTTGCAGGGGAGTTGGAAGCTACTGGTCGTCCTCGTGGGCGCGGCGCTGCTGGCCGCGGGGATCGCAGCATGCGGAGGTGGCGACGATCCCAGCTCTAGCACGACCGAAGCCGCCCGGCAGGGCAAGGCCAGCGGCGACAAGTCCGCAAAGGGCATCACGGCGAGGAGCGCCCAAGGCGAGGGGTCCAGCAAGGGGTCCGGCTCGGGGAAGTCCGACACCGGGAGCGGAGGGGAAGGCTCTGGCAAGAGCGCCAGCGCCTTCGTCCCCAAGCACCACAGCGACTCTGGCGGCGGCTCCCAGCAGTACAGGGTCAAGGGCGGCGACAACAGCGTGCAGGAATTCGGCAAGGAGGCCGCACCGTCCGAATTCGACGAAGCCGCGATCGCACTGCACAACTTCCTCGATGCCCGGGCGGAGGGCAACTGGTCGGCCGCCTGCAAGTACATGTCAAAGGGGATCGTCGAAGGGTTCGAAAAACTCGCCGAAAGAGCGGAGAGCATCAAGGGCACGAGCTGCGCCAAGATCCTCGAAAAGCTGACCAATCCCGCCGCCAAGCAGGCGCTGAAGGAAGAAGCCGCCAAGGCCGACGTCGGCTCGCTGCGCGTTGAAGGCGATCGCTCGTTTCTCGTCTACACCGGCACCGAAGGCACGATTCTGGCAATGCCGATGGCAAATGAGAAGGGTGCCTGGAAGGTGTCCAGCCTCGCCGGCACGCCGCTCAACTAGAGCGGCCGCCCCAGCGAGTCTCTAGGAGATCTCAAGCCACGTGCCGTTCGGCCCGAGGTTGTGGAGCGGCGTGCCGGCGATCTGGCTTTCACAGCCCCAGGACTCGTGGATGTGGCCGCAAACTGCAAGGCGGGCCCCCTTTTCTTCAATTGCCCGAAGCAGGGCGGGGCTGCCGAAGTGATCGCCGGAGCCGCTGCTATCGCAGTGGCCCCTCGGGGGCGAGTGAAGGACGAGAACGGCGCCCTGCGGGCAGGAGGCGAGCATTGCTGCTGCGGCCTCGTCGTCCAGATCGAAGCTCCAATCCCAGGGCGTGATGGGAATGCCGGCGCCCAGGCCATAGAACTCGGTGCCCTCGATCGTCGCGCCGCCCCCGTGCAGGACGGTGGCCGCCGACCAGCCGGCCGCCGCATCGCGCAGTGCGTTCTCCGTCTCGTTGTTGCCGGGGACCAGAACGGTCGGCTTCTCAATTGGGGCCAGCGCGTCGATCGTCTCCGCGAGGCCCTCGTGCACGGAAGCGAAGTCGCCTGCCCCGATCACCACGTCGGCCCCGGCGGACATCTCGACCAGCTTGGCCGCCTGGTCGAGATCGCGGTGCAGGTCGCTGAAGGCGAGCAGCTTCACGGCCACAAAGCTATCTGGCTCCGGGGCCGTGTTGTCGGTTCGCAAGCACGGGCCCAGCGCCTATGCCTCGGCTGCGGCCGTGCGCCACGGCAGTCGCTCCCGCCAGCGCATGGCCGGAGCCCGCTCTGCCTCCGTCTCCAAGTCGAAGTAGAGCAACGTCGCACCGATCGCGATGTAGGGGACGAGCAGGGCGAAGACAAGGGCACCGATTGCGTTGATCAGCAGCAGCGAGATGTCGGTGAAGATCAGGGCAAAGCCGAGCACCGGGCCGGCGGTGACCCCGATCAGGGCGAAGACTGCAGCAACGCGCAGGGTGTACCACCAGCGGCCGCGGACCAGGTCCGAGCTGCCGCGAAAAGCCTCTCGCAGGGGCTTGTCCTCGAAGAGGATCTGCTGCTGGACGAAGAGCCAGCCGACGTACTTCCAGATGGCAAAGGGAATGCCGACAACCGTGATTGCCATCAGCAGCAGGGCGAGGCTTGCCAGCAACTGGGCGCCGACGACGCGACGGAAGCGCTGCCACATGCCGCGGTAGGCGCCGGCGAAGCTCGCCTGTCCCTTCTTGCTGACTTCCCGGACCGCGACGATCACCACCGCGGCAATCAGTGCCGAGGCAATCGGCTCGCTGATTTTGGTGAAGAGTTCAGCGGCCGCAACATGCAGGCCGGAGAAGCCGATCTCGTCGTCGAGGCGGCGACCGGTGTCTCCGGTCAGCAGCCAGCTCAGCGCGGTGAAGGCCCCGAGGATCGGGATTGAGGTCAGCCCGATCGCCGCGAAGGTGCGCCAGTGGCGCCAGTAGACGCCCACCGCGGCGAGCAGCAGCTGGCCGAAGGCGCGGCCGCGACGCAGGTCATCTAGGTCAAGTGGCAGCCAGCGAGTGCGCCAGGCGACGAAGGCGATCAGCGCCAGCAGGGCTAGCAGGACCGCGATCGGCACCCAGGGCGTGTCCTGGGTGTGATTGAGAAAGGAGGTGACATCGGCGACCGCGCCGCAGAAGGACTTGGTGACGCTCGGTCCGAGCACCGAGCCGGCCGGTAGTCGGGGGCTGGTCGAGCGGATTTCTTCCATCCACGTCATCGGCGCCAGCCAGCGGTCCTTGCTCGCCGGCCCGGTCGGCCCGTTGTTGAAGCCCTTCTCCCACTGTCCCCAGCGTCCCTCGTAGGTGAGCCAGTGGTAGGGGCTGCCGGGGCCGGGGCGGGTGGGCACCTGGATCGGTTTCACGTCGAGCCGCCGGTGCGGAGAGCTGGTGTCGTCGCAGCCCACGCCCGAGCCCTTGCGCCCGTTCTCGACGTAAACGGCCGCGTCGTAGAAGGTCGCGTGAGAGCCGGCCGCCGGGTAGACGACGGCGTGCGTTCCGTCCTTCTCCACCTTGCCGTCGTTCCACTCGGCTTTCTCGCCGCCGCCATGCTGGAAGAGGCCGATTTCGCTTGGTCCTTCTGCCAGGGCCCGGGCAGGATCGGAGGAGTTGAAGACGACCTGCATTCCCTCCCAATCGCCCTCGTGCAGGTCGTTGAATTGGTTGAAGTACCAGAAGAACCAGTACTGGACAGCGAGGCCGGGTCGTCCAGCCTCGCGGGCGATGTGGGCGTAGGTCACCGGCGGCGCCCGGCCTTCGGCTTTGAGCTGGGCGAAGTCCTTTGCGTAGACGCAGGTATCGCCGAGCGGGTCGCCCGGGATGTTGAGATGGAAGCCTTCGCCCAGGTTGGCGATGTCTTCTGCGGTGGGAGCCTGCTTCAGGCTCGTTTCCTTTCCGCTCGAATCGGCTTCGGTCAGCTTCACCGCTGGGTTGCCCAGGACGGCGTCGACTGTCGTCGCCTCGTACTGCTCGCCGGTGGTGTCGCAGATTTCGTCCCGCTGGCGCACCATCAGCCGTGGCACGTAGGCCTCGATCAGCCGCTGGGCTGCGGACTCGCCGCTGGTTTCACCCGCCGCGAGCGCGCTGCCCGGGGCGCCGAGCAAGATCAGCCCGGCAATCGCGCAGGTGAGTGCCGACCGCAGGCGCATCGGCGCAACGTACCGTAGGATGCACATCGTGCTCGCCACGGAACTATCGCGGCTCAAATCGCTGCGACTTCCGGGTCTCGTCGCGATCTGCGCGATCGTTGCTCTGCTTGTCGCAATGGCGACACCGAGTCGCGCCGATGCGGCTCGGGTGCGCTGCGCGGGCACCTTCCGCGTGCTGCACAACGACCACGTCGGCCGGCTGGCGCTGCCGCGCGGCAACTACAGGATCACGATTCTTTCCTCCGGCCGGCCGAGTTGCCCTCAGGCCTCTGCCCTCTTCACCCGCTTCCTCGAGGATTGGGACGGGCGCCTACCGGGCGGCTGGCGGGTCGGCGTCGCCAGCAAGGTCTTCCTGCGCAAGCCCGGCGTCGGCTTCCACGTTGTCCGAGTTGCTCGCGGTGGCGGGGGCGGAGGTGGCGAAGAAGAAGAAAGCGGCGGCGGCGGTCGCCACGGTGCGCTCTTCTGCCCGGGCACCTTCCGCGTGCTCAACAACGACCGCATCGGTCCGCTGCGCATCGCCAAGGGCCCCTACTGGATCGTTCTCCTGCAGCGGAGAGGCCTCAGTTGCGTCCAGGCCTCGCGCCTCTTCACCCGTTTCCTTGACGATTTCAACGGTCACCTACCGCCGCCCTGGGTGCTCGAGCCGCAGACTGCCAGCTTCCGCCGCAGCGGCAGCGGTGCGGGCTTCCGCGTAAAGCCCGTACGCTGAGCAGCTCGGGCCGGGCCCGGTGCCCGGAGCGGTTCGATAGGCTGCCGCGGCTCATGCCGGACGTCTTCTGGATCGGATTCGCAATCGCCGCGATCGGCGCCTTCCTCGGCCTTGTCTCCGGTGCCCGCTCGCGCAGCACCCCCGCCCTCACAGGCTTGGCGATCGGCGCCTTCCTCGGCCTGATGGCCGGCTTCCCGCTGCTGGCGATCGGCCTGGCCAGCAGCTAAGCCTGACTCCACCGATCTCGCCGGCCCCTCCATCCCGCATCCCTTCGCCGGGAGTCAATGCCCTCCACCCAGGTAGCACCACCACCTGGGTGAGCGGGAATCGCTCCCAAACGCGGCCTGCGTAGCGGAGAGTCTCGCCGATATCGGTGGATTCAGGCTAAGCCTGAATCCACCGTGAGACCCCGGCGCAGCAGATAGCGACCGGCTGACGGAATCCGCGCGCGGGGCGAATCCACCGGTCAACCATCCCCTGCGGCGTAGCGCTCGAGCAGGTCCTTCTCCTCGTCGCGCCCTGGGAACCCGAAGAAGACGAGAGCCGCGCCGATCAGGATCGCGACGATGCCAGCGGCGTAGGCCCATTCATCGCCCTGCAGGAAGGAGGATTTGGCGGCGGCGATGATCTGTTGGGAGTACGCCGGGTACTGGCTCGCCAGGTCAGCCGCGCTGGAAAACGACTTGGTCAGCACGCCCTGCACGTTCTCGTTCACCTTGTCGGCTTCGGGCGAGGACGCGATCGCCGCGTTGATGGAGGCGGCGTAGCCGGCGGTCAGCAGGGCGCCGAGGATCGATTGCATGATTGCCCCACCCAGATCGCGTTGGAGGTCGGCGGTGCCGGAGGCCATCCCGGCACGTTTCACCGGCACCGAGCCGGTCAGCGAGTGTGAGGCAGGCGTGCCGGCGAAGCCGACCCCGATGCCTATCAGGGCGTAGCCGAGGGCGACCTTCCAGTAGGGGATCCCCTGCTTCCAGAGCAGCAGCATGACGAGGAAGCCGAGCAGGCAGAACGCGTAACCAAGCAGCAAAGTGAAGCGCGCGCCCCGGGCGTCGACCAGCTTTGCGGAGCGGGGCGCGACGACGACCATCAGCGCCGCCGCCGGAAGGATGGCCAGCCCGGAGTCGAGGGTCGAGTAGCCGAGCACGTTCTGGAGGAACTGCTGGCCGATGAACATCGCCCCCATCAGCGAGCCGAAGACGATGATGCCGGCGCAGGCCGCGACCCAGAAGATCCGGCGAGAGGCGACCTTGAGGTCATACAGCGGGGTGGGAGCGCGACGCTGGCGGATCACGAAGGCGATGACCCCAGCGAGGGCAATGATTCCGAACGCGATCGCCACCCGGCCCTCGCCCGACACGGGCGCCAGGTTGATTGCCAGCACCATGGCGGCGACCAGGATCATCGAGAGGAGGCCCCCGAGATTGTCGACCGGGTCGCTGGTCTCGTTGACGTGGTTGGGCACAAAGCGCCAGGCGAATAGAAGGGCGATGACGGCAAGCGGCAGGGTGACGAGGAAGACCGAGCCCCAGTCGAACTGCTCGAGCAGCGCGCCCGAGAGCAGTGGCCCGAGCGCGGCGATCGCGCCGCCGATCGCAGACCACAGCGCAATCGCTCGCGTCCTCGCCTCTCCCGACCAGAGCGCCGTGATCAGGGCGAGCGTGGTCGGGAAGGCCATCCCGGCGGCGACGCCGCCGAGCACGCGGGCGATGAACAGAACTCCGTCGGTGGGCGCCAGTCCGGCAAGGATCGAGGCCGGGATCGAGATCCCCATGCCGAGCAAAAGCATCATCTTGCGGCCGTAGCGGTCGCCGAGTGCACCCAGATAGAGGACCGAGGTCGCCAGCCCGAGCGAGTAGCCGACCGCGATCAGGTTGAGCGTCGTCTGGCCCGAGCCGAAGGCCTTGCCGATTTCAGGTAGGGCGACGTTGGCTACCGCGAGGTTGAGATTTGCGACTGCGGCGACCAGGATCAGCGCGGCAAGAACCAGACCGGCGCGCTCTGGGCTGGTATTCCGCATGATCAACGTGAAACCTAACCTGCTTGGCGGTCCTCACGCGAGAATCCATTGCACCCTGAAAGGATTACCCGATGGCGGACGAGCGCAAGCGGCCGGAGGCGCCGCGGGCCGAAAAGATCCTGCCCGGCGTCTGGCGGCTGCGCTTGCCGCTGCCCTGGCCGGGAGTGCCGCACGGCAATGTGTGGGCAGTTGCATCCGACGGCGGCATCGTGCTCTTCGATACCGGAATCGGAGGCAAGGACGGTTTGCGCCGGTTCGATCTGGCACTCGCCCAGGCCGGGTTTGGGCTCGAGGACGTTCGCCTGCTCGTCTGCACGCACTCCCACACCGACCATTACGGCCTGGCGGCACCGATCGTCGAGGGAGCGGACTGCGAACTCTGGATGCATCCTGCCTGGGAGCACATCCGGCTACTTGCCGAAGACCCCGCTGCATCGTTCGAGCGGCGGATAGAGGTCGCGCGGAAAAGCGGCTTCCCGGCGGAGCTTCTGGAGCGCTCCCGGGAGAGACGCAAAGACGACGAGAGCGGCATCGACGCGATCGCCGTTCCTGACCGCGACCTGCTGCCGGGGGTCGAGGTGCCCACCGATCTCGGCACCTGGCAGGTGTATGAGACGCCCGGTCATGCCCCCTCCCATGTGGTCCTGCATCAGCCGGAGCGGAAACTGCTCATCTCCGGCGACCACCTGCTCGGCCGAACGGTCCTCTTCTTCGACCACGGCCACAGCCCGGACCCGGTCGGTGAATTTCTCAAGGGCTTGGAGAAGGTAGAGCCGCTGGACGTCAGCCTCGTCCTCCCCGGCCACGGCCGCACCTTTCGCGACCCCGGGGCCAAGATCGCCGAGGCCAGGCGCCAGGTCGATGAGCTGTTCGGCAAGGTGCGCGGTTCGCTCGCCGACGGCGAGCGAACCGCCTTCGACATCGTGGCCGCACTGCTCGGCCTGGAGAACGTCAACTCACCTGCCAGCGCCTGGGCCCTGCAGATCGTCCTCTCCTGCCTCGACCACCTGGCAATTCTCGGCGAGGCTGCGCCGGTGGAGGGGTCCGATCCTCAGCTGTGGGCGGCGGCCTGACGGGCTCCGCCCGCCTTCTGGGTAGTCTCCTGCGCTATGTCCAGCTTCACTCTCGAACGCAGTGTGGTGGCGCCGCCCGAGGTCATCTTCGATGTGCTGACCGACCACCGCGGCTATGCGGATATCACTCCGGCGCGAAGCGCGGAGCTCGAGCGAGAGGGAGTGCCGGCGCCGAATGGGGTGGGGGCAATCCGCGTCCTGCGCCTGGTGGGCCCACCGTTACGCGAGGAAGTGCTGGCCTACGATCCGCCGCACCGCTTCTCCTACCGGCTGCTCTCGGGAGCTCCCGTGCGTGACCATGTCGGGACCGTGAAGCTGACGCCTGAGGGAGATGGCACCAGGGTGACCTATGCGGTCCGCACGATTCCCACCGTCCCCGTTGGCGGGTCCGTCGTGGTCATGGGCGCAAAGCTGGCGATCAAGCAGCTTTTCAATGGCATCGTCGCCGAGTCCGAACGGCGCGCCGCCAGCGGAGGCTGAGCCGGCCCGGATGGGCCAGCGGATCGGCGATAGGGAGCTGAGGCGGCGGGCGCTTGCCGGCATCCGCGACGAGGTCGAGGCGTTTGGCAGTTCCGCTCCGGACTCGTCTCTGGTGCGGCGCGAGGGTCTGCTGGCCGCGGTGGCTCCATCCACGCCTCAGCGCTCGCTGTTCAATTCGGTCTACTACAGCGAGGCGGCGGCGCTGGAGGAGGAGGTCGGGCGGCTGGGGGAGACGTATGACCAGAATGGCGTGCGGGCCTGGACCGTATGGGTCCCCGACGGGGATCGCGGGACTGCGCGAATGCTCGCCGCTCGCGGGCACAAGCTGGATGCGGAGCCGCGTGCGATGGCCCTCGACCTGCTCGACCTCGCGTCCGAGCCGCCGGCGCCAGCCGGGATCGAGCCACGCCCCGGGGATGCGCCGACGGCCGCCGAGCTCAACGACCGTGCCTACGGCTACGGGCCCGACGGCTTCCGGGCCGGCCTTGCAGGCGAGACCGCTATCCGCTGGCACGCCGCCTACGAGGGGGAGGAGGCGATCGGCTGCGTCGGGACGATCGAGGTCGGCGACGATTGCTGCGTAACCGGTGTGGCGACGCCACCGGAGCACCGTGGCCGCGGGGTGGCGAGCTGGCTGCTGTGGCGGGAGCTCGACCGGGCGCGCGAGCGGGGCCTGCGCACTGCCTCGCTGCAGGCTAGCCGCGCCGGAGCGCCGCTCTATGAGCGGCTCGGCTTTGCGGATCTCGGCTTCGTCGAGATGTGGGAGCTGCGCAGGTGAGCCCGGGCGCGGGGCCCCCTGCGCGCTGGCGCGATCCGAAGCGGTTCTGGCGGGAGCGCCGGCGGCTCGCTATCGCTCTAGCTGCCGGTGTGGTCGCGGTGGCGGTTGCAGTCGTGGTCGGTTATGAGTTGCTGAAGCGCCCGCCGGACGTGCACAACGTCGATGTCGCCTTCAAACCCGAGAAGCCGAGGAAGCCAAAGGCCCGGACCGTCAACTGGCCGCGATTCGGCTACGACCTTGCTCGCACCCGATACCTGCCGGCAAAAGGGGTGAAGCCGCCGTATCGCCTGCTCTGGCGATACACCAATCGACCGCTGCTCGAGTTTCCGCCGGTCTACGCCGGCGGCAAGCTCTACGCCGTGAACAACAATGGCATGGCCTTCGCCCTCGACGCCGACACCGGCAAAGTGCTCTGGCAGCGCGTGGTCGGGCGTCTCAATGCCTCCTCGCCCACCTACTACCGGCACCGGCTCTACATCGTCAACCTGGTCCCCGGACACGTCGTAAAGCTGGACGCCAGGACCGGCAAGCTGATCTGGAAGCGATCCCTGCCGGGGCGCGCCGAGTCCTCACCTCTGGTGATTGGCCGCACGCTTTACTTCGGTTGCGAGAACGGACAGCTGTTCGCGCTCAGCACCCGCAACGGCAACGTTCGCTGGGCGACCACACTGGGCGGGCCGGTCAAGTCGGCGCCTGCCTACCACCGGGGGGTCCTCTACGTCGGCGACTACGGCGGCTACATGAACGCCGTGGTTGCCAGGAATGGCAAGCTGAAATGGCAGAGTGGCTCGCTTGGGCAGGGTTTCGGCACCTCGGGCGACTTCTATTCGACCCCGGCGGTGGCCTACGGCCGCGTCTTCGCAGGAAACAACGACCATCGCGTCTACAGCTTCGACGAGAAGGATGGGACGCTGGCCTGGAGCTACTCGACCGGCGGCTATGTCTACTCCGGGCCGGCGGTAGCCAATACCCGGCACACCCGGCCGACGGTGTACATCGGCTCCTTCGACGGAAACGTCTACGCGTTCAACGCGAAGACCGGCGAGCCGCGCTGGATCCGCTCCGCGGGCGGCTCGGTGATCGGCTCACTTACCGCCGTCGGCAACATCGTCTATGTGGCCGAGTTCAGCAACGGCTCGACGAGTGGCTTTGCGATGAGGGGCGGCCGTCGCGTTTTCCGCTACAAGCGGGGCACCTATACGCCCGTCATATCGGATGGGCGCCGCATCTACCTGGTTGGCTACTCGAGCATCAGCGCCCTGCAGCCGTACAGGTACAAGGCCGGCGTTGCCGGCAACATGCGGGCGCGGCCGGCGCCCAAGCCCCGACGCGCTGAGAAGCCCTAGATGAGTAGTTCCACGGCGAGGTGTGACTGGGGGCGCGCCCGGCCAAGCAGACCGAGGACGC
>Ga0055449_10000082_pt1 | contig 23487 bp, 16 predicted proteins | sample China_Galinas_PW_2_FD_57739 | JGI IMG/M metagenome (GOLD analysis project Ga0055449, IMG submission 57739) | Wetland microbial communities from San Francisco Bay, California, USA, that impact long-term carbon sequestration - China_Galinas_PWB_D1 | ecosystem: Environmental > Aquatic > Marine >... | reverse complement strand
TCGCGTCTTCGCTCATCAGGCGTCCTCTTCATCGCCCCAGCGCCAGGGCGCCTGCTCCCCAGGCTGGGGCCGCTCGCGCCGGCCCGTCGCGCGCCGGCGCCTCCTGCCCTGCAGTTGCACTCGCTGAATCGGGCTTGGCAGGGGCTCGGGCAGCAGCCGGTCCAGCAGCTCGAGCTGGCCCAGGGCGCGAAGGATTCGGATGAAGCTCTCGAGCTTCACCGACCTGCCGGCCTCGAGCCGCTCGACAGTGTTCTTGGAGAGCCCTGCTTCCTGGGCCAGTTGGGCTTGGCTGATGTTCCGCTCCAGGCGAGTTCTGGAAAGACGGGCGCCGAGCTCTTTCAGCACGGTGTCGTCGCTATTCTGGCTTTCTATCTTCATAAATCAGCACAGTTGATGAGTTAAAGCCAGATATCAGCTTAACTCATCTCTCAAGAGGAGTTAATAGACCAGCATAGCGCACCGTGGAGGGCGACCTCCCTTAGGCGCAGCAGTGCAAGTCAAGTGCCGCTAGTCCGGGGCCAGGCCGTGGCCGGTGACGAGCAACCAGGTCGTCTTGGCGAGGATGCGAACGTCTAGCCAGCTGCTGCGGCGGTCCACGTACCAGACGTCGAGCTCGATCCGCTCCTCCCAGGGAATGCCGGCTCGCCCCTGCACCTGCGCCCAGCCCGTTAGCCCCGGGCGCACCTCATGGCGGCGATGCTGGAAGGGCGTGTAGTCCCTCACCTGGGCCGGGATCGTGGGGCGGGGGCCGACGACCGCCATCTCGCCGCGAAGCACGTTGACGAGGTTGGGGATCTCGTCGAGCGAGGTGCGGCGCAGGAAGCGGCCTGGCCACGTCACACGGGGATCGTCGCGGGCGACAACCGTCCCAACCCCAACTGGATCGGAGCCCGCCACCATCGTGCGCAGCTTCAACATCTCGAACTCGCGGCCGTCCTTGCCGACGCGCCGTTGTCGGTAGAGGACTGGGCCGCCGCCGGAGAGCTTGATCGCGATCACCGCGATGAGCAGGACTGGGGAGAGCACCACCAGTGCAACAGCGGCGATCGGGATATCAACGGCGCGAGGCATTGCTCAGCGGAGTTGAGGCATCGACGGCGGTCACCAGTGCTCGATTCTTCATCGCGTTCCCGCGGCCTTCTCCCAGGCCCCGGGCGGACCGTGGCGCAGCCGGTCCCATAGGCCGGCGGCAATCGACGCGGTGGTCAGCACGTAATAGCGGGCGACGCGAAGTGGCGCCACCGGCAACCAGCGGCCAAGCAGCGCCGAACCAAGCAGCGCCAGCTGAGCGGCGAGGGTCGCCGTGTAGACCCAGCCCTCGCCGAGCAGCGCGACGTTCGCGGCCAGGGCCACAACGTGCAGGAACGGGGTCGTGTAGCGCAGCAGCCTGTGCGAGGCAATCTCGAAGGCGTAGAGAGGCGAGTAGCCGCGTGGGCGCAGCATCCCTTCCCTCACAACGATGTCCCAGAGGCCGACCATCATGCGGCGTTTGCGGGCGAACTCGCCCTCCATGGTCGGCACCATCTTCTCCTCCGCCGTCGCCCACGGCACATACAGCGAGCGCAGGCCGCGCTTTGCCATCAGGAACGGGAAGGAGAGATCGTGGCTGCCCGACGCCGCCAGCGGGATGTAGGCGCTGGCGCGCACCGCGTAGATCGCCCCGTTGCCGGCGGTGACGCCGGCGAGCGCCGACTCCATCTCCCGCACCGCCATCTCGTAGCGCCAGTAGGAGCCCTCCAGGTTGTCTCCATCGGCATCGAGGAAGCGGGCCTGGCCGCAGACGTAGGCGACTTTGGGGTCCGCGAACGGCTCGACCAGATGGCGCAGTGCGTCCTCCGCCCAGCTGCTGTTCGCGTCTGAGAACGCGAGGATCTCCCCCGAGGCCTGCTCAGCCCCGGCATTTTGAGCCAGCGCCTTCCCGCCCCGCGGTAGGTCGAGCACGAGGTCGGCACCTGCGGCTCGAGCGCGCTCCACCGTGGCGTCATCTGAGCCGTCGGAGGCGACGATCACCTCCAACCGCTCTCGCGGGTAGTCGAGGGCGAGTGCGTTGGCGACCTTCTCCGCGATCACCGCCTCCTCGTTGTGGGCGGCGACGATCAGCGAGACGCGCGGCGGCTCCTCCCAGGTCCCGGGGCTGAGGGTCGGTTGGCGGCGCAGGGCCACGAGCGCTCGCAGCACCACCGAGTAGCCGAGGTGCGTGTAGAGGATCAGCCCCACGGAGATCCAGAAGACAAGTGCGAGCGCGATCATCCCCGCGCCTCCAGCAGCTCTTCGTAGAGGGCCAGCGTTTGGCGCGCAACCTCGTCCCATGAGTAGGGACCCGCAGCAGCGCGCCGCGCCGCCTCACCCAGCTCAGCCCGAGCCCCCTCATCGTCGACCAGCTCCTGGAGAGCACCGGCCAGCGCTGATGGATCCTCGGGAGGAACGAGGCGCGCCAAGCCCTGCTCGGCGATCTCTGGAAAGCCCCCGACGGCAGAGAGCACCATTGCCTTGCCGAAGGCGAGGGCGGTGTAGAGGACGCCCGAGTGCTCGGCGTCGCGGTAGGGCAGGACGACCACGTCTGCGCGGCGGAAAATCTCAGGGATCTCTGCGTCATCGACGAACCGTGTCACGAAGCGCACCCGGCCCGATACCTCCTCCGCCGCTTGGCGCAGTGGCTCGACATCCATCCGCGGGTTGCCGACGATCCAGAGCTCCGCTCCCTTCACGTGCCGGAACGCCTCAAGCAAAGTGTCAAGGCCCTTGTAGGGGCGGAGCAGGCCGAAGAAGAGGACCACCGGGCCGTCGGCCCCCTCAAGCTCGGCCGGCAGAGGCTTCTCTTCTGGCAACCGAGTGAGGTAGTCAAGAGCGCCATGGGGAATCACGCGGACGCGATCGGGGTCCACCCCCGCGTCGACCCGCAACTGGCGGGCGCCGGCCTCTGAGTGAGCGATCACCGCGTCCATGCGGCCGAAGACCCGCCGCGTGGTGGCAACTTGCCAGCGACTCGGACGCGAGGGCAGGATGTAGTGCGCGGTCATCACTCGAGGATGCAACTTCGGCAACAGGTGAGCGTCAAGGCTCGGAACGCTGAGCCATTGGTAATGGATGAGGTCGGCCGCCGCCTCCCGTCGGAAGCGGAGCATGTCGCCGACGTGCTCGGCGAACTTGAACGCTCGCCGGCCCGGGGCGTCGAGGCCGCGGGCCGCGCTGCGGCGATAGAAGCGCTCCTCGACTCGATAACCATCCGCCCCGGGCACCGGCCCGTAGAGAAAATGGCTGGTCAGCAGGTCGACGTCAATGCCTGCGCGGGCGAGAGCCCCCGCCAGTGCGCGGTCGTAGGGCGGCGTGAACGCCGAGGGGTCCACAAGCTGCACTTGCATCAAGGCCGATTATCGTGGCGGCCATGGCACCCGTGCTCTCCTACTGCGTCGTGAACACGAATGGCCGCGAGCACCTGCTTGCCTGCCTGGATGCGATCGAGCGCACCCATCCCGCCGACATCGAGAGCGAGATCCTCGTCCTCGACAACGCCTCGACGGATGGCTCAGCCGACGCGGTGCGCGCGCGTGGCGGTGAGGTCCAACTGATCGAGCTGAAGGAGCGAACCGGAAAGGCCGAGAACGACTCGACGCTGCTGCGCCAGGCGAAAGGCGACTACTGCCTGCTTCTGAACGAGGACTCCGAGCTGCAGCCGGGAGCGGCTTCAGCACTCACCGCGGCGCTCGACGGCGCTCCGACTGCGGGTGCAGCCGGAGCGCAGCTACTCAACTCGGATGGCCAGCCGGTCCCCTGCGCGTGGCGCTTCCCCGGGGTGCTCACCGCCCTGATTGGTGCTGCCTTCTTGCACCGCATCTTCACGGTGCAAAGCAAGGGCACCGAGACTCGCGGGGTCGACTGGGCGCAATCGAGCGCACTGATGGTTCGGCGCAAGGCGGCCGAAGAGGTCGACTACCTAGACCCCGACTTCTTCGTCTACTACGACGAGTGTGACTTCTGTAAGCGCCTGGGTGATGCTGGCTGGAGGACGCTCTTCGTTCCCTCTGCAAAGGCCGTTCACCACGACCAGCTCTCAACCGACCTCTCGGCCGGCCTCCCCCGCATCGTCGAATTCCACCGCAACCGAGACCGCTACATGCGCAAGCACCATTCCCGTCCCGCCGCCCTCGCCGTCCGCCTTCTAACCGCTTGGTCCTATGCCCTCCGCGCCGTCGCTGCCGCCGGTCGCTCTGCCCCCCCCGCCCGAATCTATTGGGTCCATGGCCGTCAGGCGCTGATGCCCCACCGCAGTGAGGCGCTACGTGAATAGGCTCGGGACGCCGCGGGGGACATGGGGCCGGTGCGACAGCCCATGACGTGGATCTCGCCGAAGTCGAGGCTTCGGTCGCAGGAGCCGCCGGGGTCGATTACCCATCTCGTGAAGATGCTGCCCAAACTAGCCCGCCTGGACGTGGCATTGGTAGCGCACACCATTCGGGTCAGTGAGATCTTCGGTTCAAATCTGGGTGCCCGATGAAGTTCACCATCTCCGACTCAAACCGAACGGCCTATCCTGGGTCGATTGACGAGGGTTCCGTCAGCCGTTGAAACTGGAGGGGTCGGACTTGAACCCGGACCCGCGACGCGCTACTTTAGGTTTCCTCGAAGTCGCCCTGCTCGAACTTGAGGGTGTTGACGTTCTCAGAGACGACGCGGATCGTGGAGTCCTCGAAGCCCTCGGGTGAGATCGCCTCGATCTCGACAGTGATCTTCACCGACGCACCTGGGTTGGCGATGAGGTGCGCAATCACCTCGTCGCCGATGTTCTTGAAGTCCAGTGCATAGCGGTCGCTCGAGAGATCCTTGCTGGCGAAGAACCGGCGTTTCGGTGGCAGCCCCGCCGCGGTGGCGTTCTCGGGTTGGGACTGAGCGGCGCCCGGCGACGCGGATGAGGCTCCCTCCGCGCCGCCTACGGCACCACCCGCACCGCCGACCTCCGCTCCGTCCTCGCCCACACCCTCCGCCTCGCGCTGGGCCAACGCTCGCTCGGGCTTGACCAGCAGCGTCTCGCCGTCGATCTGGATCGACGCGCCCTCGTCTGACGGCAGAACCAGGTTCCGATAACGCCCGGACTCATCGTCGTACCCCGAGGCGAGTGCGAAGCCGTCCTCTCTCCAGATCATCGGCTGCTCGCGCAGTCCCTCCTCGAGCACCTTCCGATCGCGCAGCCGAGGCATGTACGGGTACTGGGCGTATGTGGACCAGAGGTCGGCAAGCGAAACATGGCCGCCATCCCAGAGCGGTCCCGCTTTGCCGTCGAGCTGGCGACGAATGGCGACGCCAGCCTGCTCGACCGCCAGCTCGCCGTCATTGCGCAGGCGACGGGCGACGCGCTCGGCGAGCGTGGCCGCCTGGCCTTCGATCTTGGCGACACGAATCTCGATCGGCTGTTCACGCGGGATGAGGGCCCACTGGTACGTCCCGAGCAGGCGGTCGGCCGCCTTGCGCTCGGCCTCCGCCTGCTTCTCTTCGGCCTGGGCCTCCTGGCTCGGGCTGAGATCGAGCTCCTTGCGCTTGGCGAGGATCTCGCTCCAGCCGAGGAAATCGCGCACCGCGTACTCCAACTCCTCAAGCCGCTGCGCGTCCGGGGCGAGAAATACGAGCGTGTTCCGGAAGGTGCGGCTGGCGCCCCCGCGACTCTCGGCCGCGCGCATGGCAAAGCTCATCGCGCTGCTCTCGCCGTCGCCCTTCTTGTGCGCAAGCCGCGGATGGAGGATGACAAGTCGCGCCTCGTCAAGGTCGGGGATGTCCTCGCTCTCCTCGGGGCAGACATGGACACGCGCGAATTCGACCTGCCGGGCGTCCTCAGAGTGCTCGAGGCGCTCGGCGATCGCACGCCAGACCTCCTCGCGTGGGATCCGCTCGGCGTGATCGCGAGCCCGGCGCGTGATGTTCGCCTGGCGGTCGTACCAGTAACGGCCGGAACCGGTGTAGAAGTAGGTCGCCCGGTCGGCGAGTTGGTTCAGGGCCGAGTCGAAATTGCCGATCGTGTCACCGGGAACCGCGGTGCCGAGGAAGGCGCGCTGGCGCTCGAGGCCCTTGTGGGAGGTGCCGATGGTTGGCGCCGCGCCGACGAAGATCGTCCGAGCGAGACGCTTGGTCACTGACCGTTTGCCGAGAAAGGACTTCTCCTTGTCGATTAGGGCCGGCTCGGAGTTCTCACCGTCGACATCGGCATCGATCACTGCCCGCCAGGAGTCCTCCAAGTACTGGGTTAGCTCGGTATTGACGCGCGAGTCCGAGAGCGGGACCGACGCCGGCATGATCATCGCCGAGGCGTCCCCAGCCGCCCAGAGAGAGTGGATCACAGCACTCATCAGACGCAGGACACCGCGCGTACGCTGGAAGCGCTCGAGGCTCGACCAGTCCTCGTAGAGACGCTCGAACAGCTCAGGGTGAACCGGGTAGGTGCGCTTGATCCGCTCCTCGTAACCATGGTCGCGTGCCTCGGCCGGGAACTCGCTGCCCCCCTCGCGGTAGAAGTCGCCGAAGCGGCGGGCAGTGGCCGAGATCGTCGCCAACGCCGCGGCGTCGGGCTGCCGAAAGAGACGCTGGCGGACGATGTGGTACGACTCGTCCGCGGTTGCCGGCCGCCACTGGTCGGCGACGCGTCGAACGACGTTCTGAAGCCGCTCGAGTGCCTCCATCCCGCCGGCTCCTCCAACCTCCTCGGCATTACCGGGCGTCACCGATTCGCCATCGATGCCGCGCTCGGAAGCCGGGATCGAGATCGCGAGCTGCACCCCGGGGGTGCCTTTGACGACCTCGGTGAGCGCCTGGGCAAAGGTGAACTGGGTGTCGAAGCTACCCCCGGCGCGCTCCTCCTGCCCGAAGAGGCCGCGCGCGTAGGCGACCCACTCGTCGATCAGGATCAAGGCTGGCGCGTATGACCCGATCAGATCGTGTAGAGCCTGGCCCGGGTTGGTCCCCTCGGCATCGGAGCGGGCGACGATCTCGAAGGCCTCGCGCCCCCCGAGCTGCCAGGCAAGCTCGCCCCACAGAGTGCGAACCTCGGTGCCGTCCTCCTTGGTGGAGCCAGAAACCGAAATGTGGTTGCCGACCAGCGCAACCCGGTTGACCCCTGCGGGAACCTCTGCGTAATCGCTATCGCCAAGCAGCTCCTGGACCTCTTGGCCGAACTCTGTTGCCTTGATACCCGCCGCCAGATGCCAGAGGGCGAGCATCGAGTGAGTCTTGCCACCGCCGAAGTTGGTCTGCAAGTTGATTACCGGGGGTGCATTCTCGTCCCCGGCGAGCCGACGTACTGCGTGCCCGATTAGATCGCGCAAGCCCTCAGTCAGGTAGGTGCGGGCGAAGAAAGTGACGGGATCAGCGTAGTCGCCGCCGGCATCGGCACTGCCCGTCGCCACCTTGTGGAGATCGGCGGCGAATTCCGATGCCTGGAAATTCCCGGTTGCGACGTCCTCGTGCGGCTCGAGCACCTCGCGCCAGGGGACGAGCCCCTCGGTGCCGGGGACGAGCGCTGCGGCGCGCAAGGCGCGGCGGTCGTCCTTGTCCGCCGTGACGCGACGCAGCTCGAGACGCAGCGAACGAACCTCGTCGGCGACCTCGACCGCACCGATCCCCTTCAGGAGGCGCTCTGCGGTGTCGAGTGCCCGATGGGCGTCATCGTCGCTGAAGGCCTTCATGTGGGCCCAATCGTTGCGGTAGTCACGCAACTCGCTCGCGTAGGAGCGCTGGGTCGGGCCGATCGAGCCGTCGAACGGATACCAACCCTCTTTGACGGGGTGTGGGACGTTCTCGGTCAACATCCGCAGCTGGACCTGGGGGTCGAGGCGGTCATAGCCGTCTCTGGCCTCGCCCTTCTTCTTCGCGTCCTTGAGCGCGAGGAGCTGCGTCCACTCATTCCCCTCCGGAAGTGCCGGCTCGACGGCGTCCGTGATGAAGCGGTCGAGTGCGGGGGCAAGCAGCTCGAACATTCTGCCGACACGGTCCCTGTTCGAGTCCGATTTCGCCATCGGCCTAAATGTCGAGACTCGCCTGCGTTTCCTGACCGGCCCCGGCTCGCATGGCCTCGACGATATCCGGCCAGGCGCCGACCACGTCATTGAAGGCAAGCGCGTCTTTCGTGCGACCGGATTTCTCAGCCACGGAGAAGAGAAGGTAGGCAAGCTCTTTGACTAGCCCGGGGTCGACCGGATCTTCGACACGTTCCGCAGCGCCGGCGAGCAGGGCGGCGGCACTCGCCACTCCGTCCCGGGCGAGCGCCGCCAACATGTGGTGAAGAACCTCCCAGGCGCTGATCCGTTCGTCGGATACGGGGTCGTAACTCTCCGCCAACTCAGCTGGCGCATAGAGCTTCACGTCGCCGGCGGCGCCGCGCAGGACACCCGCCCGGTCCATTGCCTCAACCGATGTGTTACGGGCATTGGCGAGCGTGTTGGCGGCCCCGAATTTGCCTTTCTTGTAACCGTTCTGGCGATACCAGCCGAGTGCGAAGCGCGTGGTCGTGTCGAAATCTCCCTCTTGCTCGCTCAGAACTTCGTCGAGGATCTCATTGATCCTGGCTAGCGCCGCGCGCACTCTCATGCGGGATCCATCGGGCTCGATAACGGCCGCGTAGTGGGAGAACACAGCCATTCCCGGTCCGATCGCGGCCTGAGGCAGGTCGACCGGCGCGATCTGGCCATGCTGGAGCTCTCGCAGTCGGTTCGGGAGTTCGGAATGAAGCGCCTCGATGAACTCGCGGCGATCAGCTGTTGGTGCGTCCTCGGGACGCGGGCGAAGGGCAAGGACTATTGAGGAAGCGAGGGCATTAGTGCCGATGCTCAGCATCCGACCACTCCGCTCGCTCCGCATGGGCAGTGTCGCGGTGATCATCCAGCCCGCGCCGATCATCCCGTCGAGTAAGGTCTCCCAGCCGGTCGAGCTTTCGCCATCGCCATTGACATCCGACTGCTTGAAGGCGTAATAGACAGTCATTGGGAACTCATCCAGCGCGTATTGCCTCGCGTTAGCAAAGACATCGCGGAACCCACTCTCAAAGAACTTTCTGGCACCATCCTTGCCGCCATGCCGGTAGGGGTTAGCGACGAGCTCGTCGGACTTGGGAACGAGGAGTGTCGAGAAGAGGTTAGGGTGGACGTTTCGCAACGAACGGCGGAGCCACACATAAAAGAAGTCCGAGAGGTCTGAGTAGCCGATGTTGTCGTAGTAGGGCGGATCGGTGGACATCACTCCCACAGCGCCGCCATCATGTGCGCTCTTCAACTCGACGTTCCCGGTCCTTCCGATTGGGGTCGCACTGAGGCCTGCAGCCACCCAATCAATGTGTGCACTGAGATTTCCGACGGATGCGGAGAACGGATTGATCTCTACAAAATCCCAGGTCATGGGAATTGCTTGACGGGCAAATGTGTCACGGACGCCCTCAATGACGGGAATCCATGAGCAAATTGACGATGACCAGTCAGCTAGCTTCGACCCCACAAAGGCCAGATACGTCGCCACCGCGTCGGCGTGAGCTTCAGCCCCGTCACCTCCGTCCGTGAGCCGCTCGCCGCTCGCCATCCCGGCAGCGAGAGCGTCAGCCAGGGTGCGTTCGCGCACCTCGCCGACCAAGTCGCTGAAGGTGGTGAGGGAGAGGAGCTGGCGGTTGGTGAAGAGGTCGGAGAAATGGGTTAGGCCGTAGCCCGGAGGGGAAAACCACCTCGGGTTAGTAGGCAGGTCCCCTTCCACCCCCTCGACTCTCTCTACATCGGCTGCCTCAGATTGTGAGGTCGATGGTGGCAAATATTCCCGTCGTCTTTTACCAGCAGCAACGGTGGCGATCAGCTTAGTGCCCCCATCACCTCTCTTGTACGCCAGCCTCAAGTCATCTTCGGACATCGATGCCCTGCACGCGATGCATACTGCTGGCTTCTGCTTAAGCTTCGTGCCCGGCATAGTTGGTCCGTCCGGGTCATGCCCGATCCCGAACTCGACCCGCTTGCCGCTCGGGTGCTGCGGATCCTCAACTACCCGTGGTACAACGTAGGCCTCCTTGCCCTTCTTCTTGCCCAGCCACCAGGAGCGGACGAGCGGCATCTCAATCCCGCATGCCGGGTTTGGACAGGTGACGGTTCGAGTCCAGATCCAGGCGATCACCTTGGCTTCGCTGCCGTCGGGTAGGGTCGCCGTCGGATAGTGGTGGCCGATCCGCCGTGCGGCCTGGTCGCGCATCCACCCGCCGTAAGCGCGAACATCGGCGGCGAGTCCTGCCGCGCCGCTCCAGCTGGCGAGCTCGCTCTCCGCCAGACCGGGAAAGACCGGCGGGCGGTCGGCGAAGCGCGGCGGGATTTCGATCAGCGCCTTGTTGATTAGGACCGCGACCGGGTTCAGGTCCGAGGCATGCACCTCGAGGCCGAGCCGCTGCGCCTCAAGCGGAATCGTGCCACCGCCGGCAAAGGGGTCGAGAACCGGCGGCGGGTCGCCATTGCAGGAACGACGGATCTCCTCGCGCGCGGCGGCAAGCAGCTTCTCATTGTGCGCGTTCTCCCAAACGGAAAGTTCTTCGATCATCTTGTGCAGGCGGTCACGCTCCGTCTTCACCGCGGCTTCGGTTGGGAAGCGCTCAGGGTGAGCCGAGGGATCGTCGACGAGCTGGGCAAAGAGCACCGCGCGCGCCGCCGCAAGTGGTCGCCGCGCCCACCACAGGTGCAGGGTGGCAGGGTGGCCTTTCCGTGGCACAGACTTCTCCCGCGCCGACTCGCGATTGATCGCCTCCAGCGGCAGGGAGACCTCGATCAGCTTCCGCCTCGGGGGCTGCTCGCTCAAAATGGTTCCCTGCCTTTCGCCCACATCTTCTCCCAGTCCCCACGGATGCCGGTCGCGTCAAAGCCGCCGGTGTGATAGCCGGAGAAGGGATTTTCGAGATAGCGCACCTCATCGTGCTCCGGGCCGCGGGGGTCGACGCTGACCATCGCCAGTCGGTAGCGAGGAGCCGCGTTAATCGCGGTCATTGCCTCGTTGTGGGTGACGAAGAAGTCCTTGGCGCCGGCAACCCTTGCCTTCACCTCGATCCGGATCGGGTCGTCACCGGGTACCTGAGAGAGGACGTCGAAGCCAGGATTGTTGAACGGCTGCTCGCTCGAATGGCGGCCTAGGTGATCCTCGGAGAGAAGGACCAGGTCCACGCCGCGCCGCTCCACCTCTTTGGTCTCGACAGCGTGGAGCGGTGCCGTCTGCTCGGTCTCGTCGCCGACATCGAGCTCTGAGACCGGCAGCACGAGAGCCGAGGTGACGACGCGCGGCGCCTTTGCTGACATCTGCTCCTGGCGATCGAGGAGCTTAAGACGATCCCGCAGTCGGACTTCAATGTCAGCTGCCTTCTGCATCAGGCTCACCTGGCCCTCGCGCACCTTTTCTCCGCGCCGTTCCTTTTCGGCGACCACGGCGGATTCGCCGATCAGGCGATTGATCTCGTGCTCCAAACGCGATTTCACCTGGTCCCGCACTCGCCTCAGCTCCGCCTCGCGGCGGGGGCGGACCTCGTCCAGGTACTCGGAAAGGCGGTTGGAGATCAACCAGCTGGTCGCCTTGTCCTCGGCACTGGCGAGCCAAGCAAGCTGCCGCGCCCGTTCCACCGACTCGGACGCGGGCGCAGCGACGCAGTCGAGGTAGGGCGCCGGCCCAGCCGAAGACACCGCCCCCTCCTCGTCGACGTACACGTAGCCGAACCGGCGGCCAATCATCTCGTCGGTCGCGTCACACACCTCTTCAATCAGGCCGACCAGCAAACGCGGCGCCTCGACGACCGACGAGATGAGAACCGCACCGCGCTCAAGAGCGGTCTGAAGGTCCTCGGTAGTCCTCTGCATCACCTCGTCGAGCAGTGGGTGGCCAGGAGCGAGCAGTTGCGCGGACCGGCCGTCCGCCATCTGGTCGGTCTCGAAGGTCACCCGCTGGTAGCTCGTCGCCACCGGCTGCTGCCGCGTCTTGCGCAGCGCCGCCGGGACATTGGTGATCTCGAACGTGCCGGTCTCCCGCTTCGACATCCTGCCGCCGAGCCGCTTAAAGGCCTCGCGGAAGGCGCGCTCGATGTAGTGGGGCTGCAGGCGGCGTGCCCGCGCCTCGTCCATCTGTGCCCGCAGTTGGGCGACATCCGCCTCGACAAGGGCACCGCTGGCCAGCGCGCGCTCGTCGAGGAGCTCAGCGATCCCGTCCGAGATGCGCTCGTCGATCACCTCTTGCATCTTCGCCTTCACCTCAGGCTGCTCGCCGTACTGAATCGCCTCAAGCAGGAGGTCGCGCAGGGGCCTCTCCTCGAAAGCCGCCCCGAGAACGTCGAAGACCTTGCCGCCATAGGCCTTGCGCTGCTCCTCGACCTTGCGCAAGAGGAGCAAGAAGACATCGCCCTCGCGCGTGTCGCTCGCGACCAGGTTCCAGAGCCGACAAACCTCTTCCTGCCCAATGCGGTGGATCCGTCCGAAGCGCTGCTCGATGCGGTTCGGGTTCCAGGGGAGGTCGTAGTTGACCATCAGGTGCGCCGCCTGCAGGTTCAAGCCCTCGCCCGCCGCGTCGGTTGCAAGCAGGATATGGCAGTTCTTGTTGTGGGTGAACTCCTCGGTGATCTGGCGCCTCTCCCCGCGCCTGACGCCGCCGTGGATCGTCCCGACCGCCTCGTGGCGCCCGAGGACGGTGCGAATCCGTTGGCTGAGGTACTCGAGCGTGTCGCGGTGCTCGGTGAAGATGATCAGCTTCCGCGGCGGCTCCCCACCGGGGCGCTGCAAAACCTCCCCTTCGATGATCTTGCGCAGCTCAGACCACTTGCGGTCGGTATCGGCCGCCCGCACTTCCTTTGCCTGCTCGATCAACTCGGCGAGGTCAGCGAGCTCGATCTCGAGCTCCTCAACGGTGCGGGCGGCGGTGGCAGCATCGACCAGTTCCTCCTCGAGATCCTCGACCTCCTCAGCGGAGAACTCGTCCTCGTCGAGGTCTGAGGGATCGACCGCCGGACCCTCGAGTTCGTCCACGACGCCCTTGCCTTCGATCAGTTCCTGCTTGCGGCGATCGAGTCGTTCAGAGCGGCGAACCAGAGACTTGTAGATCGCTTCGGGGCTGGACGCAAGGCGGCGCTGCAGAACTGTAAGCGCAAAGCCGACGGTGTTCTTGCGCTTGCCCTCGAGTTTGGCGGCGCGGTTCATCCCATCGCGCACGTAGGCGGTGACGGCCTCGTAGAGATCTCGCTCAGCCTCGGTCAACTCGTAGGGCACGGTCTCCGCGATCCGCTCCGGAAAGAGCTTCTTGCCCTCAAAGGTGAGCAAGTCCTCCTTGACCATGCGCCGCATCAGTCCCTCGGTGTCGGAACGGTGCGCGCCCTTGACGTGCTTGCCCTCGAAGCGATCGCGGTCGAGCAGGGTGAGGAATAGCTGGAAGTCCTCCTCCTTGCCCGAGTGGGGCGTGGCGGTCATCAGCAGAAGGTGGCGGGCGATGCGCCCGAGCAGCTCGCCGAGCAGAAAGCGTTTGGTCTTTTCCAGCTTGCCGCCGAAATAGTGGGCGCCCATGCGGTGAGCCTCGTCGACGACGACCAGATCCCACTCGGTCTGCTCCAAGTCGGCGAGCAACTCCTCGTTGCGGGCCAGCTGGTCCATCCGGGCGATCAGCAGCGGGCGGTCCTCGAATGCGGAGGCGCCGAAGGCGCTCTCTGCGAGATCGGTACTAAAGAGGTCAAAGCGCAGGCCGAACTTGAGGAAGAGTTCGTCCTGCCACTGCTCGACCAAGCCGCCGGGGGGGACGATCAGACAACGATGCACGTCCTCGCGGAGGATCAGCTCCTTGATGTAGAGGCCGGCCATAATCGTCTTGCCGGCGCCGGGATCGTCGGCGAGGAGGAAGCGAAGCGGGGTGCGCGGCAGGAGCTCGCCGTAGACGGCGCGGAGCTGATGCGGCAGCGGCTGAATGTCGCTGGTCGTCACCGCGAGCATCGGATCGAAGAGCCCCGCGAGCTGGATGCGTTGGGCCTCGGCGGCGAGCTTGAACTGGGTCGCATCGGCGTCGAACGGGCGTGCTGTACTGATCGCGGTGGTCAGGCTGCCCGCTTCGGAGCGATTGAGAACGCGTGAGCCGAGAGACCCGGCACTGGTCTTGTAGATCAGCTCCGCAACGTCCTCGCCGTGCCGCTCGACGCTGACCAGCTGGACGGCTTCTCCAGGGACAACGCCGTCCACACGCTGTCCCGCCTCCAATTCATCGAAGAGCGTCGTCTTCGCCTCCGCCTCCATCGCCCGCGAATATTCGCGCATCCCCCAGGATGTTGCTCGCAATAGGGCGGCCCTACCGGCGTCGCCGCGCCTATTCGTCTTCGACTCGCGGCCTCAGAGACTCGCGACGCGACAGGACGTCTCGCTCGGACTCACGCTGCGAAAGGCCGCGGCGGCCAACGGTGAACTCCATGCGACCGTCCTCCCTGTCGGTCATCGACCATGACAACGTCGCGCGACCCAACCAGTCCGATCCTTCGACAACGATCATGATTCCACTCCGATCGTCAAGGGCCTCGCAGTGAACCACCTGGCCCACCCATGGGAGTGTCATGGCCTCGAGCAGCGCCTTTTCCACAAGGATCGTCCGACGGGTCGAAGACCTCCTTCCGACGCCCGGAGCCTTCTCCGCTGCTGGCGCCTCAGGTTCGCTGCGACCGTTTGCATGCAACCCTCTGGCCGACCCTCGGAAAGCGATCCGCCTGGAGGTCGCATCACCCATTAGGGATCCCTCGGATGGGCGAGGGCACACGACCCTGGGCGCTGCTGCGCGCGACGTCGATCGGGCGCTCAACGTGCATGAAGATGGGTGATCCATATGACACCGGAGTTTCGAGTGGCTCTATGCGCTTAAGACGCAAGTCAGCCTGAATCCGCCCCCCTTGGCTTGATCCGCGCCTGCCCCGACAAACCAGCTTTTAAAGAGCGCTCTGCTGCAAGTCCACCGACGGTTCACGTGGCAGGTCTCATAGGCTCGGAAGTCCTCGAGAGCTGTGGGTCGCGCGCAAACTTTCCACCTTGAGATTAAGAGTCTCCTGCTCTGCCAGTTGAGCTAACGGCCCGGGGCGCTGCAACTTCCCTGTAAATTGGCGCCTTTTCATTTTCCCGAGCCTCAGCGGCTCGGGACTGGTTTTCGGCTGTTTTGAGCTTTCGTGTTGCCCACCTCTTGTACAACGATGCGTGAGGTCGCTGCAGCGTTTGGTGTCCGATCTCGGATTTGGCTAGGCCTCCTGCCGGTGGAATCAACCTGGCACCTTTGATCCTCGCCCGGAGATCTCACCTACCTTCAATCCATGGCAAGAAAACGGAAGTCCATTCAGAGGGGGCGGGATTCTGGAACCGGACAGTTCATCCCGGTGTCTGAGGCGAGGCGTCGCAAACGAACCGCCGAGGTCCAGAACATCCCGCTTCCTCGCCGCCGGCGTAAGAGCTGAGTGGATCTGCTAGGTGGACGAGCTCTGACGGGCGTCGGGGCTGCGTCCACCTGGCAACTTTTCCACACAAACCGGCCCCGTCGCTACGGTTCGGGCCGATGCAGAACACGATCGGCTCCGATCAGCCGCCACCCCTGTCTCGAGCTCTCGACGAAGCCGCTCTGGGCCGGTTTGTCGCGGCGATGGAGGAGCTCGGCCACAGGTCAGACCGGGCCGCGATGATGGGCACATTTGTCGGCTCCGTCGCCGGCTTTCCCAGTCAAGTACCAACTGCAACGATCCCTGCCCTGCAGCGCTACCTGCCTCCCCAGCACCGAGCCACCACCAGGCAATTCCGAAATCTTCTCAAATGCGAGGGCTGGGACCCGGTCGATCTGCGGCGCGAACTGGTTGCCGCGGCCGCCGAGGGAGGAGTTGAAGCGATCTTGGTCGAGGGGTATGACCTGACCGAGAACACACAAAGGCCTTACGACATTCTCTCCGCGCATCTCCTCGGTTCCGGATCCTCGGTTGCCGTCGGTTGGAGCCGCTTCGCGTTGCCCGAAAAGCTTGACGGGACTGGGCCGGACATCGCTGCGGGGGAACGCGGGTCAGCGGTCGGCGTGCTGAGCCAGCTTCGGGAGGACTTCGAAGTTCTCAGTCTGTCGATGCCGAAGGTTCCCGTCGCAGTTCTTGATTGGCGCTGCGGAGAAGACGACCTGATGCGCGAACAGATCGCGGCGCTCGATTTTGAGCTGATCGTCGAGGTCGGCGGAGAATACGCCGGGCTCGACCAGACTAACGACCCCCTCGATTCCCAGACTAGCCGGCCGATGCTCTTCGAACAGATGCCCTTTGCCGAGGACGGCTCTCCGCCAGCACCGCGATTGCTGAGGACAGTAGGAGACCGACAAGAGTTCGTCACCGGCTTGCGGAGGCAAGGCGGCCTACAAGGCTATGCGATTGCTTCGCCACTGATTGAGGTTTCGCCTGGCTCGCTGAAGGGCTCCCGGGCGCGGCAGCGCGCGAAACAGCTGAGCGCGTTGGCCAGCAGGATCAGCCCGTCGAATGCTGCCATCCGCCTGCGCGTAGCCGACTTTCGCTCCAACGATGACCGGACCTGGGAGGCCGCCGCGTATCTGCTTTCAGCCTTCCAGGCGACACAGATGGCCTGCTTTCCGAAAGGGGGCCCACGATGAACCCGATCGGCGGACGTGAGCGCAGATGGTGGAATCAACTGCGCTGCGCGAGGGCGGACGAGAGCGCCGCTGCCGCCTTCGCCCTCGCCGAGCTGTTATGGGATCGAGACCGGGAGGATGAAGCTGAAACTGTCCTGCGCGAATGCGCAAGGAGTAATCACGATCGGATTGCTGCCGCTGCAATGATCAGGCTCGCCCGGCTCGTCGAACGTCGCCGTGGGCCGGTCGCAGCAGGGTCCGTCTATGACGACGCTGCAGAGCGCGCTTCCGCCTCGGAGAGCGGCGACGTGCTCATCGATCTAGCGGCTCGCTGGGTGACACTGAACCAGTTGGATGAGGCGATTTGCGCCTACCGCGCCGTCGCCCGTGACTGCCCAAACCACCGCCTCCGAGCAGTCGCCGGCTATCGACTCGGTACTGTCGAGCGGGAAAGTGGCCATTTGCTGAGGGCAATTCGCGCGTGGGAGATCGCTCTTGGCGATGCAGAGGATGCCCTGCGAGTACACCTTCTCGTCAGCCTTGGAGAAGCGCGTCTCGAGCAAGCCCCTGATGGGAGTTCCGGCGGGGACGAGTTGCTGGCGCAGGCGATTGCCAGCGATCATCCTGATCTCGCGCCCCAAGCCGCGCTTCGCCTCGCCCGATTCAAGCGCGCCCAAGGCGAGCTGATCGATGCCTACCAGCTCACTCAGCTGGTCGTTGACTCCGAGCATCCGCTCTTTGGGCCCGACGCCGAAGCCGAGTCTAAGCAACTCATTCAAGGCGAGCTTAATGCGCTGCTTGAGCTGGAGGCGCCAAATCCACGCCAGCTGAGCATGGAGAGCCTCTCTGCAGATAGTCCTGAGTGCAGGTTCTATCTCACCCTCCCGTTTTCGATTCAGACCGATCACCGCCACCTATTGTGGATCCCGGCCTGTCGCTCCGCCAGCCTGCTCGGGGATGATCGCCCATCCCCGTCCGATCATCGACTCTGCCAAGTTCCTCGCCAACAGGCTCAATCGAGTGGGAGTGCCTTCCTTTGGAAGGCCATCCTCGGTCGCCTTAGCGCAAGCGATCTGTGGACGGTCAAAGACGCGATCAAGCGCGATCGCATCCAATTCGCACAGATGCCTATCGACAACATCCACCGAACCTTCCACGGAGGTAATGGGGAACTCGAGTTCCTGTTTCTCCTGAGGGTTGCTGCTTGGCTGAAGAATGAGGCGAGCCCGCAAAGAAGAAGCGTGTCAAAGGTCCATTTCCAGATTGTCTTTGACCAGACCTCCCAGCGCCTCGAAAAACTGCTTGATGACGATCAGCCTTCGGATCCTCCCGAGTCTGATTCGCAGCTCTTCTTCGATCCTTGTGGCTTTGGATTGCGCGACGCGGAGGCGGCGGGCCTTCTGCGTTCAGGAGCGACTGCTTTCGAGCGAGCTCGAACCGGCCGACAGCTTAGAGCGAGTCTTGGCTGTTAGTCGTCCTATCTAGACACAGAAGAGGCGTGAAGACCAGAGGCGGCTGGAGGACGGCGCAGGAACGTCTGCGAAGGCACGAGAAGCATGCATTAGGGGCTCACCGCAAGATCTTCTACCCAAGTCTGTCGTGTACGAGATCGGAGGGGGTAGTCGACGCATGGGTTGAGCAGCGGACGGCTTTGCCCGATCCGCCAGCAATTCGTGCTGCACGTCGGCCGTGTGCCGATATAGCACCAGCCGATGCCCAGCCCACGCAAACGCACTCGCTATCGCCTTGGGATCTCCAAACGCCGCAACGTTGCCCAATGAGTTGCCCACTGCGTGAACGTGGCGTTTGGGGGAGCGGGTGAGTTAGCTTTGGAAAGCCAACTCCGGGATGGGCTGTGACGGATTCGAACCTTCAACCTTGAGCTTAAGAGGCTCCTGCTCTACCGGTTGAGCTAACGGCCCACAGATCCGCAATTTCCCCTGGAAATTGACACTTTCCGATAACCACGAGCATTCATCGGCTCGAGGTCGATTTTCGGCTTTTCCCCTGCGGCACATTGCCACTCCCTTGCCACCCTCGGATGACTTTTCCGACCGAGTGCTGCAGCCGACATACCCCATCCCATTGAAGCGAGCCGCTTTCGACGTTTACGGCAGGACATCGCGGTTGATTGCAAGGGCTCCGCAGCCGATCTTGCAGAGCACTGGCTGGGGCCGACTAGAGTTCTCCCCCACTAAGGAGCGGGAGCCAGCGATGCCTCAATGGGGGTTAACCGAAGATTTGCGCCGCGCCGAGCCGTGGGATATTCCGGCGCGATGGCTGGAGCCCTCGAAAGTCGTTACCGATCCGATTCACGGCGATATCTACCTCTCAAGCCTTGAGGAGGCGATCGTCGACAGCCCGCCGTTCCAACGGCTTCGCCGCATACGGCAGCTCGGAATGGTCCACTTGGTCTATCCGGGCGCAACGCACACACGCTTCTCGCACGCGCTTGGCGCGTTGCGTGTCGTCCAGGATCTGCTGGACATCATCCTGGGCCAGAGGGACGGGCGACATCCGGATCGGGACCTCTTCGGGCAATGGGAAGATGAGTACAGCAACCAGCCACGACCCGGACGGCCGCGGAAGAAGTTCGAGGGCGTTACGGAGTTTAAGTGGCGGGTGGCTGAGGCCATCGTCCTAGCTCGTCTTGGCTCTCTACTACACGACGTGTGCCACGTGGCATATGGGCACACCATCGAGGATGACCTTAGACTTCTGGAGTCTCACGACGAGAACCTTGGGCGGTTCAACGATTTCTGGGTTGAACTGGGAGATCGGGGAGATCCAGCCGAACACCTTGAGATTCAAGGGATCCTGAGCCGGGGCAAGCTAAAGCGGGCCCTTCAGGCAATCATCCTGGCCAAGCGCGACAAGCGTCGTTCAGCCGACGAGCGACTGCGGACGATGGACAAGTACCCGTTTGTTGCAGATCTGGTGACCAACACCATTTGCGCAGACCTTCTCGACTATCTTCCTCGCGATCATGCTTTCGCCGGTCTGCCTGTCGGGCTTGGCCAGCGCTTCATGACCGCTTTCTACGTTGTTCCACGTGCGCAGGGCGAGGAGCAGCGGCACTACCACGAGCGGATGGCGCTTCGAATCGCGTATCAAGGACGCAAGCGCCAGGACATCTCGTCAGAGCTCCTGAAGCATCTTCGCTATCGCTATGAGCTCCAAGAGCGGGCGATTGTCCATCACGGCAAGCTGGCTGCCGACTCAATGCTGGGAAAGGCACTTGAGTTCTGGAGAGACGGCCTGTGGGCTCAGCTCGCTCTTGAGCGTGGCAGTGGTGAGATCCGGCATGCCGTTGCCAGCCGCGAGAACATGGACGTAATTCGACGGGCATTTATCGAGGATTGTGGACTCGCAGATGCGAAGCGGCTAGATAAGGACGTCAACGACGCCCTCGAGCGCCAGTTGCGTGAGCTGGGCGATGACAGCCTGCTCGAGTATCTGGCTGGTGATCTCGGTGAGCTGTCCGACCAGCAAGTGGACAGAAGGGCCCAGTCGCTTGCTCGTGAGCTTCTGGACCGTCGACTCTTCAAGCGAGCGGCAGAGGTCGCCGGTAAACCAGCGAGGAAACGCGTCTTTGACCTCTTTGGAACGCGCGGCGCGCGGAGGGAGCTGGAGCGCAAGGCGGCTGAGTTCGTAGGCGTTCCCGAGGAGAAGGTCGTTATTTGGCTACCCGATCCGAAGATGCGGCTGAAGATTGCTGAGGTTCTTGTTGACTTTGGAGAGGGAATCGCGCCGTTCAACCAATACTCGGATCGCGGTCGCGACATCTATCAGGATCATGAAGACCTATGGACCGTCACCGTTTTCGTACATCGTGAGATTCGGGATGAGGGTCTTGAGCCCGCAATACTGGCTCGCTTAGCGGAGCTGATGGGTGTTGAATGGGATCGGCATAAACCGCCTACTGTGCAGCGCCCGGAAGAGTGGCCGCTGGCGTTGTCCGCAATTGACCAGCTCAACGGGAATGACCTTGAGGCGGAGTTACGCGAGCTTCTCGCTGACGAGGCAGCGCAGAGAGTGGCCCACCGTTCTTCAGGGCTTACGTTCGAGGATTTGAAATCCGATGTCCGCCCTATTGCGAAGAGGATTCGTGAACGCAGGAAGAGCCAAGGGCCGCAGCGGAACGCTTAGCGTTTAGCAACCACAAGCACTTGGCGGCGGCTCCGATCGCATCTGGCAGTTGCACTGAGTCGCGGCAGAGATCGCGTGAGGCTTGCTAACTCGCCTTGTGCCTGCCCTGTGGTCATTGCCTCCGCGACAAGAGCAGTCTCTCGCCAGTGCCGTAGAGAGGAGGTATTGAAGCTAACCCACTGGCGCAGAAGAGCCGAGGGATCGACATCTACGCCAGTCGGCCAGAACCAGATCGCGATATGAGCTTTTTGGTTGGAAGCGGCGAACAACGCCCGGGCTGCAACCTCAAGGGAGACATCAAATCGAGCCTGCAATGCGAATGGACTGTCGGCTGATAAGGGCATCTGACTAGCTGGCGCTCGGGGGACGAGAAGAGATCGAGCGAACTCGTCACACCAGAGCTCCTCGGAAGCCAGCCAGGGTCGGGCCCGCTTAGGTCCTTTGCCCCTGCCTCGTTCAAAGAAGAAGGTATGCCCAAGCTCGTGGCAAACCCGAAAACGGAAGCGATGTCTGGCGACTTTGGCCTTGAGTGCAGGCGACATTCCGATCCAGCCTCTTCGTGGTGTCGGGTCAACCCGGATGCGGAAGCGATCCCGGTCTCTATGGGCCCTAAGGTCGCCCTCGACTGTCCGAGCCTTGTTGATTCGCTGTGGCCTGCAAACGGTGCAGCCCAAGGCGGTTGCCAGAGCGATTACGTCAACCGGCGCTTCCTCCGACGCGAACTCTGCGCGCAGTCGTTCTGCACAGTATCTGGCGGATCTAGACAATATTGACTCAATATTGATTCTATTAGGGAGACATGACGTCCCCTGCTGACCTAACCCCCGGGCGCCCCCTTCTGCGTTGCCCGAAGTGGCCGACGATGCAGTGGCTTCCGCAGCCTGTTATCGATCGCCTTGGTCGTCTGGTCGATGAGCTAACGGCCTGTGGCTTCAAGGCGAGCAGGGGAGAAGTGATCTGTTCGCTTGTGCTCGGCTGCGACCCGACTCGCGTTGACTTGGAGCAGCGCCTATATGCATACAAGGTGCAGCCATTCAACCACCAAGAACGACAACACCCGCCGCGGGCGCATTCCCGACCCTTGGCGCTTAAGTTGCCCTCCCCAATTACGCTTCGTATTGATGGGCTAGTAAGGGCCATTCGGGATAAAGGCGGAAGCGCTTACCGCCACGAACTAATTGGTGCCCTGATCATGGATGCACCCAACGACCTTGCTGATCTCAAGGGGCTGTGCCGCGACTTCCGCCGCGCGCCTGCTAGTAAAGCTGTGATTCCCGGACAACCAAAGCGGTGGGTGCTCAGCACAGAGCGGCCCTCCCCGGGCGCACGCACCCACGTGGCTCGCTAGATCAGTTGGCTGGAGGGGTTTGAGCACGTGGACGAGAGCCATCACCCACGTAAGTCGCTTGAGTCAAGAGTTCTCCCCCCTGCGGGTGCTTATCTCGCTCAGCACGAGTGGCTGGTGCAATACTCGTGCTGGCGTCCTTGATTGACCTTGCTTGGTGCTTTCATCCGGATCCTCGGTGCCTTCCTCAGGGATGTCGACCGTGCGGGGGGCCACACAGGCTGGCAGCTGGAACGCAACGGTCGAGGAGAAGGAAAGGTCTCGGGACAATGCCCTGCGCCACGAAGAGGACAGACGCCTGTCTAAGCTTGAGGGTAAGCAACAGCGGCGCGAATTCAAGCGGCGCAGCTCAAGCAGAGCGGATCAGCTCAGCCTGTTCCGCTGGTAGCCGTAAAGACGACATTGGACCTGCCCTGGGACTTTCGTCCGCGGGGGCCATGCTGAGCCGGGTCTCGATCGCGTCGGGGGAGAAATTGCTTGCTGGGAGGTGGCTGGATCTGTGGTGGACGGACGTTCGATTTGCCCGATCAATCCGCCCGCTTGACGGATCGATCGGCGGGCCACCTTGGCGTGGCCCAGCAGCGTCCCGGCATGTCTGCCAACCCCGCCGAAAAAGATCTCGACGATCTGAGGTTGCCACCCCCTTGCCACCTTGGAGGTGAGATCAGCGAAAACGCTACCCCGGAGGCAGCGTTTCTGGCTTGGTAGAGCCGATTCCGAGTGGGCCGTGAAGGACTCGAACCTTCAACCATGAGATAAATGCTCACGCTTGCATGGTTTTGCCTGGTTCGGCACCAGCATCGATGACAATTCCCTGACCGCCGGGCGCTGTTTAGGCTCGGGCGTCCTCGTCCATGAGCTCGGCCTCAAAGGCCTCTGGGACTTGCCCATCAACGACGGTCGGTTCACCAGCGAGGGTACGAAGGCGGCGGAGCTGGGCGGCGGGGTGGCGGAGGGTCGATAGCCACCGACGCTCTTCGGAGGTGAAGAAGCCCGTGAGGAGAAGGGCGGCCGGGTAGACGAGCCAGATGGCGACCCTGGCGAGGAAGCCACCGGCGCCGGCGGTGGGCAGGAGCCATTCGGCGAGGCCGACCAGGGCGGCCGAGATGAGAACGACGCGGGCGAGGCGGGCCCATTCGTAGGGCACCGGGAAGAGGCGCTGGGTGAACCCATACATCACTCCCACCACGATCAGGTAGGAGGCGACGAGGGAGATGCCGGCGCCGACGATGCCGAGCGGCGGCACGAGGAGGATGTTGAGGACGATGTTGGCGACGAGGGCCGCGGAGGTCGCCGGGAGGTTGAGCTCGGTGCGGCCGGTGCGGCCGAGGATGACGACGAGGACCATGTAGAGGGCGTAGAGCGTCACGCCGGTGGCGATCAGGCCGATCGCTTCGTAGGCG
>Ga0055449_10000079_pt1 | contig 23658 bp, 6 predicted proteins | sample China_Galinas_PW_2_FD_57739 | JGI IMG/M metagenome (GOLD analysis project Ga0055449, IMG submission 57739) | Wetland microbial communities from San Francisco Bay, California, USA, that impact long-term carbon sequestration - China_Galinas_PWB_D1 | ecosystem: Environmental > Aquatic > Marine >... | reverse complement strand
CTATCTGATTCGCGCCAGCGCCGCGACGACGCTGGCGCTGACCGGGCGACCCAACGCCGGGCGGAGCGACTGGCGCGAGGGCTATAACCTGGTCGGATTTCACGTCGACGACGACCTCAACGCCGCGCCGACGTTCGCCGCGTACCTGGCCGGCTCGCCGAGTCTGTCGTCGGCCGAGGTTCGCCAGGTGACGATCGACGGCTCGACGCAGGTCGTGGCCAACCCGGCCGGCAGCAAGATTCACTCCGGCACGGGCTATTGGGTCCGCAGTGGCGGCGCGACGCGCTATGACGGGCCGATCGACGTGGACAACGGCAGCCTTCGCGGCATCGACTTCGACATCTCGCTGACCGAACACCGGCTGCGGATCGAGAACCTCCTTAACTCTTCGGCCAACGTGTCCATCGAGTATCGATCGTCGGACGCGGTGCCGTCTTCGCCCGCCACGCTTCCGGTCAATGCCGGCGACGTGCCGCTAAAATGGCTCGACTACGTGTCCGGTCCGGCGGAAGCGGCACTGCAGTGGCAGTTGCTTCCGACTTCTGCGGTCGCCCTGGCGCCGGCCGAGCAGGACGGATCGCGTGGGTCGGTCGACATTTCGATCGACCGCACGGGCCTCGGGCAGGCGCTGCTCGATGTCAATGGTGAAGGCGCCGAGTATCAGGGCGTGCTGGTCGTGCGTGACGGCGCGGGGTATCGGCGGTTCGTGCCCGTCGTGGGCCAGTCGCCGGGGGGCATCGCGCAGACGGTCGCGGGCGGCGTGCCGGCCCAGCCGGGACTGTACTTCGGGCAGGTCACCGTCAACCAGGTTCAGTGGGTGACGGCCGGGGCACGCGTCTGGACGAACGACGATCCGACCGACCCGCACTTCGCCGAGGACAAGCGTTGCTTCGGCGGCATCGCTGACGGGGACCCGTGCTCCGACGACCAGAAGTGCCCCGGCGGGACGTGCACCGGCTACTGCATCGCTGGCGGAAACGCCGACGGCTCGTGCCAGTACGGTACCGACTGCCCGGCCGGTCGCTGCAGCGCGGAAACCGACAACGTGTCGCTCCGTCCGACGGGGACGCCGTTCATCTTTCCGATTCTCATCCACCTCGACGCCAACGGTGTCTATCGGATGCTGACCGAAGTGACACTGCTCTGGCAGCCGCCCAACGAAGGCGCGGGCACGCACGGGCGGTACGTCCTGGCGACGCCGGGGTGCGACCCGGGCGTCTGCGGCCCGCTGCAGGCGGCGAGCATTCAGGACGGTGCGCCGTTCGCTCGCCGGCTGGGGACGGCCGCGTTTTCGTTTGACGGCGACCTGGCATTAGCCGGCAGTTTCGGCGACGCGCTCGGCGGCGCCTACAACATCGCCGAGGACGACCCGCTCAACCCCTACCGGCACAAGTACCACCCGGACCACGACTGCGATCAGGTCGGCGAGTGCATGGCGATCTCGCGATCGTTCGTGCTGAGCTTGGAGGCGACGCCGCCGCCGGGCGATACCCGGCCGGGCTGGGGCGACAACATCCTCGGCGGCACCTACGCCGAAACGCTCACGGGATTGAACAAGGAGCCGATTTCGGTGGGCGGCAGGTTCGAGCTGAAGCGCGTGTCGAACGTCGACACGTTGAACGGTGAGTGATCGTGAGCGAGGCAAGTTCGATGAGACGCAACAAGAACATCACGGTTTGGCTTTCCACGATTCTCACGACCGGCCTACTCGTGACATCCCCGCGCGTCGCCGCGCAGTGCGAGATCGATCGCTACATCGGCGACGGCGGCGACACGGGCATTTCGATGGACATCAGCGGCGATTGGGCGGCCGTCGGGGCGCCGGGGCTGGGCACCGGCGGGCAGGTGCGGATGTACCGACTCGACGACGGCGGCACGCCGAACGATCCGAACGACGACCACTGGAATTTTCACTCCGCGGTGTCGCACAACAGCCCGGCCAGCGGGGATCAACTGGGAGCGCACGTCTCCATTAATGGAAACTACCTGGTCGCCTCGGCCCCGGGTCGCGATTGGCATGGAGGAAATGTGGGTGCGGCCTACGTTTTTCGGTTCAACGGCACAAACTGGGTCGAAGACCAGATGTTTCTGCCCGATACCGCGTGGCAGTACAACGGTGCCCTCTATGCCTGGTCTGTGGCCCTGGCAAAAGGCTGGAACAACGATGGTCCGTTCGTCGCGGTCGGCGCGCCTTTTGAATACGACGAGTCGCAGTCCGCGGGCGGAGCCACCTACATCTATCGGCGCAATCGCAACACCGGTGCATGGACGAAGGTTGGTCGGTTCATCTCGCCAACGCCCCAACAGTATGCCACCTTTGGCTACGACCTGGCGGCGTCGGCAAGTGACGGCGTTGAACGCCTGGTGATCAGCGCGCCGTTCGCGTCCGTGGCCCAGCAGCCGGGCTCGGTGTTCGTCTACGAGAACACCGGCAACGACAACTGGCAAAGTATGCGGGAGCTCGCGCCGTCGGACACGACCTTACGACATTACGGCTACAAGGTGTCGATCGGGTACTCGGAAACGCTGGGCGCCGATCAGATCGCCGTTCTGCAATGGTCCCAGAACCTGTTCGTTTACGCCCAGGATCAAAACTCAGTCTGGCAGTTGCAAAACACGATTCCAGCCCCCGCCGTCTACAATGACTTTGGCCGAGGCGGTGTGGCCACCAACGGTGACGCCATCATGGTCGCCGACAGGGGATACGCCTACCCGACTGGTGAACTCGGCGCGGCTCACCTGTACGTAAGAACCGGTGACAGCTGGATGAGTGAGCCGGTTCATCACGTGATTCAACCCTACGACGTGGAGCCGTACGACAACTTCGGAGCGTCTGTCGCGATCGACGGTAACTTCGCGGCCGCGGGATCTATGACGCAGTACTACGACACCGGTGCGGCGTACTTCTACGCCGTCGGTCCGGACACCGACGGCGACGGTCATGCGGATCGATGCGACAACTGCCCGGGCGTGGCCAACGGCTTGGGGCGGCGCATCTGCACGGCGGGCCTCGTCACGCCATGCTCCACCGATGAGCAATGTGACACGTCGGTCGGCGCCGGCGACGGCACGTGCTCGATCCCGCTGGGCATCTGCGTGACCGGGCTCGTGACCGAGTGCGATGAACTGACGGGCAACGGCGATGCGGATTGCGATACCGTGCTCGACGCCGGTGACGGCGTGTGCGGCGGCGTTCAGGCGGATGACGACGACGTGCAGCCGGACGGCATCGGCGACGTCTGCGACAATTGCCCGTTCGACTACAACATCAACCAGAGCGACTACAACGGCAACGGGCTCGGCGACGTCTGCGACCCGGCCTGGAACATCGCCGATGAACTCGTTCCGCCCGACGACCCGGCGTATGACGCCGTAACACCGGAGGCGTACGCCCTAGCCGATGTGCAGCCGCCGACCGGTGCGTTTTATTACGACAAGGTACATTGCGCCGACGGCACGCCGGAAGCGTGCGCCGAATGGGAAGGTCGCTGGTTCGTCAACGAGGCCGGCGTCATCACCATCCAGTGGCGCGACAGCAACGGTGCGGACGTCGGCGATCCCGTGGTTTACGTGGCCACGCCGACGGTGGGGTCGCCGCCGCCCGGCGCATCCTACGACACGTCGGACGTCGACTACTTCCTCGACTGGTACGATCAGGGCACCGGCGCCCCGGTGCAGATCGAGACCAGCTACGACTTGACGATCCAATACAACTCGACGTTTCTGGAAAACACGCCGCCGTCGATTCCGTCCGACGTCTCCGTGGTGGGCGGGTTCGTGCAGACGCCGACGAGCAAGGAAGGTTACATCGCGTTCCAATACACGGACGGGCCGGGCGGTCGGTTGATGGGGTTCGAGGTCGTGGACATCCGCAACTACGGCACACCGGCTGCGGAAGCGCGCGAGGTCGGGCGGCAACTGCCGATTCCGGAGGGCGCGGACTGCAAGGCCATCCTGGTCCGCAACGCCGAGGTCAACGGCTTCCCGGTCGCGTGGCAGCGAGCCGAGGCCCCGCTGGAAATCTGGCCCATTCGCCCCGAGGCGTCGGCGTCGAACTTCGTGGTCGCCTGGTATGAGACGTCGTCGTTTACGTCGAACTGCTGGCATCACTCGATCGAGCGTTACGTCACGGACTGGCCGGTCGACCCACAGCCGTTCGTGGTCGTGAACGATGCCGCACCCGATCCTTCCATCGTGACGCTGCCGGTCGGTGTCGACGACACATACTGTGCGGCCGAGATCATCTACCCCGACGCGTTCACTTCCCCGCGGGCGGTCATCCAAAACGGCAACGAGTTTTCGGCGAGCGCCCAGGGCTATGCGGTCGTGCGCTTCGATATCAAGGCCGATCTGCCGGGCGCGACATGCTCGAACAACCGGACGGGCGTGCTGTTCGAGGTGATCCGTGCGTATGATCACAACACGCCGTATGACGAGCCGTCCGACTCCGGCGTGAACGAGGGCTCGCACACGGCGCCGATCGGTACGCAACTGACGCACCCCGAACACGACGAAAACACGCCGAGCTTTCCGTTCGGCTATCTCTATTCCGGCCAGCCTTTTGCCCCGGACGTGTACGCAGAGACGGGACAAATCTTCCCGGTGAACAGCTCGAACGTGCACGGCCCGTTGGAGGTGTGGTGGTTCGAGGAGGGCAACTACGCGCCGGGCGTGTACTGGCCGCACCGCGTCGCCTCCTACTACGCCCAGTGGCCGAGCAACAACAAGGCCGCCGCGGACATCGTGATTGCCTCGCGCAGCGGCGCCGGCGCCTACCCGGACGGGTCGGAGATCTATCACGTCGGCGCATTCGGCGACTCGAACACGGCCGACGGTTGGAACCCAAACGACGAGCATGCGATCCTGCTGCCGATCGCCGGCACCCTACACGCGTTCGCTGTGCGTGATGACAATCCCTGGGGTGTCACGTCGGGGCACCCGTATGTGATCGTGAAATATCCTGAGAAACTGTGCTCGGTCAGCGGCAATCCGTGCATCGACGAGGGCGGATGCGACTCGGGCGAAACCTGCGACCCTGACGGGCTCTACCGCATGGGCGTCCATCACGTGGTCGCGGAGTCGTCGCCGTTTTTCTTCGATTACAGCGATTTCCCGAATCAGGCGGACCCGTCGGAAACCGTGCCGGTGCTGGCTGGCTTGCCGATCGATCCGCTGTTCCCCGTGAATTTCGGCGCGGCGCTTTGCTTCGACGGCCACACGCCGCCGGCTCCGCGCACACAGGTGTTGGGATCGGCGCTGTGGGTGGATCGCACCAGCGGCATCTGGGCGGTTGAAGAGCAGACCGACGACTTCGTGCCGCAGCCGAGTTCCGCGACGGTGCTCTTGTGGGAGAACTGGGGCGCGGACGGCGGATGTCAGCCCTGGCGCGACTTCAGCACGGGCAACGGCTCGCCGACGCCGATCGTCTATCGCCCGAGCTGGCCACCCGCGCCGCCGGACTGCACTTATCCGACCGATCCCGGCTGTGCCAGGCCTTTGGCACCGGGCGATCGCGTCGACGAAACGGGTCAGTGCGGCACCATCAGCGTGCTTCACGACAGCGCGGGCATTCGCATCATCGACCCGACCTACGAGGTGTACGCGCCGCTGGCGACGCTGCCGGCCGGCGTGGACTTCGCAACGCTTCCCCCCCACCTGGTGGGCGGCGAAATCGGCGGCGGCGGCGACCCGACGCCCGACCGCATCCGCCACGTCGTCGGCGACGGGCTCTACTTCCGAGGCATCATGAGCCAGCGCGATCGCGAACTGTTGCTCGCGCTGAGTCAGGACGGGCCATATCAAAGCGCGATCTTCCAGCTCTACAACGCGTCGCGGCAGCAGCTCACCTTTCCGCTCGCGAACCCGGCCGAGAAGTGGGTTTCGGTCGGCGATCAGAACGTGCGGCCGGGGTGGATCACGCTGGGATTCCAGAACGACGATGCTTGTGATCCGCTGCCGGTGAGCGTGGAAGTGTGGCGCGTGGACTGCCCGGGCTCGACCGGCCGCATCCAGGTGATCCAGCCGACGTGTCCGTTCAACGAGAAGCTCGTGCTTCAACACACGATCGACGGTGGCGGAAAGCCCGAGCTTCTCACCTACGAGTGGCAGTGGTCGGTGGACTACGATCCAAACAACCCCGAACTCGCCACGTGGAACGACTACAACCCGCCGACCGGCTACCAAAACGGAATCGGGCTACGCGAGGTGATTATCGAAGGTGCGTCGCCGTTTACGCTGGCGGATTCGTGGTGGCGAGCGCGGTATCGCGGCTACGTCAACTGCCCGTGCAACGGAGCCGACTGCAACCAGGGCGACGACCCGTGGCCGCCGCAACTGATCAATGATGGTACGGCGATCAGCGATTGGTCGGACCCGCAGCTCGCCGAGGGCTGGGTGAAGCGCGTGGTGCGAGGGATCAATCCGTTCGACCAGCGCGTCGCCAGCTTTCACAGCGCAGCGGTCGACACGTTCGTCAGCATGATCGGCCAGGCAGGCACGCGCTTCGAGGCCCCGGTGCCGCTGAATTGCACGCCGGAGAACATCAACGCACTGGGCCTGATCGACGTCTACGAAACGGTGCTGCGCCGGGCGCGCTCGTTCAGCATCGACGTGGGCATCAGCTACGACCCGGCGACGCTCGCACTATTGCTGGCGACGTCGAAGGTTGCAGACCTGTACATGCTGCTCGGCAACGAGGCGTTCGCCGACGCGTCCGACCCGACGCTCGGGCTGTTCGCCCAGGCGGGCGAGCCGCCGCCCAGCTACGATCCACACGCCGTCTTCGCGTTCGAGAATCAGGTGCCCACGGTGTTGGACGAGGAGTTGGCGCTGTATCGCGGGACCGACACGGTCCGGCCGCCGGACCTCGACCTCGACGGGCACATCGTCGCTACGGTCTACAACCGCCTGCCGTGGAACTTCACGAGCGGCGACGGGGAAGTCGCCTACGCCAACAACTACCAGGTCACGGACGTCGCAACCGCTCAGGAGATGTACCCTCAGGGCCACGGGGACGCCTACGGGCATTATCTGACGGCGGTGATGAAGTTCTACAACCTGCTGACGCACCCGGTGTTCGAGTGGATCGTGTCGACGGAGTCCGTGCTGGTCGGCGGGCAACCGGTACAGGTGGGTTTCCAGTACGAGCGTGCGTTTGCCAAGGCGGCGGCCGCCAAGGCTCGAACCGGTGCCGCGGTGACGGCACTCACCTTCCGCCAGCAGTACGACGCCGACCCGGCTCACCAGGACGGCTACCCGGACGAGGTCGATCCGGATCGTGCCTGGGGTGTTTCGGAGTGGGCCCGGCGCACTGGACAGGGCGCCTACCTTGACTGGGTGGCGGTCAACGCGCTGCTCGACGATTCGGACGACGACCCGTCGCACGCCAACACGATTCAGAAGGTGGATCGAACGACCGTGTCGGAGATTCGTGAGATCGCTTCAGCCTACACCGACATTCAGTCGACCATGGACAAGGCGTACAACGGCCTGAACCCGCTGGGGCTCGCGGCCAACGTCGTACCGTTCGGCTTGAGTCCGTCCCAGATCGAGTCGGGCAAGACGCACTTCGAACAGATCATGGAGCGGGCCATCGGCGCTCTGACCAACGCGGTCACGGCGTTCGACTATGCCAACGAGAACACGCGCCGCTTGCGCTCCCAGCAGGACGCGGTCGAGAAGTTCCAGGATCTCGCGGATCAGCGGGAGCGCGACTTCAACGGGCGGCTGATCGAGATGTTCGGCAAGCCCTATCCCGATGACGTCGGCGCGGGCGGCACGTATCCGGCCGGGTATGACGGGCCGGACCTGGTTCACTTCGAATACGTCGAGCCGTCCGATCTTCTCGGCACGCGCGACGGCAACGAAGTGACGATCTCGGCCGTTCTGACGGACCGCGAGGTCGATCCCGATTCCGGCGAGGTCACCGAGGTGGAACGTCCGGCGGAGTTTCACGTGTCGACCGACGGACTCGGGTTGATCAAACCGCGCGCCTGGACGTCGCAGCGCCCGGAGGTCGGCGCAATCCAACTGGCTCGCTACGAAATCCTGCAGACGATCGGGCGAATACGCCAGGCGCTGGAAAACTACGAGGCAGCTTTAGACGAGATCGATGCCCAGGCCGATCTGCTCCAGTCGCGGTTCGATCTCAACGCCAACATTCTTACGTTGATGCGGACCGGGATCAGCGAGACGAAAACGCTCCAGCAGGAGATGCGCAGCGCCCGGCGTGATCAGTTGGATGCCCGGCTGGAAGCGAACGCCGTGCGTAATCTCGCCGGTGCGTATGCCGAGGCGCTGCCCACGGCACTCGGCTTGTCGAACGATACCACCTCCGTGGCGCGCAGCGCGATGCGGGTGGTGGGCGAAATCGTAGCGACGCCCTTCGACGTGCAGGGGATCGATGCACAGATCGACGAGCTCCAGGCGCAGCAGGATCTTTCCGTGGCGGCCGCCGAGCAGCAGCTCACGCTCACCGGCTGGGAACAGGAGGCGCAAGCGGAGCAGCAAATCCGAGCATTGGAACAGCTCGTGCGCCGTCTGCCGGCGATGCGACTCGAGTTGCTTATGCTGGCCGAGTCCGCCAACCAGGCGACGGCGAAATATCAATCGGCCGTCGGTCGCGGTCTGAGGCTCTATGACGAGTTGATCGCGTTTCGGCAGAACACGGCGCGCGACGTTTCGCAATACCGCTATCGAGACATGGCGTTTCGCGTGTTCCGCAACGACGCACTACAGAAGTACCGCGCGCAGTTCGACCTGGCTGCACGCTACGTCTTCCTGACAGCGAAGGCGTATGACTACGAGACCAACCTCCTCGGTTCGGACCAGCAGGCCGGGCGCGCGTTTCTCACCGATATCGTGAAGGAGCGCGTGCTGGGTGTGGTCAACGGGACCATTCCAGTGGTGGGCAACGGGCTGGCCGGTCGGCTGGCGGAATTGAATGCCAACTGGTCGGCACTCAAACCGCAGCTCGGTTTCAACTCGATCGACGAGATTCACCGGACATTCAGCCTGCGGTGGGAGATGTTCCGCAGGCCGAACTCGGTGGCCTACGACCAGGAGTGGCGTGACATTCTGGCGAGCTACCGCATTGACGATCTGAACGCGCTGCGCGAATACCACGAGTTCTGCCAGCCGCTGCAACCGCCGGTGCCGAATAACCCGGCCATCGTCATTCCGATCGAAACAACGGTGCAATCGGCATTGAACCTGTTCGGCTGGCCGTCTACCGGCGACGCCACGCTGCCGTCCGACCGGTTCGCAATCAAGCTGCACTCGCACGCGGTGCGATTCTCCAGCTATCCGGGCTTTCCACTCAATCAGCAGGTCAACGTCTACCTTGTGCCGGTCGGTGCCGACATCACGCGCACGCCGACGTGCCCCGAAGCACCGACACGTCAGTGGCAACTGTTGGACCAGACCCTTCCGATCCCGTTCCCGATCGGCACGCAGGATCTGGACGCGCCGGACTGGATGCCGTGGGACGCGCTCGACGGCGGCTCGCAAGCGATGGTGCGCCGGCGGCTGATCCCCACGACCGGCGCGTGCGCGTTCGGCGACCCCAACTGCACCGACGTGAGCTTCAAGCTCACCGGCCGGTCGATCTGGAACACGCGCTGGCTGCTGATTATCCCGGGCTCGGAACTGCTCGGTGCCGATCCGGAGCAGGGCATCGACGTCTTCATCAACGGGAACAACGGCACCGGTGTGCGTGACATCAAACTCGTTATCAACGCCTACGGCTACAGCGGGTGCATCTCCACCAATGCGGCCGAGGCACCGGATGATCTTCGGGCTGATGGGAAGTAATGCGAGTTCTAAACAGGTAGTGCGACTTTTTTCTCCCCTCCTTTGTTAAGGAGGGGCCGGGGGAGGTTCTTTGTCGAGCAGCAACCCCCTTCACTCCCCCCTTAGCAAAGGGGGGAAGCAACAGCAGCAACCCTTTGGGTAACGTCGGTGGGCTGCCTTGGTGCTTTGGAGAATACCGTCTCGATGAACGCCGACTCGTTCAACCTGACTCGCCGACGTTGCACGGCGCGCCTCCTCGTCACGGGCGTGTGCGTCCTCGCGACCGGCTCCGTCGCGACGGCCCAGAACAAAAGCGGCGTGTCTCCGACGACGATCTCGCGCCCCTCCGGGCCGGGCTCGCTCGAAGGGCTCGGCGACGCGTTTCAGCCCGCGCTCAACACCGGGTCGGCCAGGTACGGCTACACGCTCAAGCTGCCGCCCGGCATCGCCGGGACCACGCCGGAGTTCCGGCTGCAATACGACAGCGGGCTCGGGTTTGGACCGGCCGGCATCGGCTGGACGTTCGATCCCGGCAGCATTCGACGCCAAGTCGACAAGGGCGTACCACGCTACCTCGAGGAAGCCACGCCCGACCAGCTACCCGATCGCTTCCTCGGCATCGACGGCGAGGAACTCGTGCCGCTTCAAAACGGCTACTACCTCGCGAAAAACGAAAGCACGTTCGTTCGTTACTACCGCGTCGGCGACGCGTGGGAAGCACACGCCAAGGACGGCACCAAGCTCGATTTCGGCCTGACGGACCTCGGGCGAGTCTCCGATCCGACCGGAGCGCATGTCTATCGCTGGTGCCTCGAGCGATCCACCGACACGAACGGCAACGAGGTGCGCTACAGCTACGTGCGACCCAGCGCGTCGGATCGTCAGCTTTATCTGAGCGAGATACGCTACGGCCCCGGGGCGGCGCCGTGGATGCATTCCTACTCCGTTCACCTGTTTTACGAGGATCGGCCGGACCCGCGCGTCGACTATCGGAGCGGGTTCATGGTACGCACCGCCAAGCGACTCTACCGTGTCGACGTGATGTACGACGACGCGCTGATCCGCCGGTATGAGTTGGGCTACGGCGCGCACCCGCACTGGTCGCTGCTGACGACGATTACCCCGATCGGAAGAGACGGCGTGAGCGAGCTGCCCACGACGACCTTCGGCTACGCCGTCTTCGACCCGGGCGATCCGAGTGTGCCCGTTTCGGCGCCCGGCTCCATCATCGGATCCGCGAATGAGCCGGGGGCCGTGTTCGACAATCCGAAGGTCGATCTCATCGATCTCAACGCGGACGGCCTACCCGACCTGCTCTCGACGGATCTGGGCCACGCGGTCTATCGAAACACCGGCGTGCACGAGGTACAGCCCGGCGTGCGGCAGGTCGTGTGGGAGGGGCCGCTCCCGGTGGACGCCGTCGAGCCGGCGGCGCTCGATGAGGACCTGGCCGCCAGCAACGTACACCTGGCCGATATGAACGGCGACGGCCTGGCGGATCTGGTCTCCACCGAGCCGCAACTCGTCGAGTTCTTCGAGAACCGCGGGACGGACGGTTGGGGCGCGGCGCAGCTCATGGCCGTCGAGCAGACCCCGCCACCGGCGCCATTCGGCGTCGACGCGGATCGCGTGCGCACGATCGACCTCGACTTCGACAAACGTATCGACATCATCCGCAGCGACTTCGGTGTGTACACCGCGTGGTTCAACCTGGGCGACGGGCATTACAGCGACGCGAAGGTGCTCGACGGTGCGTACGACGGCGGACAGTTCGTCGACTTCGCCGACCCCGGCGTCGAGCTGGCCGACATGAACGGCGACCGGCTGACCGACATCGTCAAGATCACGCCGATCAGCGTCGTTTGGTTTCCGAGCGAGGGGCTTGGTCGATTCGATTCCGGGATCGAGATGTTCCTGCCCGACCGCGCCCTGGACGATTCGCCCGGCGGAAACCTGAGCCGCGCGAAGGTGATCGACATCAACGGCGACGGGCTGGCGGATTTGGTCGTGGAGCGGGCCGACAACAACGATCTTTGGTTCTGGCTGAACATGGGCGACAACACGTTCGCCGAATCGCGGGTCATCACCGACATGCCGGCCGTCACCTCTGCGGCGGCGGTGCGCTGGGCAGACATCAACGGCAACGGCACGACCGATCTGATCTACGGCGACTCGACCGTGTTCGATGGGAAGCTCCAGGCCGTCGACCTGACGGTGCTCATCGCGGGCTCGGCCCATCTCAACGCGCTGACCTCTATCGACAACGGGCTGGGCCGGCACACCACAATCGACTATCGCAGCACAACAGACTACATGCTCGACGCCGGCGCGGCCGGCAATCCGTGGTCGACCACCGTGCCGTTTCCCGTTCAGGTTGTATCCGGGATTCGCACGTCCATTGGGCTCGACCTCGACGGCTACCCGGACGAAGGGCCGGATGGCGACGTCTACCAGACCGACTTTGTGTATCGAGACGGCTACTACGACCCGCTGGAGAGGCAGTTTCGCGGCTTCGCGTTCGTGAAGAAGATCGAGCGCGGCGACGAGCGCTTTGGGGGGACGCTCGCGCCGACGCTGGTGACGCGCACGGCCTTTCACACCGGCGCGCCCGACGGGGTCGATAACGACGGCGACGGCGCGATCGACGAGTCGGATCGCTGGGGCGGCCGGGAGGAGGAGCCGCTCAAGGGTGTCGAACTCTGGCACGAACGCACCGCCCTTCCCGACGATCCGCTGCGCGACGGCGACTTTGCCGAGGACGCGCAGACGTTCGACCGGATCGTCACTATGTGGGTCGTGCGCGATCTCGCCGACGCGAGCGGCGGCCCACTGGTGGACGCGTTCGACGCCGGCTATTCGACCCAGGACGACTACGATCGCGCCGTGCGGCAGCGCGTCGAGACCCAGGTCGACACGGCCGTCATCGAGCGACAGACGGACCCCGCCCAGCACAAGCACCTCCAGCGCCGCATGGATCTCGACGCGGTCGGCAACGTGTCCTTCGAGTGGGAACTGGGCGATGTGGACAATCCCGACGACGACCTCTACACGGGCTACGACTATGCCAGGAACGAGGCGGCGTGGATCGTCGATCGCATCAGTCGGATCAGTGAGAAGGCCGACGGCCCGTCCGGCGCGTTTGTCTCGGAAAAACGAAACTACTACGACGGCGACGCGTTCGTGGGTCTGCCGCTCGGGCAAGTGGGCGCACGCGGCAACCTTCACCGCAGAGAGGCCGTCATCTCAGCGGGCCCGGTGCCGGCGATCACCGAACGATCCTATTTACGCGGCGACCCGCGCGATCCCACAGGCGCCGTCGACGAGCTCCGCCAACAGTTCGACGAGTACGGCAACGTCGTCGTGACGCTCGACGCCGACGCGGCGCTCGACAAGAACGGCCAGCCGGACGGCTCCGGGCACGAGCGGCGCATCGAATACGATGACGAACTGCACGCGTTTGCGACCGCCGAAACGATCGTGATCGGCGGCGGCGGGCCGGACCTGGTCACGCGGGCGATACACGACTACGGATTCGCCACGACGACCTCAATCACGGACTTCAACGGGCAGGTCACCGAATACCGCTTTGATACCTTCGGTCGCCTCGAGCGCGAAATCATGCCCGGGGACGATCCTGATACACCGACAAAACGCTACGTTTACGACTGGACGGCGCCCGTCAGCTCTCTCACGACGATCACGCACACGAATCAAGGCGACTCGCCGGACGTCGTCACCGTGCGCTTCATGGACGGTCTGGGTCGGCCGCTCGCCTCGCACGAGGTGGGCGGCCCTGTCATGAAAGGCGTGACGCTGTACAACCAGCGCAGGAAGGCCTGGCGCGTGGCGCAGCCCTTCTTCGGTAGCCCTCCGGATAGCGCCGCCGACTGGCCGAACGTCCCCGACGATACGCCGGCGACCGACACGACCTACGACGCCCTCGGCCGCAGTGTCGAGGTGCTGTTACCTCCGGATGACCACGGTGTTCGGGCGGCAAGCACCACGCAGTATCAGCCGCTGACCGTGGTCCAGTCGGACGGAGAGGACAACCGCGCCGGCGGGCCGCACGAAGATACGCCCAAGACGCTCGTCTACGACGGACTGGATCGACTGATCGAGGTTCGCGAGGTCGAGAACCTTTCGTCCACGGACTCCGGCACGTTCGTCACGCGCTATCGCTACGCCCTGCCGGACCTGCCGGCGGAGATCGAAGACGCCCTGGGCAACGTGAAGTACATGCGTTACGACGGACTCGGTCGGCGCATCTTCATGAACGACTGCGACCACGGCCACTTGACCTACACCTACGACGCCCACGGCAACCTCGTCCGCACCGTCGACGCCAAGAGCCAGCAGATCGACTACACCTACGACGGCGCCAACCGGATGCTCACGGAGGACTACCTCGACGACGGCTCGCCGCTCGGGGCCGGCCGCTCGCCCGACGTACGGTTTCACTACGATCTGCCCGGCGACGACTATCCCTGGCTGACGAACACGCACGGGAAGTTGTCGTGGGTGACCGACCTGACCGGCGCGACGTTTCGCGGCTACGACGCCCGTGGCAAGGTGGAGACGGTAGTCAAACGCATCGATCAACTCGACGGCTCCTCGCGCGACTACACCACGGTGACACTGAGTGACAGCCTGGGACGTGAATATCAGACGACGTATCCCGATGGCAGTGTCGTCGGCCGCCGCTACGACGCGCGCGGCTTGCTCTCGTCGATCCCGGGCTTCGTGAACGAGATGACCTACCGCGCATCCGGCCAGCGCGACCGGTGCGAACTCGCCAACGGGGTCACCACCGCCCGCGACTACGACCCGCGGCTGAGGCTCACGAGCCTGCACTCGGCCACGACCGCGACGATCCTGCAGGATCTCTCCTACGACTACGACCAGACGGACAACATCGTCGCCATCCACGACACGCGTGCCCTGCCGCCTGATGATCCGCGTAATCAAACCGCGATGTTCATGGTGGACGACTCCTATCGCCTGCAGCAAGCCATCGGCGGCGGATACGGCACGATCGACTACGACTACGATCGGCTCGGCAACATGGTGTCCAAGACCAGCCCGGACATCGCCGATCCCGAGGTCAACGTCGGCACGATGACCAGCGGCGGCACGATGGGTACCTCGTCGCGCATCGGGCGTGCCTCAACCGACGACCCCGGCCCGCACGCGGTGACGACCTTTGATCAGGGCGGCAACGTCGCCGCGATGCAGTACGACGCCAACGGCAACCTCACCGCACGTGGCAACGACACGCTCGTGTTCGACTTCAAGGATCGGCTGGGTGAGGCCAGCGTCGACGGGGTCGAAGCACGCTACCTTTACGACTTCGCCGACCGCCGCACGATCAAACGCGTGGCCGGCAACCAGACCACGTACATCAGCCGGCTAAGCGAAATCCGGGACGGCGAGTTGGTTCAGTACGTCTTCGCTGGCTCGGCGCGTATTGCGCGGTTCACCGGCACGCTCGACGCGACCCAACCCATCGCCCAGCGAATTCACCTTCGCGCCGGCTGGAACCTGTTCAGCTTTCAGATCGATCCGGGCACGACGGACCCGGCCGTGCTGCTGGCGAGAATCGCCGATCGCGTGGACGTCGCCTACGGATACGATGGCCAGGCGTTCACCGAATGGCGACCGCCCGGCGACGGTGCCACTCTCGATGCGATGCGCCCCAACGCAGGGTATTGGATTCACCTGATCGCGCCCGCGGAACTCGTGCTCGAAGGAACGCTCGTAGCAGAGTCGGAGGCCGTGACCACCGGCCAAAGCCTTCGCGGCTTTGCAGGACTCGCCCCGCGCGACGCCGCATCCGTGTCCTCAACACTGCCCACGGCCACGGCGGTTTGGGCGTATGCCGGAGATGACGTCGGTTGGCGCGTGATGCGCCTGGGCGGTCCGGCGTTTCTGAGCAACCTAGGCTCGACGGCGAGCGGGCTCGGCTATTGGGTCGAGGCGGCGGGTCTGTCCAGCGGTGAAGCCCCCCCGCCGCTGCCACCCGTTGACACCCGCTACTACCATCCGGATCACCTCGGATCGACCAACGTCACCACGAACGATCAGGGGGAACTGATCTCGGAGACGGTCTACTACCCATTCGGCTCATCGCGCTACGTCCATGTACCCGACGCACAAAACGGCGGTGAGCCGATCTATCGATTCACCGACAAGGAGCGCGACGCCGAAACCGGGCTGCACTACTTCGAGGCGAGGTACTGTGACACCGGCGCGGCACGATTCATCGCGGTCGACGAGTCGATCTGCGACGACCCCGCGCGTTCCTTCGAGTCGCCGCAGGTGCTCAACCTCTACGCCTACGCCGCGAGCAATCCGCTGCGCTACACCGATCCGACCGGCAACGATCCGAAGGACGCCGCCAAGACGTCGGGGACCGTGACGGACATCCTCGGTGCGGCGCTCGAGTTCGCGGAAGCGGCGGTCAAGCAGGCGACACCTGCGGCCCATCCGCTGCTGGTGGCCGTCAAACCGGCCGGCGCGCTCGGCACGGTCGCCAAGGTGGCAGAAACGGCGGGCCCGGCCCTGAAGTTCGTCGGGAACGTTACCGGGCTGATTGGTGCCGGCATGGCGACCGCTGAGGCCACGGAAGGGTTCATGGAGGGCGAGGCGGACAAGGCCGTCGGCGGCCTGGCGGACCTCGCGGCCTCCGCCTACGGCCTCCTCGGCGGGACGTTCGGCGCCTCGTTCGGTGGCGGCTACGCGGTCGGCGGCATCGCGGCGGAACAGATCGACAAGCACACCAGCCACTATGACAACTCGACGCGGGCCGCGATTGTCGCCGAGAAAGAGGCCACCAAAGCCACAGGAAACGAGACGGTCGGGAAGGTCGTCGGTGCTAGCTCTGCGGCCATGGAAAGCCTGCTCCCCGGCTCGACGGCCGCCACGACCGCCATCCTCCATCTGTGGAACGAAGATGACTAGCGGGAGGCCGCCTGGTGGGGCAAAAAAAGGGGAAATGGGCGCGCCGGACGAGCGTATCCGCGGCTATCTCATACAGCCGCCGGTCGAGTGCCGTCCGACGCACGAAGGAGAGAGGATGATGATCCGTATCATGGCGTTTGGCGTAGTGATTGGGTTGATGGCGGGTGTCGCCCGGGCCGGCGACACGATTCCCGAGCCGGACGCCATTCTCCACGGCCAGGTGTGCCTGACCGGCGGACCGGCCGCGGACACCGACGACGTCTCAGTCATCGCTCGGACGATGGTGTCTGGGCAAATGGTCGACGTGGGAACCTACAAGATGGGCGACCAGCCGTCGGCATCGGACTGCCTCGGCAGTGCCGACTGCTACGTGCTTCGGATGCGCGTTGAGACCGTGCCGCAGGGCGCGGACCCGAGCGGTTCGGCCGTCGTGCTGTCGCCATCCACGCCGGCGACCGTCGAGCTCTTCGTGCGCGAGGGCACAGCGCCTGAGGCCCCGGCCGGCACGATCCTCGTCGACGATCGCGGCATGATCCGGCAGCGCAGCCTGTTCGGCACTGCGGAAACAAGCGACATCAACGGCGACGGCCAGAAGAATCTGGAAGATCACGCCTTGCTCGAACAAGCGCTCGGCGGACCGGCCACGCCAACGACGCAGCCGTGCGACCCGAAGGACATCAACCGCGATGGGTACATCGACCTGAAGGACTTCGCACGACTCCAGGACGAACTCTCCTGATTCCGCCCGCATCGCCTACGGAATCAGCCCCACCCGCTGGACCGCCCAGTACATGCCGACCAGTGCAATGGCCACGGACAACGGCCGCACGATCCCGTTTCGATACCACTTTCGTTTGCGGAACCAGCCCAGAACGAGAAACGCCCCGAGTACGACGGCCAGCTGTCCGCACTCGACGCCCAGGTTGAACCCGACCAGCGCCGGCACGAACTGCCCTTCGGGCAACCCCAGATTATGGAGCACGCCGGCGAAGCCCATCCCGTGCAACAGCCCGAAGAGAAACACGACGACCGGACGCCAGGGCTTCATCTCCGTCACGATCACGTTCTCGATGGCCACATACGCGATCGATACCGCGATGAGCGGCTCCACCACGCCCGACGGCAACGAGGCCACGCCGGTCATCGACAGGGCCAGCGTCACGGAATGCGCCACCGTAAAACAGGTGATCTGCACGAGCAGCGGACGCAGTCGCGTGCTCAGCAAATACAACCCCAGGACGAACAGGATGTGATCCAGTCCCCTGGGAAGAATGTGCTCGAAGCCCAGAAGCAGATAGCGGCCGAAGGCGAAACCCTGCTTTTCGGCGACTGGCTGGTGCAGTCGAAACGGCGGCGCGTCCTCGCCGACGCCGAGCACGTACTTCGTGCCGCTGGCGTTCGTTTCATCGAAGATCGTAAGCTGCAACGCACCGAACGCACGCGACACCCCGAACGTGAACTCGTCGGCGTCCTTCGGGTATCGTCCGATGAGTAGCGCCGTCTGCCCCAACACCAGCGGTTCGGTGCCCGGGGCGGATAGCGGATGCTCGCGTTCGGGAAAGGTGACGATCGGAACGACCTTCTCGCCGTCGAAGCGAATGTGAACGCGGTGCAGGATCGTGCGATGGGCTCTTTCGACCGCTTCGGCCAGTTCCTCCGGCGTCATCTCCTCAAAAAGAGGAGCGGTCACGTCGGCGTGGACCGAGGACGGAAGCCCGAGCGCCAGCGCGTCGACGTTGACGCGCATGTCGATCAGGAAGGTGCCGTCGGCCTTGATCACCGCGACCACGCGCGTAATCGTCAGGTCGTGCGCCGCGACAGGTGCGGCCCAGAGGCTCATGCACACCGCCGCGGCAGTGAATGAACAAGTCGCAAGGCGCTTCAAGGCACAGTTCCCCTCGCCTCAAACGATCAGCCGTCGTCGCGGGCACCAACCGGCTTGAAACCCGCAGCTTCAAGCGTCCCTGCGAGGCGCCGTTGCGGCGAACGAATGAGCCTGCGGCGTACCGCGTGGCACAAAAAAACCCCGTCGCCAGAGCGGAAACGGGGCTTCAACGGAGAGGGCGGGATTCGAACCCGCGGTACCGGCATTACCAGTACGACGGTTTAGCAAACCGTTGGTTTCAGCCACTCACCCACCTCTCCTGACACAGACAGCGTCTTCTCGACGCCGCCCGGCCGCGGCAGGCCGCTGATTTCATATTACCTTCCCGCGGCAGCGCGTCAAACGACTCGCCCCACTCCGCAGTCGCAAGGCCGGATGCCCCGAGAAGATCGGCAACGGCGAGTGCCGGCGTGGGATGAGCTGTGGGCATTCGACCGTCGACCGGCCACACGACGAGGCGACGCGCACCCTGCGTCTGTCGCTCCATCACTCGCCCGCCTTGGTCGCGCCCACAGTCTTCATCATCACCTGTCCCAGGTCGACCTCGTCGATGTACGCGCCGCGGACCGGATCCTTGCCGTCCACCAGCTTTGCGAACACCGAGGCGTTGACGCCGCGAATCCACGCCGGAACAAGCTCGTTGCTATGGCTGTTGTCGTGCCACAGATGGCCCGGGTTGTGACCGGGCCCTTCGTCGGTCACGTCCTGAAAAGCGATCACGTCCGACTTGGGGCCGAAGAGGTTGTGGTCGTGGTCGGCCGTCACGATCAACAACGTGTTGTCCCAGTTGTTGCCGTTCGTGTTCGCGTCGAGGTAGTCCATCACAGCCTTGGCTGCTTCGTCGAATGCCATCTGCTCCTCGATCATGCGCCCCATCGAGTTCGCGTGCATGGCCCAGTCGACCGCGCCGCCTTCGATCTGAAGGTAGAAGCCGCGCGGATTGTCATCGAGATGGTCGATCGCCGCCTTGGTCATGTCCACCAGGGTCGGCAGGCCCTTGATCCACGGGTCGCCGGCCGAGTTGTCCCCGGGATTGACGGGCGCGGCACGGAGGTCCAGATTGATCCCGGTGTTGGGCTGCTCGTTGTTGATGGTTCCGTCGCCGTCCCAGTCGTGCGTGACATCGCGCTGCTCTTGTAGCGTGCCCCAGACCTTGGGGAGCATCAGGAGCTTCTTGCCGTGCGAGACGGTGGCGGTACCGGCCGCCAGCGCCTGAATGTCGGCTTTGTCGTCGTACATCTTCCAGTCCGCGCCGTTGACCGAGAATGTTCGGCCGTCGACCGTCTTGTGGGTGGCGATGCCGCGACCGGTACTGATCACCTTCCACAGCGGCGCGTCGAAACGGTTGCTGGTCAGTTTCGGCTTCTCGCGCTTCGTGCCGTCGGCCTCGTACCACGGGTGCCCCGGGCCGCCCATCACGTCGAGTACGCCGGCACCGAACATCTCGTAGGAAATGTCGATGTAGTTGTTGCGGCTGATGTTATGGGCGCCGCCGCCTGCGGCTGGGGTGGCGTGGTTGTAGCGAACGGAGCTGATCGAGCCCGTGGACTTGCCGGCTGCCTTCGCCGCCTCCGGCACCGTCCGCAGCGGATTCCCATAGCCGTCGACGTTGATGCCGCCTCGATAAACTTTTCGACCGGTGACGATCGCACTCATGGTGCCGGCCGAGTCCGGGTCTGTCGACTGGAGCCACTGATAGCCATGGAAGTAGTCCGGGTAGCCGTCGCTGTCGGCATCCACGTCCGGCGGAAGCCGCGTATCGTCCCAGGCGTGAGCCGGGTCGTAGACCATGCGCGGATCCTGCGTGTCGATGCCCGGGGGAGAATGGAGCGGATCGGTGGGATGGCCATTCCGCAGGTTGTAGGTAGCCACCGGGAACTTCACGAAGTGAGTGTTGTCGTACGGCTCCTTCTTGCCCTGCCAGTAGGTCGTCGACAGGTGCGTGCTGTAGCCGGCGCCGTCGCTGATCATGATAATGACGTTCTTGGCTTTCCTGCACGGAGGCGACGCATCCTCGGCGTCGACACGCCCTGCAAGAACGACGCCCACCATCACCGCGAGGTACACAAGCCGGCATCGCCCTTTCCATGGCCGCATCGAATCAGCTCCACGAGTGCGTGAGGTTTCACTTGGCGGAATCCTAGTGCAGAAAGCCCTGCGTTGGCAATCGCACCGCCGAGCCACGATGACTTTCGCTGGTGGCGAGAGCGTCCGTGCACAGTCGTTGTGGCCGAAGCGTAAACGGCCTGTTAAGTGTGCGCTCGCTGGACGTGGTGCACCCGAAGCTTGCTACCAACCGGAACCTGCCCCGCGCAAAGCGACGCCAGTCAGGGCGCGTCCAGCGTCTCGGATCGCCACGCCCCGTTCACCAGCCGCGCCACGGTCACCCGGCACGGGCCGTAGGCTCTTTCGAAGTGAAGCTCGCCCAGAACGTCCCGCTCCATGGACTCGAGTTGACCCCGAAGCGCCACCCGGTCGACCCTGGAACCTGCGGAGACGTCGTTCCGCCAGCGGCCGCCAAGCGCCTTCATGGCCGCGAGCACGTGAGACGTCGCGTCGTACGAGCGGATGACGACGCCAGGCGGACCCTCCGGATAACGCCGCGCCACCGCCCGACGCGCATAGTCCTTCGCCAGTGCGGCGCGCTGTCGGCCGACGTCGGGCTCGGCCGTGCCGAGGAGTGCCACGACCGTGCCGCCGGCGTCGCTCACGCGACCCAGAAGCGAGCCATCGGCCAACTCAGCATTGGCAACAAACGTCGCCGCAGAGCCGGCGCGTCTGATCTGTTGCAGCAACGCCGCGGCCGATGCACCATCGCACCAGGTGAGCACGACGTCGAGATCGCCGCCGTCGAGCAACCGATCCACCGCGCGTTCGATCCCATCCGGCGATCCGTCGCACGCGACTTTTGCGCTCAATGGATTTCCGCGCTTGTTCGCCCAGTCGGACCACCAGCCGATGTGCCGCCGGCTGACACCATCTGGCATAACCACCGCGCCGACGCGGCACGCCCCCACCCGCGGCACCACGTCGTCAAACACCGTGCGCAGTTCCCTCGGACGATTGCCCCAGCAAGTGAACACCCATGGATTGAGATCCCTCGCGGCCGCGGCATCGCCCGAGTCCGCAGATACGTCGAGCCACGGCAGTTCGCTTCGATCAATCACGGCGTCGGCGATCAAGTCACGCGGCGTAAGGTACCCGACGGCCGCCGCCACCGGCGGCTTCTGGGCAAAGAGAACGATATCGTCTTCCGGAAGGAGCCAGTCGTAGCGATCGTATCCTGCGGGCACGACGAACGACCGCACGCGCGCCGCACCGCCCCCTCGACTCGACATCGCCGCGTCCTCGAACGCTCGCGACACGGCCCACGCGTCAGCCATCGGAGGCTGCGACGCCGAGCCCGGAATCGTAATCGTGCGCGCTCTGGGACCGTAGATTGCGATGGCCGGCGGCTCGGAGGCCACAACGGGCTTCCCCAGCTCCGCCACGTCAGCGGGTGCCGCCGCCCGCGCCGGTACGTCCGCCCATCGAGTCGCATGGTCAGCCCGAAACAGGCCGCTCTTCGTACCGATCCACACACCGTCGCCGTCCACCGCCAGCGCCTGCACGCCACCTGCGGGAAAACGCGCCGCGAGACGTTTAGTCTCGATGGGCAGACTGTCGATCCAGTGGATCGCGAGCAGCTGACCGTGGTCGTCGGGGGCGTACTCCAGCCAGACGTCGCGCGACGGATTGCCCAGCACGAGCAAGGATCGAGCGGTGCCGATGAGAACCGCGCCCTCCGACGAGGCAGCCGCACACCGCACAATACGATCACTCTCGCCGGCGGACGGATACGCACGCTGCACGCAGCCGGAGCCAAACGGATCGCCGCACGTACCCGGCGTGCATCGCATGATCCCGCCGGACGTCACCGACCAGATGGGGCGTGCGGCCGATCCCTCGCAGGCGTCAGGCGCGCGCACCGCCAGCAGCAGGTCCGACTGATCGGCCAAGAGCCACTTGGCTTCGCCGCGACCATAGCGCCGCAGCCCCATGCGCCACACGCCTGCCAGCATTCTATCGCCGCACGGCAACAAGCTCGTGACGGCCACGTCCGGTCGATCGCGCCGCCGCGTGTCATAGAGTTCCCAGCGATCGTCGAACGGGTGAAATACGCTGACACCGCCGCTGTTCGCGACCCAGACCTGATCGTGGATCGTGGCCACGTCAAAGACGATATCTCCGGCGAGGCCGCTATTGAGTTGATGAAACCGGTCGATCCGGCCGCCCGTCAACCGAACCAAGCCGCTGCCCCACGTACCCAACCACACGTCGCGCGTGGCGGGATCGACTGCGATGGCCGACACGTCCGCATCCGGCATGCCATCGGCGCCACCCCACGCCGCCACCACGCGACCCGCGCGAACCTGCGCCACCCCGGCCCGCGTGCCGGCCCAGAGCGTCCCGTCATGCACATGAAGCGCCGTGATCGCATCATCGGGCAACCCGTCGGCAACCGTGAACCGGTGCCATTGCGTCCACACCGAGATGTCCGCGCCGGCGCGCCCCACTCCGTCCGGTTCACCCGCGGCACACGTCGACGCGATCAGCGCAAGAAGTAGCAACACCCGTACCAAGGGCTGCGAACCGCTCTGCACGAGCTTTCGATCCACAACGGAAACACCGCGCAGGCAATCGCCCGCGGCTCGGAGAGAACGCCGACGGAGTGGCGACAACCTACAGTGATTTGAGGTACGCGATGAGGTCATTGTATTGCGGCCTGGTCATGCTCCCGGTCGTGCCGTGCAGTTCGATAATGTTGAAGCGCGTCCAGATCTCCTCGAGCGTCGGCGACGCGCCATTGTGCAGATACGGCGGGCTGTTGAAAATGTTGCGCAGGTGCGGCACGTCGAACGTACGTTTTTCTCGAGAGGGGTCCACGAAGTAGTAGGTGCCGAGCGTACCGTATTCCCCGGTATTGAACGTGTCCTTGGGATCGACACCGACGAACTCGTCCAACCACATGGTCGTACCGACCGACG
>Ga0055449_10000078_pt1 | contig 23677 bp, 13 predicted proteins | sample China_Galinas_PW_2_FD_57739 | JGI IMG/M metagenome (GOLD analysis project Ga0055449, IMG submission 57739) | Wetland microbial communities from San Francisco Bay, California, USA, that impact long-term carbon sequestration - China_Galinas_PWB_D1 | ecosystem: Environmental > Aquatic > Marine >... | reverse complement strand
GACCACGGGCCGTTCACCGATACGGAGATGGCCGAGCTCATCGCACGCATGCACTATGTCAACATTCATACCGAAGCCTGGCCCCAAGCCGAGCTTCGCGGGTACGTCGAACTCTCGCGCAAGAGCCGTTATCTGTCGTGGCATCCCGCCATGGTGGATGACCCTCGACTGACCACAGATAGTTCCCTGGGCCTTCGGGTCACCATCGTGAGCTTGCCGCACTTCCCCGAAGCGGTAGGTAGGGCGCTCTGGGTGGGCTCGCCGACGGCCTACCCGGAGGAGGACGCCTCGCAACCCGGGCGCACCTTTACTGGGGCAACGTTGACCTGCGCCCCGTACCTGCATGATTGGAGTGGGCTGGGCACGCTCCACATCACGGCCGGTGAGATCATTCCGGACTCGGCGTACAAGATCGAACTGTACGATCCGACGTGCGGCACCGTGGACGACCCGACCTGTTATTTCGGCGAGTACGTATCGTACACATCCAAGTTCGGCGATTTCGTGACACCCTACGACGTCAACGGAATCAACGTGCAGCCGGACTTCGCGGACATCAACGCGGTCGTCGAAAAGTTCCTGGCCGCTCCGGACGCGCCGATCAAGGCCATCAGTCACCTGGTACCAAACACGCCGCAGTCGTCGAAACCGATTGACTTCAATACGATCTCGGCGACTGTCAGCGCTTTTCTCGGAACGCCGTATGAGGCTATGCCGGGGATTACGGGGCCGTGTACGTGCCCCTCGACGGTCACCTGTGGTACGGCCTGCACCAGCAGCGCGCAATGCCCGGGCGGCGTGTGCTTCAACGGCGAGTGTGCCGACGCCTGCGGGCGGTGCAGCCCGTAAGGATGGATATTGCAGCACGAATTTAGACCCGGCCGTCGCTTCGACGCGTGCCCTGCCCGGCGGACGAAAAGATGTATGAGCGATCAAGCGAAAGGGAGAACATGAAAACGCATATCAGCAAACACCATGCCCATCGTTTGCATCAGTCGGTGCAGGTACCGGCCGCGATCCTTGTCGTCGCCGCGATGAATACCCTTGTGGCGACATGCCTGGCCGGCTCACCCGCCTGCTGTTTGCCTGATCACACCTGCTCCGCGCTCGACGCCACCGCATGCGCGGACGCCGGCGGCACGGCCGTGTCGACCTGCGCCGGTGACTGCGACAACAACGGCATCGCCGACGCCTGCGACATTGCGGCCGGTGCCGATGACTCCTGCAATTCAAACGGCATACCCGACGTGTGCGAACCGCTCTGCTGGCCATGCGACCGACGCTTCTCGACACCGAGAGAAATCGCCAAGACACATTTCTCGTTCAGAGAGCTGCAAATAGCGGACTTCGATGGGAATCTCGATCCCGATCTGCTCGCCTTTACGGAAGATCCCTGGTCTATCAATTGGTATGAGAACATCGACGGCTTGGGAACCTATTCCCAAGCCCATGTCATCACCACCGATGTGAAGGGCATACAGCATGTGGGAACCGGCGATGTCGACGGCGACGGCGATACCGACGTCCTGGGCGATGTCATCATCCTGGTGAACAACCAATACGAAGACGTGCTACTGCTGTTCGCGAACGATGGACTCGGGCATTTCGGGCCACCGCAAACGCTGTTGACGAACCTGCCGAAAATCTCGCCGCCGCAGCTCGCGGATATCGACGGGGACGGGGACGGCGACTTGATCCTCGCCTACCAGGCTGACAGCGCCGTGGCATGGTACGAGAATCTGGACGGCGAGGGCACCTTCGGACCGCGCGTCGATCTGATCACCGGCGCGGCGGGCGTCTTTGACGTGAAGCCGGTCGACCTCGACGGCGACGGCGACCTGGATTTCCTCTGTTTCGCAAGCAATCCGTACAGGATTCTGCGGTACGAGAACGTGGATGGGAACGGCACATTCGAGTTTCGACAGGAAATCCCCTCGCCATACCCCGGCGACCCGCGCATCGCAGATATGAACAGCGACGGCAGCCCGGATCTGCTGGTAAGCAGCCAACCGGACGCGGTGTGGTACCCGAACCTGGGTGGTACCGGCGAACTCGGTGCGGCACAGCCCGTCGACCACGAGACCGGCGTCGTGACGAGCGCCTTTCCGGCCGATGTCGACGGCGACGGAGACCAAGACGTTCTTGCGACGGTTCACGGCGTCAATGCCGATGACCCCAGGCTGGCCGTCTGGTATGAGAATGTGGATGGCAACGGAGTTTTCGGTGCGAAGAAAATCCTCGCGCCGGCGCTGGGCGGCGCGGGGGAAGTGTTGGCCGCAGATGTCGACGGCGACGGAGACCCCGATGCGGTGATTCAGTCGGGGTACCCGACTGAGTTGTTGTACCAAGCGGTGCTTCGCTGGTATCAAAACGGGGCGGACTGCAACGCGAACGGTCTCAATGACGGGTGCGACATCGACTTCGGTGTCTCCGGCGATTGCAACGGCAACTGGAACCCGGACGAGTGTGACATCGCTGCGGGCACAAGCGACGACTGCGACGAGAACGGCGTGCCCGATGAGTGCCAGCCGTACAAGGACTGTAATGGCAACATCATTCAGGACATCTGTGATATCGCATCGGGTGCGAGTAACGACTGCAACCACGACGGAATCCCCGATGACTGTCAGCCGGATGAGGATTGCAACAGCAACGGGGTACGTGACCTCTGCGAACTCGGTCCCGACACCGGCGGCAACTGCAACGGCGACCTCATTCCCGACGAATGCCAGATCGACGAGGACTGCAACGGCAACGGCGTCCGTGACCTGTGCGAACTCGACGCCGGCCTCTTTCCCGACTGCAACGACAACCTCGCGGATGACGTGTGCGATGTGTCGACCGGGCGGTCGCCCGACGAGAACATGGACGGCATCCCCGATGATTGCTGTGATCCGCCAACGCCGACGCTTGTCGGACACGTGAACCAACGCTTCCTTTCGCTGGCGCCGATTGGCACGCCGGGCGACGCCGTGGCCATTCGCATCATGCCGGTCACCCTGCCAGACTTCGAGCAGTTTGAGGGGCTGCCGCTCTGGGTCGGCCCGCCGGGTGAGTATCCCGACGAAAATAGCGCGACGCCCGGCCTGACCTTTACAGCGGCGCCATTGCAATGCACGCCCTACTATCGCGACTGGAGCGACATCGACGTCCTGCAGGTGTTCGGCGCGGAGATCATTCCGCTGGCTACGTACGACGTACAAGTCGTGGAGCAGCGGTGTGGTGCGGCGAACGAAAATAACTTCTCGGCGCCGCTCGTTGCGACCACGGGGAAATACGGAGATTGCGCTGAGCCCTTCTACCCCGCTGGTGCCGCCGAGCCGGACTTCACGGACATTTCGACAACGGTCGACAAATTTCTCGCGGACCCCATCGCGCCGAGCAAGGTCAAAGTACAAATGCAGCCCAATCGGATCTTCCCGGAGCGCCCCGTCGACTTCAATACAATCAGCCATACCGTTGATGCCTTCCTCGGCATGCCATACTGGATCACGGTGTCCGGCCCCTGTACATGCCCGTCGCGGGTCGGCTGCGGCGCGACGGCCTGCACGAATGATGCGCAGTGCGCCAACGACGGCCTCTGCATCGACGGCTTCTGCGCCGACGCCTGCGGGAGGTGTACGCCGTAGCAGGCAAGTCGGCGCCGTCTCAATAGAACCCTGCCGCGGTCGGACGCGGGCAATACGCGCGTCCGTGCGAGAACTGTGGGTATGCGCGCCATGACATCGACCGCCTGCCGGCCATGAACCGAGCCGCGGCGACATGGGACGTCCATGAAAGGGAGACAGTGATGTCCAAGAAACAACGGGTGGGACAGGATACCGGCAGGGTCTTCTTCATTGCAGCCCTGTGGACCATGACGATCCTCAGCACGACACCGGCCGCAAGGGCCGGGGTGTGCACGCCGCCCGAGGCGCCGCAGCCAGAGGCCGATCCGTACCCTGACTCGCGCCAGGTCTGCCAGGGCGGCGACAACGACCTCGACTATTGCGCCGTCGCGGGCGACTGCCCCGGCGGCGCCTGCGTCACGCCCACGCCCGTCGGCGACCGCTATCTGCGCCTGCAGACCCCGGCATCCTGGGCCGGCAAGCAGATCGCCCTGCGCGTGACGCTGCTCGACCTCTACGGATTCCCCGCCTTCAACGGCGAGACGCGGTGGGTTGGTACGCCGCAGTTGTTCCCGGAGGACGGCGTTCGATACGGGCCGGACTTGATGTTCCTGGCCGGCCACCTGGAATGCGCGCCGGTCTACCGCGACTGGACGACCACCGATGTGATCAACGCCTACGGCTCCGAGGTCGTGCCCGAATCGCTCTACATCATCCAGGCAATCGAAGCGGGCTGCGACGAAGGAAACGAAAGCAACTACTCAGCCCCCCTGCTGCTCCGAACAGCCGTATGGGGAGAGACATCCGCCCCCTGGGATGGCGATGGGAATGCTCAGCCCGGTTTCAACGACTTCTACCTCTTCTTCCCGCTCTTCGAGGGCTATGCGACGACCGAGTCCAAGGCGTTTGCGCAGCTCGCGCCCAATGAACTCGACCCCTCGCGACCGCTCAGCGCGCTCGATCTCGAGGCTGTCAGTGACGGGTTCCTTGGAAATCTCTATTCCACACACCATGCGGGCCCGGACTCCTGTCCGCACCGGGTTCCGGCGTGCGGTGACGGCTTCGTCGACCCCACGGAAGTTTGCGACGACGGAAACCTGACGCCGGGTGACGGCTGCGACGCCACCTGCCACGGCGAAAACGCCACGCTCGTCGTTCGCGTCGTCCCGATCGACCCTCCGGCGGAGACGGGCCTGACCTACTCATCCGACGTCTACGTTGACGGTCGCGACGTCTACCTTGCTTCCGGCGGCCATCGCCTCTGGTTCGAGCTTCAATCCGCGGGCTGGACCGGACAGTTCACGTCTTATCAACTCGATCTGGTGGATCCGCCCACCAACGCCGACGGCGCCACCTTGTCCTATCCGTACCCTGCGTGCACGCCCTCTTTTCCTCCTTCCGGAGAATGCGTAGCCGCATTCGGCCCGGGCTCGACTTGTTGGGACTACACTGGTTTTGCCTATTGCCGCTGGGGCTTCGTCAACCAGGACGACCCCCGCTGGCTAGACACGCAAGTATTCGGCGAAGCCGAACATCGCCTGGCGTTTGCGGGTGCGGCGATCGGCACCTGGAGCATCAATACGACGGATCCACGCTATGTCGCCACGTTCGTGCTCGATGTGCCGGAGGACGCGGCCGGAACCTATCCGGTCAAGTTCGATCGGGACGTGCGCGCGACCTTCCTGAGGGAGCAGGTGCAGTTCGGCGGCATCCAGAATGTCCCCATCGCCGCGTACGAGGACGCCCGCATCATCGTCTCGACAGGTTGTTGCACGGGCACCAGTTGCAGCAACCTCGGAGTGTCAGCCTGCCTCGACTCCGGCGGCACACCGGTTCCCGTGTGCAGCGGCGACTGCGACGGCATGGGCGGTGACGACGTCTGCGGTCTGGCGAACGGCACCATCAGCGACTGCAACGCTAACGGAATCCCGGACACCTGCGAGACCGACTGCAACGCCAACGGCATCCCCGACGACTGCGACTTGCGCGACGGCACGAGCCTCGACTGCAACGACAACACGATCCCCGATGAATGCGACATCGCCGACGACACCAGCGGCGATTGCAACGCCAACGACACGCCGGACGAATGCGACATCGCATCCGGCTCCAGCAACGACTGCAACTTTGACGCCGTCCCCGACGACTGCCAGCCCGACGAGGACTGCAACAACAACACCATCACCGACATCTGCGACATCGGGGCCGGTACCTCCGACGACTGCGACGCCAACCTCGTCCCAGACGAGTGCCAGCCGCAGGACGACTGCAACAACAACTCGATCCAGGACATCTGCGACCTGGCCGCCGGCACCGCCTTCGACTGCAACGACAACCAGGTGCTCGACTCCTGCGACATCACAGACGGCACCTCGCTCGACGACAACGCCGACGGCGTTCCCGACGAATGCTGCGGTCCGCCCGCGCCGGTCTTTGTCGGCCACACCAAGCAGCGATTCCTGTCGCTCGGCTCGATCGGCACGCCGGGCGTCATGTCGGCCATCCGCATCACGCCGGTCACCCTGCCGGGCTTCGAAGCATTCGAGGGATCGCCGCTGTGGGTCGGCCCGCCACATCAGTATCCTGACGAGGACAACTCCCAGCCGGGTCGGACGTTCACGGGTGCCTACCTGCAGTGCACGCCGTACTACCGCGACTGGAGCACCATCGACGTCCTGCAAATCACGGGCGCCGAAATCATTCCCGAAGCCGAGTACGAGGTGCAACTCGTCAACGAAGCCTGCGACGCGGGGCTCGAGAGCAATTTTTCGCTACCACTCGCCGCGGCCACCGGCGCCTTCGGCGACAACACGGCGCCGTACGCCGGCGGTGCGGCCGTGCAGCCGGACTTCGGCGACATCTCCGGCGCCGTCGACAAGTTCCTCGCGACGCCCGGCGCACCGATCAAGGCCGCGGTGGAGGTACAGCCCAACCGCATCAACATGAACAACCTCGTGAACTTCAGCACGATCGCCGCCCATGTGGATGCGTTTCTCGGAACGCCCTATGAGAACGAGGGGTTCGTGAGCGGCCCATGTACGTGCCCGTCAAGCGTGACCTGCGGCGCGACCGCGTGCTTCTCTGACGTTCAATGCAACTCCGGAACTGGATTCTGCGTCGACAGCTACTGCACCGACGCCTGCGGAAGGTGTAGCCCGTAGTCATTTGATATGTGATCAAATGCGCCGGCCGAGCGGAACGAAGGGCCGAGCGGGCAACGGGCAATCGGTGGTAGGCGAACGGTATTACGCCGGCGAAGAATTGCTCACGATCGCAGCCAATGTGTCCACGACGTCGTGGATCGTCATGTCGGTGGTGTCGATGACGACGGCCGCGCCGCCCTCCAGCAGCGGCTCCCACTGCCGGGCGTCCACGGAATCCCGCCGCTGAAGGTTGTCCCGTACCTCCTCCTGCGAGACCTCCTCACCGTCGGCCTGCATCTCGCGCAGCCGGCGCTCTGTCCGGCGCTCCAGCGTCGCATCGAGGACGAACTTCGCGTCCGCGTCGGGGAACACAACGCTGCCCTGGTCACGCCCCTCGGTCACAAAGGAGCCGAGGAGTGCCCCCGTCCGGCGCTGCTGCTCCACCATCTGCACGCGCACCGGCTGGCATTTCGCGACCAGCGACGTGACCCGGCTGACCTCCATCGAACGGATCGCCTCGGTGACGTCGTGGCCGTCGACCCGGACCCGCGTGTGCGTCGGGCCGCAATCCACCTCGAGGCGCACGTCCCGAGCCAGCGCCACCAGCGCCGCCTCCTGCGACAGATCGATCCCGCGCCGAATGGCCTCATAAGCCAGGGCTCGATACATCGCTCCGGTATCGAGATACGCGATTTCGAGGCGCGCCGCGAGCTTCCTGGCGGCCGTCGACTTGCCCGAACCCGCTGCTCCGTCAATGGTAACGATCATCAGCCGATAATACCCCGAATTCCACCGCGGCGGAACCTCCTGTTCGTGACCATGCGCGCGGAGAGTAGGCGCCACAGACTTCCCATTTTCGAGAGAGTTGCCGCGTTTGGTTCAACATCGAGCGCCAAGCCTGATGCTTCAGAAAAATCCTATTTTTCGCGCCCCAACGTCTCATTTTTTGAGCCTTGGTAGGTATGGGCGGCCGCCTACGCCGATGGGCGGCTCCCTCAAACCAAGCGGCGGTGCGTACGTACCCGACTTATGCACTGCCGCTGTTTTTATGCTCGCGTCGCCTCGGGCCGAACGAACGCACCAGCCGCGAAAAAACGCGAAAGAAACCGTCGATGGACCGCCGGGAACACGCGCGCACCGATCCCGCATCGCGAAGTTGCCGGGACGCGAAACGATCGGTGAAACACCCCCAAGGGGACTCGAACCCCTGTCGCCGGCATGAAAAGCCGGTGTCCTAGGCCACTAGACGATGGGGGCAGGTGAGCATTCACCCGGGCCGTCATGAGTGACAGCCCCTCATGAGACCGGTATTCTAACGCCAAACCTCGACGCGCCAACGGCTTCCGCCACTGTATATCGGGCCGCGGCGCGACCCAACGACAAGCAGATGGAGCCCGCCCCGAAATGATTCATCGCCTTACCCGGTCAGTACCGTCCCAGTGCCTGTTTGCCCTTGTCGTCGCGCTTTTGGTCGCGGCCACGCCCGGATGCCACTCGAAGTCGGAGTCCGAGTCGGATTCCACCGAAGCGAATGGCACGCCCAAGGTCACGGTCTACACCAGCGTCGACGAAGACTTCGCCAAAAAGGTGCTGGACACCTTCCAAAGCGACTCGGGCGTCCAGACCGAAGTCGTCTTCGACAACGAAGCCGGTAAAACCACGGGTCTCGTCAAACGCATTCGCGCCGAAGCACAGAGCGGCGGGAAGACGGCCGACGTCTTCTGGTCCAGCGAACTGTTCGGCACCATGGAACTGGCCAAGGACGGCTTGCTCGAGCCGTACGACTCCCCGCTCGCCGCCGACATTCCCGCGCGTTTTCGCGATCCGCAGCGTCGGTGGACGGCCGTCGCCGCCCGCGGACGCGTGCTCGCCTTTGACCCGACGAAGGTCGATCTGACCAAGCTGCCGACCAAATGGGAACAGCTCGCCCAACCGGAATACGCCAAGGATACGACCTTCGCCAACCCACTTTTCGGCACGACGCGCGGGCACGTGGCCGCCATGTTCGCTCTGTGGGGCAAAGACAAGGCCCGAAAGTACCTGACGGACCTTCGTGACGGCGGCATGCTTCTTTCGGACGGCAACAGCGCGGCCGTTCGCGCGGTGGTGGGCGGTCGTGCGAAGTACGCGGCGACGGATACGGACGATGTCTGGGTAGCACAACAGGCCAAGGAGTCGGTCGGCTTTCGCTTTCTCGACATGGGCGACGGCGGCGCACTGATGATCCCCTGCTCCGTCGCCATGATCAAAGGCACCAAGCACGGCTACGCGGCGCGCAAGTTGGTCGACTTTCTCGTGTCGGCGCGGGTCGAGAGCATGCTTGCCAAGAGCAGGTCGCACAACGCACCAGTCCGGCCGAAGCTCCAGGCGACGCTTGAAATGAAATGGCCGCCGGAGACAAAAGTCTCGTACCAGGATATCGCCAACGCGCTTCCGGAATCCGACAAGGCCGTGCGCGAAATCCTGATCAAGTGAGACGATCACCGCTGTACGCCCTTCTCGTCGCGGCCGGCACCCTGGCCTTTGTCGCGGCCGTTGTTTGGCCGGCGTCGGCACTGGTGTGGCAGATCGCCACGGGATGGCACGAGGTTTCCGAGGTGCCGTGGTTCGGCCCTCGACTGTACGGCCTGTTGTGGCGCGGCACCTGGCTTTCGGTGTCGGCCGTCATCGCCTGCCTCGCCTTCTCCATCCCAGGTGTTTTCGCAATCGGGGGGATGGGGCCCCGCGCCGCACGCTCCGTCACCGCGATGCTCGCGGCATTGCTCTTTTGCCCGCCGATCGTGTACGTCTTCGGGTGGGACCGCGTCGTTCCCGCAATGATCGAGCCGCACTGGCGGTGCATCTTCATCTGGGCCACCTGGGCCTGGCCGATCCCCGCGTTGATTGTCGGCTGCGCGCTCGCCCGGCAGCGGCACGCGTTCTACGAAGCCGCCCGGCTCGACGCCCCCCGAACCCGGGTGTTCCTGCACGTCGCTCTGCCGAACCTCCGCGCTCACCTCGCGCTGTCCGCCGTGCTGCTGTTCGTCCTGTTCTTCAACGACTACGGCGTACCCGCTACCTGCGGTTTGACCGTGCTGCCCACGGACCTCCTCGGACGGGCGACAAGTTCGACCAATGCACTCGATACGATCATGCCCGCCCTTCCCGCCATTGGTGTCACTATGGTGGCACTCGCTTTAGTGTACTACTTCTGGAAACGGGCCCCCGCCACGGAAGGTTCAACGGTGCGTGCGTCGGGGCGTGAGCGTTTCCGTTGGATCTTCCTGATTCCGGTGGCCATGTTCCTTGTGACGTGGGCCGCCCCGGTCGCCGCGCTAAGCGTCAAGTTGACCGCCCACGACGTTCAGAATGCCCTCGAGACCTATTCTTTTGAAATACCCGCTTCGATCGGCGTGGCCGTATGCGCCGGCGCGGCGGTCTTCGTGATCGCGCTCAGCACATGGCAGACCCCCAGGCTGCGAAAGGTCATGCTCATCGGGGCCGTCATCTGGGGGATCGTACCCGGGGCGGTGGTCGGCCAGTCTCTGATCGCCGCCTACGACCGCACGCTCTTGATGCCTGTGTACGATCACGGCGCGATTCTGGTCCTCGCCTACGTCGCGCGGTTCGCGTGGGTCGGGCTGGCCGCGGCCGCTGCCCTTCACGACCGAACTGACAAGACCCTGGTGGAGTTGGCAGCCGTCGAAGGCGCAACACCTGCGCAACGACTATGGCACGTTGTGCTACCTGTTCACGGTCCCATGCTGGCGGCCGCATCGGCGTTGGTCACCGCCCTGGCGGTCGCTGAGCTTCCGGTGTCGACGATGATCCGACCGCCCGGCCTGAACCCCATCTCCGCGATCATCATCGAGAAGTTCCACCGGTTCGAGTACGGGCTGCTGATCGCCCTTTGCCTGGTGGTGGTGGGCGTGGCTGTCTTGGCTGTGCTGCTGTTGAGCTGGTCCGCGCACCGTCTTGCCGACGACTGAGGCGTGATTTCACAACGCGGGTTCGCGGTCGATCTACGAACGGATGTCCGGGTTGTCTGGATTCGAACGTGGTGCCACCCGGTGGACCGTGGCCGTGCTGACGCGGTAGCGCCTACCCAGCCCGGGGTTCTTGTGTACAATACCGGTCTCGGGTCCCGGTGCGGGCCACGAGGTCGGGCCGGACCGGCCCACGCCCCGGCACGGGCATCCGGCGCCAAGTCCGATCCCGTGGGGCCTTCACGCTCACAGAGCCCAAAGACAGAAGGTAGTTGCGGTGCCACGAAAGCCGATCAAGATCAAGCCCAAAGTCGAGTATCTGTCGATTCTTGACGGCAAGGGCAAGCTGGACGAGACCCTCGACCCGAAGCTGGACGCCGATCTGGCGATCTACCTGTACCGCCTGATGGTGACCGCCCGCCGCCTGGACGAGCGGTGCATCAACATGCAGCGCCAGGGCCGAATCGGGACCTACGGTCCGTGCCGCGGGCAGGAGGCGGCGCACTGCGCCGCCACGATCTGCATGGATCCCGAGGATTGGGTGGTCCACGCCTTTCGCGAGCCGTCGTCGTTCTATCATCGCGGGTGGCCGCTGGAGACGGTGATCAAGTTCTGGGGCGGCTACGAGGAAGGCTGCCAGCCGCCGGAGGGCGTCAACGACCTGCCGATCGCGGTGCCGATCGCCTCGCAGGTGCCGCACGCGATGGGAATCGCCTGGGCCATGAAGCTCCGCGGCGACAAGCACTGCGTGCTCTGTTATTGCGGTGACGGCGGCACGAGCGAGGGCGATTTCCACGAAGCGATGAACTTCGCCGGCGTCTACAACCTGCCGGTGATCTTTTTGATTCAAAACAACCATTGGGCGATCTCGATACCCCGCGACGAGCAAACCGCATCGGAGACGATCGCTCAAAAGGCACTGGCGTACGGATTTGACGGCCTGCAACTCGATGGTAATGACGCGCTGTCCGTCTACGCGGGGACGAAGGAGGCGGCCAAGAAGGCCCGCGCCGGCGGCGGCCCGACCTTGATCGAGGCCGTCACCTACCGCATGAGCGTACATACCACGGCCGACGATCCGACGAAGTATCGCTCCGACGAGGAAGTGAAGCGGTGGGAAAAGCTCGATCCGATCCCGCGCTATCGAAACTATCTGCTCGAGCGGGGCGTGTTGGACGAGAAGCTCGTCGAGGAGATCGAGCAGGACGTGCTGTCGGAGGTCGCCGGTGCCGTCGAGCGCTACGAGGCCTCACGTGAGGTAAACCCCGTGGACGCGTTCGACTACCTGTTCGTGAACATGCCCGACGAAGTGAAGGCGCAGCGCGAAGAGTTCGCGGCGTGCCTGGCGCGGGAGGGAATCGGCAAGGGCCACTAGGATCGCCCACGTCGACCGGGTGATAACGGACCGGTCCGACACACGACCGCGTTCGGTTTCGGCAAGCTGAGGTTTTGGTCTATGGCGTTGATGAATATGGTGGGCGCGCTTAACCGCGCGATGGACGAGGCCCTGGCATCCGACGACTCGGTCGTGTTGCTCGGGCAGGATATCGGCCAGGACGAGGGCGTCTTCCGCGTAACGGCGGACTTGATGAAGCGCTATGGCAAGAACCGCGTGATCGACACGCCGTTGGCGGAGGGCGCGATCGTCGGCGGCGCGATCGGCATGGCCTTGTACGGACTGAAGCCGGTCGCAGAGATGCAGTTCTCCGGGTTCGCCTACCAGGCGTTTCACCAGGTCGAGCAGCATGTGTCGCGATTTCACAATCGCACGCGCGGGCGGTTCGCGATGCCACTCGTTATTCGCATGCCGTACGGCGGCGGCATTCGCGCGGTCGAGCATCACAGCGAAAGCCGGGAGGCCTATTACGCGCATACGCCCGGCGTTCACATGGTGATTCCATCGGGGCCGCGAAACGCGCGGGCGCTGCTGCTGGAATCGATCCGCTGCCCCGATCCCGTCGTCTTCTACGAGCCCAAGGCCGTCTACCGATCGTTCAAGGAGGAGGTTCCGGACGAGCCTGAGACGATGCCGATCGGCAAGGGGCGCATCGCCCGTGAGGGCACGGACATCACGTTGGTTGCCTGGGGTGCGATGGTCCACACGTCGCTCGAGGCGGCCGACGAACTGCAGGAAGACCACGGCATCTCGACGGAGATCGTCGATTTGCTCTCGGTCTCTCCGATCGACACGCAGTTGATCGTGGACTCGGTATCCAAGACCGGGCGGGCCGCCGTCGTCCAGGAGGGGCCCAGGCGCTGCGGCGTCGGCGCCGAGGTGATTGCCCGGATTGTCGAGCGCTGCCTGATGCACCTGGAGGCGCCGATCAAGCGTATCGGCGGGTACGATGTACAGTTCCCCTATTTCGCGAGGGAGCGGGCCTTTCTGCCGAACTCGGACCGGATCGGCCACGCCCTGCGCGAGGTGCTGGCGTTCGAATAGAGTTCTGCGGGTCGGGTACATGATGTAACGAGAGGACGACGCGGCACAGGCGCGTGATGTGAAGCCGCCACGAAGCAAAGCAAAGCGCATTCGAGCTGGAGCCAAGCGATGAGCAGGGAGTTTACGCTTCCCGATCTGGGTGAGGGAATCACCGAGGCACAGATCATCAAGGTGATGGTCAAGCCCGGTGAGGACGTGGCCATGGACCAGGCGCTGATGGAAGTCGAGACGGACAAGGCAGCCGTGGAGATTCCCTCGCCCTATGCGGGCAAGGCCACCGAGATTCACGTGAGCGAGGGCGACACGGTCAACGTCGGCGCCGTGATCGTCACGTTCGATGAGGGTGGCAACGGTGCCGCCAAGAAATCGTCGGCCTCGACCGCTGTTGCCGAACCGCCGAAAAGTTCGGCGCCGCCTCAGACTCGAGCACCGGCCTCGGCGCCCGATTCGGCTCCCTCCGCTGCGCCGCCCACCGCCTCCACTACGAACAAGCGTACCACGGTGCCCGCGGCACCGGCCGTGCGCAAGCTCGCCCGCGAGAAGGGTGTCGACCTGGACGGCATTGCCGGCACCGGACCGGGCGGGCGCGTCACGAGAGACGACGTGCTCAACGCGGCGTCCGGCTCCGCGCCGGCTCCAGGCGGCAGTGCGGCGCCGAGCACGGCGTCGCGGCCTCGTCCGCAGGTGCCGGCCCAACTGCCGGGCACGCCGGGCACCGACAAGTGGGGTCCGATTCGCCGCGAGAAGCTCAGCCAGATCCGAAAGACCATCGCGACGCAGATGTCGCGCTCGGCGTACACGGCCGTCCACGTCACCCACAACGACGACGTCGACGTTACCGAATTGGATCGCACGCGCCGCCGGCTGAGTGCTTTGACCGACAACAACCCGAAGCTCACGGTGATGTCCTTTGTGATTCGTGCCACTTGCCTCGCGATTCGCAAGCACCCGATCTTCAACGCCAGCTTCGACGAGGACGCGGGCGAAATCATCTACAAGGACTACGTCAACATGGGCATCGCGGTGGATACGGACCGCGGCCTGATCGTGCCGGTAATCCGCAATGCCGACACCATGAGCCTCCGCGAAATCGGCTTCCAGTTGCGTACCATCGCCGATCGGATTCGCACGAACCAGTTTGCGGTCGAGGATCTTCGCGGCGGCACATTCACGATCACCAACGTCGGCGCCCTCGGCGGCATGGTCAGCACGCCGATCATCAACTACCCCGAAGTCGCCATTTTGGGACTAGGGCGGTCGCGTTGGGAGCCGGTCGTCAAGGACGACGAGATCACCAAGGCGCTTCTGTTGCCGGTCAATCTGTCGTTCGATCACCGCGCGACCGACGGCGCGAACGCCGCGCGGTTCTGCGGCGAGATCATCAGCTACCTCGAGAATCCGGCGAAGTTCCTGTTGGACTAGTGCAGTGATTCATGATTCGTGTCACTGTCCTCACCGTAGCCGAGCCGCGAGCTTCAGATTGCGCGGCTTCACGAGCGTCAACACGCTCTGTTGAACGCCAGCGCCGCGCGGGCTCAGCCTGAGGCGGACAGGTTCCGCCCGCGGCTCAGGTAACGACGACGCGGCAACGCCGCACCGAACAGTCAATCTACCTCGTAAAGGCACCACACATGGTCGTAGGCGAATTCACACAGGAAACGGACTTGCTCGTCATCGGCGGCGGCCCCGGCGGCTACCACGCCGCGTTTCGTGCCGCGGAAAACGGCATTCAAACTACCATCATCGAGGCGTCGGCCAAGCTCGGCGGCGTGTGTCTGCACCGCGGCTGCATCCCCTCCAAAACGTACTTGTCGCTTGCGGAGACGCTGCACGCGACCAAAGTCGCGAAAGCGGCCGGCATCGACTTCGGCCCGCCCAAATTCGACGTCAAGGCGATCCGCACGTGGAAGGAGCAGGTCGTCGACAAGCTCGCCGGCGGGCTCGACATGCTCGCCAAAAAGCACAAGGTCGAGGTCATCCACGGCAAGGCGCGTTTTGAGGACGGCAAGCACGTCGCCATCGAGGGCGGCGAGGTCGCGCGCGTCAAATTCCGCCGCGCCATCATCGCGACCGGCTCGCGTTCCATCGAGCTCAAAAACCTGCAACCGGACTCGCCGCACGTGCTCACCTCGCGCACCGCGCTGGAGATGAAAAGCATTCCCAAGACCATGCTGGTCATCGGCGGCGGCTACATCGGGCTCGAGCTCGGGCAGGTCTACGCCGCGTTTGGCACCAAGGTCACCGTGGTCGAGATGACGCCGGGCCTGCTCCCCGGCGCGGACCGCGACCTGGTTCGCCCGCTGGCGAAGCGACTCGACGAAGAGTTCGCCGAGATTTGCCTCGACACGAAGGTCGTCGGCATGAAGGAGGGCAAGGGCGGCATCGACGTGTCGTTCGAGGGCAAGAACGTCCCCAAGACCAAGAAGTACGAGAAGGTACTGGTCTCAGTCGGGCGCCGACCGCACTCCGCCGAGCTGGCGCTCGAGAAGGCCGGCGTGCAGACCGACGACCGCGGATTCATCAAAGTCAGCGACGGGTTCGCGACGTCGGCCCCGCGCATCTACGCCATCGGCGACGTCATCGGCAATCCGATGCTGGCGCACAAAGCCCTGCACGAAGGCACGGTGCTGGCGGACCAGCTCGCCGGCAAGGACAACGTGTTCGACCCGCGAGCCATCCCGGCCGTCGTGTTCACCGACCCCGCCATCGCATGGGCCGGATACACCGAAGCGGAGGCGAAAACGGCCGGACTCGATTTCACCATTAAGAAGTTGCCGTGGTCAGCGTCCGGGCGGGCGGTCTCGCTGGGCCGCACCGATGGGGTGACCAAACTCATTTTCGAGAAAAAGACCGAGCGGCTTCTCGGTGTCGGGCTCACCGGGGCGCACGTCGGCGAGATGATCGCCGAGGGCGTGTTGGCGATCGAGATGGGTGGCGTCGCCTACGACCTGAGCCACATGATTCACCCGCACCCGACGCTGGGAGAGACGATCGGGGAGGCGGCCGGGCTGATGGGGTAGCGGGGATTCGCCGCGATCGTGGAAGATTTCTCGCTCGATCGCGCAGTGGCCTGCTACAATAGCTTGACCGATCAACTGCCCCGGATCGTATCTGTCATGATCAAATCGCTCGCCCAGGAGTGGCTCGCCCAAAAACTGATGACCACGGACGACGGTCTGGTGGTCGGCGTGTCCGGCGGGGCCGATTCCATGGCGATGTTGCATGTGCTGCTGACCGCCAACCGCACGCTCGACTGGAACCTGAAGCTGCACGTCGCCCACCTCGATCACGGGCTGCGCGGCGAGGAGTCGCGCGCCGACGCGGCGTTCGTTCAGGCAGTGGCGGACGGGCTGGATCTTCCTTGCACCGTCGAGGCGGAGGACGTCCGAGCCCTGGCCGAGTCGCAGGGTATCGGCCTGGAGGACGCGTCGCGACGGGCACGATACTCATTCGTCCATCGCGTGTGCCTGAACACCGGCATTGGGAAGGTGGCCGTCGCCCACCACGCCGACGACAACGCCGAGACGATCCTGCACCGGGTCCTGCGCGGGACGGGCCTTCGCGGCCTGGCGGGGATTCCGTATAGCCGCGAGCTTGCCGGCGGAAGCAGCATCCGGCTCGTTCGACCGCTTCTCAGTTGGACACGGGCTCAGATCCTGGAGTACCTCGCGGACGAGGGCATCGCCTACCGCGAGGATCGAACCAACGCCGACAACGTGCACACGCGCAACCGCATTCGCAACGTGCTCATCCCCGAGCTCGAACGGGACTTCAACCCGCAGGTGCGTGACGCGCTGCTTCGTCTCGGCGAACAGGCCGACTGGCTCGTCGAGTTCCTCGGCGAGACGGTCCAGCGCACGTTCGAGTCGCTGATCATTTCGCGTACCGACCAGGTGCTGACGCTCAATGCGGAAGCGCTCGCGAGGAAAAGCCGCATCGTGCAGACGGAGTTGATCCGCCTGGCCTACGTGTCCTTCCGGCTGAGCGAGCAAGACTTGGGTTTCGCCAACCTGGTGGCCGCACTCGAGCTCGTCGCCGACCCGAACAGCGGGAAGCAAATCATGCTGCCCAAAGGCATGATCGTCGAGAAACGCTACGGCCAGATCACGTTCTCGCTCCCGAGTGACGAACCGCGCGAGTCCATCGCCGAAGAAATCGCCATTCACGTGCCCGGCCGAACGATTCTCCCTGTGCGACGCATTGCGATCGAGTGCGCCATTCGCAGCGTCGGGCCCACGGAGATCGCGTGCCTTCGTCAAAGCCCGGGCACGATGGAGGAATGCGTTGACTGCGATGCGGTGCGGCTGCCGCTCGTGGTGCGCGCCCGGCGCAGCGGCGAGCGTTTCTTCCCGCTCGGCGCTCCGGGCTCGAAGAAGCTTTCCGACTTTCTCACGGACCAGAAGGTCACGCCGGCGGAGCGAAAGCGGGTGGCCGTGCTGTGCGACCACCTCGGACCGATCTGGGTGATCGGCTATCGGATCGACGATCGCGTGAAGCTCACCGAACTGACCCGGCGAGTGCTGCACCTTCGTGCCACGCCCCTGGAGCCTTGATGACCGATTACGCGCCGCAGTCCTGTGTCAGAGAGCCAGACGCCGAGGCGGCGCGCGGCGCGTCGCTGACACGGATTATGCTGTCGGTCGCGATCGTGGCGCTTGTGTTGCGGGCGGCGTGGGGGATCTATCGGCTGGCGCACGGCGTGGCGGTCGAGTTTCCCGACGAGCAGCAGTATTGGATGATGGCAGAGTCGCTCCGGGCCGGACACGGACTGGTCGACGAGCTCGGCTTTCGTGCCGGGCGCATGCCGCTTTATCCCGCGATGCTGTCGCTTTTCGTCGGGCTCGGGCCGAGCGTGTATGCGGCGACGGTGTGGCACTGGGTGCTCGGCGGCGCCGCCGCGGGGCTCACGGCCGGTCTGGCTCACTCGATGTTCGGGCGACGCGCCGCCTGGCTCGCCGGGCTGCTGGTGGCGTTCGACCCGTTTCTTGTCTTCTTCAGCTCCCTGCTCTTGACCGAGACGCTGTTCAGTTGCGTCGTGCTGGGTCTGTGGTGGGCGGCATGGCCGCTGGCGGCCTCAACCAGAGCCTGCTCGTGGAAGCGCTGGGCGCTCGTCGGGCTTCTTGCGGCACTAAGCGTCTATGCCCGTGAGACGGGATTGGTGTTCACGGCCGTGCTGCTGCTCTTTTTGTGCGTTCGCCGGCGGTTTCGCTTCGAGGCGCTTCGCGGCAGTCTGGTGGTCGTCGTGATCGTCGTGGCGGCGCTCATTCCTTGGGGTCTGAGAAACTTTTACACAATCGGGCATTTCAGTCTTCTTACGCAGCGCGGGGGGATTTCGCTCTACGACGGCGTGGGGCCTCAGGCCACCGGAAAGAGCGATCTCGGGGGCATCAAGCAAATGCCGGCCGTCGCAGGGCTTAACGAAGTCGAGTGGAACCGCTATTTTCTCAGGCAGTCCATCGAGTGCATGCGTGACGATCCGTTACGGATCGTGGAGTTAGCTGGGGTGAAAATGAAACGCATGTGGAGCCTGATACCGAACGCGGACACCTACCGTAGTCCGCTCGTGCGCGGGATCGCCGCCGCCTGGTGTATTCCAACCTTTGCGCTGGCGCTGTGCGGCGTGTTCCTGGGCCTTCGTTCCGGTTCCGCGTGCACGCGCGCGGGCGTGTGGATGCTGCTGCTGCCGGCGATCACGTTGAGCGCGCTTCACTGCTTCTTTGTCGGGAGCGTGCGGTATCGGCTCGGGGCGGTACCGATGCTTCACGTGCTCGCCGCCTTCGCACTCGTCGAGTTGGTCAGACGAAATCGCGTGCGCCGGCGCAAACCAGCGAGGTCCGCATGACGACCTCGAACGCGCAACCCCGGCACAGGCGGCGCGGCCGCGTCCTCCTGGTGGCGGCACTCGTGGCCGCTGCCGTATGCGTGGGTGCGTACCAATACCTGACCAGCGACGCACGCGTGCGTCGGATCGTTGAACACGAGCTCCAGCGATACGCACCGGGGCTGGTGACGGTGGGATCGGCTCAGTTCTCTCTGTTTGGCAGTACGGTACTGCACGACGTGGTGATTCACTCGGTCAACCACGATCCCGCGCATCCGGCGCCGAACCTGCTGACGTGCCCGCGGATCGAACTCATGCACGACCCCTTCCGGGCGGTACTCGGCGCTCCCAAGATCGACGCACTCGTCGCCGACGCCCCGATCTGCACGATCCTCCACGTGCGTCGAGACAGCCAGAGCAGCCTGGCGAGCGTCATGAAAACGATCGTAGACGCCGCCCCAACGCAGGCCGGGGCCGTTCCGTTCATCGAGTTGCGTCACGCGTGCGTCCGCGTCCTCGACCGGGGCGACGACGGCGATCGCGAGGTCGGCGAGCTGCGGCTGAACGTCCGCGGGCGCGAGTCGGCCAGCGAACCGGGGCAATACGACGTCGACTGGGAATCGATCCCCTCGGGCTCCGGCGCTTCACCGGAGTGCGGCCACGCGCAGATCGACATGCACACCGGTACGCTGCGGAACATACAAGGCGGGCTTCCGCAAATGAACCTCGAGGCCGTGCTTCTGGCCGTCAATGCGCGGCTCAAAGGAGCCGGCGCGTGGGCGGAGCTACTCGGGATCGGCGGCAAGGTTCACGCACGCGACTTCGAGCTCACCAACAACGAGGAGGCCGACACGCGATCGGCCACTATCGACCTGACCGATATCACGCTCTCTATCCCCTGCGACAAGCTGGAATCGTCGGACTCCCATCAGACCAGGTACGTAAGATTCGAGAAGGTGGTGGGCTCGGCCGTCGTCACCGGACACCACATCGACGTGACGTTTGACGGCGTGTTTCATGGCCGACCTTGCCACCTGAACGGCACGCTCACGTGGCAGGACGATCCCGAATCGTGGATGGACATGGGTTTCGATCTTCACGTTCGTGTCGCTGGGCTCACCATGCCCAAAGTCGACGATCCCGATCATCCCGAGGAAACGCGATTCATCGCCGCCCACCCTTCGATCGCGCGCATCTACGACGAGTTCAGTCCGTCGGGCAAGGCCGATGTGGAGCTGTCCTTCACGAGAGCGCCCGGGCATGGAAAACCGGTGCGGCTGCGTGACACGAGATTGACACTGCAAGACGGTTCGATCGTGCCCCGGGCCCTGCCGTACCGGATCGACGACCTCGAGGGCGAGATCGTGCTGTCGGAGGACTCGGCCGCGATCCACGAGCTTCGCGGCAAGCACGGCGACAGCACGATCACTATTCACGCCGACTTCGACGCGCCGATCAACACCGGCCGGGCCGAGGTCGTCATTGACGCCAAGCAGCTTCCGCTCGACGAAGAACTCGCCAAGCTCATGCCGAAAGATTATCGCCTCGCCTGGGAGCAGTCCGGCGCGAGCGGCACCGTCGATGTCGAGGTCGACGCGAAGCGAGAACCGCCCGCCGACGGCCGTGCCGCCGTGTGGCATGCCACGAAGACCCTCACGTTCGACGACTTGTCTGCGGTGTTCAAGGCGTTTCCCTATCCGCTGAAACACCTCGGCGGCCGCCTCATCATCGACGATGATCGTGTGGTCATCGATCAGATCGCGGCTTCGGACCACAAATCCAGCCTGCAGGCGCACGGCACGCTCACGCTTTCGGAAGGCAACGTATCCGCGATGGACGTGACGCTTCGTGGCAAGGGGCTCGAGGTGAACGACGCCCTGCTCGATGCACTGCCCAAGTCGATCAAAGCGACCGTCGCCGACTTTCACCCCACCGGTCGATTCGACCTCGAAACGCGGCTGACCGGCAAGGGGAACGATCCCAAGCTGCATTACCTCACGCGGATCACACTGCGCGGCAACACGATTCAGCATGAGGCGCTACCGATCGCGATTTCCGATGTGCTCGGCGAGATCATCGTCGACGGCGACACGGCGACGCTGCACGACGTCACTGGGCGACACGGCACGGCCGTCGTCCGCGCCAACGGCGTCGTTCACAGCCCGTCGACCGGTTTGCCCGCGGACCTGGTGATCGAATGCAGTCGGGTGCGACCGACGGATGACATCTACGCGGCGTTGCCGCCGGCGTGGCGCGCCGCCGTCGAAGGCTGGGACATCGACGGTGAGGCAGACCTGACGGTACACGTTGGCATCGCTGGAGGCGACTCGGGCATTGCGACGACCACCGCTACCGTGGATCTCGACGGAGCCACGATTCGCCCGCCGCGCTTTCCCGCCGCGATCGAGAACGTCCGCGGTACGATCCACGTCAGCGAGACCGGCGTACGCGCACCGAAACTGACCGGGCGATACGGCGCGGCCGAACTGTCCGGCAGCATCGACTACACGTTCGACAAGTCGGGCCCCGGCCAAGCGCTGATCGAGCTTCATGCCACCGACCTCGCACTGGACGAACGCATCGGGGCCATCCTGTCGGAGCGAACGCGTGCGTCGTGGAACCAATGGCACCCCGGCGGCACGATCGATCTCGACCTCGATCAGCTTCGCTTTCGAGCGGAAAGGCCCGACCAATCTCCCACATGGACGGCTTCAGGTCACGCCAAACTCAGGGATGTGTCCTTCGACGGCGGTGCCGGGATCGACCGTGCGGTGGGCGACGTGACCTTCACGGGCTCCGTGTGCGATCGAAGTGGCGGACTCACTCTGTCCGGGAACATCGACTTGGCCGGCGTGCGTGTGCACGAGCGCAAGCTCGAGGCGGTCACCGGATCGTGGAGCCTGCTGCGTGCAGCGAATGGGATGGGGCGTTTCGCGATCAAGGACATCAACGCGAATCTCTACGACGGTTCGTTGATCGCCTCGGTCGTGCTCAACCTTGACCCGGGCGCGACGCATTATGAGGTCGCGACCGATCTTCGCGAGGCGGACCTCGCCCCGCTCCTGAAGCCCGACGCGCGACAACGCGATGATGAAACCACGGACGGACGCGCCGACATCCAGTTCGAGTTAATGGGAACGGCCGGCGATCTCGCGTCCAGGCGCGGCCAAGGAACCGTTCACGTCGTCGGGAAAGACATCTATCGCATGCCCATCGTGCTATCGATGATCCAGGTGCTCAACCTGGCGATGCCCATTCGCAGCTCGTTCCAAGCCCTTGAGTCAGGCGGCTACCTGGTCGGCGATACGATCAGCCTGACGGACGCGCGGATCTCCGGTGAAGGGGTGATGCTGGTCGGCCAGGGCACGGTCGCCCTGTCGAACCTGGCGGCCGACCTGGTCTTTGTGAGCGTCAACCCGAGCAAGTGGGGCCGCGTGCCGGTCCTCAATGACCTGTTGGACGAAGTATCGCGCCAGGTGGTTGCGCTCGGCGTCAGCGGCACGCTCCACGACCCCATCGTGCGCATTCGACCGTTCCACGGGCTCGCCGAGGAGTTGCGCACGATTTTCGTCAAGCAGAAGCCCAAGAATCGCCAACCCGACGGACAGTGAAACACCGATGAACTAGCATCGGTCCGAGGGGCGTCCGGGCCGCGCCTTGGCCGAAGAACGTACACCCGAACGAAAAGCGGAGTTCGCCACCGAACATGAGCGAGCCGACAACGAGTGACTCAATGGAGCCGATGCCCAAGCCGCCCATGGTTCGAACCCTCATCGGCGGCGTGCTGATGGGCCTGGCCAACCTCGTGCCCGGCGTGTCCGGCGGGACGATGATCCTCGTCACCGGGCTGTACGATGAGTTCATCACGAGCATTGCTGATGTCACCCGGCTGAAATTCACGCGGCGCAACCTGTTGTTTCTAGTCGTGCTCGGCGCCGGAGCGGCTGTCGCGATCGGCGGATTCGCCGGAACACTGAGTCGTGCCGTCACGTTGCACCGCAGCGCGATGTATTCGCTGTTCATCGGGCTGACCCTCGGCGGCGCGCCGCTACTGATCAGAATGATCGGGGCGTTTCGCGGGCCGGCCGTGGCAGGTGCGTTGGCTGGGCTCGCGTTGATGCTCGTCATCGCCTGCACCAGCAGGGCCCGGCCTGAGTCCGACGCGATCAAGGAAGCCGTCGCGCGCGGTGAGTTCGTCATCGAGCCGGCCTACGTGCGAGACGTGTTGGGCGGCGCGCTCGGCATGGCGGCGATGGTTCTGCCCGGCATCTCCGGCGCGTACATGCTGCTGATCATCGACCGCTACACGACGGTGCTGGCCTCGATCGCACTGGCCAAGCAATACGTATTTAGAGGCGGCCACGGAAACCCGACCGACTTCCTCTCCGTCATCATCCCGACGGCGATCGGCGCCCTGCTCAGTCTGGTGCTGCTCAGCAACGCCCTGAAGTGGCTACTGCACCACTACGAAAAGCCGACGCTCGGGTTTCTACTCGGCATCCTCGTCGGATCCGTTTTCGGTATCTGGCCCTTCGATGCAAGCTCGACGGGCGCGGAGTATGGCGTGGCGACCGCACTCGCGGTGGGCGGCTTCATCGCGACCACGCTGCTGGCGCGTTTGGGCAATCACGGAAAAAAGTCTTGAGGACACCCCTTCAAGGCTTCGGGGTCAACTCAGCGGGCGTGTGCTGAAACGGCGG
>Ga0055449_10000074_pt1 | contig 23931 bp, 16 predicted proteins | sample China_Galinas_PW_2_FD_57739 | JGI IMG/M metagenome (GOLD analysis project Ga0055449, IMG submission 57739) | Wetland microbial communities from San Francisco Bay, California, USA, that impact long-term carbon sequestration - China_Galinas_PWB_D1 | ecosystem: Environmental > Aquatic > Marine >... | reverse complement strand
CCTGAATCAACCCGACGCCCGGCGCGTAGAGTTTGTACTCACGCTCGCCCGGTTCGAGCGGGGTCGTTTCCTCGACTTTCTGACAGCCCACGAAGTCTCCAGCCGGGGTCTTGAGCGTTTCCGTGAGGCTGATGATCTGCGCGCGATCCATCGCCTCGCCCGGTGCGATTTCCTGGTAGAAGCGCGCACCGACCAGGGGCGTGCCCGGCATCATCAGGCCCGCCCGGCCGTGGTTCTTGCCGGCCTCCCACGCGCCCTCGTGTCCCACGACCTTGCCATCGCGATATTCGTCGGATTCCTCGCCGAAGTAGTACACGTCGTTCGTCCGCTGGCAGATGGCAAAGTAGTTGCGCGACACCTCGGCCAGCGCGCCGTCCTTGGTCTCGCGTTCCTCGACGACGCGCGTTTCGATGTCGCCGACGCGCCGCGTCTCATGCAACACCGTGATTTCCAGTTGGACCGCCTGACGACCTTCCTTCCCGGCGAGCACCAATTGATAGCCTGGTTCGAGGATAAAGTATGGGTTGCGGCCGGTTGAGCTGAACGCTCTCGATTCGATGTCGAACGTGTCGGTAAAGCCAAGGTCACCACTCGTAGCCTCGCCGTCGTGCACGCCGCGCAGCCCGTTATGCACGCAACTTGGCCCCGCAAGCCCCACTCCGATGAGCAAGACTGCCCAACGCTCCATGTGAATTCGCTTCAGCGTGGTCATACGGTTTCCCCATTGCTTGCCGGGAAGCACAATCGAAAGGTGCTTCCCGCCCCGACCTCCGTGTCCAGCTCGATTCTTCCACCGTTCGCGACGACAGCCCACTTCGCGATCGGTAGCCCCAGGCCCGCTCCTCGCTCGGCGGCCCGCATGCTGTCGATGCGATAGAAGCGCTGAAAAATTCGATGGCGATCTTCGGGACCGATGCCCGGACCGCCGTCCCGCACATCAATGATGCCTTCGGTGGCTGCCTTGGTGACCCGAACGTCAACCTGTCCGCCGTTCGGTGTGAACTTGATCGCATTGTCGAGGACGTTCAGCACGGCCTGACGCACGAGCGTCGCGTCGGCCCATACCATGACACCGGCCGGCGCCTCGACGGATAATGCCTGATCCTTCTCCTCGGCGAGCACGCCGATCAGCTCGACGACGTCCTGAACGAGCGCACCGAGGTCACACATCTCAGGCTTGACGACCGCGCGGTCCGCGTCGGCCCGCGTCAAGACCAGGAGGTTATCCAAAAGCCCGACCAGGCGATCCGTTTCCTCGAGCATGCTGCCTACGGCCTCACGGTACGCGCCGAGGTCGTCCCGACGCTGCAACGCCGCCTCGCCGACGCTGCGCATGGCCGTCAAGGGGGTCCGCAACTCGTGTGATGCATCCGCGGCAAACGACCTGACGCGTTCGAACGCTTCCTCGAGCCGCGAGAGAACCTCGTTGAACACAGTCGCTAACTCGCCGACTTCGTCGTGCGGGTTTTCAACCGGAAGGCGGCTGGAAAGCTGATCGGCGCTGATCTTCCGTGCTTGTGCGGAAATACGGGCCACCGGCCGTAGGGCGCGAGACGCCAGCCACCAACCGCCGCCGACGGCCAACAGCACCGCCATCGGCAACCCGGTTACGAGAATGACGGCCAGACTGTGCAGTGTAGCCTGCCGATCCGCGTCATCATGTGCGATGGCGATGTCGTAGTGATGCCCGTTCCAATCAACGCGGCCACGTCGCAACCGGAAGTTTTTGCTCAAAGCAGGCTGTGACGTGGTCTCGGCATCTGACATGTTTCCGATGTTCGCAAGTTCCGCGGGCCATTGACGGCTGCGATAGAACGTCACACCATCCCGTTGAATCAGGAACACATCCGTCAGGCCGACGCGATCGAGTTCCGCTAGCTCTTCGGTCGCAGGCTCCCCGGCGTCAGGCTTCTCGCGAAGGCTCTGCTCGATGGCGGCGTATTGGCTGGACAATCGCGCGGCGAGTTCCTGCGATAACCGCAATCGCACGACCCCGTACACGCCGACCGCGAACAGGGTCAGTAGCACCGCCAGTGCCAAGGTGTACCAGAGGGTGAGGCGAACGCGGATGCTGCGGAATGCCGTCATTCGTCCCCCTCACGCAGGACGAAACCCATCCCGCGCACTGTGTGAATGAGCGGCGCCGCATAGGGATCGTCGACCTTCCGTCGGAGCCGGGCGATCTGTACGTCGATGACATTGTCGAGCGGCGTCGCGCGGCGCGTCTGCTGCCAGACGTCTCGTGCGAGCATCTCGCGCGTCACGACGGTACCCTCGTATTGCAGCAAGTAGGTGAGAAGCTCGAACTCGCGGGCGGTCAGCGACAGCACGTCCGAGCCCCGTGTCACCCGCCTCGCGGGCACGTCTACCTCGAGGTCGCCACATCGCAGGCGAGGCGAAATCTCGTGGTTTCGCCGACGGAGCAGAGCCCGCACGCGCGCCACAAGCTCCGAAAGAGCGAACGGCTTCACCAGATAGTCGTCGGCGCCCGAATCCAAGCCCCGCACGCGATCTTCAAGCGCGTCGCGCGCCGTCAGGATCAGTACCGGCAGCGTGTGCCCCTGCGATCGCAGCCCTCTCAATACTTCGAGGCCATCGCGCCCGGGAAGCATCAGGTCCAGCACGAGCAGGTCGAACGGTTCGGCCGTTAGCAGCTCGGCACCCCGTTCACCGGTGGCCGCGGTTACGACATCGAAATCGTGCGCTTCGAGGCCGCACCGCACGCCCTCGGCCACCTTGGGCTCATCTTCGATCACCACAATGCGTGCTCGGCGTTCCATTCGACTCGACAGTATGACCCGGCCGGGCGAAATTACACGTGCTCGACCTTGACATGTTTCTGACATCTGCTCATTCGGCGACATACCGCACGTCGGGGGCGGCCGGCACGTTCTACGGCGACCCCTTGAGGGGGCGCTAGTAGCGCGAAGCCGTGCCAGGATGCGGTCGCGAAAGCGGAACGCATGGTTGCACGAACTCCATAGGCTCCGGGCACTTCTCGAGGGTGAACCTGGATTCGCATCTTGTTTCAATCACGAACACGGTGCTACGCCTTCACAACGCACCGTTTTCAAGCGACACGCCCCCGATCGCCTATTTGGGTGAGCGCCAGCGGATGCGGCGCGCTACACTCCCAGTCCGCGCTGCCACGGATCGAGGCGGGCGAGATGCGCCAGATACGATCCACAAGCAAGGCAGATATATCGGACCAAACGAACTACCCAAGCGAGTTCGCATCGGCACTGTGTCCAATTGACGAAAAGGAGGAGTACGCGTTGCATTTCGCGGTCGACTTTCGCTATGCTATTGCCATACGCGTCGTACCATCGCGCTCAGTTCGAGACACGCTTTGTGCCGGTAACCAGGAGGGCCAACGCAGGCCCCAGCCGTACACGTTTGCGTCAGGCATCGTGAGAAGCCACGCGCGGGCCCCGAACTCTTCTTCGGTTGCCTGCGATTGCCCGAGTCGAGCAGGACCATTCTCCATTACGATGGAGCGCGAGGGATGCAGTCATTGTGCGTGGATCCGCGCCTGCCGGGCGAGAAAGGAAATAAGCCATGAAGGGAAGTGACTACGCGGTGCTCGTGATGCCCGTATACGTCGCGCTCGCGTCGTGCGCAGCAGCGGCCCGCGCCGAAGATCCAAAGGGCTGGAAGACAGGCGACCAGGTGCCCCGAGCGGAGTCGGCATTCGGCGGGTCACGATCGCCGGACGGTACGAGTTCCTTGACACTTGCACTCCCGGCTGTGAACACCTTCACGATCACCGACGGCGCGTGCAGCTTTTCGCTGAACAATGTGGTGGGCCACCGCACCGGCGGCTCCGCCGGACTTGCGGACCTGGTCGTTCAGTCACTCGAGAATGTCTTTCAGAACTGGTTCTGGTACCGTTCGACAGGCGACACGCGAGAATACGCGCTGGCCAATCAGATTGACGCTGAAGCTTTGGGCAATCATGCCCGGCTGTTGTACAGTGAGCCGGTCGGTGATGGCACCATCGCTGACGCCTTACTTGTCGACCTGGAGTACACGCTGACCGATCTCGGCGCCGATCAGGGAGCCGAACCACGCGCCTGTCGGCGGTGTGCGCTGGCGATCACGGTGGCAGTGCGAAACCGTACGGGGGAACCGGCTGACGTCGAGTTCTTCTCGTATAATGACATGGATCTTGCCAACAACAGCTCCGGGGACGTCGGCGTGATCGGCGGATCGACCAACCAGGCGCAGCTTCTTTTTGATCCGCCCTCCCTCCTCGATGCGGTGGGTGCGGTCTACAGAGTTAGCTCCACTGGGAACACCGGATGGGAAATGGGTGCGTATCCCACCATCCGCACACGACTCGACGATGCTTCCGTGAACGACCTCGCCAACACGGGCTCGCCGTTTGGGCCGGCCGACTATACCGGCGCCGAGCAGTGGTCGTTTCAGCTTGCATCGGCCGGAAGTGTCGTAGCACAGGACACGTGGCTCGGGTCAGTTGACCTGGACCTCACCATCTTTCGTGATGGCGATGTGGACGGTGATTGTGACGTCGACCTTCTCGACCACTACTTGATGTGGCAGAACTTTTCCGGGCCGCTGCCCTAAGCGCGAGGACGACCACGGAGCCCGCACGCGGTGAAGCGAGGATAGACTCGGGCGTCTCGCTGACAGCATGGGATCTTCCTCGAGTGCACGCGTGCGCCGTTAAGCGCCATCATCATCGTCCGAAGTGCCGACGTTCTCACCGCCTGTCGCACCTGCGTTCCCAAAGGTCGCCTTCACCCCTCGTACAAGGGCTTGCTTCTCTTTCGACGACAAGCGCGATTTTCGATGCATCGGGCGGTAGTACCACGGCGGCATGTCGCCCTCGGAAACTTCGTCACCCACTTCCTTCACGTTGTCCAGCTTGCCTTCGGAGAAGTTGAGCTTCCCGCGACCTTCGTCGACGTCACTTTGCACGAGCCACGAGACAGGCGCCACGTAGCTGTACCAGGGCCAACGCGTCTCGTTGCTGTGGCAATCAAAGCACGCTCCACGAACCAGGGATTCCGTGTTCCCGCTGTCCCACGTGACGGTCGCGGTGACGGGAGGGTTCGTATGGTCCCAGCCGTATGGAATGAGCTGGATCGCCACGAAGAGGACCAACACACCGATCAACCATCTGCGAGTTCTCTTTGGCTTCGGATTCAAGGAGTCATCGCTCCCGCTTGCCATCTGATCGTCTGTTTTGGACATATGAGTCTCCGTCCATGGTGAGCCAGACTACCTCACGCTGCTTACGCGCTGTACGCTGTCGAGCGGCGCGCGCCCAATGTGCGATCGTTCGCCCCAATGCCGTACTTGCTCCTGCGCGCTCACGTCTCGTCGTCACACTGGTCGTGGCCACAGCACTCGGCTTGAAGTTTCCGGAATGGTCAACGCCTCCTTGACCGCTCCCTGCGGCGCTTCGTGCTCATTCCAACTTGAGGATACGAGCAGGATTTCTGCACATCATGAATCGAATCTGGTCCTCGCTCAGCCCTTCGGCCAGCAGTGCGGCAGCGAACGCCTCGAGCATCCGGGGCGGGTGCGGGTTGAACACCTGTCCACCGTCGGTAGCCAGGACACAATGCTCATACCCCACTTCTTGGATCGCCTGAGCGGTCCGGCTGGGCGGAACGGCCGCAGGCTGGCGCGGAATGCATGAGAGATAGTCAAACTCGAGCAGCGCGCCGAGCGCCGCAGCGGCTTTCATCTGAGCGATGTCAAAACGTGTGAACGCCGCCAGCGGATGCGTTACGAGCAACCTCGTGATGCCCATCTCACTCGCCGCCTGCAACAGCTTCAGACTCTCGTCGGGCGCAAGGTGGCCCGTACCCAGCGCGATGTCGGCGTCGCGGATTTGTTCGAGGATCGGCGTCACCTCGGGCCGCAGCCTGCCGTCGGCGTCGACCGCGCGAATGCCCTCACGTCCCTTCCGCGCCTCCGCTCGAAACATGTCCAAGTTGCCCACCTCGAGGCAGTGTGCCGCGTGCAACGTGGGCATCCACACTTCTCGTGCACCGAAAGCGATGGCGGTCTCGACGGCCACGGGATTCAGGCCGCCCACGGTGTGGTTGAGGACGATTCCGCCGAACACTTCCACGGTGGTCGCGTATTTTGCGGCCAGGGTCGCACGGTCGGCCGTCAACGTGTGATGGCTCTTGAGAAGCAGAGCCCGCATTCCGGCCGCCTCGGCCTCCCGTACCAGTTGCACATCGTCGAGCGAACGCTCGTAGACATCCGGTGCGGAATGCACGTGCAGGTCGATCGCGCCCGTGAGGTCCATCATTCCCCTTCCACTTCACCCAACCGCGCATCAATCCAGCCGGCGATGCGGGCGCCCAGGGCCTGAAACTTGGGGTCATCGTCATGCATGAATTCGGTGTGGCCGGCACCTTCAATCCAGAATAACTCCTTGGGCCCGCTGTACACGTTCTGGAGCGACGTCGCCTCGCTCGGCGGATGCAATTGGTTCTGGTCGCCGTGCGCGATCAGCAGCGGCAGGTGCATGCGGTCGGCATACGCCTCGGGCGCCCAACCCAGGAGCGAGTCGGCCAGCTCGAACGAATAACCCGCTGCGCTGTACCCCGGTGTCTTTCGCAGGATGTTGTCGACGTAGTCGCGCGACTGCGGATCGAGCGGGTAGATATCGAACGGGTCGGCCTCCGTGGCGACGCCGCTCCGGCTACGGTTTCGGCGATCCGCCTCCACGCGCCGGCAGAACGCGCGGTAACCCCCTTCCCCTCGATGGTGTCGCTGCACGCGCCGGCCGTCGTAGAATCCGTTGACGGCAATGATGCCAACGAGGCCGGACAGTTGTCGTGCCGCATCGAGCACGAGCCCGGCCCCCATGCCCCAGCCCAGCAGAATCAGTCTTGACGCATCCACGCGTTTGTCGTCGCTGACGTAAGCAGCCGCGTGAATCACGTCACGCACTTGATCCTCGAGCAGCACACGGTTCCGCGGTCCGTTGCTGTCGGCAAATCCGCGGTAGTCAAAGCTGAAGCAAGACTGCCCACGCTTGGTGAGGTACCGGGCAAACCGCGCGGGGTGAATTCGACGCAGCCCCGTAAATCCTGAGCAGGCGATGACCATTGGTTGTAGGGTCGCAGCATCAAGGTCATCAGGCCAGAAGAAGCTCGCGCCGAGCCTGCACCCATCGCTGAAAAAACTCGTCTCCTCTGTCCGCATGGCTGCTCGTTCCTTTGCCTAACCGGTCATCGCGGCTTCGGGGGAACCGGCGCCTGCGATCCGCCGACATCGGCAATCCGGTCCCGTCTCGTCTTGGCTTTCAACACGCGCCGCGCTGTTTGAATCGTGTGGACGAGGCTGTCGTCGCGGCGAAACGGCAGCCTGATCCGCTGCTCGCGCAATGCGTCGAAGTCAACATCGGCCACAAGGAGATCCGGCTCGGATGTTCGGCTCTCGGCGATCATGTTGCCGTCCGGCCCGGCCACGAACGAGCCGCCCCAGAAGTGGTGATCACCGGATTTACCTGCCAGATTGGCGAACACGACGAAGCAGGAGAGCGTCAAGGCGTAGCTGCGGCAGACGGCGTGCCAGGCGTCAGGGCACGACGTGGTGTCGGTCAGCCCCTCGCGCGAACTCGCGGCCAGGATGAGCAATACATCGGCTCCGTCGTTGGCGGCAAGGTAGGCCAGGGGAATATGCCACGCATCACCGCAGATCAGAATGGCCATGCGCCCGTGGGCGGTGTCAAACGCGGAGACGTCCCACCCCGCAGCGAAGTACCGCCTCTCGTCGAACATACCGTATGTCGGCGGATAGATCTTTCGATGCACGTGTTTTATCTCACCGCGTTCGAGGCAGACCGCACTGTTGTAAAACAGAGCCGTGTTGGTCTCCTCGATGAGCCCGAGGCAGATTGTGACACGTTGCGAGAGCTTGCGCAGACGAGCAACCTGCGGCCCGTCGAGCTTCACGGCCGCCTTGGAGAACCGCTTGTCGACCAGATAGCCGGTCAACGACAGCTCCGGAAAGACAAGTAGGTCCGCCTTCGCCGCTTCGGCGCGATCCACCATGTCGGTAATACGCTTGAGATTGCGCGCCAAACCGTTGCGCATGCTCTCAACTTGCCCGATGCAGATTCGCAGTCCGTTGCAGCCCATGGGTCGCCTGTTCCTTAGGTAGCCACTCGCCGATCCCTCGTCCAACTCAGATGCGAGGCCGGCACAGTTCGAGTGTAACCGCATTACTGGAGAAGCCAACCCTGCGGGCGTCGCTTCTGAGCCAAACGACTCGTGACAGAAACGAGTAGAGGATGCGAAACGTGATGAGCAAGCCGGGGAACTCGTCACGGTCGTCGTCTTCGAGCGCCTTGCGCGACCAACGGCCGGCGGCGATCGCGGCATTCCTCTTGGCGCGAGCGGTCGGTGTCTGCGCTGCCTTGGGCTTGAAGACGACCTTGCAGAACTCGTTTCCTTCGTTCTGCTGGTACACGTGACGTGCACCAAGCTTCGCGCAAATGCCGATCACGCTTCTGATAGTTGACAAAAGACCCACCAACGCGTAGGCATCGCTCCCGAGTGGATCCCGGTCGAAACGGAACGAACAGAGCAATCCCACGATGGCCCCGAAACGACATCTATTGGCCGCCCCGAGCCTTTCCGGGTACCAAGGAGGCCGCAAGGTCCGAACCGCGGACTGTCGCAAGTGCTTGGTCTTCGGGAGCTTGCACCATGCCGGTGTGAGCACCCCGAAGATCGATGCCATCTGCGCCCGGCTGTGGTTGAATCGCGTGCGGCGACGGCAGATTCTCTACACGGAGGGGAACCGCGCATCCCAGCTCTTTGCCATTCGGGCGGGCCAAGTCAAGCTCGTCAAAATCGATGCGCAGGGTCGCGAGCACGTGGTGGCGCTGCTGCAGTCGGGCGATCTGTTCGGCCTCGAGGCGGTGTTCGGAACGGCCTATTCTACGGGTGCCGAGGCGCTGACCGACTGTGAACTCTGTTCCGGTGGCGGAACCGACCTTGCCGCTCTCATGTCAGAGACGTCCGGGCTTGCCACCGACTTGGCGCGGTACCTTCACGAGCGGCTGCTCCACGCCTGGGCCCACTCGGCCTGCTCGGGTTCGACGCGGGCAGCGGCCAAGGTCGCCTCGTATCTTCTCCTTGAAGCTTCACGCGCTGAAGAAGAACATCCAACCATCCAGCACGACCTGACCCATGCCGAACTCGGTGCCGTTCTCGGGATCGCACCTGAGACCGTGTGCAGGGTGCTGAGCGCATTCAAGGCACGCGGTATCGTGGATGTCGGGCGGGGAGCGCTCCGCATCACAGACGTTGATGCGATGCGCCAGGAGGCAGCGAGCTGAGCTGATCACGACTCAGGTTCGGCTGTTCGGCCGTTGGCGGACGTGGCGGACGACACATCTCCCGGATCCTGGAGGACCGAAGTTCGAGGCTTTCTCGTGCACCGCTGGCGGCCATGGCCGCTCGTACGCGCTGCGGTGAAGCCGAGGCCGCGCCATGGACCTTGACAACCGTCAATGCCGTAGTTGCGCACCGTCATTGAATCCGCGTGGGCCTTCCAAGTACCTTCATGCTGCGTGTTCGCCAGCTGGAGGTGGAGGCAGAGAATCATGCCGATTGATTTCACGTTGACCGAGGAGCAGCGGGCGATGCAGGCGAGTGCCCGCAGATTCGCGCAGACGGAGTTGAAACCGGTCGTTGAAACGGCCGACAGGATCGCCGACCCGTGGGAGGCATTCCTGTTGACCAAGGAAGTGTACAAGCGGGCCTATGATCTCGGGTACGCCATGGCCTTCATCCCTGCCGAGTACGGCGGCGCCGGCGCATCCAACGTCGATTTTCAGATTGTGGCCGAGGAGATCTGCGCCGTAGACCCAGGTTTCGCCTGCACCATACTGGTCAACGGGCTGACCCTGCTTCCCATCCTCTGGTACGGTAGTGAAGAGCAAAAGAACACGTGGCTGCGCAAGGCGACGAGCGATCCGGATAAAACCTTCCTGGGGGGCTGGATCGTCAGCGAACCGTCCGGGACCGCCAATTTTGATGCCCGTGCCCCACATCCAGCGGGCATCACTGTGACCGCCAAACACGACAAGGAGCGACGCGAGTACATCCTCAACGGCCGGAAGATGTGGAACACCAACGGATGCGGGTGGGACAAGCAGGGCGCCGACGTGAGCGTCGTCATTGCACGGACGGACACCCGTCTTGGCGGGGACAAGGCGCTTTCCGCGTTCATCGTGCCCCGAGGAGCGCCCGGCTACGTCACAACCGGCATTCTGGACACGATGGGCCATCGCACCACCGTTCAGCCGGAGCTTCTCTTTGAGGACTGTCGTATTCCCGAGAGCAACGTCCTCCCCGGCACTGTGGGTAACGGGGACTTGTGCATCACCAAAGCGTTCACCTGGAGCGGCCCGGTGGCAGGTATTGCTGCGGTTGGCGTGATGCGGGCCGCGTTCGAGTATGTGCTCGAGTGGTCCCGCAATTACAGTGCAGCCGGCGGCCACGCGATTATCCATTACCAGAACGTGGGATACATGTTGGCCAATCTGAAGATGAAAATCGAGGCTGCGCGGTACCTTTCTTGGAAGGCTGCCCATTATCTTGACGTCCACGGCGGCGAAGGTCAGGAGGCGGGTGCGATCTCGAAGATCTTCTGCGGTGAACTCGCAGTGCAAGCAGTGAGCGACGCGATGCGCGTAATGGGCATCAACAGTTATCTGCGCGATTATCCGCTGGAGCGGCACATGCGAGATGCCCTCTGCTTTCCGATCTACGACGCGGGCAACATGGGCGTCCAGAGACGGCGACTGCACGGCATCATCGCTGATCCGGGTTACAACCCCATGGCCCTGGCCGAGAACTTGGCCATGACCTTCCGCAAGAGCATGCTCGGTCTGGATACGACGGGATTTCCTGCCGTTGGAACCGAAGTCGGGTAAAAATGAGGCAAGAGCCGGAACGAATGCGAGTTGCAGCCAGGTAAAGTTTGGTGCCTCGCAGTACATTTCCACGACCTCGACGGCCGAGAAACACGCGGTTACGAAGACGCGCGCGTGAGGAGCACGTCGGCACGCCAGGAATCGTTGAAATCGTGGGCGCCCGGGCGACGCTGCCGGAGCTTGCCAATGCCGCATCATCGCCATCGTGGACGCTGCAAGGAGCCTGGGCGAATGAGTCCGAGTTTTACCCCAGAATGTGCCAACCTATGCGTACTCGGGAGGATTTGCCCCTCGATTGTCGTGGCGTGTTTGCAGCACTGTGCTGTAAAGTTTGGCGCGACAGCTTTGCAGCACCACATCGGGTAGGATGCAGCCCAAATGGGGCCGAATCTGATCGGCGACCGGCATGATCGCTGTGGTCTCGAAGTAGCGTTGGAGTGCGATTTCGAGAAAGACAAGGCCCCGTTGAAGCTCCGAGAGCGCGCCCGCGTCGTAATACGCTTCGGCAAACTCGCGCAAGAGGGACACACAGATATCACTCGGATGGGACGAGTCAGCGAACGCACGCCGCAGAACGAATCGACGTCGAATGACGGAGCCCCGAAGGAGCACGAGCATCCATGCCGCAGGGCGCTCCGCCAAGCCGACGAGCAAACGCCCGATAATGGATGCCGGATCTGGAATCAGCGCGGCGGCATCCTCGGATCACTCCAATGAGGCAGATTGCTTGATACTCGCAGGCCGGCGTTCGCAGCAGGGGCGCAATTGAACCCCTCCACACAACACCCAAACCAGTATCCGGGCATGATAGGCAGGATCGCCGTACAGCACTGCTTTATCATCCTTGAAAACGGCTACGCAAATCGCTCTTAACAAACTCCAACTACGCTACTCCGTCGGACGCTCGTTTCCGCTAGCGCGACTACTTAGGCTCCTTCGCCCTGTAGCTCGTCCTTTAGCTGTCATTTGAGAATGGCCGATGTACATGCAAGTTTTCAGCGTGCCTGCAAACTTCCCGTGTTGGCTTCACTGAAAACCGATCCTGGATTGTCCGCATCCAGAGAAGGGTACCCACGGCCGTGAAGCAACGACCCCAAGAGTATAACAGCGTGCGTGAACGTCAGAGAATAAACCCGACGAATCTGGCCGTCTGCATGTCCATTGCCGTGCTGATCGTGGGCGTGTCATGTTCGCTGCTTGCGACGCACTGGCTCCGTATGGGTATCCAGACTCATGATGAGGATCACTTCAACCACCTCGTGACGCAACTCAAACCGAGGATCGATAGCCGGTTCAATAGCTGCCGAATTGGACTGTACGGTCTGCAGGGATTGTACACGGCCAGCAAGTCCGTGGAGCGCGACGAATTCCGTCGGTACGTCAAGACGCTCGCCGTGGAGGAACACCTCAAAGGCGCTTTTGGATTCGGCTTCATTCAACGCGTGCCGCGCGACAAGTTGGGCGGCTTTGTTGCTGCCGAGCGTGCAGACGGCGCGCCGGATTTCGACGTGCGCACCACAGGTAACCTCCCCGAATTGCACGTGATCAAGCTCATCGAGCCGCTCGACCGCAATCCGGACATGCTGGGTCTAGACGTGGCACCGATGTCGGCGTGCAGCGAGGCCACTCAACGGGCAATGCGCACCGGTGCCCCCGTGCTCTCCGAAGGCCTGGGATTGTTACCATCCGACCCATGCCAGCAACCGGTTTATTTCTATCTGATGGCTGTCTATCGAAACGGGTCTGAAACCAAGACTGCCCAACTGCGTCGTGCGGCGCTCGTCGGCTGGGTCTTTACACCCTTGCGGTTCAGCGAAGTTCTAGCGGGGATAGCAGACGGGAGCGCTGGTGAAGTTCGCCTCCAGGTCCTCGACGCGTCGAATAGGGGACGCCCCATGCTGGTCTATGATTCGGCCTCGGACGAGGCGGACCCGGGATACGCCAACAGAGAGGCACGCCGAAACATCCGGGCTTCTCGCTTCAGTTCGCAGACCGTTCTGACGCTCGGTGGACGCGACTGGACCGTCCGGATGGCATCGACGCCATACTTCGAGCACGAGCACGAAAGTCCAGTTCCTGTGATGGCCGGTACGTGTGGCGTGATCATCAGCGCTCTGTTCGCGGTGCTGCTGTGGAGCATCGGGGAAAGCCGCGCGCGTGCACTCACGCTGGTCGAGCAATTGCGCGCCAGTGGCGGGCAACTGCGGACCACCTTGAGTACGCTGACCGCGTATCGGGCGGCGCTCGATCAGCAAGTCATCATTACCATGACCGACACCGCGGGGACGATTACGGAAGTCAACGACCTCTTTTGTAGCACGAGTGGCTACAGCCGCGATGAGCTCGTTGGCCGCGATCATCGAATCGTCTCCTCGGGATATCACTCCGAGGCGTTCTTTGCCGAGATGTGGGACACGATTACGAAGGGGGAAGTGTGGCGAGGCGAAGTGTGCAACCGGAGAAAGGACGGTCGACCGCTTTGGTTGGGCACGACCATCGGGCCCGTGCGAGACGAAACCGGAGAGATCTGCGGCTACGTCGCCGTGCGCGTGGACGTCACGGAGCGGAAGCGCGTCGAACTGGAGCTTCGCAAGGCGCATCAGGAGCTGGAGGATCGCGTGGCGGCGCGCACCGCCGAACTCGAGACGGCCAAAGACGCTGCCGAGGTCGCCGCGGCCGCCAAGAGCGACTTTCTGGCCACCATGAGCCACGAGTTGCGAACGCCCTTGAACGGTGTCATCGGGATGATGGAGTTGCTCCTGGATTCCAAACTGACCGACAGACAGCAGCGCTACGCCATGCTGGCAAAATCCTCCGGTGATACGCTTCTGAGTCTGATCAACGACATTCTGGACTTCTCGAAAATCGAGGCGGGAAAGCTGGAGCTGGAGACGACGGACTTCGATCTGCGGCACATCGTAGAGAGCCTGGGCAGTTCGATGGCGTCGCGAGCCGAAGCCAAAGGGCTGGAGTTGATTTGCAGCGTGCATCCGGAGGTGCCGGTTTTGGTCCGAGGCGATCCGGGACGATTGCAGCAAATCCTGCTCAACCTCATGTCGAATGCGGTCAAGTTCACCGAGACCGGCCACGTGGTCGTTCGCGCCACGTCGGACGCCTCGGATGATCGGCAGGCGACCGTTCGATTCACCGTGTCCGATACGGGAATTGGTATCGCGACCGACAGACTTGACCGTCTGTTCCGGTCCTTTTCGCAGGTGGATTCTTCGACCACGCGCAAGTACGGCGGTTCGGGACTGGGGCTGGCCATCTCGAAGCGACTCGTCGAACTCATGGGTGGGACGATCGGTGTCGAGAGCGAACTGGACCGCGGCTCCACGTTCTGGTTCAAGGTCGGCTTTGAGCGGCAGACGGTGAGCGCCGCGGAACCGAAACCGCTTTCCGGTAACCTCCGAGACGTGCGCATTCTCGCGGTAGATGACGACGCCACAAACCGCGAGATCATCGTTGAGCAACTGAGCAGCTTGGGCTTCGACAACGACACGGCCTCCAGCGGCGAGGACGCCCTTGCCAAGCTCCGCGACGCGGCCGCCAGGCTTGTGCCGTTTAACCTGGCGATCATCGACATGCAGATGCCGGCGATGAACGGCGAACAACTCGCGCAGGCCATCAAGCACGACCGCGCTCTTGAACACACCGTGTTGCTACTCTTGTCGTCCGGCGGTGGCCCTTACGACGAAGGCCGGCTCGGCTCGATCGGTTTCTCGGGTTGGCATCCCAAACCCGTGCGGCAGTCGCAACTTCTGGATTCGATCGTCGAGGCGCTCGCATGTGCAGGGATTCGATCGAATCGTGACAACTTGGCCCCAAGCGGCGAAACCTCGAGTTGGAAACACAGGTCCAAGACGGTAGGGGCCAAGATATTGCTGGCTGAGGACAACGAGGTCAACAAGGAAGCGGCGATGGAGTTACTCACGCAAGCCGGCTACCGCTGCAGCGCTGTCGCCAACGGGCGTGAGGCCGTGACCGCTGTCGTCGAAGGCGACTACGACCTCGTCCTGATGGACTGCCAGATGCCGGAAATGGACGGTTTTGATGCCACCCGTGAAATAAGGCGCCGAGAGCAACGCCCGGATCGCAGTGTCGGAGGAAACGGCAGAATCCCGATCATCGCGCTGACCGCCAATGCGCTCAAGGGTGATCGTGAAAGGTGCCTGGAGGCGGGTATGGATGACTATCTCTCAAAGCCGATCGATCCCGAGAAGCTCGTCGAAGTCGTTGAAAGCCATCTCTCGCCCGAGGACGAAGGGGTCGACGTCTGCGAGCCGGAGGATCCCCGCGTGACGCTCGATGCAGGAGCGGGCGGCGCCAGTCCCAACATGGAAGATACGTCGAGTCCCTTCGACTTCGACGCACTGCACAAGCGGTGGGGTCAAAACAAGGATCTCGCAGAGAAGCTGCTTGCTAAGTTCTGCGAAGATGCGCCTATGAATTTGGAGCGACTGGACGGTGCGGTCGCTGCCGGTGACGCGGAGGAGGCCACTCGCCTTGCGCACGGGCTCAAGGGGGCCGCGTCCTACGTTGCGGCCGATAGGTTTCGCAAGTACGCGGCTCAACTGGAAGAAATGGGCAATGCGGGCGAGCTGAGCCACGCCGAGGCCTGCCTGAGCGCCCTGCATTCCGAGATGGACCGATGTCTGGAGGCGGGCGGGCTCATTCGAGCGGCCACGGAGAAGCAACATGCGCATACTGATCGTTGACGATGACAGTGTGGCCGCGGAGGCGTTGAGGCTCGCGCTGGCCGACGCGGGGCACGATTCGGTGGTGGCGCGAAACGGGCTCGAGGCGCTGGCGGCCCTACGGACACATGCCTGTCGGTTCGTGATTTCCGACTGGATGATGCCCGAGATGGACGGCCTGGAGTTGTGTCGACGAATTCGTAGCGAAGAGTTCGGTGGCTATGTCTACTTCATTCTGCTGACTTCGCTGGACGCCAACGCGGAGATCATTGTCCGAGGGCTGTCCACAGGGGCCGACGAGTTTTTGACGAAGCCGTTTCATCCCGAAGAGTTGCTGGTGCGTATCCGTACGGGCGAGCGGATCTTGTCACTCGAGACTCGCGATGTCGCCATTTTCACCATGGCCAAGCTGGCCGAGTCGCGCGACCCGGAAACCGGAGCGCATCTGGAACGGATGCGAGACTACGCGCATGTTCTCGCCCAACACGTGTGCGAAAAACCGGCGCATCGGGGCCGGCTTGAACCGGATTTCGCTCGTCTCATCTACCTGACAAGCCCACTCCATGACATTGGCAAGGTGGGCATTCCGGACTGCGTACTGCTCAAGCCGGGAGGACTGAGCGATCGCGAATTCGAGGTCATGAAGACGCATACGACCATCGGCGCCGCAACGCTTGACATGGCGGTCAGGCAGTATCCGGAGGTCCACTTTCTGCAATTGGCGAGAGACATTGCGCTGACGCACCACGAACGGTTCGACGGTTCAGGCTATCCTTCGGGGCTCGCGGAAACGGACATTCCACTGTGCGGGCGAATCGTCGCGCTCGCCGACGTGTACGATGCGCTCACGTCAAAGCGTATCTACAAGGATGCGTTCTCTCATGACCTTGCGCGAAGCATGATACTGGAGGAGTCGGGAACGCACTTCGACCCGGACGTCGTCGACAGTTTCGTCGCCAATGAGGAGAAGTTCGTCGCGATAGGCAACCTGCATTCGGCACCGCAGGAAGCAATGGCATGAGTTGCCGCGCGCGCCTTGCGCGATCGGAAAACGGCGAGAGGGACCGATGCAATGAGTACGATACTGATAGTCGATGATATGGCGATTTGCAGGGAGCCGATCGCTGCCACCCTGCGGCAACACGCATACGACACCTTGGCCGCGTCGAGCGGCGCCGAGGCGCTCTCCATCATGCGAGACAGTGTGCCCGATCTCGTGCTACTTGACGTCAGCATGCCCGGCCTCGACGGCCTTGCCGTCCTCCGAACCATTCGGCGAAACCCGGATTGGCACCGCATTCCGGTGGTGCTGCTCACCGATCGAGCAGAAGTCAGCATCGTCAAGAAGGCGGCCGAGGCCGGCGCTGCCGGCTACCTCCTGAAATCTCAGTTCTCCCTTGACGACCTTCTGGCGCGTGTCGAGCGGTGCCTGCATCCTACGTCGGCGTCACCACACGATGCGGAACGCCCGGCCGGGGAGGTTGAGGACGCGGCGTATCGCAGCTGGCGATCCAATGTCGAAGGGAGGCGCGTGGCGGCACCGGCGGCGGGCGCAGTCGCGTCGCCACCGGTAGCGCGACCGAGGCGAGTCGCGCAACCGGATTCGATCCGAGGCGGCCAGCGCGCGACGCTTCGGTCGGTCGCCGAGCTCACGCCGGTGATCACCAAAGATGAGCTGGTGAGGCTGGTGAACGATGGCCTGGCGCTAAGACCGCTCGGGGCGACAGTGCACAACGTGATCACTGTGACCGGAAGCTCGGGTTGCTGCGCCGAGGACGTTGCGAACGCTGTCAGCCGTGACCAATCGCTATGCATTCGATTGCTCAAGCTGGCCAACACCTCAGCCTATTCGCGCGGGCACCTTGTCGACAGCGTCAAGGAGGCCGTTCGTCGTATCGGCATCGCGGAGGTCCGGGCCCTGGTGATGACCCTCGGCGTCTTCGAGCAGTTTGAAGGCGGTGCGGCGGAGCACTTTAGCCCCCATCTATTCTGGGAGCATTCGATCGCGTGCGGGCTGGCCGCGGCGGCGATCGCCAAGGCGCGCAACCTGAAGGACTCCGACAAGTACTTCCTGTGGGGTATGGTGCACGACGTGGGACGCCTGATCCTCCTCGAGCACGCCGGTGACAAGTATGCGAGCGTTTGGGAAGCCGCCGAGCAGCTCGGTCTGCCGCTGGAGGCTGTCGAGGGGCGAATGCTGCTGATGGATCACTGTAACATCCTCGAGCGCGCGCTTGAGCGCTGGCAGTTCCCGCGCGAGTTCATTGTGCCCGTGGTCAATCACCATTGCTCCGCATCGAAGCTTCGTCGGCTTCAGCCGGCACAGACTGAGGCCGCCGCCACAGTCTCAGTTGCCGACCACCTGACCCATGCACTCCTTCTCGGAAGCAGTGGAAACGACGTTCTGTACCCGCTCGATGACCTTGTCGAATTGCTCCAACTGGAGCCAGCGGTGATCTCCAGTCTTGTGGACACGCTGCAGAATGAAACCCGCGATCTCAAGCTGGCGATGCTATCGAGAACGAGTGACCGCGATTGGCCCGACTTTGCGGTGCAGGTGCACGAGCGAATCGCGACCGATTTTCGCCCACTATGTATCAGCCTTGTCCCCGAATTGGACCCGGCCAGGTTGCTCTGTGAGCGAGTTGCCGGAAATCCAGGCACGCCACCTCCGAACATCGTGGTGATGTACCTCCGCGATGCACGGGAGTTTGCACAGTTGACCATGAAGTTTGGCGAAAGAGAGGGGCGAGCATTGAGCACCGATACACCCGTCGTGCTGATCGTGGCGAAAGGAAAAGTCGACCCCAGCCAACCCTGGCTCGAACACAGGCCGCACGCGCTGCTCACCGCACCGGTTCGGATTGACGATTTCATCTCGACTGTTCGTGAGCTTCTTGCGTGACCGCCACCGGTCGGTTCGTCATCATCGCGTGCACGGGCGACACTGCGTGCGGAGGCGGGTTGTGCCTCGCCGGCTACTCTGCGAATGCACGCGGTCGTTGCACTCCGCAGAAGCAGGCCCGGTATCCGAGCCCGATCACGAGTAGCGCCGCGGCTGGACAAAGCGGAATCAGTAGCGGCGCGATGATATTCGCAGTTTGGGTGGTCATGCCTCGCCGCCGTCACGAGTCCTCTCCCTATCCGGCATCGCACGGAACTCGGTTGCTCGACATCGTGTCGGACGAGGGGTCTCGGACGGGAAGCCGCTGGCCGTGCGTGAGCGGGGTCAAAAGCTCCTGGAATCGATCAGAGGAAACAAGCTGGACTCGGTCGTCATACGCAAGCTGAACCGGATATACAGGAGCACCGGGGCCGGCCTCACGAAGATCGAGAAGTGGGAGCGGGGAGGAGTCTCGCTCCACGTCGTGGACCTGGGCGGGAACGCCATCGACACGACGTCGGCCGGCTGGCCGCACGCCCGCTTCAGCGCCTTTGCCAGCCGCACCTCCGGCGGCAGCTTCTCGACAGAGCCCTCGTCGCGCAGCTACGGATTCTCAGATTGTGCGTGCAGTTTCTGCCGCCAACTTGCCGCGTCTCCCGGACGATCCCAGCGTTCGTAGAGCTTCACGATATCCGCGACGATTGTCTGGGCTAAGTTGCCGTCCGGTCCCACGGCCGACACGAGGCGATGGGCCTCGAGCAACGCCTGCTCCGCCTCTTCGAGCTGGCCGAGCTCCCGCAGGGCCGTGCCCTGGCCATGCAGGTACTTGCCGATCCAGGGGCTGTCCGCCGGCAGTGCCGCCCGGGCGTGTTCGACGGCCTGGGCGAAGCGCTGCTGGGCCTGTTCGTACAACCCGTCCCGGTAGAGCAGCGTGCCCAGATGAAACATCGAAAAGATCGTTTCGCGGTGGTCAATACCCAGCATCGAGATGCGGCTGTCGAGCACCTGTTCGATGAGCGCCCGTGCCTCATCAAGCCGATCCGTCTTCACGTACATGGCCGCGAGGTTCTCCTTGATTCCGCAAGTGTCCGGGTGGTCCTCACCCAACACCTCACGCCGCCGCCGAAGCGCCTCGAGGTATAGCGGTTCGGATTCGTCGTAACGCTGCTGTGCGTCGTACAGCCGAGCCAGGTTGTTCAGGCACGAGGTGCACGTCTTGAACTCGCGAAACGACTGTGCCCGACAGATCGAGAGCAACTCGACGAAGATCGGCTCGGCTTGGGCAACGTTCCCCAGCATCTTGTTGGCGCTGGCGAGGTTGTTCATGGCCAGAAGTGTGGACGGGTGGTCCGCGCCGAAGGTCTCGCGGGTGACATCGCGGGTTTGCTCGAGAATCTGAAGCGCCAGCTCGTTTTGCTCACTGCGAAGGTACGCGCCGGCCAGCTCGGTCGATGTCGAAAGCGCATCCGGATGGTTCGGCCCAAGCACGCGCTGTTGATCCGCGAGAACGGCCTGGAAGCGCGCCTGCGCGTCACGATACATCCCGCGCTGCATCTTCACGCGTGCTAGCTCGAATCGTGCAGCCAGCACATCCCGATCGTCGGGATCGAGCGCCCGCGCCAGTACGTCGAGACCCTCGGTGATGAACGTGTCGGCCTCCGCGAATCGTCCCTGGGCGAGACGCAACTGGCCGATCGCCACACGCGTGTGCCCGGTCTGAACGTGATCCTCGCCGAGCTCGTTTGTCGTCAGGTCCAGGAGCATCGTAAGGCGCTCTTCGGCCTCGTCGAACGCCTCCTGCTCGATAAGATTGACGGCCAGCGCTCGCTCGGCCTCGATGGTCTCCGTCGCCGTCGCGCCCGAAGTGGCCGTATAAATCGCCACGGCGCGCTCGAAGTGTTTCGCGGCCGCGTCCGTCTCGCCGAGCTTTTGAAAGGCTGACCCCAACGTCATGGCAATGGCGGCCTCGACCAGCGGCGAGGATTCAAATCGAGTTCCCATGCGTTTGCCGGCCAACTCGAGGACCTCCATGACCGTGACGTCGCGCCCGTGGCGTTCCGGGCTTACTGAAGCGAGCAAGTCCTCATTCAAGAACGCGTTGACGGCCTGCGCGATCTGCTTTTGCCGCTCGGCTTCGTCGCGCTCGTCGGCGGCGACCTCCTCGGCGCGCACGGCGCGATCACGTTGCTCCTTGAGCGCAAGCGCCTGCGCCGTGGCGGTGATCGCTGACCCGGCCAGCACCAGCACGATCACGCCCACCGACACCGCCATCGTGCGATGCCGTCGTACCAACGTGCGCAACTGGTACATCGTACTCGGCGGATGAGCTTCCACCGGCTCGCCGCGCACGAACCGCTCCAAATCCTCGCCGAACGCCTGGGCCGACTGGTAACGCCGCTCGGGCTCTTTGCCCAGGGCCTTTTGTACGACGACTTCGAGCTCGCGCGGCACGCCGCTGGCGACGGTGGACAAGCGCCTGGGTAGATCGTGTTCCACGGCCCGCAACACATCCGGCAGGGGGCCGCTCACGTCATAGGGAAACGCGCCGCTGAGCATCTCATAGAGGATGACGCCGAGCGCGTACACGTCCGACCTCGTATCGAGCCCATCGGCCGCACTGCGCAAGTGCTCCGGCGACGCATACGCGGGCGTCCCCAGAAACTGATCGGTCTGGGTCAGCGTAGCGTCTCCCTGACCGAGGGCATTCATTGACTTGGCCAGGCCGAAGTCCAGAACGTGGGGTTGGTCGTTTCCGTCTACGAGGATGTTTGACGGCTTGAGGTCTCGGTGGATCACGCCGCGAAGGTGCGCATGCTGCACCGCCTGGCACACCTTGGCCATCATCGCGGCCATCCGCTTGCGCGCGTTCGGTTCCTGTCTCACGGCCGCGGCCCACTTCGTCACCGGCTTGCCGTCAATCCACTCCATCGCGAAGACCGGTTCACCGTCGACGATATCCAACCCGTACGCCGTGACGATGTTCGGGTGGTTCAGCGCGGCGGCCGTCTCCACCTCACGATCGAATCGGCGCCTGGCGGCCGGTGTCGCAAACACCCCCGCGTGCAGGCGCTTGATCGCAATCTCACGGTTCGTGCCCGGCTGTCGCGCCCGGTAGACGATGCCCTGACCGCCCCGGCTCACCTCGCAGAGGACTTCATAGTCCCCGATGTTGCCCAGCACCGGGGACGCCTCAGCCTCGCGGATGTGGTCCATCCAGCGATCATCGTCGCTGAGCAGTTCAAACGGATCAGCGCCATGGCTTGTCGAATGTGGTGATCGCGGCTCACTCATTCACAGCGTCCTCCTCGCGCGTTTGACGTTCGATCAGCTCTTTGAGTCGGTCTCGAATGCGTTGCTTCACTTTGTGTACCGCCTGTTCGGTCGTTTGGTAGTCCTGTGCCACTTGTGCGACCGAGGCTCCGGCCAGTAGCTGATCAAACATCTCGACGCTCTTGGGTTCGAAGGTCGCGCGCACCGCTGCCATGGCGACGCGGTAGTGATGACGCATCCACTCCCGCTCCCACGTCTCGTCCTCCGAATCGCTGTCGGCGGCGGTGACAGCCAGTACGACGCTACCTAGTGCGCGGTGTTTGGAATCTGGACGCGCGAAATGCTGCCGAATCGCGCTACGCACGACCTGGCCGAGATACGATCGGAATCGGCCCTTGGCCGGGTCGTACTCAAATCGCTGCAGGGACCGGGCCAGGTTGGCCATCGCGAGCTGGCGGACGTCTTCCGCGTCCGAGAGCTGCAGGCCGCGGGCGCGGCAATAGCGAAGCAGCAGGTCGCGATAGAGGGCGTCGAACTCCCGCCATGCCTCCTGATCGGAGGCATCCCGAACTCGCGACAGAAGTGAAGCACGTGTCGGTTCCGTGGACATTCCGCGTCACCACTCCTTCCGAGGGGCAAGGTCCGAACGCGGTCGTTTCGGCCGCCGGCGCGGACTGGACAATTTTTTCCTTTCGGCTTCGTCCAAACCGGCCTCGCCGCACCCTACATGCCACGACGCATTGATGCGACCGCCACGCTGGGGCCGGCCGGCGGTCTCGCTCAGGGCCTTTCGCGGCCTCATAGCACTGTTTCTTCAGCACCAGGAGTAAGACCATGATAACCCCAAAACGGCTTTTGTTGAGCGGACTGCTCGTGGGCGTCCAGATTGCCACCGGGCTGGCACAATCGACCGGATCCCCGGCCGGATTGCTCCAGCCGGAGGCGGGGCAGCTTACTTTTCAGGCGGTGCTTCGGGATTCGAGCGGCGATCCCCTCCCCGGCACCGACGTCAAGCTTCAGTTTCGTGCGTATCGGGCCTCCGACGGCGCCCTGCTCGCTACGCCGCCGCTGCAGGTCGTTCCGATGAAAGACGGGCTCGTCCACGCCATGATCCCGATCACGGCATCGATCTTCAACGGGCAGGCGGTCGAGCTCGGCGTGAGCGTGAACGGCGATCCGGAGCTCTCGCCGCGGATTCCGCTGACCTCCGCCCCCTACGCCTTCCGTGTTGACCGCGTGGCGAGCGAGGAGCTGGACGACCAGATCGTGCTCGGGTCGCCGTCCGGCGGCACGGGCAGCCTCACGTTGGTCCATGCGGGCGGCTCGACGACGTTTACCTTGCAGGGCAGCGAGGGTGGGTCCGATGGTTCGCAGCTTCGAATGAGAAACCTTCCACAAGAGAAGGTAACCGTGGAAATCGATGCCGACGAGGGCGACAACGGCAGCGTGTTCATCATGCGCGACGGGAATACGCTGCTCAATTACAGCGCGATCGAACTGGATTCGTTCGAGAACGGCGGCCCGCTGCTGCGCATGCGACAACCGTTTGGTAGCACGACCGTCGAGCTGCTTTCCACGGAATCGGGCACGGACGGCGGGGAGCTTCGACTGCGATCGGCAAACGACACCCTGACCGTCGCGATTGACGCCGAACACAACGTATCCGATCCGGATCATCCGCGCGGGGCCCTCATGCTGCTCTCGAACGACGCAGGCGAGGCGACGATCAGCATGGATGCCAATGACGATGACACGGGCGGCGGCCGCATCTGGGTGGAGAACGACGCGAGCTCCTACCGCGTCATGCTCAAGGGGCAGGACGAGAACGGCGCGGGTGTGATTACGGTACGGGACCAGGACGGCAACACGACGGCCCGCCTTCGCGGGGCTGAGCGCGCCGGTGAGGGCGCCCAACTCGATCTGATGCGCGCGGACGGTACGATTACGGTCACCCTCGACGCCGACATTCAGGACGGGGCCGAGCTTCAGCTTCGCAACGGTGCCGGAGTCAACACGATCCGTCTCGACGCGAACAACGGGTCGGCCGGCGACGGTTTGATCGTCACCGACGTGCTTCAGATCAACGGCGGCGCAGACTTATCCGAGCAATTCGACGTAGCGGCTCCGGGGGGTGACGTACA
>Ga0055449_10000072_pt1 | contig 24161 bp, 19 predicted proteins | sample China_Galinas_PW_2_FD_57739 | JGI IMG/M metagenome (GOLD analysis project Ga0055449, IMG submission 57739) | Wetland microbial communities from San Francisco Bay, California, USA, that impact long-term carbon sequestration - China_Galinas_PWB_D1 | ecosystem: Environmental > Aquatic > Marine >... | reverse complement strand
GCGCCGCGCCCCCGCCACGGCGCGGCTCGTCGAGGTCGAGCAGGGCGAGGTCGGTGAGCGCCTCACGCAGGGCGGTCGGGCCGGTCGAGGGGCGGTGGACGATCGGCGTGCCCGCGACGATGAGCCCGGCGGCGGTGCCCTCGGCGTTGGCCGTTCGGAGCACAGAGGCGGCGAGGGCCACGCCCGACTCGCCCTGGTCGGGCGGGGCGGCGGGATCGACCGCGAGCAGCACCCACACCCTGCGCGGGGCCGGGGAGGCCGCGACGCGGGAGACCAGCGTGCCCGCGCGGGCGGACGGCCTCCACGCCACCGCACGGAGCGGATCGCCGTGCTGATACTCCCTGAGCCCGTAGAACTCCTCGCCCTGCCCGCGCCGGTTGGTGGAGCCCTCACCGACAATCCCCGCGGCCGTGGGCGATCGGATCGCGCCTTCGCGGAGGCGCAGGTTGGCGGGCAGCACCAGGATGGTGGCGGCGTCGGCGAAGGTCACCGACTTGCGGACCAGCCCGAAGGGGAAGGTGGACCAGACGCGGATCGATCGGAGGTGCAGCAGCCCCCGACGCCGGGCTGCGAGCGGTGCTCGCACGCGCGTCGAGGCGCGCGCACCGACGTGCGGGCAGCACGTCCGCGCGAGGGGGGGTGAACGCTCGGCGCCGATCTCATCGACGACCAGCGCGAAAGCCGGGACACGGCGCCCGGTGTTGCGCACGTCGTACGTGAGAAAGACGGTGTCGCCCACGGTGGCCGAGTCGAGCGGGCGGCGCCGCACGTCGAGACCCATCATCATGGAGCCCGAGACAACCCCGCTGAACAGCATCCCGGCGACCGCGAGCCCGAAGCACGCGAACAGCAGGTTGTTCTGCCCGTTGATCGCGCCGATCGCGAGGAAGATGGTCACGAGCAGGTAGACGAGCCCCGGGGGGTGGAGGTGATAGCGTCGGACGGGCGCTCGTCGGGGCTCGTCCGGGGCGTTGTTCACGGCTTGCGTGCCTTGAGGACCACGAGCAACTGTCGGTCTTGGGTCGGGCGGAACAGGCGCGTGCGGATGTCGGGGAAGCGGTCGTCCTGAACGACGATCTCCAACTGCCCCGTGTAGCCGGGCGGGATGGTGAGGGTGAACTCGCCTTCGGAGCCGGAGGTGGCCGAGTCGATGGACCTGCCGGTGAGCGAGCGGGCATCGACGACGACGCCGGAGACGCCCGGCTGGGCGAGGCGCTCGTCGGTGGGATCGACGGCGACGGCCACCCCGGCCGGCCCCTCGATCACACGCCCTTTGACGGCGTTCGAGGTGCATCCGGCGAAGAGCAGGGCGGCGAGAGCGGCGAGGACAAGACGCGGCATCACGAGTCCTTTCGTGCGGGGAGGGGGTGCGGTTCAGGAGCCGGGCAGGTCGGACGCTTTGGGCAGGTCGTTGACCGAGGCGAGCCCGAAGGCGTCGAGGAAGTGGCGGGTCGTGCCGTAGAGCATCGGGCGCCCGAGCTCCTCGGCACGTCCGGTGATGGTGATGAGGCGACGGTCGATGAGCGAACGGAGGAGGTCGCCGCAGGCCACGCCGCGGATCGTCTCGAGCTGAGCCCGGGTGATGGGCTGCTTGTAGGCGACGATGGCGAGAGTCTCGAGGGCGGCGCGGGACAGGCGCGCCTGAGCACGTTCGCCGCGGATGCGGGCGACGGCCTCGGCGAAGCGGGGCAGGGTCATCACGCGGAAGCCGCCGGCGACCTGCTCGATGCGGAAAGCCCGCCCCGTCCGCTCGTAGTCGTCGTTGAGCTGTTGGATCAGCTCGGGCACGGCGGCGGACCCATCGAGCCCGGCGGCCTCGCCCAGCTTCGAGCCGGAGACCGCCCGGTCCGAACTGAGCAGGATCGCCTCGATGACGCCCGCGGGCTCGGTGCTGACGGGATCGGCGGTGCTGGTGGTCATGCGGGCTTCCTCCGTGATCTCAGATCGTACCGGCGGGCGGGGTGGGCTTCAGTATCCTCCGTCCCATGCACCACGACCCGCTCCCCAGCGAACAGCACGAGTACCCCGGGCTCGCGAGGCTGAGCGAGGGGAGGCTGCACCGGCGCCGGGAGACCGTGTTCCTGGTGCTGAGCGGGCTGTTCCTCGGGACGCTGGCGATGCTGAACATCCTGGGTCTCACGCGGTTCATCCCGCTGGCGTCGTGGCATGAGGGGTCGGGTTGGGTATGGGGGCGATGGGGACCGCGGGGGTCGGTGGTCTTCGCGGTCGCGGTCGGCGTGCTGCCCTACCCGCTGACGTTCCTGTGCACCGACTTCATCAGCGAACTCTACGGGCGCCGACGGGCCAACCACGTCGTCTGGGTCGGGCTCGTGCTCAACCTGTGGGTGCTGGCGATCCTCTGGCTGGGCGGGCGGATCGGAGAATCGCCGGCGTGGGTCTCGTACGGGGTCGATGCGCTGGGGCGTCAGGTGACCGGGCCCCCGTTGCCCAGCGCCGTGTACGCCGACGACGGCACGTTCGTCCGCTTCGACGACGCCTGGACGTTCGGGCGGATCCAGATGCTGACGAGCAGCGCGGTGGTGGCGTCGATGATCGCCTACCTGGCCGCGCAGCTGATCGATGTGCAGGTGTTTCACTTCTGGAAGAACCTGACGCGGGGCAAGCACCTGTGGCTGCGGAACAACGGCTCGACGCTGGTGAGCCAGTTCGTAGACACCTTCGCGGTGATCACGATCACGCATTTCTGGGCGCGCGGGCTGCCTGTGGACATGGAGAAGGCGATCTGGCCGCAGCTGTGGCTGTTTATCGGGACCGGGTACGCGTTCAAGGCGGTGGCGGCGTTGGTTGACACGGTGCCGTTCTACGTGGGCGTGCTGGGGTTGGCGCGGTACCTGCGGCTGCCACCGGCGCACGGTCCGGGCGATTCCGGTACGGGGTGAGGGGTGAGAGACGACGGTTGGGAGGACGGTCGTGCGGGCGAAGGCGGGCGGGCGGTGCGGCGGGCTCGATCGGCGCCGGACGAAGGCCGATCAGAACACACGCGGGACCGAGGAGCATCGCAATGCCCGATAACCATCCGAACATCCTGGTCGCCGACGATGAGCCACATATCCGGGCGATGGTCCGCTCGCGCCTCGAAAGGGCGGGGTACCGGGTGAGCACGGCGGCGGACGGCGCCGAAGCGTTCGACCTGGCCTCGGAGGATCCGCCGGCGCTGGTGGTGACCGACCTCCAGATGCCAGCGATGACCGGGCTCGAGCTCGCGCTGAAGCTGCGTTGCCACGCGGTGACGGCGCAGATCCCGGTGGTGCTGCTGACGGCGCGGGGGTACATCCTTCGTCCCGGCGACGCCGATGCGACGAACATCTGCTCCATGATGAGCAAGCCGTTCAGCGCCAAGGAACTGGTGCGCGAGATTGACGCCCGCCTGAGCGGGCGGTGGTCGGAGGCCGCATGAGGACACTGGGCGAGACCATGGCGGAGCTGGTGCGCCGGGCGGAATCGCTGGGGTTGGCCTGCTGGCGTTGCTCGGTCGGCGGCGAGCTGACCTACGAGCCGGAGGCGACGAGCACGATCGGGCTGTGGCTGAACTCCGAGCCGTTGCGCCGGATGGTGATCGACGCGGCGGCGGCGTGGAACGAGGAGCGGACACCGGCGATCGCCACCCCCTTCGAGGGCTGCTGGCTTGTCCCGATCGTGTACGAGTACCGGCGTGAGCGCCGGGGGTACCTGGTCGCGATGGCGCTGGGTCAGGCGGCCTTCGACACCGAGGAGTTCGGGCGGATCGCGGCGTCCGCGGGGTTGACGCCGGGGGTCGCGCGGGCGGCCTGGGCGCCGCGCGCCACGTTCATCGCACCCGGAGTGGATCGCGTGGTGTCGGCGCTGGCTCGGGCGAAGGCGGACCTCGACGAGCTGGACGAGATGCGTCGTGCCAACGACGGGTTCGTCCGGCACCTCACCGAGTCGTACGAGCAATCGGCGCTGCTCTACCGGCTGATGGTCTCGATGGACGCCCCTGACCGCCCCGAGCGGCTGGTGCGGGCGGCGCTGCGCGAGCTGGCGGACACGACGGAGTTCGCGTGGGTCGCGTTCCGGGGGATCGAGGGCGAGCGGCTGTGCCGCGACCTGCGCGAGCCGCTGATCGTACACGTCGGCGAGAGCATCGACGGCGCGTCGGTGCGCGAGGCGGTCGGGCGGTTCGGGGAGGGGGCGGCGGACTCGGAGATGATCCTCGACGACCTGGGCGGGTTCAGCCTCAGCGTGGGACCACAGGTGGTGATCGAGCCGATCCACCGCAACGGACAGACGATCGCGCACCTGTTGGCGGGGAGCAAGGGGGGCGAGGACCCGCAGGTGTCGAGCTACGACACGCGCCTGCTAGAGTCGGTGTGCGGGTACCTCGGGGCGATGCTGGAGAGCACGGCGTTGTACGCCGAGCAGAAGCGCACGTTCGTCGGGACGCTCCGCGCGTTGACGTCGGCGATCGACGCGAAGGACCGGTACACGCGGGGCCACTCGGAGCGTGTGGCGTTCATGGCCCGCGCGTTGGCGCGTGCGGTGGGGTGGAGCGTCGAGCAGGCCGAGCGGGTCCACATCGCCGGGCTGGTGCACGACGTGGGGAAGATCGGCGTGCCGGGTTCGGTGCTGTGCAAGCCCGGGAAGCTGACCGAAGAGGAGTTCGCGCTGATCAAGCAGCACCCGCGGACGGGGTACGAGATCCTGAAGGGGATCCCGTCGCTCGAGGACATGCTGCCGGCGGTGCTCTACCACCACGAGCGTCCCGACGGTCGCGGGTACCCGGACGGGCTCGCGGGCGACGCGATCCCGCGGATCGCGCAGATCATGGCGGTGGCGGACGCGTTCGACGCGATGAGCTCGACGCGGTCGTACCGCCCGGCGATGCCGCGAGAGCGGGTCTTCGAGGAGCTGCGCAGGGGGGCGGGGGCGCAGTTCACCGACGACCTGGTCGAGCCGTTCCTCTCGCTCGACATGGAGCCGTACGACCGGCTGGTCGCGAAGCACCACGCGGACGAGCGGGGGCGCGAGGCGGCCTGAGTCACTTGACCACGATCTGCCCGTCGGGAACGGAGACGATCTCAACCGTGGAGACGCTGACGGAGCCGTCGGGCGCCACCGTGATCCGGCGCAGCTCCGATCCCACCGCGATCTTGACCCACCCGCTCGCGGCGGGTGTGCCGTACCCGTCGAGGTCGAGTGTGGGCGTCCCCTGGAAATCGACGTTGACGATCCGGGCGTGGTAGGGCGCCGCGGTGAGATCGCCCGAGCAGACCCCCGGGCAGGCGTACGTCGAGCTCGCCGCATCAAAGGTGATGGTGAACGGTGCGCCGACGGCGCGGGCGGCCTGGGCGGCCGCGCGCAGGTCCTGGGCGACACGTTCGCCCGCCGCGTCGGCGCGGTAGCGGGCGAGGGCCGAGGCGTAGCGCGGGGAGGCGATCGCCGCGACGACGGCGAGGATCGCGAGAACGATCGCCAGTTCAAAGAGACTGAACCCGCGCCGGGGCGGGTTCAGCCTGGGGTTCGGTCGATTGTGCAGCACGGGCTCAGTACGTGTTGTAGTCCACGCCAGCCTCGTCGGCCTCGCCGGCGGGCAGGTTCGCGGTGATTGTGCCGGTGGTGTCGTCGTAGACCCAGCCTGCGATGCTGCCGCCCTGGGTGGCGACGAAGGCAGTCTTGCCCTTGTTCGTCCCGACGGACAGCGGCGGGACGGCGCGGAGGTACGGCCCGTAGATGCGGGTCGTGCTCTTGGCGCCGATGTCGGTGCCGATGACGTCGGAGTACTGGAGCAGGGCGTTGGGCATGTCGGCGAACGCCGGGTACGTCCCCCCGTGCTCGGCGGCGAACAGATCCACCGCGCTGCGGAGCACGTTGAGGTCGGAGACAAGCGCCGAGTCAGAGGCACCCTTGGCGCCGCGGCTCATCCGCGGGATGGCGATCGCGCCGATGATCCCCAGGATCACCACGACGATCACCAGTTCGATGAGGCTGAAGGCCCGGTTGGTCGTGCGAGGAACAGAGAACATCGTCGCCTCCCCTGTGTTTGCGGGCGTCCCGCCCGGCACGTGACTGCGTTGCTGATCGTCGCCCGGGGCGGGTTTCTTAAGGCGCACACACCGCACCGGGCGGTCCGCGGGTTCGCTCGCCCGCACAAACCCTCGCCGCGACGCGGTTATCGGCCAAGGTCGGGCTCAGCCAGATACAGACGGAAGGTCCGCCCAGAGGCCTCGACGACAGCGGATCGCTGGTCCACGTTGATCAGCCTCAGCCCGTTTCGGCTCTGCCCGACGCGGTAGGGCTGACCGTCGATCATCGCCATGCCCTCGCCCTCGCCGCCCGACACGACGCTCGAGAGCACATGGCTCGGGGCGGGGTCTTCGCCCGTGGCGGGCGATGGGGGCGGGGTCCACGACGCCGGGCGGACAAACGCGTCGGGGAGTGTGCCGGGCTGATACCCCAGGCTCTGGCGGAGGTCGGTCAGGCGGCCCGCCAGTGCGCCGTCGTCACGTTTGTGCGCACGCGGTGTCTGCGCGGGGCCTGACGCGGAGGGCGGTTGGGGGACAACATCGGGTGTTGCGGCCATGGCGGACCGTCCGCCGGAGAACAACACCGTGCGGTCGAACACCAACGCAGCGAGCCCGACACCCAGGACACTGAGCCCGACTTTTTGCCTACGGGTGAGCCTCATGCCAGAACGGTGCGATCCGTCGGCGCCGGCGTCAACGTCCGAGAGGCGGATAACCGGGCGGACTCACGGCTGCGAGGCGTACCAGGCGATCTCGAAGCGGAAGCGGACGGTCGCGTCGGTGCCGGGGGCGGCTGCCTCGAGCGCGAATGATCGGACCGTCATGTCGAGGGTCTCGTCCTGGAGGCGGTGGATGAAGTCGGCGCAGGCGGGGAACGTCGCGGTGCCGGTCATGGTGAACGGGACGACCTGGAACAGCTCGGCGGGCTCGGGTCGCCCGGGCTGCAGTTCGTCGATGATGATGCCGAGTTGCTCGGCCAGAGCGGTGAGCGTCGCGAGGCGTTCGTTGACGCGGTCGGGCGGGGCGAGGTCGATGGCGAGTTCGGCGATCTGCGCTTCGGTGCGTGTGCGCACTCGGGCCAGGGCGCGTTTGGTGGATTCGAGCTCGGTGATCTCGGCGCGGACGTGCCGCATCTCGAGGTTGTTGTCCCGGGCGACCTCGATCGCGAGCACGGCGGGGCGGTACCCGGCCAGCACCACAGTCGCGGTGATGACCGAGCAGACAACGGCGCCGGCGGCGTGGGTTCGCCAGTTCACGGCGATCCTCCTTCCACGACGACACACTCGATGGAGAAGTCCACGTCGCTGAGCTCTCCCGAACCCGCCCGGCGCTGTTCGACGAGCCGGACCGTGCTGAACACGTCCGAGCGCTCCATGGCGAGCAGGTAGTAGGTGACCGCCTGCTGCCCGCGTGCGATGCCGCGGATCGTGAGCACGTGGTCGCCCGCCTCGCGGTTCTCGAGCGCGAAGCGTGTGAGTACGACCCGGTCGCCGAGGTGAGACGACGCCAGCGCGAACAGCGCGCTCCAGTCGGGTTGCTGGCGGACCCTGCTGGCACGGCGGAGGTCGGTGGTCAGGGCGGTGATCTGTGCCCGCAACGACGACGCTTCGGTACGGATCGTCTCGGCGCGGGTGCGGGCGTCGCCCAGCTGCGCACCGGTGTCGGCGCCCTGCGGTCCGGCTGCGGCGCGCACGATCACCAGCCCGGTCGCGAGCAGGGTCGTATAGACGATGGTGAAACGCAGCCACGCGGCGGCGCAACGGGTCTCGGCGATTCGCCGGCGTCGGTCGGGCGGGATGAGGTTGATCCGCTTCACGCCGCGTAACTCCATCGCGCCACGCCGTAGGCGAGTGTGAGCCCCGGGTCGTCCCACGCCACCGCGTCGGGACAGGGGGCCAGCGTCGCGGGTGTGAGCGTCTCGACCGGGCACGGCAGGGCCGCAGCGATTCGCCCCCGCAGCCCGGGCATCGCGGCCCCGCCACCCACGAGCAGAACACCCGAGAGCCGCGCGTCGGGGTAGCGATGCGAGACGTACGACAGGGAGGAGCGGACTTCGGCGATCGTCCGTTCGGCGTGCGCGGTCAGGGCGTCGCGCACGATCTGCATGGCGCCGGGCTCGGCACCCTCGATCTCGCCGTCGAAGCCGATCTGCTCGGTGATGATCTCGGCCAGTTCCGCGTCGAGGTCGAGTTCGCGGAGCAGAGCGCCGTGTGCGCTGTGCACGCCCGCTTCGGGCAGCGGGCGCTGGACGATCACGGTCTCGCCGTGCAGCGCGATCAGCTCGCCGCGCGACCAGCCGAGATCGAGCACAGCAGAGACGTTGCCGGGATCGAGCCTCGGCGCCGCCGCGCGGGCGAACGCCCAGGCGGGCAGATCGATCGCCTCGGGGATGAACGGTGTGCTGTCAAAGGCGGCCAGCAGATTCTCGGCGCGCTCGTGCGGGCAGATGGTGGCGATGCCGTAGCTGGCCGACGCGGCGCGGGCGGGCTCGGGGATCGACCAGAACGCCATCTCGAAGTCGGTGACGTTGTGCATGCGGGCGGACTCGGCCCGGGCGATCTGCTCGAGCGGGGCGCCGCTCGAACGCGGCGGGAGCTCGAGGGAGGCGTTGAGCGTCAGGTCGGGCGGAGCCGCCAGCACGAGCCGATCGCCCGGTATGTTCCGGCGGATCAACACCTCGGCGAGGCGGAGGGCCTCGTCGGCGTCGAACGGTCCGCCCGGGTGCGCTCGCGCCATCGCGACGCGGTGCATCGGGGCGCCGCGGTCGTTGAGCTGAACGGCGTGGATCATGCGGGAGCCGATGTCCACGCCGATCGGTCTCTGGCGACGCCAACCCATCACTCACCTCCCCCGGCCATGGCGGTGAGGTCGAACAGCGGCAGGAACATGCTGATCGCGACGAACGCGACGACGACACCGAGCATGATGAGGATGACCGGCTCGAGGATGCTGGTGAGCGAGCGGAGGATGACCTCGTTGTCCTCGTCGAGGTGGTCGGCGACGTGGGCGAGCACGGGCCCGACGTTGCCGCTCGACTCGCCGTTGCGGATCGCCTCGGAGACGGCGGGCGGGAACAGGTCGCTGCCCGCGAACGCGGCGCTGATCGGCTCGCCCCGGGTGACGGCGTCCTCGGCCGCGGTGACGACCTCGGCGAAACGGCGGTTCGCGGTCGCCTCGCGGGTCAGCCGCAGGGCGTCGAGCAGGGGGACGCGGCTGACGACGAGGATGCCCAGCACCCGGGCGGTCCGCGCGACGGCGAAGCTGCGCACGATCCGCCCGAGGATCGGGAGGCGGACGAGGGCCGAGTCGATCGTGTCGCGTCCACCCGGCGTGTGCGCCCAGGCCCAGCCCGCCGTGGCCGCACCCGCGCAGGCGATCAGCACCGCCCACCACCAGTTGCGGACCAGGTCGCCGATCCCCATCAGGAAGCGCGTCGTCGGGGGCAGCGGCACGTCGAGGGTCTCGAACAGCCCGGCGAAGCGGGGCAGCACGACCGTCATCATCACGGCGAGGACGCCCGAAGAGACCGAGATGAGCAGGGTCGGGTAGATGAGGGCGCCGACCACCGAGCTGCGGATGTGCGCGCGCTGGCGGGTCACCGCGGCGAGGCGTTCGAGCATCTCGTCGAGCCCGCCGCTGCTCTCGCCGGCGTTGACGAGGGATCGCGTGACGGCGTCGAAGACGCGCGGGTGGTGCTCCATCGCCTCGGCGAGTGACGCCCCCTGCTCGACGGCGCGTCGGATGTCGCCGACGATGCCCTTCCACGCGGGGTCGCGTGCCTGGTTCTCGAGCGCGGTGAGGGCGTCGACGACGGTCGTGCCGCTGGCGATGAGCACGCTGAGTTCACGCGTGAAGACGACGAGGTTGCGCAGGCGCGTGCTCCCGCGCAACCTCGCGCCGGCCTTCGCGGTCGGGCGCCGGTCCTCCGTGCCGGATTCGGTCAGTGTGGTAACGAAGATGTTCTGCTTGCGGAGGCGTTCGCGCGCGGCGTCCTCGCCCGGCGCATCGACCGTGCCGGTCAGGAGCTTGCCGGTCGCGTCGTAGCCCTCGTAGCGCCAGCTCATGCCGCGGCCTCCATGATCGGGTCTTCCTCTGCGTCGTCGGTCTGGGTGACGCGGAGGACTTCTTCGAGGCTCGAGGTACCGTTGATCGCCAGCAGCACGCCCTCCTCGCGCAGCGTGAGCCCGCCGTCGAAGCGGTGGGCGCGGCGGACCTCGTGCGTGGCGGCGTCGCGGTAGATCAGGCGGCGCAGCTCGGCGGTGACCTCGAGCACTTCGTAGATGCCGACCCGCCCCTGGAAACCGGTGTCGTGGCAGCGCCGGCACCCGGACCCGCGCCGGAAGGGCTTACCGGCGTGGTCGGGGATGCCGGCGTCGGCGAGCACGTCCTCGCTCGGGTAGTACTTGCTCTCGCAGGCCGGGCAGATGGTGCGGGCCAGACGCTGCGCGACGACACCGTTGAGCGCGCTGCTCAGCAGGTACGGCTCGACGTGCATGTCGCGCAGACGGGCGACCGCGCCGGACGCGTCGTTGGTGTGAAGCGTGGCAAGGACCAGGTGCCCGGTCAGCGCGGCCTGGACGCCGACGCGCGCCGTCTCCTCATCGCGGATCTCGCCGACCATGATGATGTCGGGGTCCTGGCGGAGGATCGAGCGGAGTGTGCGCGCAAAGCTGAGCCCGATGGGCTCGTTGACCTGGATCTGGTTGATCAGATCGAGCTGGTACTCGACGGGGTCCTCGACGGTGACGATGTTGCGCTCGGGGCTGCGGAGCAGGTCGAGGGCGGAGTAGAGAGTGGTGGTCTTGCCGCTGCCGGTCGGCCCGGTGACGAGCACGAGTCCGTTGGGTTGCCGGAGGACGCGCTGGAAGCGAGTGAGCGCCTCGGGGCGGAAGCCGAGGTCCTCCATGCGGACCTTGAGGTTCTCCTTGTCGAGGACACGAACGACGAGCTTCTCGCCGAGCAGGGTCGGGATCGAGCTGACGCGCAGGTCGATGCCGCGTCCCTCGGCGACGATGCGGACGCGCCCCTCTTGGGGCAGGCGCTTCTCGGCGATGTCCATCTTGCCGATGACCTTGACGCGGCTGACGATCGCGGCGTGCATGCCGGGGGGCGGGCGCATCAGGTCGCGCAACGCACCGTCGATGCGGTAGCGGACGCGCGTCCCGCGCTTGCTCGGTTCGATGTGGATGTCGCTGGCGCCGTCGCGGACCGCGGTGAGCAGCGCGACATTGACGAGGTTGACGATCGGGCTGCCGGCGACCATCTGGTCGAGGTCGGTGGCCGGGCCCTCGTCGACCGACTCACGCTCCACGACCTCGACGTCGGTCTCGGCGAGCGTGGAGAGGAACTCATCGACGTCCACGTTGCCGCCGGCGTACTTGCGGACAAACTCGAGGATGTTGCCCTCGAGGGCAACGACGGGGCGGATGGTGCACCCGGTGAGCTCGCGGAGCCGGTCGATCGTGGGCAGGTTCTGTGGCTCGGCCATCGCGACGGTGAGCGTGTCGCGCACGCGGAACATGGGAATGATCTTGAGGCGTGCGGCCTCCTCGTCGCCGACCAGCCCGAGCAGCGAGGGGTCGATGAGCCCGTGACGGAGCTGGACGCCGCGCACGCCGTGGCACTTGGCCAGGGCGCTGATCAGGGCGCCACTCGAGACGATCTGCTGTTCGACGAGGACCTCTCCGAGCATGCGTCCGGAGGCCTTCTGCTGGGCCAGCGCGTGCGCGAGCTGCTCCTCGCTGATCATGCCCTCTTCGATGAGGACATCGCCGATGCGCTTGCGGGGCTGGGCGCTCACCGGAAGCTCCTCACGGCGTCCTGGACGTCCTGGAAGTGCTCGAACGAGGAGGCAAGACCGGTGAGGTCGAGCACCTCGCGGACGGTATCGGTCGAGCCGCAGAGCTTGAGCGTCTGCCCGCTTTCGGCGAGTTCGTCGGCGAGGTCAGCGAGGGCTTCGAGCCCGTCCGAATCGACGTACGCGACCGCGGAGGTGTCGAGAACGAAGCGTCCGAGGCTGCGCGCGATGACGTCGCGGACGCGCTTGCGGAACAGACCGGTGTCGTCGGTGGTGAGCGCCCCGTTGGGGCGGAGAACCGTGACGGCGCCCTGTCGTGATTCGGAGACGTCCATGGGTCGCCTCCTACGCGGCCGCCGCGCGCGAGCGGAGCGGCAGGGTCAGGGTGAACGTGCTCCCGCGGTCGGGCTCGGACTTGACGGTGATCTCGCCGCCGTGCCGGCGGATGACGTCGCGGGCGAGCGTGAGCCCGAGCCCGGTGCCGGAGATCCGGTTCAGGCGCGGGTCCTTGGCGCGGTAGAAGCGGTCGAAGATGCGTTCGCACTCGTCGGGGTCGATGCCGATGCCGTTGTCGGCAACGTTGACGACGAGGGTGGCGTCCTGCTCGAAGGCGCGGAAGGAGATCTCGCCGCCCGCCGGGGTGTACTTGAGCGCGTTGCCAAGCAGGTTGTGCAGCGCCAGGACGATCTTGTCGCGGTCGCCGATCGTCACCGGCAGCTTCGGGGGCAGGTCGAAGCTGAGCGTGATCTCCTTCTCGGCGGCTGGTGCGGCGTAGTCGGCACGGAGTTCCTCAAACAGCGAGTCGAACCTCACGTCGTCCTCGTGGAGCTGGAGCGCGCCCGCCTCCATCTCGGAGATGCTGAGCATGTCGCCAACGATGCGTTCGAGCCGGCGAGCCTCCTGACCGATCACGTTCAGGCAGCGGGCGCGGGTCGCGGCGTCGTTCGGAGCCGCGTCCACGGCCTCCTCGACGTAGAGCTTGATGTTGGTCAGCGGGGTGCGCAGTTCGTGCGTGGCCTGGGCGACGAACGAGCCGTGCGCCTCGTCCGCCGCACGCAACTGCGTCACGTCCTCGATCACGATGAGAGCGGACGGGCGGTTGTCGCGGCGCATCGCCCGCACGGTGCACCGCAGCACGCAACGCTCCGACGCCCCGGCCCGCTCGAGGTCGATCGTGACCCGCGGGCTCGAACGGTTCGACAGGCACCCGGTCACGGCGTCGAGCACATCGCCCTTCGGGAGGGTCCGGGCTGCCTCGGCGCCGATGAACTCGGCGCGATCGATGCCGAGCAGCACGGCCGCGGCGCCGTTGGCGTAGCGCACGCGCCCGTGGTCGTCCACGACGACGATGCCCTGCCACATGGCGTCGCAGACCGGCGCCAGGTCGGCGCCACGGGTGCGTTGGCGGGACACCGCGTCCCGCGTGCCGGCCAGCGCCAGCTGCTCGCGCTGCACGCTCAGGCGTCCGACGAAGAGGTTCCACGCCTCGGCGTCCGGCCCGAGACGTTCGGACAGCGCCAAGGAGTCGAAGTCCTCGTCGCCGGCGCGGAAACGTCGCAGTGCTGAGCCGATGGCCGCTGCTCCCCGCACCCGTGCGTCGAGGCGGCGGTACGCGAACCCAAGGATGACAAGCGACGCGGCGGCGATCCCCGCGGCACCGATTCGCGCGTTCCAATCGGCCGCGGTACCCCGCGAGAGTCGGGCCGAGATGCGGAGGCTCGCCTGACCTCGCCCCACCACGTCGAAGGGGGCGGAAGCGGTGATCAGCGTGCCCGAAGACACGACGCTTGCGGGTGGCGCGGCGCCCTCCCACTGCTGGGGAAGATCGAGCAGGTTGATGCCGGCCACGTCGGAATCAGCAACCACCCGCCCGTCGGGGAGCACGACCGAGCAGCGGTCGAGTTCGTGCGTGGCGGCCGTCTCGACGACCTGTCTGCGCAGGGCGCTGAGCTGCCCTCCCTCGACCAGCGCCTGGGCGGACCCGCCAAGGATGTCGAGCAGATCCTCGATCTCGCGGGCGCGGTCGTCCATCGCCGCCCTGGTGTGGACGCGCTGCGACCACCAGGCGGTGCCCGAGACCGCCCCGACCAGCAGCAGCGCCAACAGCACAGCGATCGCCGCGGTGGTCGGGTCGGCGCGCCCGATCAGGAGTCGCCAGTAGTGGATCCGTGGTCTACCCGCCATACGCTCACAGCCCCGACCCGATATCGGCCGGGGACGCGGGCGTCTGAACGCCGCCCGACGGGCGTCGTTGCGTGGTCGTGGGTGTCGGCGGCGGGGTGGGGTCCGCCCCCGTTATGGGGCGGGGTTCGTCGTAACCGGACCGGACGAATGGGCGCGGAGGGATTCGAACCCCCGAAGGCTGAGCCAGCAGATTTACAGTCTGCCCCGTTTGACCACTTCGGTACACGCCCTTCGGCCCGTCCGGGCCGGTGTCAAATGTAGGTCTCGCCTGCCCTGCCGGCAACAGCCGGCACCCGGGCTGGGAGCAGGTGCCGACGATCGGAGAGGATCCGGTGCCGCGCCGGGGTCTGCCACTAGGGGCACCCGTCGATCCAGAGATTGACGTAGTAGTTCAGGTCGGTGGAGCTGACAAGCCCGTCGGGAACGCCGTAGCCGGGGTCGCCGAGCGAGGCGCCCTGTGTGGTGAGGTCGCCGGTCGGCAGCCCGGCGGTCCAGTCATTGACGTAATAGAGCAGGTCGGCGGCGGTGACCCTGCTGTCGGGGACGCCGTACGACGGATTGCCGGCGTCGGCACCGAGTGTCGTGAGGTCGGCGGTGCACAGGGTGCCGGTCTCGATGTCGGAGACCTGCAACACGCCCTGGAAGACGCCGTCGTACTGGCGGAGTTCCGACCCGGCCCAGCTGAGGAGCCCCGCGTCCCCGATCACGGAGGAGGGCCCGTACGGGTCGCCGTAGATGCTGCCCCTGACGACCAGATCGCTGCCGGATCTGTCGATCCTGACGATGACGTCGGTCTCGCGCGTCCACTCGCAGTCGCCGAGCGAGGCCGTGACCTCGCCGGCGCCGATGTCGTAGGCCAGTTCGAGGCGGTTGTTGATCGGGTCGAAGTTGAGCTGGATGTACTGCGAGTCGCTCTCATGGAGCCGGAAGAGAAGCTCCTTCTGAACGATCGCGACCTCGCGGGAGGCGGAGCCGCGGGGGTGGGTGACGCCGGCAACGACCAGCGGGAAGGGGTTGATCGGCAGCCCGGACCAGGAGATGTCTGTGTCGGGAACAGTCTGCCCGTAGTCAACATCGAGCAGCACCCGCTGTGCCGGATCGATGAACACCGCGCCGACGACGGTGTAGAGAGCGGAGAACTCGGCGGATTGCGCCAGCGACACGGCTGTGTGCCATTCCGCCATGAACTCGGCGTCGTCGGTCAGTGTCGCCCTCCGGTCGGACACGGCCGACATCTCCAGCCAATCGTTGGCGGTGAACTCCTGTGTGGAGATCCGCGTCGTTGTGCGCTCGGGGTACCCATTCCAACTGTTGCCGATGTACGGCCCGGTCGGCACGGCGGTCGTCCCGGGATCGAACTCGTCGATGCTCTGACCAGGTCCGGCGGTTGAGCTCTTCCAGGACCACGCCAGCACGTGCGAAACGGGCGCCGTGGAGCAGAACCAGACGTTGGCCTGGAGGCGCGAGAAAGGCGCCTCTCCCGATCCGTCCTTGAGGTACTGCGTCGTTCCGGACTCGGTGAGGCGGAGCTGCCCGGAGCCGTTGACGGCGAGCGCCGGGGCGGTATCCGCGCGTGACATCACCGCGTCGGGATCGACGGCGTCCGGTAGGGTCGGCGCACCGTCGAGCCCGGGGGTAGGGTTACTCAAGGTCAGACGCGAGGAGACTGTGGTGTCAACGTAGTTTGCGTTCGCGATGGCGTTGGTGCCGCCGGGCGACGATACGAGCGGTGACCGTGGGGCGAGCGTGCCGGGGGTGATCCTCACGATGTCGCCGGCGTTGGTTGCGATGTACACGCGGCCGATGGAGTCGACCGCGATCCCGTTTGCGTTCCGCGTCGCGACGTGCGAGATGGTGTGCCAACGCCCGTCCGAGTAGTACGCGATCCTCGTGGCCGCGAGCTGCCTGTCGATCATCGCCTGCTTATCGAGCGTGTGGTCGGAGTCGCCGTAGCTACCGGACGGCCCCACGACGGCGGCGAGGACAGTCGGGCTGTCCGGGTCATCGCAATCGGCCACAAGCGAGACGTACCCGCACAGCCCAACGCCGGCGTTGGTGACGTGGGTCAGGTACTCGGGTGTGTTGTCGGTCAGCGGGTCGCCGGCGTTGCGCCCGCTCTCGTCGAAGCCGCACACCGCGGGGACGCCCTCGTCGGCCCCCCAGTGTGTGCGCCCGTCCGAGGTCGTGATCAGCCATGTCGGTTGCATCCCGCTGGGGTAGGTATCCCCGCCGGAGTTCACGGGCGTGTTCCCGCCGTGGATGAAGCCGTGGTTGGTCCACCCCGCGCTCGGGGCATAGAAGTTCGTCGCCAGCCCGGAGGTGATCGGTGCGCCGAAGATGTTCACGCCGGCGATCGAGAACTCCATCACGCCGTTGTCGTCGAAGCCGTCCCCGATCGCGACCTTGACCCGCAGATTGGTACCGTCCCAGTACACGTGCGCGGTATGGAAGTGGGTCTCGTACGCACTGCGCATCGCGTCTGTGACCTCGTAGAGCAGGACGCGTCCGTCGTAGGACCACGAGCCTCCGGAGAGCGTCCAGCGATCGACGTACGCCCGCTGCCCCGAATTGGCCCCGTCCTTGTTCTGGTAGTTCGTGGACCCGAGGAACATGTACGTCGTTCCGTTGTGCGTGACGGTGATCGGCTGCCCCATCATCCAGACCCGCCCGAGCGACGCGGACAGGTAGTTCGACGGGTACGCGTCCTCGGCCCCGATGACCCAGGTCGAGGCGCCGATCTCGTGCGAGAGCATCGCCGTCCGGTTCTGCGGCCTCCATGCCTCGAGGACAAGCGTGACGTTCGGCGTATCCGTCTCATCACCCGCGAGATAGATGGGGTTCACGGTGAGTTGGGTCTCCGAATCAACAGACTCCAGCTTCGCGTGCCCATCGTTCAGGACAGAGCCCTCGATGCGGACGTAGACGCCGTCGCCGCCGTTGTTCCACGTGTCGGTCAGGAACGTGCCGCCTATGGCCGTGATCGTGCCCGACGCCTTGTCGATGGTCACCGTCCGGGTCTGCGAGGCGGGGTTGGCGGTTCCATCGGTCCTGTCGCCTACTGAGCACGCGACCATGAGCAGCCCGTCGTGCAGCCTCGCCGCCCGCGGCAGGTAGACGGCGTCGGGGTCCTGATCGGTCAGAGAGTAGTACGTTGCGCCCTCGAAGGGGTAGGCGGTCCCCCAGCCGTTGAGCGCGATCTCAAGGGCGGTATCCGACAGGTCGTCGGCGTTGGCAACAGCGAAAGTGGCGTCGTTGGAATAGACCAGGTAGTCCTTCGAGCCCGACTGATCGTGCCAGCAGTCGTACACTCTTGGTGCCGTGCCGTTGGCGAGGAGCGTCTCGTGGGTTGAGGGTGATGTCTGGATGCCGCGCGACGACAGGTATTGGGCAACACCGTTCACCGAAGCAACGAGTGCGCCGGAGCCTGATCCCCCCTGTGCCGTCCACGCCTGGACCGTCGGCAGGAGGTCGGCCTGATTCCCCCCAGCGTCGAGCGAATCCGGAGGGGGCGTCGGACGAGAACTCGCAATCGGTGCGCCGATCCACACCACAACAGCGGCCACGGCATAGACCCATGCTCGCATCCTGCTTCCCTCCGACGGAACATCGTATCGAAAAGCGAACCGCGCAGTCCAGTGTCGTGACATGTATGGAAGCGCAGCGGGGCGCACAACCGGCCCGTCTGCCGATAACCGACACTCCCGAGGGGCCGCTCAACGCACACCGGACTCAGGTGGCGGCAAAGCCGCCGCCCGGACTCGAACCGGGGACCTGCGCTTTACAAAAGCGCTGCTCTACCAACTGAGCTAAGGCGGCGTGCCCGCCGGCGAGCCGGCGAATGGGCGATACTGGACTTGAACCAGTGACCTCCTCGATGTCAACGAGGCGCGCTAGCCAACTGCGCTAATCGCCCGTCCGGGCCCAGCATAGGCCGTTCCCACGCCCATCGGCGAGGGCAGGGAGTCTATCGGACAGCCCGCGGGGCGGCTGCACCGTCCTCTCGGGTTCGGCACACCGGCTCTTCCTACAATGGACCCACCTGTCCAAAGGAGGCCCGACGTGATCAAAGGAAGCCTGACGATCCAGCGGCTGCTCGCTGCGATGAGGGGGATGGACGCGTCGGACCTGCACATCAAGGTGGGGCTGCCGCCGGTGTACCGCATCGGGGGCAAGCTGCGGCACATCGAGTCCGAGCCCCTGACCGAGGAGGAGGCGGACCACCTGCTCGACCCCATCATGAGCGACCTGCAGCGTGAGCGGTACGCGGACGGGGGGAACCTCGACTTCGCGTGGCTGCTGCCCGACGGCGACCGGTTCCGCATCAACATGTTCCGCTGCGGCAACCACGTCAACGCGGCGATCCGGCGCGTCAAGGCCGAGATCCCGAGTTACGCCGACCTGCACCTTCCGCCGATCTACTCGCAGATCGTGCAGAAGACGAACACGGGACTGGTGGCGGTGGTGGGCGTGACGGGGTGCGGGAAGAGCTCGACGCTGGCGGCGATGATCGACGAGGTCAACGCGCACCGCGACGTGAACATCATCACGATCGAAGACCCGATCGAGTACCGCTTCTCGCCGAAGAAGTCGATCATCTCGCAGCGCGAGATCGGGATCGACGTGTCGGACTTCCACACGGCGCTGCGGTTCGTGGTGCGTCAGGACCCGGACGTGGTGTTCATCGGCGAGATGCGCGACGCCGAGACGGTGATGAGCGGGATCCAGGCGGCCGAGACGGGGCACCTCGTGTTCGCGACGCTGCACACCTCGGACGTGATGCAGACGATGTCGCGGATGCTGGAGTTCTTCCCGCCGTCGGAGCGCGACTTCGTCCGCTCGTCGCTGGCGAGCACATTGGCGGCGATCTGCGCCCAGCGTCTGCTGCCGACGGTCGAGGGTTTCGAGAGCAAGGTGGTGCCCGCCACCGAAGTGCTGCTGAACAACTCGGTGGTCCGCGAGAAGATCCGCGAGGGCGAGGACGGGGACCTGCCGGCGATCATCAACAGCTCGAAGTCGGACGGGATGCGGACGTTCACGATGTCGCTGGCCGAGCTGGTCGAGAAGGACTGGGTGGACCTGCCGACTGCGCGGCGTTTCGCGCCGAACCGCGAGGCGCTGGAGAGCATCCTCAAGGGCGTAGAGGTCAAGGCCGACACGCTCGTCGGACGGATGAAGAGCTGAGCGTCAATCGGTTACGCGGAGCGTGCATCGGGCGGTGTGCTTGCGCTTGAACATGTTGACGGCCTCGACCTCGATCGTGTAGGCGCCGGGCTCGAGCCCCGCGGGGAGCGCGCCCACCCAGATGTGCTGCGAGTCGAGGACCGCGGGCATGGGACGCCCGTTGGGCGGGTCCTCTGAGTCTTCGGCGGCTTTGACGGCGAGGTAGAACGGGTCGGGGCGGACGTCGTGCGCCATGGGAATCCACCGCGTGGCCTCTCCATCGGAGCGGCGGAGGCGCATCGCGACGCGGGTGAGCGGGTCTCCGGCAAAGACGTTGGCGACGACCTCGGCTTCGGGGGTACCGGCCGCGATTGCCGAGGGCGCGTAGATGCTGATCTGGAACGACGCGGGGTAGCGGGCGGGGAAGAAGTCGATTTCGTACTCGTCGCTGTCGACGGAGAGGATATTGAAGCCGTTGGGGGCGCCGAACCGCATCGTGGTGTGGGGGATGCCGTATTCGTCCGGCGCCCCGCGGTACCACGACCCGCTGACGGTCGCCGCGTTGAAGTGGTGGTGAGCCGTGATCCCGAACTGCCCGGGCTCTCCGGGGTCGTAGCCGTCGTCGGGCCCGAAGAGCTTGTGCTGCTGGACATGGGTGTGCCCCGACAGGCTGAGTGTGCGGGGGAATCGGGAGAGCAGTTCGAACAGGCGGCCGCGCTGGGGAACTTGCTGCACGCCCCCGCCGACGAGCGGGATGTGCATGCATAGCACGACCAGTTCGTCGCCGGTAAGTGTGTTCAGATAGTTTTCGATGAAGTCGAGCTGGTCGTCGCGGAGCCCGCCGATGTAGTTGCCGGGTTCCGGATCGCCTTTGTCCTCGCGGCTCTTGTAGCCGTTCCAGATGATGTCGTCGAGGATGATGAAGTGGGCGCGACCGTACTGGAAGGCGTAGGTGGTCGGGCCGAAGACGCGCTCGAAGGTCTCGTCGCTGTGCGCGTCGTCGGGCGACATGTAGTTCTGATCGTGGTTGCCCATGACGTTGTAGATCGGGACGCCGAGGGTGGACATGACCTCGTTGAGCGGCTCGTAGAGATCGAGGTGGTCGCCAACGATGTCGCCGAGACTGATGACGAACGCGGGCGGGTCGTCGCCGTTCGTCTCGTCGAGGAGTTGCGGAACGGCGTCGCGGGAGAGGAGGTCGACCTGCTCGATCGTGAACGGCTGGGTGTCGCCGAGCACGATAACGCGGAACCGGTCGGTGCCGTCGTACTTGACGAGGGGGAAGTCGATCGACTCGGGGAGCGGGCCGGTCGGCTCGACCCCGGGGTAGCGGAACGTGTCGTCGGGCGAGCCGGCGGGCTTGTGGATGTAGTAGAAGCGTGGGAGGTGCCCGACATCGATCGGGACCTGGTACCCCCGCGGCTTGACGACGAAGACGATGTCGTCGTCGTCGATGGGCAGTTCGTAGCGCCCCTCGCTGTCGGTGCGGACGACGTCGCGCCCGTTGGATACACGGACGCCGGCGATGCAGCCGTCGCCATCGCTCAGAACGGCGTCGCCGTCGCGGTCGATGAAGACGGTGCCGCGGGCGGTGTGAGCGGGCTGGGCGTGTACGGCGACCGCGGGCATGACGAGCGTCAGGACGGCGAGCATGCGCATGGTGTGCCCTCGAATGGGTGCGGCACGATGGTACCGGAGGGGAGCGGGGAGCGGGTGTTGCGATCGCGCAAAGAGCGGGGCGGGGTCAGCCGCCCGGTGTGCCGGTGGGCGTGCGGGTCTCGTTTGTCAAGGGCTCTTCCGACGCCCGGGCGCACCGGTGTGTGAGGTAGGTGCCGAACGAGCGGACGGCGTTGTCGGACGAGCGCATCACCGCGAGCCCGCCCTCACGAAGCCTCGTGACGAGCGGCTCGAACGCCGCGCCGGCGTCGACGACCGCGACCAGTGGCTTGTCGGTCTCGGCGTTGAGTTCGGCGAGCACGTCGGCGAGCGAACGGGACTCGGCGATCTCGGCGCCGGTTGTCGCCATCGCGGGCGAGAGCGGAACGCACGAGACGATCAGCGCGTCGATCTCGTCGGCGCCGAGGAGCGTGCGGGCGACGCCCTCGTACGCGGCTTCGCCGGCCATCGGCGTCAGGTCCATCGGGTTGCGCACGTTGACGAGCCGTGCGAGCCCGTTGTCGCCGAGCACCGAGGACAGGCGTTCGCGCGTGGCGTCGGCGAGCGTAGCGATCTCGACGCGGTGCCGGCGTCCGGCGAGCGAGTCGGCCATCCCCACCGTTTCGAACCCCGCGTTCGACATCGCGCCGAGGCGCACGCCCCGGGCTGTCTTGGCGTGGTTGGCGGCGGCGATCTCGAGGAGACGCTCGAACTCGGAGAAGGTGTCGGCGACGAGCGCGCCGGCGGCCTCGGCGCCGGCCTCGCAGATGTCGTAGTCGCCGGCGACGGCGGCGGTGTGCCCGGCGGCCGCGTCGCGACCCTGCTCGGTCCGCCCGGCCTTGTAGAACACCACCGTCTTGCCCGCCTCGGACAGCTCCCGGATCGTCGTGAGCAGGTCGAGCCCGTCGAGGTCGTTGAAGCCCTCGGCGTAGAGCCCGATCGTGTGAACGTCGTCGCGCCGCCCCACCACGCGCAGCGCGTCGGAGAGCGTCAGGTCGAGCTGGTTGCCGATCGAGATGGTCAGCGTGGGGTCGAGTGTCTCGACGACGCTCATGCGGCTGACGATGAACGCGCCAGACTGGCTGATGAGCGCAACGCCCCGCCCCGGCTCCCCGCGGCGCTTGGCGAGCTTGTTCTCGGGGATGAAGAACGTGTCGTAACGACCGGGGCGGCTCTGGACGCCGAGGCAGTTGGGACCGACAAAGACCGGTCCCCCACCGTCGCGTGCGCGTCCTTTGGCGATGGCGTCGCGGACGGCCTGCTCGATATCGGTGCTGCCCTCGGTCTCGCCGACGCCGCCGGGGATGAGGATCGCCGAGTGAACCTTGCCGCTCTCGACGCACTCGGCGACGAGGGCGGGGAGCTGGTCGGCGCCGGTCGCGACGACGAGCAGGTCGAACGGCTCCGGCAACGCCGAGATCGACGGCACGCACGCGACGCCGGCGATCTCGTCGGCGCCGTCGCGGATGACGCGGATGTTGTCTCGCTCGAACCCGCACTCGATGACGTTGTCGAGGATGATGCGTCCGAAGTTGCGTCCCTTGGCGCTAACGCCGACGACGGCGATGCGCCCGGGCTCGAGCAGCTTCTCAACCTTGTCGAGCGGTCGCGCGGGCGGGCGGTGGACGGCGGTCTGGAGGCGCCCGCGCCCGTCGAGCGGGACGAGGCGCTGGTTGCGGAAGCTGAACGGGTTGACCTCGAGTTCGCCGACGTCGGGGCAGACGTCGCCGCGGTCGACGCAGAAGCGCGTGGCGAGGGAGATGAACGCCCGGAAGCAGCGGAGCAGCTCGCCGTCGGAGACCGCGCGCCGGTGCCCGCGGGTGCGCCCCGAGAGCATGTCGTACGCCGCGGTCTGCCGGAACAGGTCCATGAACTGCTCGGCGGTGATGTCGGTGGCGACCGCCTTGGCGACGGCCAGCCCGGGGCGCATGCTGCGCGCGAGGTACTCGGTATCGACGCCGCCAAGCCCGGCGGCGATGATGGGGCCGAACTCGCGGGTGCCGCGGACGCCGACGAACAGCTCGCCGCCGAGCCCGTGCTGCTCGCGCTCGACAAACTCGACGACGAGCACACCCTCGACGCGGGCCGATCCCTGGTGCCGGCGGATCAGACGCGTCATCTCGTGCCGGACGGTCTCGTCGTCCTTGCGGCAGAAGACGATGCCGTCGGCGTCGGACTTGTGGACCACGTCGGGCGAGACGATTTTGAGCACGACACGTTCGGAGGGGAAGCGGGCGAGCGCCTCGGGGCTGAGCAGCTCGTCGGTGCGGACGAAGACGTGGTGCGGCGGGTCGATCGCGCCGACGAGCTGAACGATCTGGTAGACCTCGTGCTCGAAGAGCTGGCTGCGCCCGTCCTCGAAGACACGCGTGAGCGTGCCTTCGACCGCGTGGGCCTCGGCGCCGGAGAGGCGGTCGACCGGCTCGACGACGTCGAAGACCGGCGCATCGGGGCGTTCGGCGGCGGCGAGCTGGTCCTCGTCGAGCGTCTCGACCCAGTGGCGGACCGCGCGGGAGGTGCCGCCGCGCCGGAGCCCGTCCTCGTAGGCGGCGGCCGCGTTGCGCCCGAAGCGGAACGCGCGACGGTTGACGCTCACGACCTTGTCGCCCTTGGCGGCGAACAGCTCGGCGACGGCGTCCTCGAGCTCGTCGGCCGTCAGCGGTAGGTGCAGCGACGCGGCGCCGAGGATCACGATGTTGGCCGCGCGCCCCGAGCCGGCCGCACGCGCCAGACGCTCGGCGTCAACCAGCACGTGGTTCGGCAGGTAGCTGATCTGCTCGAGCACCTGCTCGACCGGGGGGTAGTTGCCGATGTTGACGAACGCCGCGTCAGACGAGACGACCACCCCGTCCTCGCCGAGCAGGTGGGTGTAGCGCAGGCTCTCGAGCGGCTCAGCGGCGATGACCATGTCGGCCCGCCCGGCACCGATGAGGTCGGAGTGCAACTCGTGGTCGGCGATACGCAGGTGGGACTGCACCGCCCCGCCGCGCTGGCTCATCCCGTGGACCTCGGCCTGCTTGATCGACCACCCGCGTTTGACGGCGGCGATGGAGATGGCCTTGGCGATGGTAAGGATGCCCTGCCCGCCGACGCCCGCCAGGATCATGTTGCGTTCCACGGCGTCCTCCGTTTCAGGGCTCGACCGTCTCGCAGGCGCAGGAGCCGGCGGACGGCACGCGGACCTGCTGCGGCGGGCGCTTGATGTGGATGCAGGCACGCCTCGGGATGATCACGCTCAGCCCGCGGTGCCCGAGCTCACGCCGGATGATCTCGACGTTGTCACCGTGGTTCTGGGGGCGCGGCTCGATGACGTGGAGGTGCCCGGGATCGACGCCGAGCCCGCGGAGGACCGAGACGAGCCG
>Ga0055449_10000067_pt1 | contig 24846 bp, 22 predicted proteins | sample China_Galinas_PW_2_FD_57739 | JGI IMG/M metagenome (GOLD analysis project Ga0055449, IMG submission 57739) | Wetland microbial communities from San Francisco Bay, California, USA, that impact long-term carbon sequestration - China_Galinas_PWB_D1 | ecosystem: Environmental > Aquatic > Marine >... | reverse complement strand
TTCGTCGCCTGACGCTCCACGTCGATCATCTGCGACTCGAAGTTCATCGTCGCCATGAACGCCACGCCAACGACGAACAGCACGCTCAAGAGCGTGACCACCAGAATCATCACGGACCCCCGGCGACGAGCCCCGCGCGCACAGCCCCCCGTGCGAACGTGCTCGTTGCCGACAGCCTGTTTGGTCCACCCGTGAATCACTAGCTGCACTCTTTCGGCGGCATGTCGCCGCCTCTTACGACTCATCCTCATCGGCCCCCAAGGCCCATGCCGGCACACGCGGCCGGCCACTTCCCCACATCACATCCCCACGTCAGCCGCCGACCTGCGCGATGATCACGTGCCGCGTCGGATGACCCAATCGTCGCTGCGGATCGAACACGTCGATCGTGATTCGTATCGCCGACGGAAACACCGGATCGGGCACGACGTTGTCCAGCTCGGAAGCGTCGATCTTGCCGTCGAGGTTCGTGTCCACCGGGCGCGTGGCCGCGAACACCTGCGTGTTCGCGCGATTCGTGCTCGCCTGCTTGAGCGCGTCGGTCAGCGAAGGCCATGCGTCGGCTTCGCCGAAACCGCTTGGCGGCGGCGGTGGCGGCGTGTGATACCCCGGCCCACGGAATCGCTGCCACAAGGAGTAGGCTGCGCCGTCCGCGCGGGTTTCGACGGACTCAAGCAGTGCCTGCAACCGCTGCTGCTCAAGCGTCAACCGGTCGGCCAACGGCTTCGGGCTGTTGTTGATCTCCACCTGCAACCGGTCGATCTTCTGCTGGATGGCCGACAGGGCATCGTCGTTGGCTACGTCGACGAGCCCGATGGGATCCTCGGTGTGCCCCAGATCGATCCAGAGGATTTCGTTCACGCCATCGAGCCGCCCGGCCACAAAGTCCGACTTGGGATTCAGCGAAAACTCCACCTTGAACGATGCGCAGTTCGGCAGCATGTAAGAACCCAGGCGATTCGCGAGCGTCGGTGGCGGCGTCGTGTCCAGCTCGGACCGGGCCATTGGGTTTCTCTCCCGGCCGTTGCGTCCGAAGACCCACGGCAACATCCAACCGTTCCCTTTCTTGTCGCTGTTGGCCACGGGGCCGACGTTGAGAAGGCGCTCGTCGATCTGCTTCACCATCGACGTGTAGTCGAAGTTGACAACGATATCGATCGCGCCGGTGAGCAGGTCGTCGTGCGAAAGCCCGGGGCCAACGTCCGGACTAGTCGCAGGGCCGAACACCCATTTGTTGTCCTTGTCCCGACCCTCCCAGTCCAGCGCCTTCCCATCATCCACGAGCGATTTGACGTAGCTCGGAATCAAATGAACCTCGCGCCGCGCCAAGTGCCAGCTCGAGGCCGGTAGCAGCGCGGGCGGTAGCGCCTGATTGATCGTCGGTTCCGGGAACATCGGGTCGCTGCCGGACGTCGGCGTACTTCCGGACGTCGGCGCGCTTCCGGCCGCCGACTCGAACTTGAACTGTCCCGGGTGGTTTGGGTCGGCCACGTACTCACCAAGAATCGCGTGCCCGTAGACGACCTCCTGCATGTTGGACTGCACCTCCGGTGCGACGTAGCTTCGCGACCGCTTGGCCGTGAACATCATGAGCATGTCTGCCCGCGGCAGCGTCAGGATCGGCCGGCCGTCGCTGTCGAGCACCGGCGTGAGCGTTGTCAGGTCAAAGGCCTCCCGCTCCGGGTCGGCATTGTGGGCGTAGCCGTCGGTCGCCGAGTTGTCGGCGTCGGCCTGACGCCCCTCCGGCGTCCAATACGCATTGACCGGATTGCACTGAATCGCCATCAGCGATTCGCCGGGGTAGACGTGGGCCAGATCGTCGCGGATTTGCCGCTCGAACGCCCGGATCGACTGGTTGAGGTCGACCAGGGCGGTCGCCTGCCCGGTGGACTGAACCGTGAGGGTGAACACCTGCCCGGCCAGCACCAGCATCAGGACGAGGACGCCCATCGCGACGACCATCTCGATCAGCGTAAACGCTCGACGTGTGGGCGTTCGATAAGCGCGTAACTTGTTGTCAAACCTTAAGTTATCCATACCCTCTGCCTGCCGGCAACGCGACGACCACACCCGCCCGCTCGTTGTCATGCACCGGAATTATCGCGTTACGCAGGTGTCGGTCCAGCCCTGGCAAGGGGTTTTCGAGGCAAAGCGAGCGCCCGTTTGGGGGCCGTGCGTCGTTCGCTGCGGCCATCGCGCGCGTGGCAACTGGCCGCATCGCCAGGCGGTCAGTGCACACGCGCGAAGTGACTACATCATTCGGGCGCAGTGGCCGCGTCCGATCGACGTTGCCCGTGGCGTGCCCGACCTGACACCAATGCACGATTGGAATTGGGGTCGCGCCGGCCCGTCCGATACACTCCTCGGAATATCGAAAATCCCCCGGTGAATTGACAGGAGCCGGGCGGACCGGCCGTCTTTATGGGTGATCATGACGATGCCGCTTGCGGAAGACTACGACGCGGATCAGCCGGTGATCGAGGCGATCCAAGAGGGTGACAAGTTCGCCTTTGAGGATCTCGTCCGGCGGCACGGAAGGTGGGTCCGCTCCGTCGTCTTCGGCGTCCTGGGCGACCGGGACTATGTGGACGACGTCGTCCAGCAGGTCTGGACCACCGTGTGGCGGCGAATCGGCGACCTGAAGGATCCAACAAGATGGCGATCCTGGCTCTACCGGTTGACTCGAAATGCGGCGCTCGATGCCGGACGCGACGTCACGCGGCGACGCGAGCAGATGCGATCGCTCCTGGCCGATGCCCGACCGCAAGGCGCCGCGAGCCTCAGGCCGGCGCCCCACGATCGGACAGAGCATTACGACACGGTCATGGACGCGATCAAGGGCCTGCCGGCGCTCTACCGGGAGCCGTTCGTCCTGCGGCACGTCAACGGCTGGTCGTATCGCGAGATCGCCGGCGTGATGGACATGCCGGTCGACTCGATCGAGACGCGGCTGGTCCGCGCGAGGCGCATGCTGCGCGAAGCGCTGCAAGGAAAGCTGGAGTAACACCATGGCGAGCGTAGACAAAGACATCGAGCGGCTGATCGTGCGTCGGCTCGACGGTGCGCTCACGGACGACGAAGCACTCCGACTCGATCGTGCGTTGATCCGCAACCCCGAGGCCCAGGCGATGCTCGAGGACTACCGGCGCGTCGATACGCTGGCCTCTGCTGCGCTGGCGGACGTACTCGGCGGCGAGGAGTCGTTCGACGCCTCGACGCTGACGCCGCGTGAATCGGCCGAGGCGCCGGTGCCGGCGATCTATCGCCGGGGCACGTGGTTTATTCCCGGTGCCATCGCCGCGGCACTTCTGGCGATGGTTCTGCCGACCCCGTCGTGGCATCAGCAGGACGGTTCGCAGGCGCCCGGGCGGACGTCACATTCCTCGCGATTCTCCAGGCCCGTCGGCACGATCGATCCGCACGGCGCCGCGCCGCGCGAGTTCGGTTCGCCGAGCCTCCAGCACAACGTGTCGCATCTTCCTCGAACGAAGGGGCAGACGGTGCGTGACGTGATCGGTGTGATGGGCGACGACGGCGGGATCTACTGGATCGAGGTGGACCGCTCGCGCACGGTTCGCGAGATGCCGAAAGGCCGGGCGAACATCCCGCTCGGGGGGCTTTGATGGCAGAAATCATGGGGACGCCGGTCTGATTGCCGACGCACGTGCGGCCGGCGGACCAAACGAGACCGACAAGAGATACCTTCGTGACTGAAAGGGAATGATCATGATGCGTGGAATCACAACGGGACTGTTGCTGTCGCTCGTGCCGTACCTGGTGGGCGGCATGGCGTCGGACGTGTTCGCGGTCGCGGCCGACAAGGTGGTGGACGGCACCCAACCGGTTCAGGCAGGCAAGGTCGTCGTGTCCGGTGACCACGGGACGGTGCATTGGGTCGCCAAGACCGCGGACGGCGACAAGCCGGTGACCGTGCAGGGGCAGGCCGTGTTCGTAGCCTCGCCCGATGGCGCGGATGGCAAGCCGGTCGTCGTCGCCACCGGCAACGGCGCGACAAAGTGGGTGACCGCGAAAGTCGACCACGGCGACGGTCGCAGTGGGGACGCTGAGACCCACGTCGTGCGTGTTGAGACAAACGCCGACGGCGAGGGTCAGGGCGGCTGGCTCGGTGTAATGGTCGAGGCGCGTTGCACCAACGGGGACTGCGACGTCAAGGTGTCCAAGGTGATTGACGGCAGCCCGGCTGCGGAAGCGGGGATTCAGGACGGCGACATCATCGTCTCCGTCGACGGGCAGGATGTCACCGGCGATGTCGGCCAGGCCGTTCGGTTGATCAAAGAGCGCAAGGCAGGTGACGACGTGAACATCGTCGTGCTCCGGGGCGACACCGAGCAGACGGTCGTCGCCACGCTCGGCGACCGGAGCGACGTCCCGGCTGCCCAGTTCGCTTTCAAGTTCGATAACGACGGCGTCGGCCAGGTCGAGGACAAGATCGTCACGCGAGGCAAGATGCTCAAGCGTGACGACGACGGCAACTGGGTCGTGACCGACCTCGGTGATCTCGACAATCTGGACGACCTGCCCGCCAACATTCGCATGCTCGTGCCGCATGCCGGCCAGCGGATCGTCGAGGTTCAGGGCGATGGCGATACCCACACCATCAACGTCAGCATCGAACATGACGGTGAGACCCTGAAGGTCGTCAAACGCGGCGACGACGACATCACGGTTACGCGTACCGACGCCGACGGCAACACGACCGAAGATGTGTACCACAGCATGGACGAGCTCAAGAAAGCCGACCCTGAAGCGGCCGACACGATCGAGTCGCACGGCAACCAGTTTCAGTTCCGCGTCTTCAGCAATGGCGACGGAAACTGGGGCGACCTCGGCGAAGGGTCCAAGGACGGCAAGACCTTTACGTGGAAGTTCAAGACCGACGACGACGGCCACAGCGCTGCCGAGTGGCGCGAGCAGCTCGAGGACAGCCTGGCCGGTGCGGAGAAATCGTATAAGGACTCCATGACGGCGCTCAAGAAGGCCCTCGAGGAGCTCGAATCGAAGGAAGGCGTGTCCGGCCTGTCCAAGCTGTACGAGATTCAGCCCTTCTTGAACGGCAAAGGCAAGAACGCGTTCGCGTTCCGCATCGGCAAGCCGGCGTACACGTTCGAGGTGCGACCGGACGGGCAGATCGCGGCCACCCTGCGCAAGGGCGATACGGAGGTCGTGCAACTGTTCGAGAACGAGGACGACCTGGCGAATCGCAAGCCGGATCTGTACGAGAAGTACCTCGGCGTGATCGGCGACGACTAGACCAAGCGGTCCCCATCGAGACCTACGTCTTCTCCAGGCAGCGGGCGCCGTTGACTCCGGCGCTCGCTTTTTTTTCAGCTTTGCAGGAGCGCTTGAAGGCGCGGAATGTTCAGCAACGTGAAATGCTGCCGAAAGCGTTCGATGCGTTCGCCGCGCTGGGTGATGTTCTGCTCGAGGATCGGGCCGAGGTGACCCGAGGCATACTGGAGAAACCCAAGTCGTGTCGGTTCGATTCCGATCAGCCGCGCGCACGTCGCGTCGACGGCGGCGCTGTTGCGGCCGACGACGATGCAACCGAGCTCTTTCGGCGTCCCCATGATCGGCCCATCGCCCTCCATCCCGACGACACCGTCCACGATCGCCAACGACGAGGGCGCCGTCGCGTTGATGTCGAAGATCGACTCCGGAATCCCGTGGTAGTGGAGCACGTTCTTGGGCCACCCGTAGACGATGCCGGGCATGATGCCGAAGAGGTTCTTCATGGCGCAGGTCATGCCCGCCCAGTGGTGCGTTTTGAGTTTCGGCATGGAGACGATCAAGTCAGCGTGAACAAGCGACTTCGGCAGGTACAACTCGCGGAGTTTCATCTCCGAGCCGCGATTGCGCACGGGCTCCACATCGTCATGGTTCAAATCGACGAAGGTCAGATGATGCTCGGCAAGCGCCGCGCCCATACCCGACTGATCGAGTACGAGCAGTGAGTCGCGCCGGTGTCCCTGTCCTTCGGCGACGAAGACGTCGGCCGCCCCCATTTTTCGGAACACCTCGGCCGCCGCGACGACCATCGCCGGGTTCGTGTTGATGCATTGATGACCTTCGGCGGTTTCGACCAGATTCGGCTTGAGCAGGATGCGACGCCCTCTGATGTGACCCGGTGCGACGCCCAGCGCTTTGAGGCCGTCGGCGATCGTGCCGGCCAGCCGATCGTCGTAGGATGCCGCCGGCAGCACCGCGACCGTCGCGCGCAGGCCGCGTTCGTTTCGAGACCAGCCGCTCAGCGCCGCCAGCGAGCCACCGGCCACGAGTGCCGCGCCCGTGACACCGATCATCTCGCGCCGGCTGATCTTGCGCTTCCCCGGATCTGGTTCGGGCGGGTCACTCACCAGCGTCTTCTCCGCACGCGACACCGCTGACGGCCAGCGCGTGACTGGCCATCAACAGCAGCGCTTCGTACACCGGGCTCGCCTCATTCACGGTGATCCTTTGTGCGCATTCGGCGAGCCATTGGGCCGATTCAGGTGGGCACGCGCGCCACGCACCCAGGCCGATCAAGCCCCACCCGAGTGACATCGGGACGCGCACGGTCCGCAGTTCATTCGTAAGATATCGAATCGAGCGGTCGATGGCTTCGTGTCGCGGTTCGCTGGCGAGCGCGCGCAACACCAGACCGGTCGTGGCTGGAAACGGACGCAGCGCTTTGCCATAGACGCGTCGGTTGCCGTAGTTCCAACCCCCTCCCTCGACGACCCGGTCGAGCAGGACGGCCACGCCTTCGCGTGTGCGGCGATGCTGCGCCAAACCGGCCTGGCGCAGGGCCCAGGTGGCATACGCGGTCGGCTCCAGCCACGAGTGCGTCCCTTGGACCCAAGGCCAGCCGATCAGCGTCGTGTCGTGCCCGAGAACTTTCGCATTGCGCGGCAACGTCAGGCCTTCGGTCCGGCACAACCAGGATATGGCCTGCTCGACGTGGCCATGGTAGGGACTGGGCCCGGCGTCGGGGGGCTGCAGCCACGCAAGAACGGCCAGGCCCGTGGGCCAGCAAGGGGCCGCAATGTCCGCGGCGATGGGAACCCCGCCGTCGCTGCGCTGGTAGTGTGCCAGCCAGTCGAGCCCGTGCTGTACGGCGTCTCGCGCCTCCAGCGTGTGCGACAGCGCCATGCACGCCAGCGACGTCGCTTCACTGGTCGTCACGCCGCGCGCCCGATAAGCCCATCCGCCTTCAGGACGCTGCATCGCGAGCAGCCGTTCGATGCTCTCTTGTTGCCAGTCGGTTTCCACGATTCGCCCCATGTGTCGATGGTGTCGGACACATCTTTTGCGGCGCAGCCGCCTTGCACCTATCGGCAGGTGAGTCGGGTGCGCCCAACCGTCGGGTCAGATGATCTCGTCGGCGATGCCCGGCCTTGTGTAATCGGACCAGGGCCCATGCGTGCCACGCGCCGGCACAACGCGGAGGACGACCGTTTCCTTATCGGGCGGTTCCGGTATTTTCTTCCAAACGCCCTTGCCAGGCGCTTCATTGTATTCGACGCTCCATGTGTCTCCCCGCGCTTTTCGTTACTCGCGCGCCGTGGGGGCGGGCGAGTTGCTGGAAGGAAGATGATGGGCACTGCATACAGTAGAATTCGCGAATTCCTGGTGTCCGAAGGCGGTCCCACGGCCACAGAGTACGGTGTGCTCATCGCCGTGATCTGTATCGCCGTGATCACCGCCCTGAGCGCCTTTGGCGACCACATGAACAACATCTATTCGGCCGTCACCAACACGATTCCGCAAGGATGATGGGCCCCATGTTGATTCATGACGTCGTGTGCGACCGGCTTTTCATCAGCGCCGCGACTGCGCCCTCGCCAACCGCGTCGAGCGAAGAAAAAAAAAACGCGAATTGCATTGGCCGGCGGGCCTGCTGTTTCATACGTTTCAGGTACGACGCCGACAGCCCGGCAACGGGTTGTTCGCCGAGCGGCCGGCAGGTCGCTGCCTAACTGAGCTTTTAACTCTCGTGCCCCCTGGAGGCGCGAGCGATTCCTGGAGGGGTCAGGCCGATAGCCGAGCCTGACGGTCCTTCGCAATCTGACGCGGGTCGTCGAGGACGACCCCAGGCGATGAGGAGTGAATCCCATGCAGAACTTTGTGAACCGTGCGAAGTGTTTCCTGAAGTCCGAGGATGGCCCGACGGCAACCGAGTACGCCGTGATGCTCGCGCTCATTATTATCGTGGCGCTGGGCGCGATTACGGGTCTGGGCACGACGGTCGACGCGATCTTCACGAACGTCGACAGCAGCCTGCCGACCGGCACGGCCTCGTAGGCGGCGAGGACGTCGGCATCGTCCGGGCGCGGCCCGGGTGAGCCGGCAATTGCAAGAGTACTGCCCCGGTGGGCGCTGCCGCTTGCGGTGGCGCCCGCCGGTGTACCCTCGCACGACCGATGTGTGGCGGCGCGCCGCGTCGCGAGGAGGTGGTCGGACATCCACCTGTTCGCGACGCTACGTGCCAGGACGAGATGGAACGCCTTGTCTGTCCGCTTGGAGTTTACGTAGATGCAATTTGGATTCTGGGAAATAACTTGCGCCCTTTTGATTCCGGGGATACTTCTCGGCTCCTGGATCGACTATTCCGAGCGGCGCGTCCCCAACTGGCTGAACGCCTCGTTGATCGTCCTCGGTTTCATCGTCCAGGGCTGCTTCAACGGCTGGGACGGCATGACCACCGGATTCTGGGGGCTGATCACCGGGTTTGGGCTGCTCATCGTTCCGTGGATGATGCACGGTATGGGCGCGGGTGATGTAAAGCTGATGGCCGCCATCGGCGTTTGGATCGGGCCGCTGCTGACGTTCTATTCGTTCGCGCTCGGCGCCGTCATCGGCGGGATCACGGCCGTCATCATGATCGTGTCGACGGGACGTCTTCGCATGGCATGTGCAAACATGAGCATTATCATCGCGAAGTGCACGAACCCGCAGACGTTGTTCGGGGAGTATGGATCGGCGAAGAGCTTCGGCACGACGTCGCAACTCTTGCCGTACGGCGTCCCGCTGACCGGCGGTACGCTGATCATCCTCGCCGCAAAAATGTTCGGTTGGTGGGGGATTTGACCAATGAAGCGCTTGCCCTTCTTTTCACGACTTGCCGCGTCGCGGCGCCCCGGGCGCCGTCGGGCGGCCGCCGTCGTCGAGTTCGCCGTCGTCTTGCCGCTCTTGCTGACGATTCTCTTCGGCATCATCGAGTACGGCTGGGTGTTCATGGTACGCCAGACGCTCCAGACCGCGGCGCGCGAGGGCTGCCGCCTGGCTGTCCTGCAGACCTCGGTGGACCCATACACCAACGTGCTTTCGCGCGTGTCCAAGGTCATGGCGCCTACGGGGCTGACGAGCTACACGGTTACCATGACGCACGCCACCTCGAGCAATCCGGTCGAGACCGTGACCATCACGATTCCGTACAGTGACGTCTCGCTGATGGGCGGTTTCTTCGGCACCAAGAGTTTCGACCTCGGGGGAACCTGTACCATGCGAAAGGAAGGCATGTCGAGCTGACGCGCTCGAAGGCGCGTCGGCACGGATTACCGGACCGCGACCCTGATTTCAGGGGCGCGGTCCGCTGCGTTGGGTGGCGCGTATCCGGGCCTGGCGGGCATGCCGGGTAGATAAGAAAGATTTTCCGATCCACCAAATCGAATTGCGTCCAATTCCATCCGATAAGCGTGCAGGACTCGAACCGGGGCTGGCAGTGGGTTCGAGTCGTTGCGTGAGAACGGCGCACCGGCCGGGCATCGGCGTGCCCTCCAGCCAGGCACGCCAGAGGCCGTCGAGAATCGAGGTTGAATGATGAAGGGAAAGGCCGTTATACCCCTGGTATTGGGCTTGATCATCGGCTTGGTCGCAGTGAAGTTCGGTGTGGATGCCATTCGGTCGGCCAAAGGCTCCGGCCAGTCCGCCGAGAAGATCCACGCCGTTCGGGCCAAGGTGGACATCCCCGAGTACGCTGAGATTACGCCGGACATGGTGGAAGCCTTCAGCACGACGGATCCGCAGTTCGTGCCGCCCGCGGAGCGCATCGAGAAGGTCGACGACCTCAAAGAGCGCGTCACGGCCAAGGCGATTCCGGCACACATGCCGATCCTCAAGTCGATGCTCGCTCCGGCAGGCACGCGCTCCGGTCTCGTCGGGCGCATCCCGCCGGGTTTTCGGGCCGTCGCCGTGAAGATCGGCGAGGACTCGAGCGTCGGCTTCCAGATTCAGGCGGGCGACTGGGTGGATGTGACCGTGGTCATGGATGTCTCCACCGCCGGACGCCGCCAGAAGGAGACGATCGCGGAAGTCATTCTGCAGCATGTGCAGGTGGCGGCCGTGGGTCACGGCGCGCTGACGGAGGCGGCGGCTTCGGGTCCGAACCAGCGTCCGGCCAAGTCGGCCACCTTGCTCGTACCGGAGGAGGACGTGCCCAAGCTGCACCTCGCGGCCACCCGAGGCAAGCTGACGTTGTCGCTGCGTGGCGAAGACGACGAGATCAACAACAAGCCCCCGAGGGCGTACGGTAGTGAGCTGACTTCGGCAAAAGAGAATCAAGCGCAGAAGCAGCCGAAAGTCCATCCTACCCAAGTCGCCCCGGTTGCGCCCGTTCCTGTCGAGATGCCTCACCAGGTTACGGTCGTTCGTGGGTTTGGGGGAAAGAGCGTGGAGCGAACCGTCTTTGCAAGCGACAAGTCGTACCAAGTACTCGAGGTAAGCGACGGAATGCCGACGCGCGCTTCGGCCGCCATGCGGTCTTCGCCCATGCGGGCAAGTCACCGGGCGACGCAATCCGACTTCGGTAATCGCAACCCGGATGCCGATACGTCGGGCACGCCCGATGAGCGCACCAGTACGAAACCAGACGACGTGATCGGGGGCGAGTAGCGAGGAGGATACGTCCGATGTTGACCAGAGTCATGGATGGCGGTCGGGTGTGGCCGAGAACGACCGAGGCGGTTCTACGACGCGGGCTTCGCGCCGCCGGCACGATGTTGACGGCGGTTGCTTTGCCGGCTCTCGTGGTCGCAATCTCGTCGCCGGCTCACGCCGAAGAATTCAGTGCCAAGGTGCTGGACCTTTCCAAGAGTTTCCAGCGCGTCACGATCCCGCTGAATCGCAGCGTGACGGTAGAAACCACGATCGCCGTTGACGTCGCGAACGTGGTGACGCCGACCATCGCGAACGTTCAGCTTCTGAGTCCGACGCGTTTGCTCGTGACCGGGCAAAGCTTCGGGTCGACGACGGTCGTGCTGACGGCCGGGGAAGGCAAGCAGTTCGTCTTCGAGGCGACGGTGGAGCTGGACCTCGAGCCGCTCAACCGGTCGATTCACGAGATCGACCCGCTGGCGACGGCCAAGGCGACGTCGATCAACGGCAACATCGTCCTGATGGGGCGCGTGTCGAGCCTGGAGCGGGCCAAGCGCATTGCCGACCTGTCAAAGCTGTACATGCCGAAGGCCGGCGACAAGGACGGGGTGATTCAAAACCACCTCGAGGTCGCCGGGGAACAGCAGGTGCAGTTGCGGTGCGTGGTCGCCGAGGTCAGCCGGAAAGCCTCACGCGAGCTGGGCGTCAATGGCTACCTTGCGGGCGAAAACTTCAAGGACGCGTTCCTTGTGAACAACCTCGGCGGGATCAATCCGACGAACATCGGTGCGGCGGGCGGCGCCCTCGCGAACGAACGGATTCCGTTCCTGACCGACCAGAACGGTCTGAACATTCAACAGAATACGACTCTGACCGTCGGGCTGCCGCGCGTGCAGGGCTCGATCTTCATCAAGGCGATGGCGGACAACAACCTGCTCAAGGTGCTGGCCGAGCCGAATCTGACGGCGATCAGCGGGGAGACGGCCACGTTCCTCGCCGGCGGCGAGTTTCCGATTCCGGTGCCGCAAGGCAATCAGCAGGTCACGATCGAGTTCCGCGAGTTCGGCGTTCGCCTGAAGTTCACGCCGATCGTGCGTGGGGGGCAGTTGATCCGTCTGCGGGTGGCCCCGGAAGTGTCGGAGCTCGACTTCACGACCGCCGTGCAGATCGAAGGATTCGTGGTGCCCGGCTTGACCTCTCGTGCCACGGAGACGACGGTGGAGTTGGGCAGTGGCCAGACGATCGCGATTGCGGGCCTGCTGAGCGAAGAGGTTCGCGCCGCCGCGAGTCGTGTGCCGTTTCTTGGCGACGTGCCGGTGCTCGGGGCGCTGTTTCGCAGCGTGAACTATCAGCGGTCTCTGACCGATCTTCTGGTGCTGGTGACGCCGGAAATCGTGGCGCCCCTGGACCCCCATCAGAAACCTCAGATACCGGGCGATGAGATCAAGCACCCGAGCGATTTCGATCTGTACGCGCTTGGTCTGGTCGAACCGCCGGAAGGCAAGGAACCGCCCGTGAACGAGGCCGGCGACAGACTACTGGCTTCGGAGCCGAAGGAGCAATCGGTACACGGGCCGTGGGGTCACGCCGGTACCGGTGGGCATTGACGAAGTCATAGGGTACGAAGACGCCACAAAAATCGAGCATACTGACGCCGTGCGATTTATCGCACGGCGTCCTCGCGTACGGAACCCGGCCGCAGGGCGACCACTTGAGGATCGTCTCGCCACCGGCCGAGCCGCAGGCTTCAGGGGGGTCGGCACTGACGACGTCGGCCATGGCAGGGGGGCTGGGGACGCCGACAGAACGCGATTTCGGCTCCCATATCGTTTCTCAGGGGGATGAGGACGAGTCGCCATGCGGCCGAAGCGCCAGAATTTTCGAGCGCGCCGATCGGATCCGGCCCGCGTCGGCGTGCGAGCAGAACGTCCGATCTTTCGCGTCGTCGGTGCAGGTTCTCGACGCGCGAGCCGCCGGTTGGTGCACAGGGGCCGTTTATCCCAGTAGATCGCTGCGGATATCGGATGTTGGCCCTCGATCTAGGATCGGCGCACAAAGCGAGCGACCCGATCCAAGTAGCCGATATGAAACTACGCCGGGGCGTCCTCGCCGATGGGCCCGGTACTTTGCATGTCAAGGATGACGTAGGTTCAACGCGGGAGCGGGACGCCGAACATCGGTGGACCTCGCGTACGGCTCGGGTGGGAGCCGGAGCCCGCGCCGTGTCGTGCAGGCTGGATGGGGCGCGGCCCGCCTGATTGGGGTGGCAATGGCACAGGACGTTAAGTTCATTGTATTGAGCAGCCACGAGGAGTTCAGCGTGGAGGCTCGCGAAGTTCTTCTCGGGCTCGACGGGATCAAGATCGTGGCCGAGGTGGACGAGGCGGCGCTGCTGGGGCAGGCGGTCCAGCAGTTCCCCGTGGACATCGTACTCGCGGACCTCGATCCGGCGCCGGAGGCCATCCTGCCGATCGTCGGGGACGTTGCCGCCTCCAATCCGGGCATCGCGATCTTCGCGTCGTCGGAGTCGACGGACGGGCATCTGATCCTGAAGGTGATCCGGCTGGGGATTCAGGAGTTTCTGCCCAAGCCGTTGGAACCGAAATCGTTGTCGGAGGCCATCGAGAAGGTCGCGAGCCACCGGGTGGTGCAGAGGCCTGCCGGGAAGTTGATCACGATCATGGGGACGGCCGGTGGCGTGGGCGCGACCATGTTGACCTCGAACCTGGCGGTGGAACTCGCCGCGCTCGGATCGAGCGACGTGACGGCGGTCGATCTGGACTACCGTTACGGTCAGGTGGCGACGCTGCTCGACGTCGAGCCGACGTACACGCTGGCCGATCTCTCCGGCTCCCCGGAAGAGCTCGAGCCGAGCGTCATGGCGCGGGCCCTGGCGACGCACGAATCGGGTGTCAAAGTATTGGCACGACCGAATCACTTTGCCGAAGCGGACAACATTACCGCCGCCGCCTGCATGGGCGTGTTCAATACGTTGCTTCAGATGAACGACTACGTCGTTGCAGACGGGCCGACCCGATTCGACACCGGTGCGAAGTCGCTATTGGCCTTGTCGGACTGCAATCTGCTGATCGTGCAGACGCTGGTTCCCTGCGTGCGCAACGCGCTGCGTATTGTCGAATGGATGCGCGAATCCGGTCAGAACCTCGACCGGACAAGGTTGATCTGCAATCGGGTGGGTCGCGAATCGGCGCACCTGACGGTCAAGAACGTGAGCGACACGCTCGGGATGAAGGTGTTCGCCGCCATCCCGGAGGATTGGTCGACCGTCAGCGGGTCCATCAACCTGGGCGAGCCGTTGCGGGACCACGGTCCGAAGACGAAGGTGCGGCAGGCGATCGAGGAGATCGCGCAACAACTGCACGATCCGGTCGAAGCCGACGCGGGCAGGGAGGCGGCCAAGAAGGGCTTGATCGGTCGAATCTTCGCACAGGGCTAGGCGGAATGGGACCGTGCCGCGCAAGGGCTCGTACGTCTTGGTAATAGTTGGGGGAGTGACACGTGTTTGGAAAGCGCATGCCGAGTAATGCGGGGTCGCCGCCGAAGCAGCCGGCTCAAGGGGGCAGCGCGGTCGCGCCGCCGCCCAACAAGCCGCCGATTCCGGCACCGGTCGCACCCAGCGCCAAATCGCGGGCCAACAAGGAGAAGATCGAGCAGTTCAATACGCTCAAAATGCGCCTCCACCGCAAGCTGATCGACCAGCTCGACCTGACGCGCATGGTTGGCGATGACGACACGCTGCGTGACCAGGTGCGCGAGCTCGTGTCCCAACTGGCGGACCAGGAGAACACGCTGCTCAACTACAACGAGCGGCAACGCTTGATCAACGAGGTGCTCGATGAAACCTTCGGCCTGGGCCCGCTTGAGGTTCTCCTGGCCGACGCTACTATCAGCGACATTCTCGTGAACGGCCCCAAGCAGGTGTACGTCGAGCGACGCGGCAAGCTCGAGTTGACCGAGGTCGAGTTTCGCGACAACGCCCACCTCATGCACGTCATCGACAAGATCGTCAGCGCCGTGGGGCGCCGCTGCGACGAAACGTGTCCGCTCGTCGACGCCCGCCTCGCCGACGGCAGCCGTGTCAACGCCGTCATTCCGCCGCTGGCCATCGACGGCGCGAGCATGTCCATTCGACGTTTCGGTGCCGATCCGCTTACCTGGGACGACTACATCAACTTCAATTCGGTCACCGCTGAAATGCGGGACTTTCTCGCGGCCTGCGTCAAGGCGCACCTGAACATTGTCGTGCTCGGCGGTACCGGCTCGGGTAAGACGACGCTGCTCAACAACCTGTCGACCTTCATCCCGGACACGGACCGAATCGTCACGATCGAGGACGCGGCGGAGCTGCAACTGCGGCAGCCGCACGTCGTTCGACTCGAGACGCGCCCGGCCAACATCGAAGGCAAGGGGCGCATCGCGATTCGGGATTTGCTCATCAACAGCCTGCGTATGCGTCCGGACCGCATTGTGGTCGGCGAGTGTCGCGGTCCAGAAACGCTGGACATGCTCCAAGCCATGAACACCGGGCACGACGGGTCGTTGACGACGGTTCACGCGAACAGCACGCGCGATGCGGTGGCGCGTGTCGAGACCATGGTGATGATGGCCGGGTTCGAGTTGCCGGTTCGAGCCATCCGCCAGCAGTTCTCTTCGGCCATTCACATACTCGTGCAGGCGCAGCGACTGACAGGCGGCCCGAGGAAGGTGATTACGGTCACCGAAGTGACCGGCATGGAAGGGGATGTCATTACGATGCAGGACATCTTCGCGTTCGAGCAGACGGGGTTGTCCTCTGCGGGTAAGGCGAAGGGGCAGTTCGTGGCGACCGGAATTCGACCGTCGTTCCTGGAGCGCCTCAAGGCGTCCGGTCACGAACTCGATCCGGATATGTTCACGCGACGCGTATTGCTTACGGACGACGGCGAATAGACCGCGAGTCGGAGAATCGGTGCCATGTGGCTTACACCGTCCCAACAGATACTGGCCCAATGGGCGGACCTGGCCGTCTACATCCTGCCGACCATCGGTTCGATGCTGTTGTTTTACGGCATCTTTCAGGTGTTCCAGGATTCGAAGAGCTCCAGCCGCAAGAGGATGCAGGATCGCCTTGCCGGCGAGTCCCGATCCAAGGGCAAGTCGAAGAAGGAGGTCCAGGAGATTCTCCGGCGCGGTGCCGTCGGCAAGCCCGACGGCTTGGCCGAGGCCATCGTCGGCAAGCTGAGCATCATTCCGAAGCTCCAGACGATGCTCGATCAGGCCGCCGTGGATTGGTCCGCCTCTCAGACGCTCGTCAACATCGGCGTGGGCGCCCTGGTGCTTTGGTTCGGGCTGTTCGCGTTGGGGTACAACTTCATTATTGCGTTCGGCTGCGGCGCGGGCGTTGTCATTCTACCGTTGGCGTGGTTGAGTCTTCGGCGAAAGGGCCGCATGGCGAAGCTGGCCAACCAGTTGCCCGACGTGTTCGAGATGATGAGCCAGGCGCTGCGTGCGGGGCACTCGCTGGCGGGTGCGATCCAACTCGTCTACGAACAGATGCCGCCGCCGATCGCCACGGAATTCGCTCAGGTGTACCACGAGCAGAACCTCGGCGTGAAAGTGGAGGACGCGCTGCAATCCATGGCTCAGCGTGTCGACTCGCTCGACGTCCGATTCTTCGTCACGGCGGTGATGATTCAGCGCCAAACCGGTGGCGACCTGGCGGAGGTGCTGGACAACATCAGCGGCGTCATCCGGGAGCGTATCGAGCTGGCCGGTCTCGTCCGAGGTCTCACCGCCGAAGGACGCCTCTCCGGCTGGGTGCTGTTTGCATTGCCCGCAGTCGTGTTTCTGGGCTCGATGTACATGAACCCGGACTACGGCACCGTGCTACTCGAGGATCCGCGCGGGCAGATCATGCTGATGGTGGCGGTGGGCATGCAGCTCATGGGAATCGCCATGATCCGTTGGATCGTGAACATCAAGGTGTAGGAAGCGCGTCGTCGCGTTTCGGGAGCTGGAACGATGAGTTTATATCTTCTGGGCGGCATGGTCGTGGTCAGCATCGCGCTGGTCGTCTATTCCGTGTGGCCCCAATCCGGCGAGGACGGCGAGGCCGTCAAGCGCAGAATCAGCGGCAAGCGGGGGCAGGACGCCGTCGCTGCCCTCCGGCAGCAGGCCAAGGAGTCGGTCGCCAAGAAGGTGATGGACACCGTCGCGCCGTTGGCGGCGCGCAAGTCGACCACGCAGAACGCGGAGGAAATGTCCAAACTCCGCATCAAGCTGTCCATGGGTGGCTTTCGCACGGATACAGCGCCCACGACCTACCTCGCCTCCAAGTCCATCATGGCCGTGCTTTTCGGACTCGCCGGCCTGGCGTGGGTGTTGGCCCAAGGCTACACCGCGATGAACGCCATCGGCCTCACGATGGTCGCGTGCGGCGCGGGGTTTCTGGCGCCCGATCTGTGGCTCTCGTCGGCGATCTCCAAGCGCAAGGAATCCATCCGTCACGGGCTGCCCGATACGCTCGACCTGATGGTCATCACCGTGGAGTCCGGCCTCGGGCTCGATGCCGCGTTTCAGCGCGTCGGCGACGAGATGAAGGCGGTCCACCCGGGGCTGGCCGAGGAACTGCAACTCGTCACGCTCGAAAGCCAGATGGGTATCCCTCGGTCAGAAGCGCTGTCCAACCTGGCCACGCGTACCGGCGTTGAGGAAGCACGGTCACTCGTGGCGATCATCAACCAGGCCGAGCGCTTCGGAACCAGCATCGCCCGAGCCCTGCGCAACCAATCGGACGCGCTGCGGGTGAAGCGGCGTCAAGCGGCAGAGGAGCGAGCCCAGAAGACCACGGTCAAGCTGATGGCTCCGCTGATTCTCTTCATCTTCCCGGCCATTCTCGTTGTGCTGGCCGGGCCCGCCGCGCTGAAGATGATCGAAACGCTCAGTAGGACGCCCGGCCTGCTCTGACGCCGCCACGCGTTCGACGCCACGACCACGCGCGACCGCCGGTTCTTCCCACCAGGGGGGAGCCGGCGGTTGTCCTATGCGGCGCCCCTGCGCGTTCGGATGGTCGCCGAGCGTCGCTTCGGTTACGATGAGACCGCGGGCACGACGGGTCGACGCACAATGAGGCGGGCCCCGATGGTGCCGGCGCACCAGAGCAGGGTGACCGCATCGTGGGACCGAATCACGAACTCAGGCCGAAACTGCGGCCGGTCGAGGCCTTCCGGCTGCCCACCGACGGCGAAGGCGCCGACGCCGATCTTATCGGGTTGCGCGATAGCTGTGGTCTCTCTGACATGGTGCTCACCATGTCCGTGCCTACCTTGCAGATCCTCTCGCTCATGGACGGGACACGCTCGCGCGACGATATCCTGGCCGGATTTGAGCGCCTTTACCGGTCCCCGCTGAAGCGAGAAACGCTCGACACGATCATTCAGCATTTGGATACCGCGCACCTGCTCGAGGGGCCGGCCTTCGAGGCGTTTTACGATGCGCTCGTGCGGGAGTACCTGGCCTTGCCGGCGCGCACCATGCCGCACGCCGCGGTACTCGGCATCGACCCGGCCGGCTCGGTGTTCGACCGCATGCTGGTTGGTGTAGAGCCGAAGCCTACCGAGCGCACGATTCGCGGCATTGTCGCGCCGCACCTGGATTACGAGCGCGGGGCGCCGTGTTACGCCTCGGCCTATGGGGCGCTTCGTGGTCGACGACAGCCGAACCGGGTGGTCATTCTCGGCACGAACCACTTTGGCCGCGGCACCTCCGTCGTCGCGACCGGAAAAGACTTCGCCACGCCGCTGGGCACCGCTCCGACCGATCGAGCGTTCATCGAGTCGCTCGAGGCGCGGGTTGGCTCGCTGCGAACCTACGAGTTCGATCACGCGCGGGAGCACTCCGTCGAGCTGCAGGTGGCATGGCTTCAATACCTTTTCGGCGGGGATACGTTTTCCATCGTGCCGGTACTGTGTCACGATCCATGCGGCCCCAATGGCACGGCGCCGTACGACGGCTGCGGCGTCGACCTGCGCGACTTCGCCGAAGCCCTGGGCGCGCTAATCACGGAGGATGCGGCCGACACGCTTGTCGTGGCCGGCGCCGACCTGAGCCACGTCGGCGCGACATTTGGCGATGAGCGCCGCCTCGACGATTCTCTTCTCGATGAAGTTCGCACGCACGACCAGACGGCGCTGGCGCGGCTCGAGCGCTGTGGGGCCGATGAGTTCGTCGACGCCCTCCGCGCCAAAGGCAATGAGACACGCGTGTGCAGCGCCGGGTGCATCTTCGCGGCGACCGTCGCCCTCGCCGACGCGCGACCCGAGCTTGTCAACTATCATCAGGCCGTCGACCAGGACACCCAGAATTGCGTCACCTGTTGCGCCGTGGTATTCAGCTAGTCGTATCATGGCTGACGACGCGCTCTACCGCCGCATCATGTCCGGCGAGGCCGGAATCTGGGCGCTGCCCGTAAGAGCGGCGCTTCGCGCCGGGTCCGTGCTCTACGGCGCCGGCGTGGCGCTTCGAAATCGCCGCTACGATCGATGCGGCCCCGCCTTGACTCTCGATGTCCCCGTCATCAGCGTGGGCAACCTTACGGTCGGCGGCACGGGAAAAACGCCGTTCGTCGTCGCGCTGGTCGACCGGCTCGGCGCCATGGGGCTGAGCCCGGCCGTCGTCGCACGAGGATACGGCGGTGGCGTGACCGGACCGAATGACGAGGAGCTGCTCATTCGCCGGCGGTGTCCCGGTGTGGCTTATGTGTCGAACGCCGATCGCGTGGTCGCGGCGGAATTCGCCGTGCGGGAGTTCGGAGCCGATGTCATCGTCCTGGACGACGGCTTGCAGCATCGCCGCCTGGGACGTTCGCTGGACGTGGTCCTGATCGATGCGTCGTGCCCGTTCGGCTACGGTCATGTATTGCCGCGCGGCTTGTTGCGCGAGCCGGTCACGGCGCTGCGCCGTGCCGGTCTCGTGGCAATCACGCGATGCGATCACGTCTCGACGCAGGCCCTCGAATGCGTGCGGCAACGCGTCATCGCCATCAGTCCGGACGCCACCGTGATCGAATGTCGACACGCCGTCACCGGCGTCGACGACTTGAGCGGCCGGGCGCTGGCGGGCGAGCTTGCCGGTAAGCGAGCGGCGCTCTTCGCGGCGATCGGTCAACCCGCGAGTTTCCGGCATACGGTGTCGGCCCTTGGCATTGAGGTCGTCGGTCACCGCTGGTGGCCGGACCACCATCGCTATTCGCACCGCGATATCGACGGGCTGCTCCACGTCGATGCCTTTCCGCCGCACGACTTCCTGCTGACCACCGAAAAGGACGCCGTCAAGCTCGCGAGCTTCCCGGCGATCGATCACGCATCGATCGGGGTGGTCAAGATCGCGATCGACTTTGACGGGGACGGTAGTACAATGCTGGAGCACGCGTTGAAGCGCGTGGTCGCGGCGAGTTGACGTGCCATGACTCGAGAATACGAACCGATCGATCCGGGCCGGATCAAGACGTACCACATCGACCAGCGCCGCCACAAGGCGACGGTGGACGCCGCGGCGGCGCTGCCGCAAGCCGGCGCCTCGGCTGCCGAGCTGATCGATTCACTTCCGGGTTTTCTCGGCGCAGTTGGCTTTCGTGAGGTCGTGCGTTCGATTGTCGCGGCCTACCGAAACGACCGCCCCGTCGTGGCCGCGTTCGGTGCCCACGTAATCAAAGTCGGGTGCGGTCCGATCCTGATCGACTTAATTCGTCGCGGAATCGTGCGGGCGATCGTCTGCAACGGCGCGTGCGCGATTCACGACGTCGAGTTGGCCACCTTCGGGCAGACATCCGAGGAGGTGGCCGATACCATTCGCGACGGCACGTTCGGTATGGTGCAGGAGACGATGACATTCTTTGACGACGCCGTCGCGCTGGCTCATGCGGAGGGGCTCGGTCTTGGTGCGGCCGTGGGGCGCAAGGTCTGTCAGCAGGATGCGTCGCACGCCGACGTCAGCGTGTTTGCCGCGGCGCATCAGGCGGGGATTCCCGCGTGCATCCACGTGGCAGTCGGTACCGACACGATCCATGTTTCGCCTGGGATGGACGGGGCAAAGCTCGGGGCCGCGACGATGAGCGATTTTCGGGTCGTGTGCGACGTCGTCTCCGATCTCGGTGCGAAGCCGGGCAGTGACGCGGGCGGCGTGTGGCTCAACATCGGGTCGGCCGTGCTGCTGCCCGAAGTGTTTCTCAAGGCCGTGTCGGTGGCGCGCAACCTCGGTGCCAACCTGGATGCCATGACCACCGCCAACTTCGACATGATCCGCCACTACCGCCCGCACGCCAACGTGGTGACCCGTCCGGTGTCGCCGGGGCGCGGGTTCGAGGTTGTCGGGCATCATGAGATCATGCTCCCGCTGCTGCGGCAGGCGGTGGTCGATTCCCTCGCGAGGGAGGGGCACTAGTTATGCCGTCGCCGGCCGTTTTCCTCGATCGCGACGGTACGATCATCCAGGACACGGACTACGTGTCCGACCCGGATGAGGTTCGGCTGCTGCCCGGGGCGGCCGAGGCCATTCGCCGCTTCGCCGAGGCGGGCTACCTGGTCGTGGTCATTTCCAATCAGTCCGGCGTCGCGCGCGGTCTGTTCGACGAGGAGACGCTTTCCGCCGTGCATCAGCGGGTCGAGGACTTGCTTCGCGAGCAGGGGGCGGTGCTCGACGGTGCGTATTACTGTCCCTATCTCGATGGTCCGGAGGCGAGGGTTGAGGCGTATCGCCGCGACAGCGAGCTGCGCAAGCCCCACGCGGGGATGCTGATGCAGGCATCCGACGAACTGGACGTCGACCTTTCGCGGTCGTGGATGATCGGCGACGCGGCCAAGGACGTGGAGGCCGGGCGGCGGGCGGGTTGTCGGACGATCAGGCTTGCAGACGAAGCCGATGAGCACGCGCACCACACGGCGCGCGATCTTCCTTCTGCCGCGGACATCATCCTTAAACGCAATCGGTCGCCAAAGTCTGCCGAGGACGGGGAATCGCGCAGGGAGGGTCGAACCGAACCGGGCATGACGCACGGCGAGAGGGACGACAAAATCGTCCGATCGCTCGAGCGTATTCACGAAGAGTTGGAGCGCGCCAATCGACCGGCGCTGCAACACGACTTTTCCATCCTGCGTTTGTTCAGCGCGCTGCTTCAGATGTTTGCGATCGTGATGGCCGTGCTGGGCGTGATCGTCATGGCGGACGACAATCAGCCGGCCGCCACCGCACGCTTCACGTTCGCGTGCTTTCTGCAACTCGGCGCGCTCACCGCGTTCGCGATGGATCGCCTCAAATAGCCATGCGGCGAATCGCTTCGCGTATCGTGCGGCGGCACTCATTCTTTGGTTCAACGCGTCCACGCGACTTTTACCGAAATTTTGCGCGGTTCGTTGCGTCGGCCGGCAGACCCGTGTCGATAAGGATGGTGAAGGAGCAAGTGGGCCATCGGTGGTGGGGAAGGCAGCGAACACCACGACCCGAGTGCGACACCCACCCGGCACTTGCCTCTTCGCCGATGGCGACGACCTCCGGTTGCTCACCAGGCGATCGGTTGCGGCGATACGCTACGGGACCCGCGGTCCGGGGCCGAAGTTCACCGAACCGCAGCTTGACCGCACCGTGCGGGTTGGGCAGCCCGCGCGGTACGGTCGAGATCCTCCGACGGGTGAAGCCACCTCTGCGACGCCAGGATCATCGGGCGCACTTCACGAGGCAGTACGCCAGGCCGTTCATCGGACGCGGCGCAAGCAAACGACCGCGGATGGTCTCACCCGCGGTCGTCTTTCTTCGCTTGCAACGAGTGTCACGCGGTCGTCAGTTGAGGCTCAGGCGTGACCCCTCGTCGTTCGATGCTTGATCGAATGCGTCAGTCGTGGCGAAGTTTGCGCAACGGTGGCGCGTCGCTAGACGCGGTCCGCCCTAGACCATCTCCTTCAGGCCCTTCAGCGCCGTCACCTTGACGACGTTGCGCGCCGGCTTGGCCTTGAACATCATCTCCTCGCCGGTGAACGGGTTGATGCCCTTGCGCGCCTTGGTGGCCGGCTTGCGCACGACCTTGATCTTCATCAGACCCGGCACGGTGAAGTAACCCGGGCCACTCTTGCCGAGATCCTTCTTGATCATCTTGCCGAGGTCATCGAAGATGCCGGCGATGTCCTTGCGCGTCAGTTCGTTGGAGTCCGCGAGACTGCCGAACACCTCGGACTTCGTGCGCGCCTTGGCGCCCTTCTTCGAACTCTTCTTTGCTTTTTTGGCTTTCTTTTTGGCCATGTTTGTTCCTTTCATGACGATCTTACCTGGCCACTCCTTGGCCAACAGGGCAGAAATCTACGCTGGTCGTCGGCACGTGGCAAGCGTATTCTCCCTAAAAAATAGGGAAAAAATGAAACGCGCGGTACGCCGAAGTCGGGTACGGAAGACGCCTTTAGGCTCTTCGTCGTGCTTGTGATTAACGCCACGCGCCGCCGTACGCGCGTCGCGAGGGCCGGGATCGCGTCCCCGTTCGATCTCGCCGGTGTCGGCAACGGGCACCGCTGAACCGACGCCGAAGCAAGCCCGGCCGCTATGGTCGTCGCGCGGGCCAACAGGGGCGACGGGCCAAAAACCCCTTAAAACAAGCTGGAAACGGCGTTTTTCAGCCTGCCTGCGCCCGGAGCCAGGGCTCCGCCGGGCCCGGCGCTGCGGACGCACGCCCCGGGTAGGGTTCCAGTTCACAAGGCAAAACAAGGGGTTTTCAGACTTCGGCGTCGCGTCGGCTGGCTCCGCGCAGCGCGATCGTTCAGCCGGTGGCGACCGGCTGTCGGCGCCGGCGGCGACGCTTTTTGGGAGCGCCCGGCTGAGGAATCACAGGCTTCCGCGGCTCCGCGGACTCCGCCAGCGGAATGGCGTCGAGGGCGGTTTTGGCGACCAGGTCCGCGTTGACTTCCCTCCAAAGACCGTCGGCCCGATTGAACACACCGCCCGACACCATGATGTTCATGGTCGGGTTGACACCGATCTCGCGGATCATGTCGATCATGTGACGCACGCCGGGCACGCCCTGCGGCTGGGTGCCGAAGATCAACAGGATTTCGGGACGCAACTGCCCGACCAGGGCATAGATTTCGTCGCTGGGTACGCCCGCACCCAGGAAGTAGGTCTCCCAGCCGCGGGCCTCGAACAGATCGGAACACATCTGGGCACCGAGTTCCTCGGGTTCGCCGTCCGCGCATGTGATCAGGATGGTCTTTCCGTTGCGCGCCTGCTGCTTCAGGTGAGACTGCAACTGATCCGCGAGCGAGCGGAGAATACGCGTGGCCATGTGCTCGGCCGCCGCGTTGATCCGGTCGCCGCGGTAAAGCTGCTCCACGCGTTGCATCGCGGGCCACAGCATGTCGTGGTAGAGCTGCTTTGGGTCGGCGGTGCCGGACAGCTCTTCCACCAACGTGGATCTGCACTGAACTCGATTCCCCGCCAGAAGCGGCGTCATGAACTCCTCGAATACGAACTGCGACGGCATGGTCCGTTTCTCCTTCTGGCGGACCGGGTTCAGGAGCCCGAGGTATCAGACGGGGCCTCCTGCCCAGTCCCGGAACCGTCCGCCGCGCTCGAATTCGGATCTGCATCCCACAGATCCATCACTTCCAACACGATGCCACTTGTCGCTCCGCTTTCGCAACGCTATGCGAAAATGGGTGATTTGTGGTGACTAGCGAGAGTTGTATCGGTCGCCGCGCAAAAATCTCTTGAGGGCGATTGAGGTGCCGGACGGTGAGGTTCGGAAAGCCAGGAGGAATCAGCGCCGGCGCTGCTGGAAGAGGGGATTCCGGCACGGATCGGCCCCACGGCGCGATGCACGCTGCCGACGCGCAGATTGTGCGCGTTGTCGGCGATGCTCGATGTTCGAAGGTTTCGCGCGCGGCATGCCGCAGCGCGGTCGCTACCCTGAAGGACTGCGGGTAAGGTGGCCGGCAGCGG
>Ga0055449_10000063_pt1 | contig 25150 bp, 22 predicted proteins | sample China_Galinas_PW_2_FD_57739 | JGI IMG/M metagenome (GOLD analysis project Ga0055449, IMG submission 57739) | Wetland microbial communities from San Francisco Bay, California, USA, that impact long-term carbon sequestration - China_Galinas_PWB_D1 | ecosystem: Environmental > Aquatic > Marine >... | reverse complement strand
CGCAAAGTACGAGAATGGCGAGAGATGCGCTTCGACACCCCGATCGCGTGTGCATGATCCACCCCCTAGTGAACGGTCGCGTATCCGCGCTGACCCTCATTCCAATTCTATCAGCTTCAACGTGTTGTCGCGGCAAGCCCCGTGATTCTTACACGGCTTTTGTAACAATCTGCAATTCGCCTGGCCTGTTACTGGACGTTGGAATGTCGCCTGCTACACGGACCTGCGGATCTGCGGCGGCGGGATGACCATCTGCAAGTGCGACACCGTGGGATGTGGCGGAGGGTGCACCGACGCTAAATGTGACGACATAAAGACCTGCGACGGGCGGTGCGGGGCCTGCGCGTGGATAGCCACGGATGCGTATTAGGAATGGTCCTGTGATCAACGGTTGTTTCTTTCCCCGGATTCAAAAGGAATGAGTTTTTTTCTTAGGATAGGTGTAGTCGGGCCGGTGGTCTTCGTCCTTCTGACGTTCGGTGCTTGCGCCGCGCCGGCGCGGCTCCCGGAGCCGCAACCAAAGGCATCAGCCGCGCAGGCCCGGCCGGTTCACGACGCCGCGCTTGAAGACTTAGCCCATAGGATCGCGGAGAAATACGGGAACGCCAAGTACATCTCCTATACGTCCAGGGTGGAGGTGCATGAGGTGCTTGCACCGGGTTGGCGTGTCCAGTTCGGGAAGGGCATCGCTCCCGGCACCCGATTTGAGGTGCTCATGAGCGCCGCCGGGGACATACGCACGCGGCTCTTCGAGAATGCGCGCCTCACCTACGAGTTCCAGGTTGCCGCCGAACAGGACGCCGATTCTGGAGAGAAGCGCTATGCTGTCCGAGAATATGACCACGTCCGCCGGGTGCGCAGCGAGGTCCGTCGATTAGAGCATAGCCCTGACTTGTGGCCGCTGGCTGACGAGGCCTTGGGGCCCGCCGCCCGGTGCGCGAGCGGCGGCTATGTCGAAACGATGGTGGGGCCGAACGGTAAGGTTGCGAATGCCCAGGAAGACTGGTCGGTCAGCAGCCGCCGCATCGCCCACGGGTCGCTGCTGGATTACGACGAAGGAGGCATCGGCGGGAATGTCGTCGCGGTGAAGACCATCCAGCGGACGGCATCCCCGCCGGCTCCGCGGCCCGACGGGGGAATGACTCCGGCATTCCCAGCCATCTGGTGGAACATCTTTGTAGACCGCGACGCGGCTCTCATCCTTGGTCAGGACGGCTACTTCCAGTTTCCGGGGCGCGACCCGATCCTCGTGCGACGCAAAAGGTTTGAGAACATCAAGTTCCCGGCTTACATCGATCCCGCTGTATTCTCGGCCGTGCCTGAAGAGGCTCTGTCGTACCAGGTCTGGAAGGTCGGGGAGCCGTACCCGGGGAACGACCGGGCAGGCGGCTCGGTGTCGGGCAACCCGCCGTCGCCCGGAAGCCCGGACCCGCAGAGCACCGACCGAACGCCACCTTAAGGCGCAACGACCTGCACGCGACTGTTCAGCGTATCCACCACGAAGCCCCGCCCGACGGGGCTGGCCCCCTACGTTCATACGAACGTGGACGACGACGAACCCGCTCAACCGCACCCCGAAAAGGGCAGCACCGTCGTTCGCATCTTCGATCTCTACGCGACCGGCCAACACACCTTCCAAGCGCTGGCCGACCAGCTCGCCCGGGAGGGCTACGTCTTCCGCACCGACGCGTGCGGCCGGTGCAGCCCGTAGCAGATACACGGCGGCCGGGCGCGGACTCGGCCGGCGATGAATCCTGTGCCGGATACGGACGCCCGACAACCGTGACTACGAGCCGGCCGCCGGTGGAGTGGACAAGACTGTCCGACCCCACGGAACCGCGGCGGTCCCGGTCGGCCGGTTGACCTGCTTCGGACGTGCCGTGTCCGACACGGCCCTGCCAACGCTGTGAGATTCAGCCACAACTGTGAAATGCGGGGCTGAGAGGCCGCGTAGTCTACCCACACCAGCCAGTCGTGGAGGGCGTATCGTGCGGCCAGCGGCCCGAACGAGCACTCCTCTGTCCGAGTTCATCGTTGACAAAATGGGGCATTCGCCATAGAGTGCTGCGTCCGGCATGGGGCGCGGTGCGGCGCTCCTGGCTTCGTGGGCCGGTGGAAACCTACAGAAACTACCCGTACGGATTGCCGAGCGAACGATGCTCCCAGTAAAGAAAACATCGAAGACTCGCACGCGGACGCGTCGTGCGCATCATGCCCTGAAGTCGGTGACGCTAAGTCCCTGTCCTCGCTGCGGAAAGGCGAAACTGCCGCACGCTGCGTGTGGCGGCTGCGGCTACGTAAGCGGCAAGGTCGTGCTGCCGACCGGCGACTCGGAGGGATAAATGTCCGTTTGCATCGCGGTCGACGCAATGGGCGGCGACCACGGGCCGGACGTTGTCGTGCGCGGAGCCGTCCAGGCGGCTTTGGCGCGGCCGGACTTGTCCGTGGCACTCGTGGGCGACCGCGGTGCCATCGACCGGGCGATCTCGACCTCTGACGCGGCGGAACTGAACGGCCGGTTGGAGGTCGTCCACGCCGGCCAGGTCGTGACGATGGACGATTCGGCGATAGACGCGCTGAAGCGGAAGCCGGATTCCTCCATCCTGAAGCTCGTGGAACTGGCAGTAGCCGGGCGGGCGGATGCGGTTCTCAGCGCGGGACATACGGGTGCGTTTGCGGCGGCCTGCCAGCTTCGCTTGCGAACGCTGCCAGGCGTGGTTCGACCGGGCGTGGCGGTGACGATCCCGGCTCCTCATGGCGCATTCGTGTTGTGCGACGCGGGAGCGAACATTCAGGCGAAGCCGCATCACCTGCATCAATACGGCGTGATGGCGTCGCTGTACGCTGAGCGGATGCTGGGGATCGAGCGGCCGCGCGTCGGACTGATGTCGATCGGCGAGGAGAGCGGCAAAGGCACAGGGCTGGTCAAGGAGACGCACGCCGTCTTGCAAGCCGACGGAAGCTTGAACTTCGTCGGCAACGTCGAGGGCCGCGAGCTTTTCGAGGACCGGTGTGACGTCATTCTGTGCGATGGATTCGTCGGGAATATCGTGCTTAAGCTGGCCGAAGGGCTTGCGGAAGGCCTGGTCAAGACGATCGGCGACGAATTGAGGTCTGAGTCCGAGGACGTCCGAGCGCGACTCGGCGCGGGGCTCGAGCGTGTGTGGCGCCGCCATGACTATTCGAGTTACGGCGGGGCGCCGCTCTTGGGCGTCAACGGCGTGTGCGTGATCTGTCACGGGCGTAGCAACGAGCAGGCGATGCAAAACGCGGTGCTCGCCGCTCAGCGCTTCGTGGACATGAACTTGAACAAGGCGATCGAGGCGCGACTCGCTCGCTGATTGCTCAACCGAGGAATGTGACTGATGAGTCAACGGATTCCGATTCGTTTTGCCGGAACCGGGTCGTACATGCCCGAGCAAGTCGTTTCCAACAGCGACTTCGCCTCCTACCTCGACACCAGCGATGAGTGGATCCGTACGCGGACCGGCATCCGCGAACGGCGGCGCTCCGCCGATGACGAGCCGACGTCGGTGCTCGCGCGCAATGCGGCCGAGCGGGCGCTCGCAGACGCCGAGACGGACGCGACGGAGATCGATCTGATCATCTGCGCGACGGCTACGCCGGACTTTCTGTTCCCCTCGACGGCCAGCATCGTGCAGGGCGAGATCGGCGCCGTGAACGCCGGGGCGTTCGACGTGAGCGCTGCGTGCGCCGGGTTCATGCACGCGGCGGCGATCGGGTCGGGTCTCATCAGCGCCGGCGTCAACAAGACGGTGCTGGTGCTCGGCTGCGAACGATTGACCCGATTTGTCGACATGGAAGACCGCGCGACGGCCGTCATCTTCGGGGATGGGGCTGGCGCCGCGATCCTCACGAAATCGCACAATCCGGAGCAGTCGGTGCTGTACTGCAATCTTGGTTGCGACGGCACGCGGACGCGCGACATCTGGTTGCCGGCCGGTGGGTCGCGATACCCGGCGAACGAAACCACCGTGGCGGAGCGCCTGCACTACATGAAGATGCGCGGCCGGGATGTCTACAAGTTCGCGGTGCACAAGATCCAGGAGGAGATCGATACGGCGCTGGCCTCGGCAGGTTTGACCGCGGCTGACTTGAAGCTCGTCATTCCGCATCAATCGAATCTGCGGATCATCGAGTCGGCTCGCGAAAAGCTGGGCCTGCCGATCGAGCAGTTCGCGGTAAACATCGATCGATACGGCAATACGTCGGCCGCGTCGGTGCCGGTGGCGCTGGACGAAGCACGGCGGTCGGGCCGATTGAAGACCGGGGATCATGTGCTGATGATCGCGCTGGGTGCCGGTTTGACCTGGGGCACGATGATCGTTCAGTTGTAGCGCGCAAGCGGCAGCGACAGTGATCGACGACTAGTCGACGAGAAAACAATGTCCAAGAATGCACTCATTTTTCCAGGACAGGGCGCCCAGTTGGTGGGCATGGGGCGTGACGTCTTCGAGGCCGACGAGTCGGCAAAGTCGATCTTCAAGCGAGCCAATGAGATCCTGGGTTTCGATCTGGCCGCGCTTTGTTTCGACGGGCCGGCCGAGGAGCTGGAGCGGACCGACATACAGCAACCGGCGATCTTCGTCACCAGCGCGGCACTGTGGGCCGCGTTCCAGGGGGCCGGAGCCAGCCTCGCTGAGTTCGCGTTCACCGGCGGATTGAGCCTCGGCGAATACACGGCGCTCTACGCGGCCGGTGCCATGAGCTTCGAGGACGCCGTGCGGGTGGTGCGTCGGCGCGGTGAGTTGATGCAGGCGGCGGCCGTCGCCTCGCCCAGCGGCATGGTGTCTTTGATCGGCGCGGACGAGGAGAAGGCCCAAGCGGTTTGCGACGCGGCCAGGGGCGACGCGGTGCTCGCACCGGCGAACTTCAACTGCCCCGGTCAGATCGTCGTAGCCGGGGACAAGGCCGCTTGCGACCGAGCGATTTCAGCGGCCGAGGCGCACGGGTGTCGCGCGGTGGCGCTTGCGGTGGCCGGTGCGTTTCACACGTCGCTGATGCAGTCGGCGGCCGACGGGCTCGAAAAAGTGCTGGCGGACGTGGACATACAAGCGCCGCGCATCCCCGTGGCGGCCAACGTCGACGGCTCGTACCACGGCGAGCCGGCGGCGATTCGCGCATCGCTCGTGCGGCAGGTGACGCACCCGGTGCGGTGGCAGCGATGCATCGATACGATGATCGAGGACGGGGCCGATCGATTCGTCGAGGTGGGCCCCGGACGAGTGCTGACCGGCCTGATGAGAAAGATCAATCGACGGATACCGGCCGTCAACGTCAGTTCCGTCGACACAATGGCGGCGGCCCTGCCGCAGCAAAGCGCCGCGGACTGAGATGGAATCGGCCGAGCGACCCTGAGCGGAAGGAACGACATCGATGCAAGACAGAGTGGCCATTGTCACCGGAGGGAGCCGGGGTATTGGGCGCGCCATCTGCCTGGCATTCGCTTCGCGCGGCGCCACGGTTGTGGCCTGTGCCCGCGACGCGGCCAAGCTGGGCGAGCTTGCCGAGGAGTGCAAGTCACGTGAACTGCCCGGTTCGATCGATCCGCAATCCCTGGACGTGTCAGATCGGTCGGCGATCGACCCGTTTGTGGAGGCCGTCGCGGACCGGCACGGCAAAATCGACATCCTGGTGAACAACGCCGGTATCACGCGGGACGGCCTGTGCATGAGCATGGAGGATGAGGACTTCGAGGACGTACTGACCACGAACCTGAGGGCCTCATTCTGGCTGTGCCGCAGCGTGAGCCGTCTCATGGTCCGGAAGCGGTACGGGCGGATCGTCAACATCGCCAGCGTCTCGGGCGTCATGGGCAATCCCGGGCAGACGAACTATGCGGCGAGCAAGGCCGGCATCATCGGCATGACAAAATCCCTGGCGAAGGAGCTCGGCAAGCGGAAGATCACGTGCAACGTGGTGGCGCCGGGGTTCGTGTCGACGGACATGACGGCCAACCTGCCGGACACGATCAAAGACTCTGTGAAAACTCTGGTCCCGCTGGCGAGGTTCGGGGAGCCGGAAGAGATCGCCGCCGCGGTGGCGTTTCTGGCGAGTGACGAGGCGTCGTACATTACCGGGCAGGTGCTGCTGGTCGACGGCGGGATGCGGACGTAGCCTCCGACGGCGAGACGGAGGCGGCCTGGCGGCAGCAACTTGTGGTTCCCTTGCGAACCGCCCGTGCTGTGACTACCATTTCCGCAGTCTGGTGGACAACGAAAACCGCTGGCTGCGGGTCGATATTGGAGGATAACGTAGTGCCAACCGCCACGGAAATTGAAGACAAGGTATTCCAGATCGTCAGCGACCAGATGAGCGTCGATCGTGGCGAGCTCAGTCGCGAGACGTCGTTCGTCAACGATCTGAATGCCGACTCCCTCGACACGGTCGAGCTGGTCATGGAGTTGGAGGACGAGTTCGATCTGAATATTCCCGACGAAGAGGCTGAGAAGCTCAAAACCGTCGGCGAGGCGATCGACTACATCCACAAGCATTTGGAAAGCAAGTAGGTCACACACCGACCTGGTTGCCCGACATGGCGAATCGACGAGTCGTAGTCACGGGAATGGGCGCGCTGACGCCGTTTGGCGTCGGCGTCGAGCCGTTTTGGGATGCCCTGATCGAGGGACGAAGCGGGGTGCGCCCTGTGTCCCTCTTCGATGCCTCGGACTTCCCGGTGCGTATCGCGGGCGAAGTCCCGGATTTCGACCCGGCCCAGCACCTCGATCGCCGGATCATCAAACGGCTCGACCGGTACGCCCAATTCGCCCTCGTCGTGTGCCACCAAGCGGTCGAGCACGCCGGTTTGGCGATGGATCAGGTAGACCCCTATCGCGCGGCCGTCATTTTCGGCTCGGGGATCGGCGGGCTAAAGGAACTCGAGGACCAGCACTGTCGCTTGGTGGAGCGAGGTCCGGGCAAGGTGTCGGTGTTCACCATTCCGAAGCTGATGGTCAATGCGGCGAGCGGAAACATCTCGATCGAGTTCGGCTGTCGGGGGAACAGCATTGCGGTGTCGAGCGCCTGTGCCTCGGCGACGCATGCAATGGGCGAGGCCCTGCAGCACATACGGGACGGCCGGGCCGACGTGGTGCTCACCGGCGGTTCGGAGGCGGCGGTGACGCCGCTCGCGCTGGCGGCGTTCGGTGCGATGAAGGCGCTCTCCACTCGAAACGACGATCCGGCGACTGCAAGTCGGCCGTTCGATCGTGACCGCGACGGTTTCGTGCTCGCGGAGGGCGCGGGCGGCTTCGTTTTCGAGGAGTTGGAGCACGCCAAGCGTCGCGGAGCGACGATCCTGGCCGAATTGATCGGCTTCGGAGCGACGTCCGACGCGGAGCATCTGACGCAGCCGGCCGAGGACGGAAAGGGGGCTTCCCGCGCGATGCAGATGGCCATCGATGACGCCGGTATTCGCCCCGACGCGGTCGACTACATCAACGCCCACGGCACCTCGACGCCGCTCGGAGACGTGGCCGAGACGAAAGCGATCAAGCGGGTCTTCGGGGAGCACGCCAAAAAGCTCGTCGTCAGCAGCACGAAAAGTGCCGTCGGCCACTCGCTCGGGGCGAGTGGGGGCATGGAGCTGGTCGCTTCCGCGCTGGCTCTGCGAAACGGCGTCGTGCCGCCCACGATCAACCTGACCAACCCTGACGAAGGCTGCGATCTGGACTACTGCCCGAACACCGCGCGAGACCGCAATCTGAACGTGGCGCTGAGCAACTCCTTCGGCTTCGGTGGCCACAACGCCTGCATCCTCGCCAGGAAGTACGACGAATAACACCGACGCACGCGATCGGTCATCCGGTCCGACGTCCGAATACTCCGGCCACCGCGATTGTCGCGGCCGGTGCGCCTACCGCGAACTCAAGCCCGGTATTCCCACAGGTCGATACAAGGGCAGTGGTAGGGGCGGTGCGCGCCCACAGGGATGGTGGTGCGATGACGCAAGGCGTGGCTGTGACAACAACCTCGAAGACCGGCGGGGGGGTGGCATCCGTGGCGCCCAGGTCGCGCGAGTTGAAGCGCATCCTGGGGCTCGAGGTCACGCTTTCCGTCGTGCTCGCCGAACGCTCCATGACGATCGAGTCCATCCTCGCGATGACCGCCGGAACGATCATCGAGTTCGATGTCCCCTTCGACAGTGAGCTGATCCTGACCGTCGGGAATCACCCTATCGGTGCCGGGCAAACCGTGAAGATCGGCGAGAACTTCGGTCTGCGCCTGAGCCAGATCGCCAGGCTGCCCGAGCGCGTCAATGCACTGGGCGGCTAACGATTCTCCAAACGGTCCATGAGAATCTGTGCAAACTCGAGCGCAACCTCGCGCGTCGTGATGCGTTCGCCTAGCTGAGCCCGGTAGAGTTCGTCCAGTATGCCGCCCATTTCCGGTCCGGGAGGCAGGCCGAGTGCCTGAAGGTCGTCGCCGGTCACAAAGGGCGGGGGCGAGACGGCGTCCGGAGGGATCTTCGAGGCCCGCGCCGTCATCTGGTTGTAGGCGGCAAGGTCCGCGTCCGAGGCCAGCAGGTCGGCGCGAAGGAGTAACAAGAGCGACGGCCAGTGCTCATTGGCCATCAACTGCTTGAGGTCCGCGAGTTCGAGCGTGCCAGGGTTGTGAACCCGGGACAGTGCTCGGCATAGCCAGCCCAAGGCGTTGCCTTCCCGGTTGCTCATGCGAAGCGCCTTGGTGAGCTGAACAAGATCGCCGCTCGACTCCGCGACCAGAATGGCGGCGAGACCCAGGACCGGTGGTACGGGCGCTTCGCCTAGTGCCGCGAGCCGGCGCACGACGACGCCATGGCGCGACGCATCCGGCTGCCAGTTGGCGACCAGATACCGCGAGAGATTCAAACGACAAATCATGTTCCAGCCGACCGCGCGACTCGGAGCGGACAGGATTTGCGACAGCTCCATCCAGATTCGTTCGGGGCTGATGCTCAGTAGCTTCGGAGCGGCGGCCGCAATCGCGGCGCTCGTGGCCGGCTCGATCTCGAACGAAAGCTTCGCGGCGAAACGCACCGCGCGAAGCAGCCGCAGGTGATCCTCGGCGAACCGCTGCAGCGGGTCGCCGATGGTACGAATGACGCCCGCGTCGAGGTCCGCCTGGCCGTCGACGTAGTCGATCACGGCCTCGCCGGCCGGGTCGAAGAACAGGCCGTTGATTGTGAAATCCCGGCGTAGCGCGTCCTCGCGGTCCGTGCCGAAGTGCACCTGATCGGGATGCCGTCCGTCCGTGTAGTCGCCGTCCGAGCGGAACGTTGCCACCTCGATATCGTGCCCGTACTTCCGCACGAGCATCACGCCGAACTTGGCACCGACCTGGTTGGACCTGGGAAAGATCGCTCGCACCCGCTCCGGGACCGCGTCGGTGGCGACGTCGTAGTCCTTCGGTTCGCGCTTCAGCAGCATGTCACGCACGCAGCCCCCGGCGAAGAGTGCGACGTGCCCGGCCTCGCGGAGCTTGTCCAACACGAAGCGGGCGGCGTCGTAGGCTGATCGGGGTGTGCGTGTCATAGCGCGAACAGGGTGTTGCCGTTGCTGCCGATGCGGCGTTCCACCACGACGCGGCATCGCTCGCCGTCCGGAATTTCCCACCTGACTTCCGTCGGATGGTGCAGTAGGATCGTCAACGAATGATCATATCGCGACTCGACGCGTCGGAGAAACTGAAGCACCTGGCCGTCTTCGCTCGCATCCTGCGCCTGGCGATACGGCGGATCAAGCAGGATCAGATCGAAGTCGGCGTCTTCTCCCGCCGGTGCCAGCCATGCGTTGCGTGGATCCAGATTCGACAGATCCACGTCGAATCGCCGCAGGTTTTCTCGGAGCGTGCTCAACACCTCCCGCCCGGTCTCGTAGAATCGGCACGATTTCGCCCCGCGCGACAGCGCCTCGAGGCCCATCGAACCACTGCCTGCAAAGGCATCAGCGACCCGCAACGGCGGAAGCGCACCCGGCGTGTCGAAGTGGTTTCCGAGCATGGAAAAGACCGCTTCACGCACTCGATCGGGCATCGGCCGGGTTGCCGCCGTCTCGGGCCACAAGATCGGCCGCGATCGCCACAACCCGCCGATGATACGCATGAATCCACCCTTTACGACGGCTCCCTCGGGCGCAACTCCTTCGTTGACCCTGGGTTAAGCGCCCCTATAATCCTTCCAGACTGCACAACAGGCAAGCGCCGGTGGGCGTCTTGTCGCCCGCGGTCACGGACCGGCCGCGACAACCTCGCATGTAGGGAAGGAACGAATGGGCTCAATCCTGTGTGAACACTGTGCCGGGGCATGCTGCCGCTACCTGGCCCTGCCGCTGGACGTACCGGAGAATCGCCGCGATTTCGACGATATACGGTGGTACTTGATGCACGAAGGCATCAGCATCTTCGTCGAGGACGGCGACTGGTACATCCAGATTCAGACGCGCTGCAAGAACCTTCGGGACGATCACCGGTGCGGCGTCTACGAGACGCGCCCGTCGATCTGCCGCGAGTATGAGCCGAAGGATTGCGACTACAGCGGGGCGGCCTACGGGTACGACCACCTGTTCACGCATCCGCAGCAGCTCGAGGCGTTCTACCAGAAGGAGTATGGGCGCAAGCTCGCCAAGCGAAACACGGACGTGCCCATGCCCGCCAAGGACAGGAAAAAGACGGTCCAACATGCGATGGTGCAACTACGCGTGTAAATTGTCGGCCGCGGCAAGCTTGGCGCGTCTTGCGACGCGTTCCCTCCGGGTTGCGGCTCGCTCGGCACAGCTCGTCGGGTGCTGCGCGGTGTTGCTGTTTGGGTCCGGCGGCTGCATCTCCGCGTCGCTGGCGACGTCCACCGGCATCGCCCCAGCCGGCACGATCTGGTCGAATCGCCCGGTTCAATCCGCCCACGTCGGAGAGATGGTCAAGTTCGATTTCGTCCTGACCAACGGCTTCGGCCGCCCGATCGATCCCGTCGGCATCGCGGACTACGTGGCCGCGTACTTCGGCAACGAGCGGATCGAGGTCGAGCCCCTTCCCGCCGGATATTTCCGTTTCGAGCACAAGGTGGACACACCGGCCGGCACGGAGATCGATGTCGATTGCACGGCCTACCGGCAGCGGGCCGAGCGCGACTTCGCCAAGGTCGGCAACGAGTGGATGGCGACGTCGAGCCCCTATGCCGAGCCCGATCGGAAGATGGCCCACGATTCCGTGAAGCTGGAGGTGTATCAGTCGCACGTGCGGTTTCGGATTCCGCGACCGGCCGACGATCTCGATCCGTCGTCGGGCGTGATGCACATCGTGCGCAGCGACGGGCACGTGACTACGGTGTACATCGATCGCCCGCACCGGCCGGGGTTCAAGATTGCCGGGCCCGGCGCGGACGGGTATTACGACATCACCTTCGACCCCGATGGCGACATGGTCAACCACACCGGCACGACGCGCGTCGAGTTTCGTATTCACGACCTGGCCGGCCATCGGCACGATTTCGAACAGCAGATGGCGACGCCGTAGTACGGCGCGGCCCGCGCGCTCATCGAAGAGACCGGCTACCACCGCCGCGACATAGAACTCGCCGACCTCGAACGCGAAGCCGGCGTGCCATCATCCTGAGCCGCAAGCTTCACAGGAAATTGCATCAACGGCGCCGTCTGAGTTTGCGTTAAGTACAAATGGCCTCCAGACTTACCTCCGGTATCTGGTTCTTGACGATCCACGGATGGATCAAGGAGGTAAGCCATGGAAGGCCAAGTATGGACGATTGTAGAGAGATTACTTGCGTGTGTCGATGGAAAACCGCGGCGTTGTCGTTATAGCGATCGAGCCATCCTGCGGGTCATCCTGTGGGCGGTGCTCCACGACCGCCCGATGGTGTGGGCCTGCCAGCGGGCGCATTGGTGGGAAACGACGTGTCCTGCGCACCTGCCCGATCCGAGCACGATTTCACGTCGCTGGCGTCGTATCGACCTACAAGAGAAGGCCTTTGCGATGCACGAGGCGAGTGTGCGGTGGCTGGGCGTCTGTGGAAAATACGTCGCCATCGACGGTCGGGCGTTGCCTGTTGGCGGATGCACCAAGGATCCGGATGCTCGTTCTGGGCGTGCCGCGAGGGGCATGGGGATAGGGTACAAGATGCACGCACTGGTTGACCGGCGTCACGCCATCCTAAATTACGTGATTCGCCCGATGAATGAAGCGGAGCAGACGATCGCGCTACGGCTGGTGGATCAGATTCCTACGGGCATCACGCGAATCGTCGGTGATGTGAATTACGACAGCATGAAGCTTCACCGCGCCGTTGAGGCACCCGGTGCCAAGATGTACACGCCACTGCGAGAGAATCGGGTGGGAAAGCGACGACAACCGCGCCGGCTCCGGTTGTTGCGGCTGTGGACGAGGGGGCCAGGGCGCCGCCTTCTGCAGTCACGCAACGAAATCGAGCGAACCTTCGGAGAAACAAGTACGATCTCATTCGGATTCAAGGGCCTGCCGCCCTGGGCACGAAGACGCCGCCGAGTGTTCCGGTGGATGTGGGGAAAAAACCTTCTCCACCACGCATGGCTGCTGTCCAAGAAAACAGCAGCTTGATGCAATTTCTTGTTCAGCTTGCGCGGTTCCACGTATTCGATGGCTATCATAGCAATCCCAGCGCCGCGCGGGCTCCGCCTGAGGCGGACAGGTACCGCCCGCGGCTCAGGTACGATCACCCAAACGCTACTCGAACAACGTCGCTTCGTCGGAGCCGGCGGCATTCGACACCTCGCCGGCCGGCGGCGCGTTGGGTTGAATCCGCTTGGGCAGTCCCAAATGCTCGCACGCCGGGTCGGTAATCTGCCTGCCTTGGCGGGTGCGGATAATGAAGCCGATCTGGAGCAAATACGGCTCGACCATGTCTTCGAGCGTGTCGCGCTCCTCGCCCATCGTGGCCGCGAGTGCTTCGATGCCGGCCGGGCCGCCGCCGTAGACCTTGCTGAGCGTCGTTAGAAACTGCCGGTCGAGCTCGTCCAGACCGAGCGCGTCCACCTGCTGGATTTCCAAAGCCTGATGAACGACCCGCTCGGTCAGCGTGCCGTCGCCTTTGACCTGGGCGAAGTCCCGCACGCGGCGAAGAAGTCGATTCGCCACGCGCGGCGTCCCCCGGCTCCGCGACGCGATCGACTCCAGCGACCCCTCCTCGCACGGCAGCTCGAGCTTCCCGGCCGAGCGAGAGAGGATGTCGGTCAGCTCGTCGGTCTTGTAGAACTCAAGGTGGAAGCGGTGGCCGAAGCGATCGCGCATCGCGCCGCTGAGCATGCCCGCCCGCGTCGTCGCGCCGATCAGCGTGAAACGCCGCAACGAGAAGTTGACCACGCGTCCGCTGAGCCCGCCCTCGATCGTGTAGTCGACGCGGAAGTCCTCCATCGCGGGGTAGAGAAACTCCTCGACCACGGTGGGCAGGCGGTGAATCTCGTCGATGAACAGCACGTCGCCTTGCTCGAGGTTGGTGAGCAGGGCCATCAGGTCGGCCTGCTTGGCGAGCGACGGGCCGGAGGTGATCCGCGGCGGCTTGCCGGTCATCTCGCGGGCGATGACGTTGGCCAGCGTGGTCTTGCCGAGGCCGGGCGGGCCGTCCAGCAGAATGTGCTCGAGCGCCTCGCCGCGGGCCTTCGCGGCCTGCATCGCAATGTCGAGCTTGTCGAGGACCGCGCGCTGGCCGACCATCTCGCCGAGCGACTGCGGACGCAGCGCGGCGTCCGTCGGCTCGTCGCCAGTCCGTGTTTCACCTGAGAGTATGCGATCTCGTGCCATGTCGTGTCAGTGTTCGAATCGCGATGCTTCGCGCTCGCACTCCCCTCCTTCGTTAAGGAGGGGCTGGGGGAGGTTCATCACCGAACCAACAACCCCCCTCAATCCCCCCTTAACAAAGGGGGGAAGTGAATGCAATCTCGTCGGATGGACTCGATTTCAGGACCAGAGCGGATACGGCACTGGTTTCGTTCATCCCTCCGCTCCCGTTTTGACGCGGTACGCCACGCGCACCCATTCGTCGGCCGAGTCGACGTCGGGGTGAAGTTGTGCCGCTCGGCTCAGCCACCGCTCCGCGTCGCCACGCGGATCGCCCCAGCCGACGAGCACTTCCAGCGCGTCGCGCTGCGCTTCGGAAAGTTTCACCGCCTCACCGGCCGTCTCTCCCTCCGCCGGTAGGGCCAGGTCGTTCATTTTCCCCTTGAGCGTCGCCACGACCAGCTCCGCCCCGCGCTTGCCAATGCCCGGCATGCGCGTCAGGGAGGCCGCGTCGCCCGCCTCGATCCAGGTCGCGATGCGTCGCACCGGCTCCGCGAGGGCCTTGAGCGCCTTCCGCGGGCCGAGCCCCTTGACGCCCACGAATCGATTGAAAAACAGTCGATCCTCCGGGTGCAGAAAGCCGAGCATGCGCGGGACGTAATTGCCCGACGTCGCGTTGCCTTCGAGAAACTCCATCGTGTGCAGCGTCACCGTCTTGCCGCGGTGGGCGGCCAACTCGCCGATCGCAAACGGCGGCACGAGCACCTCGCGGGCCACGCCGGCCTGCTCGATCACCACCGCCTCTTCGCGGACCTCGATCAACTGTCCCGTCAGCCGAACGATCATGCCGTCACCTCGCGCGCCTCGCGTTTGGCGACGTCGGCCGCACTGCACAGCGCGATCGCCAGCGCGTCGGCCACGTCGTTGGGCTCTGGCAAAGCGGCCAATCCGAGTGTCGCCTGGATGGCACGTTGCACCTGGCCCTTGGATGCCCGACCGTTGCCGGTGAGAAACCGTTTGACCTGCGTTGCGGAATAATGCCGGATCGCCACGCCGGCGTCGGCGGCCGCACAAAGGATCACGCCGCGCGCGTGGCCCATCATGATGGCCGTGCGCGGATGCTTGTAATGGGCGTAGAGTTCTTCGATGGCGAGGACGTCGGGCTTGTGTTCGCGGATGATCTCAGCCACGTCGTTGCGGACGGCGAGCAGTCGTTCGCCCAGTGGCGGAGACTGGTCGAAGCGGCACACGCCGGCGTCGCGAATGGCGGCACGATCGGACTCGATCTCGAGGATCGCGTACCCAGTGACGCCCAGGCCGGGGTCGATGCCACACACCACCGCATCCATACGGTTGTCGCACTCCTTTCGACGGGCGGGCCGCCTGACAAAACGCGAACACTGCACACGTCAGAGTCGGGGTTTTGGGGAATCCTGTCAAGCCCGGCCCGGGCGGAAGGGCGTGAGGTCGATGTCGTAGTTCTTGCCGGCGACAAGGTCGGCGACGATGTCCGCGGTCACAGGGGCGAGCGTCAGGCCGGTGCGAAAGTGTCCGGTGGCGGCGATGAGCCCGTCGAAGCCGGGCACCGGGCCGAGGTAGGGCTTGTCGTCGGGCGTGCCGGGACGTAGCCCGGCCCAGGTCGTCTCGACGGCGGCATCGGACAGGCCGGGGACCAGTCGAAGCCCGGACGCGATTAAGCTGAGTACTCCGCCGGCGGTGTTGCGCTTGTTGAATCCCGCATCCGGTTCCTCTGTCGCGCCGAGGAGGATGTGGCCGTCGCAACGCGGCACGAGGTACGTCTTGCCGGCCGAGATCACGCGCGAGAAGGGCGGTGAATCCACGCGCATGAGTACCATTTGCCCGCGCACCGGGCGGACCGGGATCAGCGAGTCGAATCGCGGGTCCAGGCTCGACGACCAAGCCCCGGCACAAAGGACGACCCGGCCGCAGCGGTGTTCGTCTTGTGTCGTTTGAACGCCGGTGACGCTCTCCTCTTCGGTGAGGATGGCTTCCACGCCGCAGTCCTGTCGAATGTCGACGCCGGACCGGGTGCATGCGGCGCGAAGTGCTTGAAGGAGGCGCGGGTTTCGGACCTGGGCGGCCTCGCGATACAGCATGGCGCCGAGGGCGTCAGTGGTTGCGGCCGGCTCGACGGTCGGCAAGTCGGCTGCATCGAAAACCTGGATCGGCGGCTCGCCCGACTCGATGGCCCGGTCGGCGACGGCCCGCTCTTCGGCCCGGGCGATCCTGAGATCGTTCTCGTCGAAGATCAGGGTCAGTTCGCCGCAGCGACGGTACTCGGGATCCACGCCCGACGCCTCGCGAAGGCGGCCGCAGAAATCCTCGTATTGCGCCATGCTTCGCTCGGTGAGCCGCGCGATGGCATCCAGCCTGTGTGGGCTGCGGGGCGAGAGAATCCCCGCTCCGGCCCACGACGCCTCCCGCCCGCACGCCCCACGCTCCAGCAGCCGCACACGCAGACCGTCTCCGGCCAGCCGATGAGCGATGGAGAGGCCGATGACGCCTCCGCCGATGACGATGATGTCGGGGTGAGTGCTCATTGAGGTTCCGTGTCGGTCGGTTCCGCAAGTCGCGTTCACCTTCGCTCCAGGCACAGCGCCGCCAACGGCGGTGCCGATCATACGAGTCTACGACGCGCTCCGTTGGCTGTCTATTGCTTACGCACGGCGTTCCGCGGCAGTCCAGGGGGTCGAGTCAATTGGCACACGCGTATAAGGAAAGGCCGCTCCAGCAGGGCGTATCGGAGCGCCATTTATACTACCTGCTTCAAGCGTCAAGCGTTTGTAACACGCAGGGCGGACGTCACGCACGACCTCCGTGATCATCTATCGCTGGACCGCACGGCGGCTCCGACGGAGCACGCGATTGATATTCCTTGTCTTTTCGTGGAACTTCAGGCGATATCCTGCGTCCAACACAACGGCGACGCCGCGATCGTGAGCGTTGCACCCAGGAGAGGGCGTATTGCCATGAGAAAACGCCATTGCTCGGGAATTCGTATCTGCGTCTCACTGGTCGTGGCGGCCGCCGGATTGCTCTTCGCATCATGCATCGAGGGTGAGGACTGCGCCACGTTGATTGAGGGTTGCCTCGGTCAATCGCCCAAGGTCTCCACGGCTTGCCGTCCGAACCGGATCCGAGCTGCGTGCAAGCCCGGTGACCCCAGGGCATGGGAGGTGCTTCGCAGCACGCTCCTGGATTCGTCCGCCGACGAGCGGAATCGCTATTATGCCCTCCTATTGGCGACTGCCATCGCCGACGAGGGCGTGTCCGACCAAATCGTCACCATCCTGGCTGACTTTGCCCGCGAACCCGACGAATGCGATATCGAGGACGTGGGCGAGGAAGAGCTGCTGGTGCGATTCAGCCTGGCCGATCGCGCAGCTTGCAACGAGTTGAAAGAGCTACAGGCAAAAACAAGCGACTGCAGCCCGGCGTTCGAACTTACGAAGCGCCTCTACGAGCGCGTCAGGCACCCGATCGAATTCAACTGGTGCGATGTGCTCGACCGGTGCCGAGGCGATGCTAAGCAGCGCCGGGCGTTTGCACTGACCATGCTCGAGCGCGACAGGAGTATCGTAGCCTGTGCGGCCGCCGCCGCCGTTGTCGACGAGCCGATGAAAGCGACGCTGCGCGAGCGCGTGCTGGCGACGGACGATCCGATGGCCTTTGACTACGCTGCCGCCGCAACGCTCGCTTATCTGGGAGACGAAGAGCTGCTACCCTTCCTTCAGTCGCTAAGACCGAAGTTGGCATCCTACGCGACGCCGAATCAGGTCGTCCACGACTGCATTGCACAGATTCAGTGGCAGAATCCACCATCGCGATTACTCGACCTTATCGCCAGCGATCATCCCGATGCGCCATCGAGGTTGCGGACGTGGGCGATTCGCAGGGCGCTGGAACTTGGCACACCCAGAGGCGCGGTCCGCGATGCGATCCTGCAATACGCAAACCGGGTTGGGCCGAGGCGTGATTCCGACAAGACGGCAAAGATCAATCTGCTAACGATGAAACGCGTCGGGCTCAGGTCGGGTATACTCGACGCGTGGGATCTGCCGGGAATAAGGATCAGGACCAGGGTCGCGATACCGTAAATCGATGTGCAGCCTTGCTGTCATCAGTGGCGAGAATGAGAAGAGCTCGCCGACGACTTGGGCCGGCGAGCCCTCCTCAGTTCGATCTTCAGGCGTAGAACGTCATGCGTCCTCGCCTGGTCGGCGGATCGTTGACCTCACATCACGACGCGGCGCCGCCGAGTCCGCCGTCGACGGAGGTGAAGACGTCACTCACCTTGATCCCGATTCCGGAGATGGCACCGATCGCCACGATGATGATCAGAGCAAGCATCACGGCGTACTCTGTCGCAGTCGGTCCGTCCTCGGACCGCAAGAAGTGCCGAACGTAGTCAATGGCGATCATGTGTTACCCCTTTCCTGTAATGGAACAACGCAGGAGAACTGCAACCCCCCAAAAAAGTTGCACCCGCGCTATCTCGTGTTCCGGCGACCTGTTATTACGTCGCCGGAGCTTCCGATCATAGGCGGGGTGTTTCGGTCAGGCTACGCGCGGACTATATTCCTTCGCGTTAGTGAGGCGGTGGCCTCGTATTCAAACTCCGGCGTGTCTGCATGCACGGCGTGGTATTATCCGACGTGCCACGGTCGCGCGAACGACAACGCCGACCCGACGAGGCGTATTCGGACGTCACGTCGGGTTGAAGCTTGCGTCTCGAAAGAACTTTGCGTGCGGCAGCACGCGTAGAGCATGGTTCGAGGTGAACAACTGGTGACCTTGGTCTTCCCGAGGGAGGTTTCGACTTGGCCATAATCACATGTCCTCGGTTAGCTTAGCCGCGATGCGTACCAGAACTACCTTCATTTCCTCTTCGTCCAAGTCATCGGTGAACGCAATGGAGAACCGCGCGGTACCTTCGGAATCGAGGACATAGCTTGCCTCGTCAAGCGGGCACGTTATGAGGATTGCAGTTATGTCTCGCTCCTCAAGCGATTCGAGAATATCCTCGATTGAGGCCTTGGAGAGCCTGGGATCCTCGTCGTCAACTTCAGCTTCGATTTCCTCCCTTATCGCAGCACATGCCTGGCTCTCACGATGTTGAATTTCGTCCAACTTCGCGTATCGCGCCTCGTCACGCTTCTCTATTGCTTCATCAATCAGCTTGCTGATGCTCTTTTTGTTGATATCGGGGGGAAACGCTATACCTAGAGATTCAGCAAACTTCTTCTGTTTGTCCGTTGCGGGTGGAACGGATCCCGGTGATTCGGTGTCCTTGGTATCCTGCGCTGTGTCGCCACTCGGAATAAGAAGTACGTTACCGCACTTCGTGCAGCGTCCTCTCCTTCCTGCCAACTCTTCCTTGATGTGGTACACGGCCTGGCACTCACCACACGTAAGTTCAATGGTCATTCCGGCTCCCTTTCACCGAACTGGCATCGTCCGTGACAGTGTCCGCCGTTCCTGTGATGCTCGCCGTTCACCTGGCCGGGTTAGGCGTGACGACCGTAGACGCGATGGGGTGCACAGCGAACCCTGGGGCGCTTTATGTCCATACTGCGGACAGTACCATCGCCACCGGCATTGTCCACTAAAAAAAGGGCGCTCCGGTTATGCTGTACCGGAGCGCCATGAATGCTGCCCGCCTTGAGGTCGTGCGATCCGATCCGGATGGCCGATGTCGGTCGGACTATCCCATCGCCGTAATGACCGACTTCACCTCGGTGTAATGCGACAAGGCGTATTCGCCCATCTCGCGGCCCATGCCGCTCATCTTGAACCCGCCGAAGGGGACGGCCGGGTCGAACACGTTGTAGCAGTTCACCCACACCGTGCCGGCCTTGATGCTCGCGGCGTAGCGATTCGCCTTGTTCAAGTCGTTAGTCCAGATGGCCGCGGCCAGACCGTAGGTTGTGGCGTTGCCGCGCTGCACGACCTCCTCCATGTCGGAGAACTTCATCGCACACAGCACCGGGCCGAAAATCTCCTCGCGGGCGACCTTCATGTCCTCTTTCACGTCGGTGAAGATCGTAGGCTTGACGAAGAAGCCCGCACGATCCAGCCGTTCGCCGCCGGTAATGCAGTTGGCGCCCTCCGACTTGCCGGCGTCGATGTAGCCGAGGATGCGTGTCATCTGTTCCTCGGTGACCTGCGGGCCCTGCGTGGTCTTGGTGTCGAACGGATCACCGAGGGCATGCTTCTCGGCCCGCTCCTTGATCAGCGAAACCACGTCGTCATACGCCTTGTCCTCGACGAACAGGCGCGACCCGGCCGTACACACCTGGCCCTGGTTGAAGAAGATGCCCATGAACGCGCCCTTGGCCGCCGCCTTCAGGTCGGCATCCGCGAAAACGACGTTCGGGCTCTTGCCGCCGAGTTCCAGCGTGACGCGCTTGAGGTTCGAGCGAGCAGCCGCCTGGGCGATGATCTGCCCGACCTCGGTGCTGCCGGTGAAAGCGACCTTGTTGATGTCCATGTGCTCGGCGATGGCGGCACCGGCCGTCGGGCCGTAGCCCGGCACGACGTTGATGACGCCGTCGGGGAACCCGGCCTCCTGGGCGAGCTCGGCGATGCGCAGGGCCGTCAGCGGCGTCTGCTCGGCCGGCTTGAGCACGATCGTGTTGCCGCACGCCAGCGCCGGACCCCACTTCCACGACTGCATCAGCGCGGGAAAGTTCCACGGAATGATTTGTCCGACGACGCCGACCGGCTCGTGCCGGGTGTAGGCGGAATACGGACCCTGCGTGGGAATGACCTTGCCGTGAATCTTGTCCGCCCAGCCGCCGTAGTAGCGATAGATGGCGGCCGAGTACGGGATGTCGACGTAGCGCGACTCGTTGATCGGCTTGCCGTTGTCGAGCGTTTCAAGCGCGGCGAGCTCGTCGACATGCTGCTCGATCAGGTCGGCCAGCTTGAACATCAGCCGGCCTCGGTCGGCCGCGGTCATGCGCGACCAGGCCTTCGACTCGAGCGCCTTGCGTGCGGCCTTGACGGCGAGATCGACGTCGGCCTTGTCACCCTCAGCCACCTGGCAGATGGTGTCGCCGGTGGTCGGGTTGATCGTCTCGAAGGTCTTACCGGACTGGCTGGCGACCCACTTGCCGTCGATCAACATCTTCTTGTCGGTCACTTTCGGGGGGGCGATGGTTGCTGTGGCTGTCATGTGTGATACCTCCGGTCCTGAAGTTGTTTCCGAGCCGGCCCGGCCCAATGAGGTTCGGCTCGAGTCTGCCGCGAGCACCGATGTACGCACAGCACGACATAGCGTAGTGCGGAACGCCGGCTGCGGCAACCTGGCCGTTCCAACACCGGTCGCCCGACGAAAATGGACGCTGGAAGCCGTGCCGAAACAGGCGAGCCCATCTGGCATGCTGCTTGCAAGCATGGCCGGTAGCGAAACGGTCGAGTCTGGTGGTGTTCGGGGCCGGATCGGTGCCACCGAGTCGGTCTCTGCAGTTCGCCGGGCGGGCTCGGCGCATTAGTCAAAAGGCGCATGAGGAATTCAACCGATGTTAGAGCTTCTACTTGGGGACGAGGCGGTCGCGATCGCCGCGATCGACGCCGGCATCGCCGGGATGTTTTCCTACCCGGGCACGCCCGCGACCGAGATCATGGAGTTCGTGCAGAAGCGATCGACCGACGGGAAAATCAGTGCGCGGTGGTCGGCCAACGAGAAGGTCGCCTACGAGGAAGCACTGGGCATGTCCTTCGCCGGCAAGCGCTCCCTGGTGGCGATGAAACACGTCGGGTTGAACGTGGCAGCGGACCCGTTCGTCAATTCCGCGTTGACCGGCGCCAACGGCGCGTTGGTCGTGGCCGTGGCGGACGATCCCGGCATGCACTCCTCGCAGAACGAGCAGGACACGCGGTACCTCGCGGAGTTTGCCCAGGTGCCGCTGTTCGAGCCGTCGAACCAACAGGAGGCGTACGACATGACACGCGATGCGTTCGAGTATTCGGAGCGCATCGGTCTGCCGGTCATGATTCGGCTGGTCACGCGGCTGGCCCACAGTCGCTCGACGGTCAAGCGGCGCGAGGCGGTCGAACAGCCGTCGCGCGGGCGTGTGCAGGAGACGCGGGACTGGACGCTGCTGCCGGTCAACGCGCGGCGCCGCTATCGGCGCTTGCTGGAGCTTCAGCCGACGCTCCTCGAGGACTCGGGCGACTCGCCGTACAACGAGCTGACGCTTCGCGGGGCCAGGGGAATCGTGGCCTCAGGCATCGCCCACAACTACGTGAAAGAGGTGATCGGAGACGATTCGAACTTCTCCGTTCTGAAGATCGGCGCGTATCCGCTTCCGGTCGCGCTGTTCCGCCAGCTTGTGGACCACTGCGACGACATTCTCGTCGTCGAAGACGGCTATCCCTACATCGAAACGCGCCTGCAGGGCCTGCTCGGCATCCCGGGCAAGCAAATCCGAGGCAAACGAACGGGCGCGCTGCCGCCGGACGGCGAGATGCTCGCGGACCGCGTACACGAGGCGCTCGGGCTTCCCCGGCGCGACGGCGAGGCGTTGCGCGCGAAGCTGCCGTCCCGTCCACCGGCGCTGTGCAAGGGCTGCCCGCACTGTGACACGTTTGAAGCGATCACCGATCTGGTGAGTCCGGACGTCGAACCGGTGCTCTTCAGCGACATCGGCTGCTACACGCTTGGGGCGTTGCCGCCGTACAACGCGGTGCAGTCGTGCGTCGATATGGGTTCGTCGATCTCGATGGCGCACGGGGCGGCCAAGGCCGGGGCGCACCCGGTCATCTGCACGATCGGCGACTCGACCTTTACGCACTCCGGCATGACGCCGCTGATCGGTGCGGCGCACGCGAACGCCAACATGACGGTCATCATTCTGGACAACGCTACGGTGGGCATGACCGGCGGGCAGGAGGTGTTCGTTTCGGGTGAGGGCTTCATCCCGCTGCTGACGGGGCTCGGGGTCGACCCCGAGCACCTGCACCGTTTCGAGCCGCTGAAGAAAAACCACGACCAGATCGTGGAGTTGCTGCGACACGAGATTGACTACAAGGGGCTGTCCGTGCTGGTGGCGTGTCGCCCGTGTATTCACGTGAAAAAGAGTGCCGCCCCCGCGGCGATGAGCGAAGCGGTGGCAAGCAGCAACGCGTGACGACAACGCCGAGCGGCTACATCGAAGAGGACGAAGATGGAATTCAACCTGATACTTGCAGGCGTCGGTGGCCAGGGAATCTTGACGATCGCTCAGGCCGTTTCGATCGCGGCCATGCGTCGCGGCTGGAACGTCAAGCAGGCGGAGGTTCACGGCATGTCCCAGCGCGGGGGCGAGGTGCAGTCGCACCTGCGCATCGCGGACGGCCCGATTCACAGCGATCTGATCCCCAAAGGCCGGGCGGACATGATTCTCGCGGTGGAGCCGTTGGAGTCGCTGCGCTACGTCGAGTTTCTGTCGGATCACGGAGCGATTGTCGCGAGCACCGTGCCGTTCATGAACATCCCGACGTACCCTGCCGTCGAGAACGTGCTCGAGCAGATCGCGGCGTATCCCAGGCACATCCTGATCGACGCCGATCGGCTGGCGCGTGCCGCCGGCTCCGGGCGGGCGGTCAACACGGTGATGCTCGGCGCCGCGTCGACTTTGCTTCCCTTCGACGGGGGTGAACTCGACACGGCCATCGCGGAGATGTTCGGGCGCAAGGGAGCGAACATCGTCGAGGTGAACCAGCGTGCGTGTCGCTTCGGTCGCAACGCGGCCGCCGCCTACGGTACGGCGCTGCAGCGCGGCGCGAAGTTCGAGGACGTGCGGCACTGGGTCGAGACGCTGTCACCCGAGTTGCTCGAGTCTGCGGACGCGGAGTTTTCGGAACTGCCGCCGCTCGCACCGGACGTGTGCGAGCTTTCGCGGGCGGAAGCCCACGCACTGGCGCAGATGTTCGACGAGGTCTATCAGTCCGGTCGCAGGCAGCTCTTTGAGCATGAGGTGTATCAGCTCGTGGAGTTCGTCGGCGCGATCTCACCGCCCGTGCATCAGTTCGTGCCGCTGGGCGAGAAGGTCGACGAAGACGACCTGGCGCGATTCGACTCGGACCGGGTGGTGCTCAAGATCGTATCGCCCACCCTTACGCACAAGAGCGAAGCGGGCGCCGTCCAGTTCGTCCCGAAGGAGGTGGAGACGGTCAACCGGCGCATTGCAGAGCTCACCATGGGAATGCAGAAAACCGGGGCGGAGGTGGTGGGCGTCCTCGTGGTCGAGTTCGTCGATACCGGCGGCTCGGGCTTCGGACAGGAGCTCTTCGTCGGAATCCGTTCGACGCGGGAGTTCGGCGCGATCATTGCCGCCGGGCTCGGCGGCGTGAACACCGAATACCTCGCCAGCAAGATGCTGCCGGGCATCGCTGTGGCTAAGGCCCTGGCTTCGGACACCTCGCCCGAGGCGTTTTTCGAGCTGTTCAAGAAGACCGCGGCGTACGACGTGATCTCGGGTCGGGCGCGCGGCGCCCACCGTGTCGTGTCGGACGGGGAGCTCTTGCGGTGCTTCCGGGCGTTTATTGCGATCGCCCGACGCTTCTGCGTGGATCGCGGCGTAGAGGGGCCGGATCTGCAGGAACTCGAGGTCAATCCGTTTGCGTTCTCACGGCAGCGGTTGGTGCCGCTGGACGGCCGTGGTCGACTCGCGCCGGCCACGAAGACGCCGACGTCGCGCCCCATCGCCAAGCTGAGACACCTCATCGAGCCCCGGACGATCGCGATCGTCGGCGTGTCGACGAAGCGGGCAAACTTCGGCCGGATCATTCTCGACAACGTGCGCGATTGCGGCTTCGACAAGGACACCGTCTACGTCGTCAGGGAAGGCGTGAGTGACATCGACGGCGTGCGATGCGTGCCGTCCATCGACAAGCTGCCCGAGAGCATTGATCTGCTCGTCGCGGCCGTCGGGGGGACGCAGCTTCCCGACCTCGTCGACGACGTGGTCAAGAGCCGCAAGGTCGCCTCGGTCATTCTGATTCCCGGCGGCATGGGCGAAAAGGAAGGCACGGAGGACATCGAGTCGAAGATCAAGGCGGCGATCGAGTCGTCGCGCGGCCACGCGGACGGCGGGCCGGTGTTCCTCGGCGGCAACTGCATGGGGGTGCGGTCGCGGCCGGGCAACTACGACACGTTCTTCATCCCGCAAAACAAGCTCGACCCGAGGCGAAAGGTGCCGCCGCGGCGAGCCGCGCTGATCTCGCAGAGCGGGGCGTTCATCATCAGCCGCATGAGCAACCTGGGAACGCTCGACCCGACGCTGGCCGTGTCGCTCGGCAATCAGGTCGATCTCACCGTGTCGGACTTCGTGCGAATGATCGGCGATCGGCCGGACATCGACTGCATCGGCGTCTACGTCGAGGG
>Ga0055449_10000062_pt1 | contig 25366 bp, 15 predicted proteins | sample China_Galinas_PW_2_FD_57739 | JGI IMG/M metagenome (GOLD analysis project Ga0055449, IMG submission 57739) | Wetland microbial communities from San Francisco Bay, California, USA, that impact long-term carbon sequestration - China_Galinas_PWB_D1 | ecosystem: Environmental > Aquatic > Marine >... | reverse complement strand
AGCGTGTGCGCGTCGAGGTGATCGCCGAGCGTGTGCGCTCGGTCGGCAAGCTGGTCGGGCTCGAGGTGTGCGCCAAGGAGATCGCAACGGCCACCAAGGGCTGGAGCTGGCTGCCCCCGCTCGTGCTCAGCCAGGCGCGCCTGGCGATGATCTTCCACTTCGAGAAGCAGTACTGGGTGGACCTGGCGTCGGTCGGTCGGGGCGACGTGACCGACCTCGGCGATGGGCGCTTCCGCCTTCGCGTGCCGCCGGTCCGCGGCGAGCTGCGCCTCATCGACGTCACGCCGTACGACATCCAGGACGGGCGCGTCCTCGGGCTGCTCGACGTGATCCAGATGGACGCGACGACGCAGAAGGGGCTGATGGACAAGGCCCAGGCGCAGGCCGCCGAGCTCTACCGCGCCAACGACGAGCGTTACCTCGGCGAGGCGCGCGCGAGCGTCGAGCGTCAACTCGCCTCGCTGCTCCTGCTCTTCGGCTGCGCGGTCGAGATCGAGTGGGGCGACAGCGCCGCCGACGAGCCCGCGGCTCCCGAGAAACCCGTCAGTACCGCGCGGACGGTGCTCCTGGCGTAGGGCTCACTTCGCCGGCAGCAGCACGCTGCGCATCACGAACCCGTCGTCGGTCGAGCGCATCTCCCAGATCTGGTCGCCGATGTATTGAAGGATGACGTCGGCGTCGGGGATCTTGTCGAGAAAGGCGGGCTCATCGCCGAACTGATCGGCCATGATCTCCTCGACCAGCGCGTCGTCGAGTCCGGCCAGTGCGGCGCGGCTCAACTCCTCTCGGTGCTCGAGCGCCCAGAGCGAGTAGCGCACGGCGCGGTCGGAGTCGGCATAGCCCTGGTACATCCCCCGCCCGGTGATGTGCTCGGCGGCCCGGAGGAACTGCTCTTCGGACGCCAGGCGCGGGCCGGAGGGGTCGGCGGCGGCGCGCAGCGCGTCCTCGACCGCCTCGGGCGGCCCGAAGAACGCGTGACCGGCGCCGATGCCGACGCTGAACGCATCGCCCTCGGCGTCGAAGACCTGGGAGCCCTCGAACTCGCGTGCGGTGATGCCGAACTGCGGGCCCATCACGGTCAGGATGTTCGACGCCGCCAGCTCGTCACCCAGCTCGATGGCGTAAAGCGGCGTCTGGCTGTCGGCGCTGAACGGGGTGGTGTAGCGCGTCACAAGGCTCACCCCCGGGCCCATGACCTGGAACAACGGGCCGAGCTGCTGTTCGGCCGGCGCGAGGAACTGTTCGGCGAACCCGCGATGGTCTTCCGGCAACGCCGCGATCACCTGGTGCGCCAGCGGGAACACGCCCTTGAAGTCGAACAGCAGCGAGTGGATCTCGGCGGTGTCCGGGCCGGCGAACGCCGGCGGCTCGTACCCGTCACGCTCGTGATCGAACAACGCCACGAGCCCGCGCTTCTCGGGGATGAGCGCGCTGAATACCAGCTCGACCAGCGCGCCGTCGGTGTCGATGCGGAACGACGCCCCGGCCGCACGGATGTCGGTGATCCCGAGCACGTCGAGGATCGCCTTGAAGTCGATCCCACTGTCCGCGTCCCTGAGAGGCAGGAACGCGTCGAGCAGCAGCTCCGGGCGCAGGTACACGTACCCCTCGACCCCGTCGGGGTGCTGGTCGAGCAGGTCGAGCAGCGTCTCGTCGTCGGCGAGGGCCTCGGCGTGCCCCTCGGACACATCGATCGCGGCCTCGAGCATCTCCTTCTCGCCGCTCACCACCAGCACGTCGCCGAGCCACGTGAAGTCCACCTCGTCCTTGAGCGACGAGAACGGCATCTCCGGCTCTTCCCACTCATCGATGGGCTCGTCCTCATCCGCTTCGGGATGAACAAACGTCACGCTGACGATCGTTGCGTCGCCGTAGTCCTCCCTGTCAACCTCGATCATCTCGTCGTCGAGCGCCTTGTCGATGACCTCGTCGAGAATCTGTCTGGCGTCATCGGCCCGCTCGGCGTACCCCGCGCACGCGACGAAACGCTCCTCGGGCGTCTCGCCCTCCTCGCCCGGCTCCGACCACATCGCCAGCCCGACCGTGCCCCGCGGCATGAAGTGTTCTGTCACGAGCGAGCGCAGCGTCAGGTCCTCGCCCTCGAACGCGTCGAGATCGCGCAGCCACGCGAGGCGGTCCTCGCCGTCGGCGGTCATGTCGGACTCGGCCTCTTTGAGTACCGCTTCGACGAACGCCTGCGTCTGTGGGTGATCCCACAGCGCGCCGAGGTCGGAGCCCTTGAACGCGTCCCACGTGCCCGCGAGGTCGGGGACGTTGACCACCAGCCACGGGCCGGGCGGGGCCAGCGTCTCGATGCTCAGGTCGTCGGCCTGTGCGTGGGTGACGGCGATGGCGCAGAGCGCTGCGCCGAAGAGCGGTGTGCGGTTCATGTCGGCTCCTGCTTCGGCGCCGCGGGGGGCGCGCTCACTCGGGATCGGCGGTGTCGTCGTCGAGCTGCGGGGGCGGCCCGAAGCGGAGCCGCTCCGGCGGCTCGCCGTAGTTGTACCCCGAGTTGGGGTTCTCCTTGTCGTAGGCGAAGGCGTCGCGGTTGTTGATGAAATCGCGCACGTAACGAGCGGGGATCGCGAACCCGAGCCCCTCGCCGAACGGGATCTTCATGTTGGTGACCCCGATCACCTCGCCGTAGCGGTTGAACAGCGGGCCGCCCGAGTTGCCCGGGTTGATCTGCGCGGTCGTCTGGATGAAGGTCAGCCCCTCGAAGCTGCGCTGCGTCGTGGCGATCACGCCGGTCGAGAGCGTCCGCTCGAGCCCGAGCGGCGCGCCGATCGCGAAGACCTCCTGCCCGGCCGTCAGGTCCTGCACGCCCTGGATCGGAACGGTCGGGAACGGTTCGCCGTCGGGGTGCTTGAGCTTGATCAGCGCCAGATCGACGTGGTTGTTGACGGCGATGATCTCGACGTCGTCGATGAGCAAGCGGCGCAGCTCGTGCTCGCCGCGCTCGAACACCGTGCAGCGGATGTTGGTCTCGCCCTGGATGACGTGGGCGTTGGTGATCGCGTACCCGTCTGGGTGGATGATGAAGCCCGAGCCGAGCCCGCGCGGGGTCGAGACCTTGATCACCGCCTCGCCCACGCGCCGCGCCTCATCCTCCGGCTCGCGGTCCACCAGCGTCTTGGCGGTGTGGTAGAGGCTCTCCTCGGCGTCGTCGCCGGCGGGCGGCGCCTCGCGGCGCACGATCGACTCGATCTGGTCTCGCGGGATCTCGATGACGGTGAAGCCGGCGTCGAGCCAGACGGTCTGCTTGTTCTCCTTGAGGATCGGGCCGACCAGGACTCGTCCGTCGCCGAGGCGGACCTCGTCGCCGGCGGGGGGCTGGTCGCCCGCCGCGGCCGTGCACGCCAACGCTACCAACGCCGCCAGGATCAACCTCGTCATGGGAACCCTCCCTTTCGCGTCGGGGCTCTCGCGTCGGGGCCCGTCCGCCCGTGTAGAGTGTACCGAAGCGGGGCGGCGTCGGTTCGCCCGCCCGAGAAAGGGAGCACCCATGACACGCCCCGTCCTCGCACTCGCGCTGGCCTCGGCCCCGGCACTCGCTCAGACCGGCGAGGGGATCGCGCCGTTCTTCGGCTTCGGCGAGCCGCGCATCATCGTCGTGGACGAGGGGTGTGGTCCGGCGATCACGGGCGACGTCAACGCCGACGGGCTGCCCGACGTGATCGTCGCCAACAACCGCAAGAGTCGGATCGAGGTGTACGAACTGCGTGCCGAGCCGCGCACCGACGCCGAGCTCGAGCGCGACGCCAAACCCAACGAGCTGGCCCCCAGCCGCTGGTACGACCGCCGCTACGTCAGTGTCCGGTACCGCGTCGGGGCGTTGCGTGCGCTCGACGCGAACGGCGACGGTTGGCTCGACCTGCTCTTCGCCGCCGCCGACCCGCAGGAGCTCGTTCTGCTCGTGCAGGACGAGGACGGGTTGTTCGAGATCGGGTCGCGCCGGCGCGTAAAGGGGCTCGGGGCTTCGCCGGTCGGGCTCGAGATCGGCGACGTCGTCGGCGACGATCGCCCCGAGGCGATCGGCACGATCGAGGGCGAGGTCTACGTCTTCCCCATCACCGAGGACGGGCTCATCGGCGCGCCCGAACCCGTCGGCGGCAACGACGTCTTCGCCCTGTTCGTCGAGGATTTCAACGGCGACGGGATGGAGGACGTGCTGGGTGTCTCTCCCGACGATCCGGCGCCGCTGCGCCTCTGGCTCCAGCGTGAGGATGGCGCGGGCGCCGGAGGCGTGCTCCCCGCCGAGCTGCGCTTCGAGATGCCCCCGCTGACCGAGGCCGAACCCATCCGCTTCCCAGACCGCGCCGCCGCCTCGATCGCGGTCATCGAGCGGCAGAGCCAGCGGATGCTCTTCTACGACCTGAGCACCGAGGAGGCGCTGGTCGCGTCGGAGGGCGGGGTCGAGCGCGATGTCCAGGCCGAGGTCCGCCCCTTCGTGGATGGGTCGAACAAGGACCGCTCGCTGGCGGTGACCGACGCGAACGGCGACGGGATGCCCGACCTGGTCGCGACCGACGACGAGCACAACGCGATCGCGTTGTACCTCCAGCAGGAGGGGCTGGGGCTGGGACCGGCCGTGCAGTTCCCGACCTTCAAGCAGCCCGACGCGATCGCGGTGGGGCGGTGGGGCGAGATCGATCAGACGCTGTTCGTCATGAGTGGTGAGGAGAAGACAGTCGGGATCGCACCGATCGATCGTGGGCACATCGGGTTCCCGGAGCCGCTGAGCCTCGCGACGCCGGGCGCCGAGCCGGTGGCGATGGCGTACGTCGAGATCGACGGGACGCCGACGCTCGCGGTGGTGGTCAAGAAGCGTCGCGAGCACACGCTCGAGCTGCACCAGCCCTTGGAGGGCGGGTCGTCGGTGACGACGGTGGAGCTGAAGGACGTGTCGCGTCCGCCGCGCACGGTGCTGGCGGCCGACGCCGACCGCGACGATCACACCGACCTGATGCTGCTGACGCCGAACGAGCCGATGATCCTGGTGCGTGGGGCCGAGGGCGCGCTGCCGACGCAGGTGTTGCAGAAGGACGACATGCCGCAGTTCGGGCTGGTGCAGGCGGCCGGGCCGGACAACACGGTGCTGGCCGACATCGATGACGACGGCGTGCCGGAGCTGGTCATCGCCGACGCGAACTTCGTGCGCGCCTGCGTCTACGACACGAAGCTCGGGTGGCGCGTGGTCGAGCAGGTCAACGTGCCCGACGCCGGGACGAAGCTCGCGGGGCTGACGGTGCTCGACGCCGGTCGCCTCGTCGCGTCCGACTCGGGCGGCGGGCGCCTGCTCGTCATCGGGCGCGACACGATCGGCGACCTCGCCGTGCTCGATCGCATCCACCTGCTCGGGTTCTCCGTCGGCGCGATCCGCGCCGGCGCGTTCGGCGGCGACGGGCAGCCCGGCGTGCTCTGCCTCGGCGACGAGAGCTTCGCACTGGTCCGCCTCGGCGGGCAGCGCGCCGCCCTCCACCAGTTCGCCGTCTGGCGCTCCGACGACGAGGACCGCGTCGAACACGAGATCGAGGTCGGCGATATCAACGCCGATGGGTACGTCGATCTGGTCGTCCTCGACGCCGGCGAACAGATGTGCGAGTTCTTCACCTTCAGCGCCAAGCGCCGCCTGTTCTTCGCCACCGAGTTCAAGGTCTTCGAGTCGCGCCTGTTCCACCGCGGGAACGACCGCGAGTACGAGCCGTCGGCCGCCGTGGTCGCCGACCTTACCGGCGACGGGTACGACGACGTCATGCTCACCGTCCACGACCGCCTGATCATCTACCCGCAGGAGACGGAGTAAAGCGGCAATCGGCGTTCGTGGTTCGGCATTCGATTCAGAACGAATGCCGGATGCCGATTGCCGAACAACGACTTACGTCGCGCTCGGGTGCCACACGGTCTTCATGTCCACCAGCGGCTCGATCGACCACGGGCTCTCGAGGTCGTCCGAGTTCCAGTCGGGGTCGTCGAGGACGTAGACGCGCTTCATGTTCTCGGCCGAGCCGTGGCGCAGCGTCGCCCGCTGCTCGTCGCTGACCCCGGCCGCGACGACCGCGTCGATCTCGCGGTGGGTGGCGAAGTGCTCGATCAGCTCGTCCCGGTGCCCGGTGAGGATGTTGACCACGCCCGCGGGCACGTCGCTGGTGGCGCACGCCTCGGCGAAGACCGCGGCGGGGACGGGGTTCGCCTCGCTCGCCAGCACGACCACCGTGTTGCCCGCGCACAGCGCCGGGGCGATCAGCGAGACCAGCCCGAGCAGCGAAGGCTCGTCGGGGCAGACGACCCCGACAACACCCGTCGGCTCGGGGATCGTGAAGTTGTAGTACGGCCCGGCGACCGCGTTGTTGCACCCGAGCACCTGCTGGAACTTGTCGGCCCACCCGGCGAAGGCGACCAACCGATCGATCGACGCAGCAACCTCCTTCGTGCCTCCGTGCCTCCGTGCCTCCGTGCCTTCCCCGAGCGAGTCCTCGAGCTCTCCCCGCTTCCCCTCCGCCATCTCCGCCATCCTGTAGATGATCTGCCCGCGCAGGTACGCCGTGGCGTTGGCCCACCCGCCGCGGGCCTTGTGCGCGGCCTCGACGCCCGAGCGCAGGTCCTTGCGGCTCGCACGGCACAGGTGCGCCGTGCCGCCCGGCGTCTCGACCTTCATCGAGCGCCCGCTCTCGGTCCGCGGGAACTTCCCGCCGATGAACAGCTTGTAGGTCTTCAGCACGTCGAGTCGCTTTGACATTCAGAGTCTCACCACAGAGGACACGGAGGAACACAGAGGGAAGATCCTGTTCTGACCGGTCCGAGTCTCATTCGACAAGCTCCCACACGATCGTGACTTCGGCCTCGATCTCGACAGGCTCCGGATCGACTTTGGCGTCGGGTTCGCGCGCGCTCTGGAACGGCGACACGCCACCCCACCTGTCCTGAGAGTCTCTCGCAACGACGACATCGCCGAGCCGCATGCCCAGCGATTCGGCCATCGCCTCGGCTTTCATCTTCGCGTTTCGGGTTGCGGACTTCAAGGCAGCGAGCTTGTGTGGCTGCTCGTCGGCGATCGAGAAGTACACCCCGTCGAGGTCATTGATCCCGCCCTGAATCGCCGCATCGATCACAGCGCCGACCCGGGAAAGATCAGTCATCGTGATCTTGACTCGTCGCTGCGCCTCGTACCCCAGGAGCTCAGGGTCTTTACCTTCTTCCCGGCTGTACACCGGATCGAGCCGGAGCCGCGTCGTCTTCAATTCGAGCCCGTCGATACTGAGGGCGCGAACGGCATCAAGCGTACCATTGATCGCCTCGTTTACCAGCTTCTGTGCGTCCAGCGTGGTGTCGGCTCTTTTCTCGACGCCGATCGAGACGTTGACGCGATCCGGGTTCACCTCAACCGATCCCGAACCGGTGACTTCAATCGTGGACTTGTGTTCCTCCGCACGAGCCAGTGGGCAGGCCGCACAGAGCGCGGCGAGAGAAACGGCGGCGAGTGTGGTGATGTTCCTCATGCCTTGTTCGACGCCGATTCGTCTTTCCGGTTCCTCGACACTTCTTCCTCTCTGTGAACCTCTGTGTCCTCTGTGGTGAATCTCCGCGTCTCCGCGGTGAATCTCAGATCGCGCAGTACGCCCGCAGCCCCTGCAGCCCGCCCTCGCGCCCGAAGCCCGACTCCTTGTACCCGCCGAACGGGCTGGCCGGGTCGAACTTGTTGTACGTGTTGAGCCACACCACCCCGGCCTCGAGCCGGCGCGCCGTCTCGAAGATCTTCGAGCCCTTGTCGGTCCACACGCCCGCCGCCAGCCCGTACGGCGTGTTGTTCGCTCGCGTCAGCGCCTCGTCCGGCGTGCGGAACGTCAGCACCGCCAGCACCGGCCCGAAGATCTCCTCGCGCGCGATCACGTGGCTCGGCTGCACCCCGGTGAAGAAGCACGGGCGGCACCAGTAGCCGCGGTCGGGCAGCGCCCCCCCGTTCGACTCCCAGAACTCCGCCTCACCCCGTCCCGCGTCGAGGTAGCGCTCGATCGTGTCGAGTTGCTGGCGCGAGTTGATCGCCCCGATGTCGGTGTTCTTGTCCATCGGGTCGCCGACACGGAGCGTGGACATGCGCGTGCGCAGCTTCGCGGCGACCGCCTCGGCGACCGGCTCCTGCACGAACAGGCGGCTGCCCGCGCAGCACACGTGACCCTGGTTGAAGTAGATGCCCTGGACGATGCCCTCGACGGCCTGGTCGAGGCTCGCGTCCTCGAAGATGATGTTCGCGCTCTTGCCGCCCAGCTCGAGCGTGAGGCGCTTGCGCGTCGCGGCCGTTGCCTTCGCGATCCGTTTGCCGACATCCGTCGAGCCGGTGAACGCGATCTTGTTGACGTCCGGGTGCTCGACCAGCGCCGCCCCCGTGCGCCCGTCACCGGTGACGATGTTGACCACGCCCGGCGGCAGCCCGACTTCATCGAAGATCTCGGCGAGGCGTAGGGCGGTGAGCGGTGTGGTCTCGGCCGGCTTGAGCACGCATGTGTTCCCGCACGCGAGCGCGGGCGCCAGCTTCCACGCCGCCATCAGCAGCGGAAAGTTCCACGGGATGATCTGCCCGCACACGCCGACCGGTCGCGGCTCGCGCCCCGCGAACGCGTACCTCAGCTTGTCGGCCCACCCGGCGTGGTAGAAGAAGTGGGCCGCCGCCAGCGGGATGTCGACGTCGCGGCTCTCCTTGATGGGTTTGCCGCCGTCCTTGGTCTCGAGGATCGCCAGCTCGCGTGCCCGCTCCTGGATCCGCCGCGCGATGCGGAAGAGGTACTTGCCGCGTTCCTTGCCCGGCAGCCCGGCCCACGCGGGCAGCGCCCCGCGTGCCGCGGCCACCGCCTTGTCCACGTCTGCGGCCGACCCCTGCCCGACGACGCTCAGCGTCTCCTCGTTCGCCGGGTTGATCGTCTCGAACGTCTCGGCGGGCTCGACGAACGTGCCGCCGATGAACAGCCCGTAGCGATCGGCGATCGGGGCCGGGGCCCGCTCCGGGGCGTCGGCGTACCCCCCGATGAAATCCAGAACGGGCGGCTGGACCCGAGACGGCTCGACCCGCGGCTTCGGTGCGGTGGTCATGCGACCATTGTACGGTGCACCGGGATATCGGCGGAATAACCGCCCGGATCGCGCGATTCATCGGGTGCGGGATGCCGGTCGCGGGGCGATCGCAGCCGCGGAGCACCAGAAGCAGGAGAACCGGATGCGAATCGCGAGTTATGCCGCACTGCTTGCCGCGTCGGTCGGGACCGCCGCGTGGGGCGCCAGCACCGCCACCTACCGCCTGACCTTCAACGCCGAGTGGAGTTCGACGACCCATCCGTCGGCGTACCCGAGCGGGGCTCACTTCTCGCCGCTGATCGGCACCGTGCACAACGCCGACGCGCGGTTCTGGGAGCTCGGCGGGATCGCCACCCCGGGCATCGAGGCGATGGCCGAACGCGGCAGGACCGACACGCTTTCCGAGGAGTTCACGGCCGAGATCGTCGCGGGCAACGCGATGTCGATCCTCGTCGCGATCGTCGGCGCCTCACCGACAACGAAGAGCCTCGAATTCGAGGCGACAACCGAGATGCCGCTGCTCACGATGGTGACGATGGTCGCGCCGAGCCCGGACTGGTTCGTCGGCGTTGACAGCCTCGACCTCCGCGATGCGACGGGCTGGGCGGACACGATCGTGATCGACCTGTACGCGCTCGATTCGGGGACAGACTCGGGAGTCGATTTCACCTCGGACAACGCGGACATCACGCCGCACATCCCGATCACGGACTTCACCTCAACGCCTCCGTTCGCCGGGACGCCGAGGCTCGGCACGTTCACGATCGAGCTGCTCTCGGTCACCGCCGACGGCTGCTCGGTGGCCGACGTCACCACCCAGGGCGCGGGCGTCGGCGACCCCGGGTACGGCGTTCCCGACGGCGCGATCACCAGCGCCGACATCCAGTACGACGTCAACCTCTACACCGCTGGCGATCCCGCCGCCGACCTCACCACCACCGGCGCCGCGATCGGCGAGGCGGGCTACGGCGTCCCCGATGGCGCCGTGACGGCCGCCGACCTCCAGTTCTTCGTCAACGCCTGGGTGCTTGGCTGTCCCTGAGCCGGCACCCGGGAGGCGGACTCCGCCAAGCCTCGAATCCGCTGCTTTCCCGACGAACAGGATTACGAACAAATCCGAGGCTTGGCCGGAGACTCCTCAGACCCGGCGTCTACGGGCACCCCGCGAGCCAGTGGTTGACGAAGTAGTTGATGTCGTCGGCGGTGGTCATGCCGTCGGGCACGCCGTACCCGGGGGTGCCGATCGCGGCGCCCTGGGTGGTGACGTCGCCGACGCAGACCGCGGGCTGGAACTCGTACGCCCCGCGGTCGAGGTAGGCGACGGCCCCGATGCCGATGTCGGGCATGTTCGGGTCGTCCACGGTCCGGGGGTTGCCGGCCGCGTCGAGCCCGATGCCGTACAGCGTCAGGTAGGTGTCGAAGTCGGCGCTGTCGATCGCCGGCGAGCCCGCCTGGAGCGAGAGGTCGTCGTTGGCGGCGTCAACGAAGAGCGGGTTGACGTCGAGGTTGTCCGAGCCCGACCCCGTCCAACCACCCTGGTAGATGGAGCTGTTGAGCACCGGCGGCGTGCCTACGGGATCGGTCACCACCAGCGCAACCGCGTCGCCGCCCGTGTTGCCCCAGAAGATGCAGTTCGTGAAGACCCGGGTATGCTGGCCCAAGACCGCGATGCCCGAGCCGGTGCCGCCCGCGGTGTTGCCCGCGAACGAGCAGTTGACGACCGAGGCGTCCCGTGTCACGACAACCGCCCCGCCCTTATTCGCGGACGCGTTGTGCGAGAAGACGCAGTTCGCGACGAGCGTGGAGGCGTTGGTTATGCTGATCGCCCCACCGTCGCCTGCGCCGGAAGCCGAGTTGCCCACGAACTCGCAGTCGGCGATCCGCACGTCCGCGTTACCCACCGTGAAGATCGCGCCGCCGCCCGCCCCCGGCGTCGAGTTGTCGCGGAAGGCGCAGCGTTCGATCGTGAGCGACGAGCCGCTGAAGCCCGACCAGACGGCGCCCCCGCTGAGGGCAGACGAGTTGCTCTCGAACACCGAGTCGGAGACGGACACCGAGCCGGTCCCGGATTCGATATGGAGTGCGCCCCCGCGATCGCCCGGGGAGCTGAGCCCGAGGAAGCTGCACCCGCTCACCGTCGCCGAGCTCTCGTACAGGTACAGACCGGGGCACCCGCCGTTGTTCACCACCGTGTTGTTCTGGAAGACGCACGATCCGATGGTCAGGCCGCCCTGGTAGGCGAAGGCGCCGGCGCCGACATCGCCGGTGTTGTTCTCGATGGTGCAGGCGCGGACGGTCGGCGAGGCGCCGCTGATGAAGATCCCGCCGCCGGCAAACGAGCCGGGGCTGAACGTGGTGTCGCCCGTGCCGCCGGAGAGGGTGAAGCCCTCGAGGACCGAGTCGGCCCCCTCGGCGGAGTCGAAGCGAACGACGGGCAGCCCGTCGCCGGGGTCGGTCACGCCGGTGGCGTCGATGGTGGTGACCGCGGCCCCGCCCGAGCTGTGCACGGTGATCGCCTTGCCGCCGAAGTCGATGATCTCGTTGTAGGTGCCCGGGGCGACGAGGACCTCGTCAACCCCCGACACGGCCGCGTTGATGCCCGCCTGGATCGTCGGCTGGTCACCGGGGACGTTGATCACCGCGCCGAGCGCGGGCGTCGCGAGCAGTGCGCCCAGCGCGATCGTCGAGGCCCGAATACAAAAGGATGCCTTTGTGCCGATGGCTGTCATGGTGTGACTCCCGGGTTGTTGGTGCGGTGTCGCGCCGCGAGGGGCGCTCTCCACGTGATACGTCATCCTACAGGGGCGGGTTTGCCCGAACAAGTAAAACTCGGACGGCGTGCGCGTTGTTGCACAAGCAGTTGTCGATGCACATATCTGATTACAACATCATCGCGTCGCGTTATCGGTGAACGCACGGCGCCGCACACGCACTCAATGTTGCGCGCAACGGACGCGCGTATCCCTGTTCGCGCCGAGTGCGGCACACGCCGTCGTTGCGCGTGGGGTGCGGAGAGTCTCGTCGCCGGGAACCGCGCTCACGTCTTCGTGGGCATGATGCCGCGCGTCGTGCGCTCGGTGCCGCACTCCGGGCGGCCCGGGTGCCATGGCCCCTTCTGAGGGGCTATGTCTTCCCTCGATCATCGTTGGCTTCTCATACCAATGGACCGCGCAGCACGATCCGAGCAGCCGCATAGCCGCGAAGAGGCGGGCATGCCACCCGGCTACGCCTCCGAGAAGTCGTGCGCGGCCGTGTAGTTGCCGGTCGTCTGCTTGACGATCTGACGCAGGAGGTCGTTCACCAGGCTCGACGCCCCGAAGCGGAACAGCCGCGCCGACAGCCACGGGCAGACGCCGGAATCCCCTCGCTCGCGCTCGGGGCTTGTTGCGCTCAGCGCGCCCATCGTCTCGCGGACCATCACGAGGTAGTGCACCGCGGTCTTCGCGTCGCGGATGCCGCCGGCCGGCTTCATCCCGATCGTCCGACCGCTCCGCACGTACTCGTCGCGGATCGCCTCGAGCATGACGAGCGTCACGGGCATCGTCGCGGCCGGGCTGACCTTGCCCGTGCTCGTCTTGATGAAGTCGCCGTCGCCGATGCACTCGATCGCGAGGTCGCTCGCCCGCCGGACGTTGTCGTAGGTCTCCAACTCGCCCGTCTCGAGGATGACCTTGAGGTGGGCCGACCCGCACGCGGCCTTGACCTCGCGGATCTCTCGCGCGACCTCGTCGTAGCGTCCGGCGAGGAACGCGCCGCGGTTGATGACCATGTCGATCTCGTCGGCGCCGTCGCGCACGGCCTCCTCGACGTCGCGGACGCGGACGTCGAGGGGGTACTGCCCGCTGGGGAACCCGGTCGCGACGCTCGCGACGTTGACGCCGCTGTCCGCGAGCAGTTCCTTGGCCGTCGGTACGAGGGCCGGGTAGACGCACACCGCGGCGCACGACGGCAGCCGCTCGCCGAGCAGTTCCTCGTCGCGCTCGAACGGGCGGACGGCCTTGCGGCACAGGCTCCGCACCTTCTCCGGCGAGTCCTTGCCCTCGAGCGTCGTCAGGTCCACCATCGACAGGGCGAGCTTCAGCGCCGCCATCTTCGCGGTCGTCTTGATCGAGCGGGTGCGGAACGAGGCGGCCCGCTCATCGGCCATCACGCGGTCAACGGTCGGGCTTACACGCATGGGCAATGGTAGGGCCATGGGCAGTGGGCAATGGGACATGGCTCCGGCAGCGAGCCGCCCCGTGCCGGGCCGGTGACACTGTTCCTCATCTGGCACTCTGGCTATCTGCCATCCGGCACTCTCGCCATGCGCAACATCTCCGCGACTCGCTTGCTCGTGATCTCCGCGTGATCGCTCCACAGGTCGTGGTGTCCGGCACCGGGGATCTCGACCATGCGCCCGTCCGGCGCGGCGTCGGCGAGCGCACGCCCGTCGCCGACGGGGCACACCGGATCGTCGCTCCCGTGCACCACAACCAGCGGCACGCGCAGCGACCGGGCCGAGGCACGCGGGTCGGGCCGGTTCACGCGCCCGTGCGCCCACATCCCGACCAGCGCCAGCGCCGGCGCAAGATTCGGCCTGTATGGCAGTGCTTGCAGCCTGATCGTGTTCCGGGCCGGCGTCGCGGGGTCAAGGTACGGCGCCTCAGCAAAGACCAGGGAGACGCGCGCGCACGAACCCGCCGCCCCGACCGAGACGACGCCCCCCAACGATCGCCCGTAGAGCACGACCCGCTCAGAGTCGATCGTGTCGAGCAGTGCGCACAGGTCGCGGTGCTCGGTCGCACCGAGTCGGCACGCGCCGCGGGCCTCACCGTGCCCCGGCAAGTCCCACGCGATGATGCGCGAGCAGTGGGGGGCCAGCGCAGCGACGATACCGAGCACGCCGACGCGCGATTCACCCCACCCGTGCGTGACAACGACGGTTGGGCCGTCCGGGTCGGCGCCGGTGATGTCCCACGCGGGTAGATCGGTACGCGATGCGCGGAAGGTGAACGAAGAAAACGCGAGAGCCGGATCGAGCTCGGACGGGTCGCCGGGGCGCCCGTGCGCGACCGCCCACGCGTAGGTCAGTCGGCGTGGGCGTGCGATCCTCCACGCGGTGAGCACGACCAGGTACGCCCAGTACACGACGAGCCCGACGGCGAGAAGGATGAGCAGCCCGAGCATGAGGCGAACGGTAGGCGGGAGGCGATAGTCCAAAGGCAATGGGCGATGGGGAACAGGGATTGGAGAGGAGGTGAGCGTGGCGCGATGAGTCGGAACGTCATACCAGGGTGGAACAACACAGGATTCCAGATTCAGATTCGAGATTCCAGATTTGAGATCTGGAACTCGCGACGTGACCGCTGGCGACCCCGCCAGCACTCGGCACTCTGCGCTCGGCTCCTACCCGCCGAGCAGGTTCTGCACGTCGTGGAAGGTGACGACGAGGAACACGGCCGCGATCAGGATCAGCCCGGCGAAGGTGATCGCGTTCTGGACGATAATCGGCGCCGGGCGCCCGCGGATCTGCTCGTACACGAGGAACAGGAACTGCCCGCCGTCCACGATCGGCAGCGGCAGGAAGTTGATCACCGCGAGGTTGACGCTGATCAGCGCCATGAAGAACAGCAGCCAGATGGGCCCCCGGCTGGCGATCCGCGTGCCGATCTGCGCGATCCCGACCGGCCCCTTGAGGTGCTCGACCTTGACCGTCCCCTCGAACAGCCGAGCGATGGTGAGGTAGGTCATCACCATCACGCGGTGCGTGCGCGCAATCCCCATGACCACCGCGTCGGCGGGGTGCTTCGCCTTGAGCAGCGTCTCGGCCGGCTCGAACGCGCCCAGCGCGATCGGGCAGGACCACCCCAGCGCGTGGAGCTGCGACACATCCCCGGGCGAGAGTGTCCAGCTCACCGTGTCCACGAGCGGCTTGTCCGACGGCAGCGGCAGCTCGAGACGCAGCTCGACCGTCGCGCCCGTCTTGTTCGCCAGAGCGTCCTGCGTTGCCGCCTTGAGCGCCTCGCGGATATCGCGGAAGTTCGAGACCGGGGTGCCGGCGACGCTCAGCACGCGCGACCCCGGGCGGTGGATCACGCTCTCGGCCGGGGGCGACCACGCCTCGGGCTGCCCGTTGTCGCCCATGCGTTCGCGCGGCGGCAACGCCACCCGCGTGCTGTCGCGTGACGTGTCGCCGAGCAGAAAACCGATCATCCCCTTGGTGTTCACCCGCGCGGTCAGCGCAACGCGCTTCCACCCGTTCTTCTCACGCCGGAGCACCTCCAGTTCGACGTCGCCTCCCGTGTGCGCCTTGACCTCGCGCACGCCCTCGGCGATCGACGGGAACTCGACCGCCCCGATCCGTGCGAACACGTCGCCCGGACGCAGCCCGCCCTTCGCCCCGCCGCTGCCCGGCTCGACGTCCAGCACGCTCATCACCGGCACCAGCCCGAGCAGGTGTTCAATGGGTGCGCTGCGCCCGAGCCCGACCGGCACGACCGCGAGTTCGAGTTCGGCGTCCGGCGCGACCTCGTACACCTGCGTCGCGTCGTTCTTCTCGAACGCCAGCTTGATCGGCTTGCCGCCCGAGTGCTCGAAGACATCCGGAAGCTCGTTGGCCAGCTCGACCTTGCTCCCTCCGGCGCTGACCAGCGTCGAACCCGATTCGAGCCCCGGCAACCCGGCGCGCTCGGCCTCGCGTGCCCAGCTCTTCGGGTCGAACTCGCCCAGCGTCGCCGAACGCGGCGGCTCGATGCCCAGCTCGAGCAGCTTGGTCGCCTCGCTCTCCTTCGGCACGATGTCGAACAGGAGCGGCTTGTCCACGCCGTCGCGCGCCACCAGCAGCGACACCGGCACGTTGCGCCGCGACATCGAGCTGGCGATGATCAGGTCGGTGAACTCGAGGGCGTGGCGCCCGTTGACCTCGAGCACGCGGTCGCCGCTCTGTAGCCCGGGCTCGGTGACGCCGAGCCTGTCAGCGTTGACGGCGACGGCGGTCGCGGCGGGCGATCCCGGCGCCGCCGCACCGACCACCGCGGGCGGGGTGGAAAGCCCGACCATGAACACGAGGATGAACAGCACCGCGGCCGTTACCAGGTTCGCCGCGACCCCCGCCGAGATCACCACCATCCGCTTCCAGATGGGTCGGTTCTGGAAGCTGTCGGGGGCGCTGCTGACGGCCGAGGGGTCGAGGTCCTCCTGCCCGAGCATCTTGACGTACCCGCCGATCGGCAGCCAATTGAGGCGGTACTCGGTGGGGCTGAGCCCGCGCGCCTTGCCCTCGCGCGCCAGTCGGATGTACTCCGCTTCGCTCGACCCGCGCCGAAAACCCATCCCCTTGCGGTAGCTCGCCGCCGCTGGCCCGAACCCGATCGCGAACGCCAGCACGCGGATGCCCGCCCACCGCGCGGCCAGGAAGTGCCCCAGCTCGTGCAGGAAGATGATCAGCCCGAAGCCGAACACCACCAGCACCGAATCGAACGCGGTCCCCAGCATGCCGGGCAGTTGCTCCATCACGTGATCGTACCTCCGAAGCTGCTATCGGCCCGGCGGGACCCCGCGTTTGCGCAAAGAACCGGCCCGGACGCACGCCCGGGCCGGCGATTCTCACGATCTGACCGGGCGGCTCAGTACTTGACGCCGCACCCGTAGCTCTTGGTCTCGGCGACCTTGACGGGCTGCCCGGCGAGCAGCGCGTCGACCGCGTCGGCGACGTAGTTGGTCTCGCCCTGCTTGCGCGGGCTGGGGTTGTCGTCGATCGCGCCGGCGTACGCCAGCACGCCGTCCGCGTCGATCACGTACATCGCGGGCGTCGTCTTCGCGCCGTACATCTTCCCGACCGTCCCCTTGGTATCGAGCAGGATGGGGTAGGGGATCTCCCACTTCTTGGCGGCCTCGGTGTTGATCTCGGTCCCGGACGTGCGGCTCTTCTCGTTCCCGCTGTTGATCGCCAGCCAGACGACGTCCTTGCCGTTGAACTCGGCGTAGGTGTCGGTCATCGTGCTGAACGTCTCGTGGTTCTTCTTGACGAACGGGCAGGTCGGGTTGAACCACTCGAGCACCACGATCTTGCCGTCCTTGGTGTACTCGCTCAGCGTGTGCTCGTCACCCTCGAGGTCAACGAGGGTGAAGTCGGGCGCGCTCTCGCCGACGACGGCCTCGGCCTGGGCCTTGCCCGCCTTGTCGCCCGTGCAGTCCTTCTTGCACTCCTCGCTGCACTTCTCGTCGCACTTCTTGCCCTGGTCCTTCTGGGCCTGCTCCTTCTGGCCCTGCCCCTTCGGGGCGTGCTCGTTCTGGGCCTGCGCCGTGGCCGTGCCCGTCAGCGCAAGCACTGCGGCGCCGACAAGGGCCGTACCGATCAGTCTCGATTTCAGCATTCCGTTCCTCCTGAAAGGGGCTTGGTTCCGACGGGGCCGGCGCCGGCCCCCCTCCCACGCGCGATCGTCCGCCAAGTTTAGCCCGGCGGCAGTTCGACCGAGTACACCCGCGTTTCGAATCCGGTTGGCGAGGTCTGCAAGACCTCGAGCACCCCCTTGATCGGTTTCGTGCGCAGCTTGTCGGGATCGAAGCGCATCGACAGCCGCGGGCCGCGCGACTCGCCCTCACCGACCGCGTCGATCGGATCGGCGCAGTCGGCGGCGGGGTAGAACGAGATGCCCGATGCCTTGGGGCACAGCACCTCGAGCCGGTCGCCCCGGCGTTGGACATCGACGCGCGGGTCCTCGCTCACCGGTTTCGGTACTCGGCGCCGTGCGCGAGCGAACAGTGGCGCGTCGTCCGACTCTCCGGCGGCGTACCCGATGGGCAGTTCGATCTTCAGATCATCGTTTGCGCCTGGCACGCATGCCGTCCGACACACGAGCCACTCCGCCGAACCGGTGATCACGACACTCTCGCCGACGCTCAGGTCTCGCGGCGCGCGCACCGGCACGATGAGCGTGACCGATCCCTCGTAGACGTGGTCGAGGATCTCGCCGTCACCGGTGATGTGTCGCTTCGGCGCCGGCCACTGCATCTCGCCCGCCACGAACCCCTCGGGCAGGTCGAGTTCGAGGTGCGGCGGGTACCCGCTGTCGTTCCACCCGTCCCAGTAGATGTGCCAGTGCTCGTCGATGTCGAAGTGCAACCCGAGGTTGAAGGTCTCGCCGGGCACGACGGCGGCCTGCTCGCAGGCGAGGCGTGCCCGGGCGTGGTCGGGCTGTTCGGGGCCCATCTGTGCCGCCGCCGGCGCCGCCACGATCGCCAGGATCAACCCTGCAGCGTGTTTCAACACTTCCTCCCGCTTCCGAGGGCACTACCGGGCGAACGCCCCGCGGGTTCACGGTATTCTCCCCGCATGAGACCGATTGCCCTAACGGCCGCCGTGTGCCTGCCCCTGCTGGCCGGGTGCTCCACCCAGATCACCGACGACGATATCCGGACGGTCGGCATCGGCGAGGTCCAGTCCCTTGCCGATCGGTCCGCTGACGAGCCCGGCGTGCTGCTCCTCATCGATCCCCGCGCCCCAAGCGCCTACGCCGCCGGGCACATCCCGGGGGCGCAGAACATCTCCCTGGTCGCGATCGACCCCGACCGGCGCGACCCCGCCCTCGAGGACTACGACACCATCGTCGTCTACGGCGACGACCCGGGCAGCGCCCCGGCCCGCGCGATGGTCAAGAAGATGATGGCCGCCGGGTACGAACGCGTCCGCTTCTTCGCGGGCGGGCTGCGAGAGTGGGGCAAGACCGACCGGATCGAGACCGGCGAGGAGTAGGCGCAGAAAAACGGCGACGGGATCGTGCTCCCGCCGCCGTGTGCGATCGTGCGATTGCTCGGTCAGACGATGTCCGCGATGGGGATGAGCAGCCCGAGGCTCGAGCCGCTGTTGCCCCACCCGCCGCGGAGGAAGAGGTCGTAGTGGGTGAGCGAGGCGACGAAGGGCGTCGCGGCGCTGGCCTCGATCGAGAAGAAGTTGAGCGGGTTGGGACGGCTGAGGATCTCGGGCGCCTCGTGCAGCAGCAGCTCGGCGAAGTCGCCGGCCCCGACGTTGATGTTGATCGTGACGACGTCGCTGTCGCTGAACAGCAGGCGGACGCTGACGGTGGTGTCCACGCCGGTCGGGTTGTAGAAGCTGAGCGTCTCGAAGTACAGCTCGCCCGCGAGGTTGGAGTTGATGAACCCGTCGCCGAAGAACCACGCCTGCCCGGCGAGCGGCGAGGCGGCCGTCGCGTTCGCCTCGCCGAGCTGGTTCTCGGCGCTGACGAGTGAGACCGGGGCGTCGGAGCTGAACTCGATGCCGGCGGGCTGCCCGCTGATCAGCCCGAGCTGGGTGCCGGTCAGACGCAGCGTCTGCCCCGGGTCGATCTGGAGGTTGCGGATGAGGTTGGCGAAGTCGTTGCGGATGTACTTGCCGGTGAGGACCACGTTGGCGACCGTCGTGCCGGGGTTGTAGATGTCGATCTCGCTGGTGACGCCGTCGCCCCGCGTCAGGCTTGTGATGGCGCCCTGCGTCGCGCCGCCGTCGGCGTCGCCGAGCATCCCGAAGCCGGCCTGATCGACGGCATCGAAGTGGCTGAGCCCGGCGACGATGCCGCGGAAGTCACCGTCGTTGACCGAGTCCGCGGCCTCGGCGGTGACGGTGGCGCCGAAGACGCCGAGCGGGAGCGGGAGCTGGTTGTTGATGTTCAGCCCGCCGCGCTGGTTGCCGCCGACCGTCCGGGTGATGGTGACGGTCGAGCTGTCGGACAGGACGACGTCGAACGAGACGGACACGTCGAAGGGGTTGGGGTTGTACCAGACCACGAAGTCGTTGATCGAACCGGGGTCGCGCTCGATGCGGGCGAACGTCCACGTGTCGCTGACGCGCTCGGTGAAGCTGTCGCCCACCGCCGAGCCGAAGTCGTAGCGTGCCTGGGTGGCGGCGAGCGGCCCGTCGGACTCGATCACCACCGAGTACGGGTCGTCGGGGGTGATGCCCGCGTGGTACCCGCCCTGCCCGTCGCTCATCGTGACGCCGCCGCGCGTGCCCGCGGCGATCAGCCGGTTGTTCACGACTGTGGCGCTGCCGCCCGAGACCTCGTAGTAGACGCGGACCGTGAAGTGCACGTCGTAGTCGTTGGCATTGGCGATCGAGAGGAACTCGCTGATCGCCGACGACGCGAACCCCTCGGGGTAGTACAGGTAGAACGTCTCGGGCTCGGTGTCGACGTAGATCGTGTACGCACCGGTGTTGGTCAGCGTCGCGTCGTTGACGATGACGTAGAGCTGCTGCCCGGCGGGCACGAGCACCTCGGCCGACGCCGACGCGCCGGGGATCCCGTCCGAGTCCTGCGCGATCACCGCGGTCTCGTTGGGCTCGTCGAGCACGGTGATCGCCGCGTCGAGCAGCGAGCCGTCCGGCGTGCGGACCTGGATGAACACCCGCGTCAGGCGCGAACGCCCGGTCGCGTCGGGAACCGTGAACCCGAACAGGTCGCGCTCGCCGGCCTCGTCGATGCTGCCGGTGCGCGACCCGTCGCCCGTGAACAGATCCTCGGAAACGACCTTGACGTTGCCGAAGTCCACGTCGCCGGGGTTCCCCCCGGAGGTGCCCACGCCGTCGATCGCCACCGAGTACTCGCCGGTGAGCAGCCCGATGCTGTCGGCGACGAGGATGAAGTACTCGTGCCCGCCGAGCGCGTCGTTGATGGTGAACGATACCGTGCCGCCGACCACCATGGTCGAGCTCGATCCGACCTCCGTGTGCGCCTCGTCGAACACGCGCAGGCTCGGGGCGAACATGCCCACCAGCCCGTTCAGCGACGCGTCGATCGTGACCGTCACGTCGCCGTCCGCCACCGTGGTGAATCGGAACAGGTCGGTGTCGCGCGTGGCGGGCGTCAGGAACGCGCTGCCCAGCCCGCCGTCGCCCGACGTCGAGTCGAGGATCAGCAGGGTTGCCAGGCTGAACTCACCCTGGTTGGCGTGGTCGTCCACCGGCGGGATCGCGATCGAGATGCCGTAGGCGCCGGTGTCGTTCGCGCCGGGCGTTGCGGACCCAGACTTCTCGATCACGATGTAGTACGTCTCGCCGCGCAGGATGTCGAAATCGACGCTGCTCAGGGCGCCTCCCGAGTCATCGGAGGCCAGCACCGTCGCCTGATCCGGCCCGATAATGCGGATCGCGGGCAGCAGCGGGCTCGAACCCGCGTTGACCGAGATCGTCGCCGGCCCGTTCGCCAGCGCCACGAAGCTGAACAGGTCCGAGTCGGCGCCGATCTCCAGCGTGCCCGAGGTCGAGGCCAGCCCAGTGAGCTGGTTGATCGTCATCGCCGAGACATCCGTGAACTCACCGTCGTCGGGGTGGTCGTCGGTCTGGGTGTACTCGATGGTGACGCTGTACTCGCCGTAGCTCCCGTTCGGGTCGGCCCCGCGGACGACCAGGAAGTAGTCGGGCAACTCGAGATCAGAAGGCGAAAGCCCAGCGACGGTCGTGTGCCGGTCCGGAGTCAGCGAGAAGAACGTCTGGGCCTCGAGTGTGCTGGGAGCCAGGTTGTTGTCCAGCGCGACGCGCGACATCACGGTGTTGCCCACCGGGTCGACGGTCATCTCCCAGACCTCGATCGCCGGGTGGAGCAGCGCGTCTGTGCCCGTCGCCGTCACCGTAAACGTGTCCCAGAAGTCCGGGCTCGACAGGCGGTAGACGTCGGTGTCGCCCGCGCCCTCGATCGTGCCGGTGATCTGACCCGTATCGCTGAAGTCGTTGAGTGTGATCAATTCGGCGTCGGCGGCGTGGGCGAAGTCGGGCGCGTCGTCGGTGAAGCTGATCCCGCCGAGCGTCATCACGTAGTCGCCCTCGCTGCCGCTGAACCCCCCGACGACGGCGAAGACGCGCTGCCCCTTGATGACGTCGAAGGTGACGAACGCGTTGCCCGAGCCGTTCGCCACGTCGAAGTCGAGCAGCCCGCCGAGGTCGTTGAACACCGCCACCTGCGAGGTGAGCGACGAGCCGGTGTCGCGCTGCACCGTGATGGTCACGGTGCCGTTGGCCGGGGCGATGAAGGTGAACAGGTCGTCGTCGATCGGGTTCACGCCGGGGACGTTCTCGATCGAGCTGTGGATCACCTGCGGGTTGTTCAGCGCGAGGTTGCTGCTCGATTCGTTGGTGCCGATGACCGTCGCGTACGCGGCCGGCCCGTTGTTCGGCAGGTCGTTGCCCACGCCGGTCGTGTTCGCCACCGCATTGATCAGCAACTCGTACGAGCCGATGAGGTGCGCCCAGTCCACGGGTGTGGCCCGCCCGCCCGTCTGCATGTAGTCGTAGTAGTTCTGGAGCTGCCCGCTCTCGACCTGGATGAAGTACTGCTCGCCCTGTTCGACCGTAAACACCACCCGCGCGTCGCGCTGGTGGTAGGTGCGGTTGGCGAGCGTGCCCATCCCGACGTTCGCCTCGGTCATCCCCGCCAGCGCCGGGTTGTCGTTGTTGTACGCGATCTCGACGCCGTCGTTGTTGAAGATCCGCAGTGCCGAGTCGAACAGGGAGTCGTAGACCTTGGTGATCGTCTCGGCGCGGACCTCGTCGACCGTCGGCGGGTCGTCCATCGACCCCTCTTCCGAGTCGTAGATGTACTCGGTGAACGAGTCGAGCAGGTTTGTCGTGTTGATGCGGATCTCGACCGTCCCGCTCACCGGCGCCCGGAAGACGAACAGGTCGGTGTCGAGCGGGTGCTCGAGCCCCGCCAACCCGGATTGCTGGAGGATCAGGATCCCGCCGCCGTCGCTGTTGGCACCGGTCAGATCTTCTGTCATCGGATTGATGCCGCCGGGGATGCCCAGCATCGAGTTGAGGTGATCCGGAAGAGTGGCATTGCCGATGATGTACGAACGCTCGTACAGCGAGGAGCCGTCGAGGAAGCCGTTTGCGCCACCGCCGCTGGTGTTGTCGTACCCCGGGGAACTGAGGATCACCTCGCGTGCCATGGCGAGCGCGAGCGCCGACGGCGTCGTGTTCAGCGCGGCGGCAAGGTCCAGCATCGCGCCGTTCTGCGCCTCGGTCATGAACCCGCCGGGGTTCCCCAGGTCGTTGTAGAACCCGTCCCAGATCTCGCCCGCCGGCCCGAGCCTGAACGCGTCGTTGTTTGGGTCGGGCATCGCGTCCACGCTCACATTGAGCGTGTAGCGCCCGGCGCCGGTGCCGGAGACCGCGATGTAGTACGGCTCGCCGCCCCACACCTGAAGCGTCGTCGTGTTGTTGTAGTCTGCGAAACTCCACCCGGTCGAGCCGTCGGTTGCGGACGGCCAGCGCGACGGGTCGAGCGCTCCACCCTGGACGCCCTGGTACGCCGTGCCGGGGGCGTTGATCGGCGTGCCGTCCGACGTGTACACGAGGTTCCCGCGCGAGTCGTAGACCGTGATCGCGCCGTTGAGGAACGTCAACGGTGCACCCCCGATCAACTCGTCCGTGCCTCCCACGGGTGGATCGGCGGCACGGTTGGACAGGACCGGCTGCAGGCTGATCGAGACGCGCGGCGCCGCGGCGTGCGCGAGCAGCCACGTGATGACCCCCTCGGCGTCCGGATCAACCTTGCCCTCGAACCCACCGAGCATGTCTACCGGCGGGACGAACATGAACAGGTCGGTGTCCTCGGCGTCGCTGATCCGCCCCAGCCCCCGCCCTGTCAGCACCGCCGAGCGGTCGTTGAGCTCTCCGCCGCCCTGGTCAGAGCTCGGCGTCGGGTCGCTGGCGTAGTACAGCGAGAACGGGTCGCCCGGCAGCGCGTTCGGCGAGCCGAGGATCAGCGGCGTCGCCTGCTGGAGCTGCGCGATGCCCGCCGCCGTCGTCGGGTCGCCCGGCAGGTTCGCGTGGTCGTCGGTGCCCTCCGCGATGTTCTCGGTGTGGTTGGCCTCGACGAGGATGTTGTACCCGCCGCCCATCGAGTCGGTGCCGAACGAATCGACGACGATGTAGTACTGCTCGCCGCCCGCGAACGAGTCGCGGACCTCGACCTCGTTGTCGGCGCCCTGGAAGTTCTCGCCGAACGCCTTGAGCGACCCGTCGGGCGCGTACACGGTGACGCCCAGATCGGGCTCGCCGAACGGTGGGGGACCCTGGACGCTGACGTACCCGACTCCGCTCGCCTGCGCCGTGAAGACGAACAACCCGGCACCTCCGCGGCTATTCCCCGCTCCTGTGAGGTACCCCATCCGCGTGACCGGGTCCAAAAGCCCATGATCCCCGTAGAGGGTCTCGACGGGTATCGCCTGCGTGACGATGCCGAGGTCGAACGCGCCGGTCGCGGCCGAACCGGAGAGCTGATCGCCCCGCACACGCACGTAGACGACCGTGTCCGGGTTCGACTTCCACGTGAGGAACGCGTTGCTGAGCCGCCCCGACGCGCTGTCGTGGTCGAGCTCGCGCCCCTCCGCGTCGTACAGCGCCACGCGGGGATCGAACGTGCCGCCGGTCTCCGCGCTGGCCATCGCCAGGCTGTCGAGCGCCACGTCGGTTCCGGGGCTCGTCGCGGTATCGATCTTGTAAACGATGTCGGCGCCGGGGAGCGTGATGTTCCCGCTCGCCGAGTCGGTGGCGCCCGCGGGGTCGGTGAGGGAGAACGCCGTGCTCGTCGTGTCCACGCGCAGCGTGTACGCGCCCGTCGAGCCGCTCTGCCCCAGCACGCGGACGTAGTAGGTGTCCGGGCTGAGCACGCTGCCGAGCCACGCGTCGCTCCCCGACGCGAGCCCGTTGTTGTTCGACGCCAGCACGTTGTTGTCGGCGTCGAGCACGGCGATCGCCGTCCCCGGGAACATCGGGTTGTCACGGTACAGCTCGATCCGCGTGTCGAGCGAGCTGCCCGACTCGTTGAGCGCGTCGGCCAGGATCGTCACGAAGTCCGCCGAATCGACCGTGAACTGGAACAGGTCGTCGGTCCCGGCGGACTCGATGATCCCCGCGATCGACCCCGCGCCGTCGGTCAGCGGCACCGCGTCCGCCATCGGGAAGTCGAAGAAGCTGAAGTGGTCGCCCGCGAGCAGCACCCGGTCCTCGAGCGCCTCGAACACGCTGCCCACCCGACCCGACGCCTCGCGAAGCGCACGCTTCCGATCCGGTGACGACACCTGCGACTTGTTCATCACGGGCTCCATCTCTTTCGCCGACGGGCCCCCCGGCCCTCCGCGATGGAGAGCCTACAAGGGTCCGCTGACCGGCGTCGCCCTGGCCAACGCGAGCCGCGTTGCACGGCTCGGCCCGGGCCGACGCCCCTGCGGGGGCCGGACCCCCGGCCCGGCCGCACTCAGCCTACCCGAACTCACTCCACCCGTCGACCCACAACACCCTCTTCCACACCGGCTTCCGCACCCGAAC
>Ga0055449_10000059_pt1 | contig 25793 bp, 22 predicted proteins | sample China_Galinas_PW_2_FD_57739 | JGI IMG/M metagenome (GOLD analysis project Ga0055449, IMG submission 57739) | Wetland microbial communities from San Francisco Bay, California, USA, that impact long-term carbon sequestration - China_Galinas_PWB_D1 | ecosystem: Environmental > Aquatic > Marine >... | reverse complement strand
GGGCTGTTCCTCCACGACCTCGGCAAGACGCGCGAGCTCGTCTACGACCGCGCCTTCGGCTACACCGACCGCGGTGAGCTCGTCGGGCACATCGTCGAGGGCGCCATCATGCTCCACGACAAGGCCCAGCAGATGATGGCCACCACCGGGCAACGCCTCCCCGCCGGCGCACTCACCGTCCTCCAGCACATCATCCTCTCCCACCACGGCGTCCCCGAGTACGGCGCCGCCAAGATCCCCTCGACCCCCGAGGCCATCCTCGTCTCCATGCTCGACAACGTGGACGCCAAGACCACCATCGCCCTCGAGGCCGCACGACCCGACCGCGCCGCGAGCTTCGACCTCGGCGGCAACTTCACCCAACGCCAGTGGGCCCTCGACACCAAGCTGTACCGACCCGACCCGCTGGCGGGATAAAGGAGATCGGCGTGGATCCCGAGCACGCCGTCCACGTCAACTTCGGCAAGCCCATGCCGATCTTCCCGCTCGACCAGGTCGCGCTGCTTCCCCAGCAGATCCTCCCCCTCCACATCTTCGAGCCCCGCTACAAGGACATGGTCTCCGACGCCCTCGACGGCGCCGGGCAGATCGCGATGGCGACCTTCCGCGGCGAACGCTGGCGCACCGACTACCACGGACGCCCCCCCGTGCGCCCGGCCGTCTGCATCGGGCAGGTCGTCCAGCACGAGTCGCTCGACGACGGTCGGTACAACATCCTGCTCCAGGGGGTCTGCCGCGCACGCATCCGCGACGAGATCGAGCCCGACGCCGGACGCCTCTACCGTCTCGCGGTGCTCGAACCCGTCGGCGCCGACGCCGACGACGAGGCCCTCGACCCCGTCCGCGACCGCGTCGAGACGCTACTCGAGGACGGCGAACTGAGCCGCCTGGCCGCCGCCGACACGCTGCTCGAGTACGTCCGCAACGACGAGGTCCCGACCAGCGCCCTGCTCGAGGTCATCTCCTTCGCCCTCGTCACCGACGCGCGGGTGCGCTACCAGCTCCTGGCCGAGCCCGACCCCACCCGCCGTGCCGAAACCGTCATGACCGAACTGACGCGCCTGCGCTCCCTGCTCGAACGCGCGTCGTCCCAGCACCCCGAGGACTGGCCCAAGGGCGTCAGCTGGAACTGAAGCTCAGGGGGCAATGGGCAATGGGCAATGGGCAATGGGCAATGGGCAGACGGATCGTGAAGCCGACGTTCCACAGCCGGTTCTGATCTGAGATCTCAAGTCTGGAGTCTCGAATCAGCCCCGCCCGAAGCGGCGGATTCCCCACGCACCAACCCCAAGCGCCAGCGATGGGGCTCCCCATGTGCTGCTTTGCTGTTCTGCTGATTTGCCGCTCAGCCGCCGGCCACCAACGCCGCCTCGTGGTACACCTGCACGCACTTCTCGGCCGCCCCATCCCACGTCAGGCGCCGCACCTCGAACGCACCGTGTTCCTTGAGCGTCCGGCTCAGCGGCGGGTGACGCAGCACCGCCAGGATCTTGTTCGCCATCTCGTCGGTGTCCCAGAAGTCCACCTTCAACGCGTGCGTCAGGATCTCCGCCACGCCCGACTGCTTCGAGATCAGCACCGGCGTCCCGTGGTGCATCGCCTCCAGCGGCGCGATCCCGAACGGCTCGGAGACGCTCGGCATCACGTACAGGTCCGCCATCTGGAACACACGCTCGACGTCCCTGCCGCGCAGGAAGCCCGTGAACAGCACCTTGTGCCCGATGCCTAGCGCCGCGGCCTCCTCGATCATCCGCACCGCCATGTCGCCCGAACCAGCCACCACGAACTTCACGTTCTCGAGCTTCTCGAGCACGCGCTTGGCCGCGCGGATGAAGTACTCCGGACCCTTCTGCAGCGTGATCCGCCCGAGGAACAGCACGATCTTGTCGCCCGCCTCGATCCGGTGCTCGCGCTCCGGCTGGGCCGACTCCTGCTCCACCCCGTTGTACACCACCGCCACCCGGTCCGGGTCCACGCCGTACTTCTCGACGCAGATGTTCTTGGTCAGCATCGAGACCGCCGCGACCATGTCGGCCCCGTTCAGCCCCGCACGCTCGATCCCGTACACCGCCGGGTTCGCGTTGCCCCCGCCACGGTCGAACTCCGTCGCGTGGATGTGGCAAACCAGCGGCTTGCCCGAGACGGCCTTCAGCGCCAGCCCCGCGGGGTAGGTCAGCCAGTCGTGCGCGTGGATCACGTCGAACCGCTCTCTGCGCGCCAGCGCCACGACCATCTTGGCGTAGCGCTCGGCGTCGCCGAACAGGTCCTGCCCGTAGGTCCCGCTGTCGCCGCCCCCGCCGATCGGGCCGATGTCCTCGATCACACGACGCCCCGACCAGATCTCCTCGATCTCGGTGGCCGTTCGCGCGCCGCCCCCGCCGGGCAGTCCAAGGCTCATCAGCCCCTCCGCCAGCGACTGCCCGACCGGGCCCATACCGGGGTAGGGGCTGGCGAAGCTCGCGGGAAGACCGACGAACTCGGTGCCCTCAAGGTCCCCCTCGCCGCGCTCACGAAACGCCTCGCCGCGTTGGTGCACGGTCCGATCGCGGACATCATGCCGCGCATCGCCGCCCACACGGGCCAGCGATTCCGGCCCCTTGAGCTGGACGTGCGCCCGGAAGTCGGGCGAGATCGGCTTGGGCAGGATGAACACAATCTCGTGCCCGAGGCGGTTCAGCGCCTTGGTCAGTCCCTGGCAGGCCGTACCAAGGCCACCGGCCACGAACGGGGGGAACTCCCATCCCAACATGAGGATCCGCATATCCCACGCTCCGTCGGCACGCCGGGGACGCCCGACCAGCAGGTGTTGTGTTCGGAATGGCCGCGAAGCGGCGACAGCCGCGCGAAGCCTAGACGCCTTCTTCGGCAGACATGTCGCCCAACTGCCGGAAACATGCCTCATACGCGAGCAGACACCGGGCGACGCCCTCCGGCGTCGGCGCCGGAACCCGCGAGCGGAACGTGAACAGCATGTCCTCGGAACGGAAATGCTCGACCGCCAGCGGACCGCCCTCGAACCCCTGATCCGCCAGTTCCTCGTCCAGCAGTTCCTCGATCTTGTCGCCGGTGTGCATCAACTCGGCTTCGATCGACTCGCTCAGCCACCGGTCCTCCATCACCAGCCCGACCCACACCCCGTCGCCCTCGAACTCGACCCGGTACCGGGCGGGCTTGCCCGAGCCGACCGCCTCGCCCTCCAGACACTCGCCGACGCGGATCGCGCCGAACACCCCCGCCCGCTCACCCAGCGCCCTCACACGCTCCAGCAACGCCTTCTGCTCGGTGCTCACCATCGCGCCAACACTAGACCCACGGGCATTGCCACGCCCGCCCCGCTCGCCCTACCCTTCCGCCCCGGCCACGCGCCGGACCTCATGCCCAGGTGGCGGAACTGGCAGACGCGCTACCTTGAGGTGGTAGTCCCGGCAACGGGGTGGAGGTTCGAGTCCTCTCCTGGGCATTGCTCCCCGCGTCGGGAACCGCGGACATCTCCATCCGCGATCAAGATCCGCAACGACACGGCCGATCCTTCCCGCCGGGACCCTCAGGAACCCGGGGAGACGCCATGCCGCGCGTGCTGATCGTCGACGACTCGGCCGTCATGCGCCGTGCCATCACGCGCATCCTCGAAGCCGACCCCGCCGTCGAGGTCGTCGGCACCGCACGCGACGGCGCCGACGGGCTGGCCAAAGCCAAGACGCTCGCCCCCGACGTGATCACCCTCGACATCGAGATGCCGGTGATGGACGGGCTGACCGCCCTGCGCCGCATCCGCGCCGAATGCGACGAGCCGAAGCCCGTCGTGCTCATGTGCTCCTCGCTGACCACCGAGGGCAGCGAGGCCGCCCTTCGGGCCCTGCGCCTCGGCGCCGCCGACGTGATCACCAAAGACCCCCAGCAGCTCTCCGCCGACCCGAACAGCCCCGCCTCGCGCCGCCTGCGCATGAAGATCCACGCGCTGGCCCAGTCACGCCACCGCCGCCTCGCGCCCGCACGACCGCCAACACCGGGCGCACGCCCCGACCGCCTCTTGCGCGGCGCCTTCGACGCGATCGTCATCGGCTCGTCAACCGGCGGACCGCCCGTGCTCGAGACCGTCCTCAGAGGGGCACCCGCCGACCTGCCCTGCCCAATCGTCGTCGCCCAGCACATGCCCGAGCTGTTCACCAAGAGCCTCGCCGCTCGTCTCGACCAGCACTGCGCCATCACCGTCGTTCACGCCGACCGCGCCGTCCCCCTCGCGCCGGGGACGGCCTACATCGTCCGCGGAGGCACGCACGGGCGCATCGTCCGCGCGTTCGGCAACCGAGTCCTGCTCAAGCTCACCGATGAGCCGCGCGAAGCCCTGTTCCGCCCCAGCGTTGACACGCTGATCGCCAGCGCCGCGGAGTGCTACGGCAAACGCTGCCTCGCGATCGTCCTCACCGGAATGGGGGAAGACGGAACGCTCGGGGCGCGGCGTCTGGCCGACCGCGGCGGCACCGTCATCAACCAGGACGAACCGAGCTGCGTCGTGTACGGGATGCCGCGCGCCGTCGCCGATTCCGGGTGCTCGACCGGCGCCTACACGCCCGACGAGATCGCCGCACTGCTGGGCGGGCTCGGCGCGGGCGAGCTGCGCCGGACCGCCTGAGGTCCGAATCCGGATATCACGGTCAAGCCGGGGCACCCCGCCGCCGATAAGCCCGCGGGAGCGCTCTGTACACCCGGAGACTCGCGATGAGTGAACCCGCAGACACTCAGCAGGACACCGGGCCTTCGCCCGCGAGGCACGAGCGGTTCCAGCTCGTGACCTTCGGCGTCGCGGGCGAGGAGTTCGCGGTGGACATCCTGGCCGTCCAGGAGATCAACCGCATGATGCCGCTCAGGTGCATGCCGCAGACCCCGCCCGAGCTTGAGGGCGTCATCAACCTGCGCGGCAGAACCATCCCCGTCATGGACCTGCGCAAGCGAATCGGGCTCGGGGTCCGGGAGCGCAACGACCACAACCGCATCATCGTCGTCGAGGTGGACGGGCGCGTCATCGGGCTCATCGTCGACCGCGTGCACGAGGTGCTGAGCATCCCCGGCGAGATCGTGGACCCCACCCCCCCCATGAACTGCCCGATCGACTCCGACCTTATCGCCGGCGTGTGCAAGCTCGAAGACCGGCTCATCTTCCTCCTCGACGTCCAACGCCTGTTCAGCGACGACCTGGTCGCCGCTGCCGACTCGGCCGTCGCCAACGCCGCATGACCGAAAGGCCTCACCGTGAGCCTCTCCGATCACAAGCTGCACATGAGCCCCGACCAGTTCGCGTGTCTGCGCGACATCGTCTACAAGCGGAGCGGCATCCACTTCCCCGACAACAAGAAGTACGTGCTCGAATCCCGCCTCGGGCACCGCCTCCGCGAGCTCGGGCTCGAGGACTACGACCAGTACATCGCCTTCCTCACCATGGGCCCCTACCAGCACGACGAATTCCAGGAGATGTTCAACCGCATCACCATCAACGAGACCTCGTTCTTCCGCAACGAGCCGCAGCTCACCGTCTTCGAGCGCCAGATCCTGCCCGGGCTCCTCGACGCGCGATCCGACTCCAAGCGTCTCCGCATCTGGAGCGCCGCCTGCTCGAGCGGGGAGGAGCCGTACACGATCGCGATGCTCGTGCACCGCACGCTCGGGGTGCGCCTGGCCGACTGGCGCGTCGAGATCCTCGGCACCGACATCTCTCAGAAGGTCCTCGACATCGCCCATGGCGGCAAATACACCGACTACTCGATCCGGGCGACCCCCGAGCTGGTCAAGAAACGCTACTTCAGACAGGAGGGCCCCCGCTGGACCATCAGCGACGAGATCCGCGAGATGGTGTGCTTCGAGATCCACAACCTCAACGACCGTCTCGCCGCCCGCCGCCACGGGCAGTGGGACGTCATCTTCTGCCGCAACGTGCTGATCTACTTCGACGACGACATGAAGAACCGCGTCATCGATACCTTCGCCGAGAACCTCGCCGACGACGGATACCTGTTCATCGGGCACGCCGAGGCCATCCGCGGGGGCAGCACGCCCTTCGCCGCGCTGCCCATCCCGCAGGGGTTCGCCTACGAGAAGCTCAACAACACAACGCCGAGGGCCGCCGCGTAGGACCGCCATGACCACCCACGCCTTCGATCCCGAGATCATCCGGGACTTCCTGACCGAGTCGGGCGAGCTGCTCGAACAGCTCGAGGGCGACCTGATCGTGCTCGAGGAACGCCCCGCCGACCCCGACCTGCTCAACCAGGTCTTCCGCGCCCTGCACACGATCAAGGGCAGCGCGTCGTTCCTCGCCCTGACCGAACTGGTCGAGGCCGCCCACGCCGCCGAGAACGCGCTCAACGCGGCACGCAACGGCGCGATCAGCGTCGACCGCACCGTCATGGACCTGCTGCTCCGCGCGATCGATGTGCTCAAGATCCAGTTCGGCGAACTCGAGTCGGGCGATCCGCTCACCGCGGCCGACCCGGCCCTGGTCACCGCGCTCGCCGCCGCCGCGAAGGGTAACCCACCGACAACGCCCACACCCGCCGCCTCCGTCGATGCCGCGCACCCGGCCCCGCTCGGCGCCAGGATCCTCCCCCTCGAACTCCCCGCCGACAAGGACGATCTGATCGACTTCCTCGTGGACGATCTCGAACAGACGTTCGCGAAGATCGACGAGCAGTTCGCCGCCCTGACCGAAGAGCCCGAGCGCGCACACGCCGCCGACGAGCTCATAGACCTCGCCGACGCGTTGATCAAGAACGCCGAGTTCTTCGACTTCGAACCCATGCAGTCGCTCGCGCAGGCGCTGCTCGAAGCCGCCTCCTCGCTCGGCGAGATCGAGAACGACGCGTTCGGGCAGCTCATGCCCCGTCTGCACGCCGTGCGCCGCCTGCTCGGCGAGCAGGCCGCCGGACTCAAGGACCGCAAACTCCTCGCCTGGCGCACCGACGAACTGCTCGGGCGCATCGCCGCCCTGAGCCGCGGCGAACCGGCATCCGCGCCGCTGCCCAACGGCGCAGACGCCGAACTCGCGCTGCGCACCGACGGCGTCGTACCCGGCGACGACGAGGTCAGGACGGGCGCCGGAGCGCGGCCCGCGCCCGACGCCGACACCACGCCGCCCCCCCCCGCGTCCGGCACACCCAGGAATCCGCCCGCCATCGAGCAGACCATCCGCGTCGACGTCAAGCGCCTCGAGACGCTGATGAACCTCGTGGGCGAGCTGGTGCTCCAGAAGAACCGCATCAGCGCGATCTCGCGCAACCTCCTCTCCTCGCTCGACCAGGACCGGCGCGAGCACATCAACGCCGCCGCCGGCGACCTCGACCGCATCACCTCCGACATGCAGGTCGCGGTGATGCGCACGCGCATGCAGCCGCTCGACCGCCTGTTCGGCAGGTACCCCAGGCTCATCCGCGACCTCGCCGCCAAGACCGGCAAGCAGATCCGTCTCGACATCGAGGGAGGCGAGACCGAGGTGGACAAGTCCGTCATCGAGGAACTCGGCGACCCGCTCGTGCACATCATGCGCAACAGCGCCGACCACGGCATCGAATCGCCCGGAGACCGCGCCGACGCCGGCAAGCCCGCCGAGGGCGTCATCCGCCTCTCCGCAAGCCACGAGGGCAGCCACGTCCGCGTCCGTATCGCCGATGACGGGCGCGGGCTCGACCGCGACACGATCGGCGCCCTCGCGGTGAAGCGTGGGCTGGCCACCGAGCCCGAGCTCGCCGCACTCGGCGAAGCCGAGGTCTACCGCTTCATCTTCGCCCCGGGGTTCAGCACCGCGGCGGCGGTCAGCGACATCTCGGGGCGCGGCGTCGGCATGGATGTCGTCCGTACCAACATCGAGAAGCTCAAGGGAACGATCGATGTCGCCAGCGAACCCGGACGCGGCACCGAGCTGTCGATCACCATCCCGCTGACCATCGCCATCATGCCGGCGATGATGGTCGCCGTCGCCGGCGAGATCTACGCCGTCCCGCTCGGCAACATCCTCGAGATCGTCCGCCCGCGCCCCGAGGACCTCAGCACGATCGGCGACGGACCCGTCATGCGTCTGCGCGACACGGTCCTCCCGCTCGTCTCCGGCGCCGAGGTGTTCGACGTTCCGGACCACGCCGGCATCGAGACCCCGTTCGCCGTCGTGCTGTCGCTCAACGAGAAACGCGTCGGGCTGCTGGTGACACGCCCGGTCGGGCAGCAGGAGATCGTGGTCAAGCCACTCGACATCGCCGGCGCCGCCCGCGCCGCGGGGCCCGTCAGCGGCGCCACCGTCCGCGACGACGGCGGCGTCAGCCTCATCGTCGATGTCGCCGAACTCATCCGCACCGCCGAGGGACGCCGCACGCAAGCCGCGGCCTAGCACAGCGAGGAACTCATGGACCCCACCTTCATCACCCCGTTCGTCACCAGCAGCCAGAACGTGTTCAGCACCATGCTCCAGATCCAGCTGAACATCAACGAACCCCGCGTCAAGCAGAGCAACGAACCCCGCCACGACGTCTCAGGCATCATCGGGATGAGCGGCGACGTCGTCGGCTCCGTCGTCCTCAGCTTCCCCAACGAGACCGCCGAGAGCGTCGTCTCGCTCTTCTGCGGCGAGGACGTCACCTCCGAGAGCCCCGATTTTGCCGACGCGATCGGCGAACTGGTCAACATGATCTGCGGCGGCGCCAAGGCCATGTTCCCGGGCAAGAGTGTCTCGATCAGCTGCCCGAGCGTGGTCATGGGCCACTCCCACACCATCGCCAGCCAGTCCGACACCCCGTGCGTCGTCATCCCGTGCAGCACCGACTGCGGCGATTTCGTCATCGAGGTCGCCATCCGACCCACCGAGCCCGCAAACGTGGGCAGCGCCTCCGGCGCCGCCAGAGCCAGCTAAACGAGGTCCGCCATGCGAATCATGCTCATCGACGACTCGAAGACCATGCGGAACATCCAGAAGGCGGTCCTCGCCCAGATCGGGTTCGCCGAGATCGAGGAGGCCTGCGACGGACAGGACGCGCTCAGCAAGGTCAACGCCTTCAAGCCCGACCTCATCCTCGTGGACTGGAACATGCCCAACATGGACGGGCTCACGTTCGTCAAGGCATACCGGCAGCTCAACAAGACCACCCCGCTCATCATGGTGACCACCGAGGCAGAGAAGTCCCGAGTCATCGACGCGATCAAAGCCGGCGTCAACAACTACGTCGTCAAGCCCTTCACCCCAGACCTGCTCAGTCAACGCATCCAGGAGACGCTCGAGCGGACCCGCCAGGCCGCGTGAGCGAAAAGGAGGACACCCTCTGGACACGGCACCCGAATCCTGGTTCTCGTTTACCGTCGCCACCGACAAGCTCTCGGCGACCCTGACCATTATGCCCGGCGTGCAGCCCGAGTTCATCGATGAAGCGTTCGTCAGAGGCTTCATCACCGCCAGGGAGATCGCCGCAGAGAGCATCGACGACGACGCTGTCGCCGACCTCATCCACGCCGTCGCCGAGAACCCCGAGGCGCCGCACGAGGCCGTCGTGGCGCGCGGGCGCGCGCCACGGCACGGCGAGGACGGGTACGTCGAACTCGACGACGACGTGCTGAACCAGGAGGACCGCAAGCACGAGGTGTGGCGCCGCGCGCTCGAAGACAACGATGTCGCCGAACACACGAACGACGACGACGACGAGGCGGTGGACTACTACGCACAGTCGGCCTTCCGCGTCGTCACCCGCGGGCAGAAGCTCGGACGCGTCGTCCAGCCCACCCTCGGCGAGGACGGGTTCGACGTCTTCGGCGCACGCCTCGCCGCACGCGACGGCAAGCCCGCCCCCACCCATCTCGACGAGTCGATCGAGAAATCGGAGGACCACTCGCTCTCGGCACGCATCGCCGGGCTGCTCGAAGACGGGGAAAAACGCCTCCGCGTCAACAACGAGCTGACCATCAGCGGCGCCGTCGATTTCTCCACCGGCAACATCGACTTCCCCGGTGACGTCGCCGTCGCCAAGGGCGTCTGCGACCGCTTCTGTGTCAAGGTCGGCGGGACGCTCACCGTCAACGACACCGTCGAGGCCGCCCACCTCGTCGTCGCCGGCGACACCACCCTCCGCGCGGGGATGACCGGGCGTGAGAAGGGCACGATCCGCGTCGGCGGGACGCTCCGCGCCAAGTTCATCGAGCAGGCCACGGGCTCCATCGGACGCGACCTCGTCATCGACCGCGAGATCTCCCAGTGCTCGCTCGACGTCGCCGGGCGCGTCGCCGGCGCTTCCGCGATCCTCCGCGCCGGCGAACTCCGCTGCACCGGCGCCTGCGAACTCGCCGAGGTCGGCAGCGAGACGGGCGTCGCCACCGGCGTTGTGGTCGGCAAGTCGCCCGAACTCGAACGCCTCGCCGCTGAGGCCGCCGACGTCCTCCCCGCCGCCCATGACAGAGCCGCCCGGCTGAGCGGCGAACTCGCCACACTCAAGGCCAACATGGCACGCCTCACGCCACAGCAGGCCGAGCAGCTCACCGAGCTCGAGTTCGAGCTCGATACCGCCAACAAGCGCGTCGAACCCCTCCTCCAAGCCCTCCGGACACTCCTCGACACCATCGACCTGGTCGCCGATCCCACCCTTACCGTCCAGCGGATCCTCCACGGAGGGGTCAGCATCTGGATCGGCGGCGACCTGGTCACCATCAAGGGCGACCTCCGCGGACCGCTCACCCTCAAGCTCGGGCTCGACAACCACCCGGTCTTCATCGACGCACGCACCGGATCACGCATCGACGCCGGCGACATGGTCCGGATCGCCCCCGATCCCCGCTTCTCCAACCTCGCCTCGCTCCGCGCCGCGGCCGCCAACAGCCCCGCCAAGGCCGCCTGAGCCCCACGACGCCCCACACGTCCCGAGGGCTATCCCGGTGGACAACGCCCGCGGATACGCCACAATGTCTCCGCGATGCCTACCTCCCGCCGCGCCCGGGCCTGGCTGGCGCCGGTGATCGCGCTGGCCCTGATCCTCCCCGCCGCCGCCAAGCCCGACCCCCTCCCCGAGTGCGTCCTGCTGCTCACCGACGGCAGCCGCTACACCGGGCTGCTCGTCGAACGCAACGACGACGACGTCGTCCTGCGCATCCAGGGCATCGATACCCGCTTCCCCGCCTCACGCCTCGCCAACCTCGAAGTCCTCGCGCCGGTCGAGGTCCGCTACCGCGCCATGCGCGACGCCATCGGCGACGACGACCTCGCACGCCTGCTCATGCTCGCCGACTGGCTCCGCCAGCGCGAACGCTTCGACGCCGCCCTGGCCGAGATCGACCACGTCCTCGACATCGACCCCCAGCACCCCCGCGCCCGCGAGCTGCGACGCATCGTGCTCGCACAGATGGCGCTGGCCGACGGCGACCGACCCGCCGACCCCGCCGACGCCCAACGCCCCGACCCCTTCCCCGTCCTCAGCCCCGACCAGGTCAACCTGCTCAAGGTCTACGAGACCGACATCGCCGATCCGCCACGCCTGCTCATCAAGCCCGAGACCATCGACCGCCTGCTCGACGAGTACGCCGACTCCGAACTGCTCCCGCAGACCCACGCCGGACGCGAGGCCTTCCGACACCTCCCCCCCGAACGCATCCTCGAGTACATGTTCCGCCTCCGCGCCCGCGACCTCTACGCCGAGGTCCGCGTGCTCGGTCAGCCCAAGGCCCTCCGACGCTTCCGCGACTCGGTCCACTCCACCTGGCTCATGAACGGGTGCGCCACCGCCCGCTGCCACGGCGGGGAGCAGGCCGGACGACTCTGGCTCAACACACGCAAACGCAACACCGAGGCCACCGTCTACACCAACTTCCTCATCCTCGACCGCTTCCGCCTCACCGACGGCAAACCCCTGATCGACTACGACCAGCCCGCCCTCAGCCCCCTGCTCCAGATGGCGCTGCCGCGCGAGAAGTCCGCCTTCCCCCACCCCGAGGTCGTCGCCGAGGGCCGCGCCGAGGGCTGGCGCCCCGTCATCCGCTCGATCGACGACCGCCGCTTCGTCCAGGCCGTCGAGTGGATCCAGTCCATGTACCGCCCACGCCCGGACTACCCGATCGACTACGACCCGCCCGTGCCCGCCGGGCTGGTCGAGCCGCTCCCCGAGCCCGACGAGCCCGTGGACCGCTGAAACCCCTCCTCCGCCCTCGACGGACATCCCTAGAGTCCCCGAACAACCGCACCGGGTGCCCGCCATGACCAAGAACGCGAACCGACTGCTCCCCATCGCCCTCTCGCTGCTCGCCCTGGGCGGCTGCGACAAACGTTCGGCCAGCTCCAAGGCCCTCGAAGACGCCGCTGTCGCCATGCGGGACCTCACCGCCGAGTCGGTCGTTGCCGACCCCGAGACCGACCGGCACGTCTACCACCAGGTCCTCAACCTCCTCTCGGTCGCTGAACGCGAGGGGACCAGCGAAGAGAAGGCGGTGGCGGCCCTGCTGATCTCCCGCTGCAACGCGGGTCTGGCCAAGGACCCGGCCGGTCAGGCCGAGCGGCTCGAACAGCAGGCCTCGACCATCACCGCCCGTATCTCGTCGCTCCACGAATCGTGGCTGCGTTCGAGCGCCGAGGCCGACGCCGCCGCGAGCTACGACCCGAGCGACGACATCGCCCGCATCCGCGAGCAAATCGCCGAGAAAGACCAGGAGATCGCCGACCTCAACCAGCGCAAGGCCGACGTCGACCGGCAGATCACCGACCTGCGTGAGTTGGCAAACTCGAAGCTGGGGAGCGCCGCGACCGATCGCGCCGCCGTCGGCGACCTCGAGCTGCGCGCCAGCCGCCTCAGCGCGACCGAGGCGCTGCCGCTGATCGAGGAGTCGCACGACCGCCGCCGTCAGGCCGACGCCCTCGAACGTGACGCCCTCTCCCTCGACGCGCAGGCCGACCAGATCGCCCCCGTCTCCGCCGAGTACGCGCTCGACATCTCGCGCCTCGAGGCGCAGCGGACGCTTCTCGAGAACGAGGGCAAGGCGGCGCAGGCACGCGCCGACCAGGGGCGCGCCGACGCCGCCGACGCACGCTCCGCAGCCGACGCCACCGCACAGGAACTCGACGACGCCGTCACCTCGCTCGCCGATCTGCGCTCGGGCGACCTGTCCGGCGCCTACGACGAAGCCGTCCGTCTCTACGAGAGCGCGGCGCAGACCGCGCGCCGCGGTTCGGCCGCCGGGCGTCTCCAGGCCGGCGCCATCCAGGGTCGCGCCCTCCAGGAACTCGCCTCGCTCCGCCGGTCGCGCGCCGCGCGCCTGGCCGACAACGTGCAGCTTCTCCGTTCGCTGTCCGCGCTCCCCAACGCCGACGCCTACACCTCGCTCGCCGACGAGTACGCCTCGACCGCCGACGACGAGCTCAACGCCGCCTCCGAGGCCGAGACCGAGGCCGCCGCCGCCTTCCAGTCGGCCGGGCTCATCGAGCAGCCCGCCGACGAGCTCGACTACCCCGGCGCCGCGCCGAGTGACGATGCCGGCGCCGACCCGTGGAACCTGATCGACTCGGTGGTCACCGCCGCGTCCCAGCGCGACCTCGGGACACTCGTCACCCTCATCCAACCCGAGACACCGACCGCCCAGCAGATGCTCGACCTCACCGCCGCCGGCATCCAGACGTACACCCGCCTCGACCGCGCCGCCAACGATCAGTACGGGCAGGGGCTGTGGGACCAGGCACTCGCCCAGATCGACTCGGCGCGCGAACAGGGGGCGATCCCCGCCGAGCAGGCCGAGATCATCGACAAGGTCCTCGGCTTCCAGCTCGACCGCTCGCAATTCACCGTGCGCCAGGAGGGCGACCTCGCGTACGTGGGCTTCGCCGACGCGCCCGGCTTCGAACTCCGCGCCGGGCTGGTGGACGGGCAATGGAAGTTCCTCGTCGGCGACCCCGAGCTGTCACGGATCCCCATCGACGACCCCGCGACAGCGATCGGCGTTGTCGCCCCCTACCTCACCCGCATCTTCCAGGCGACCGACGCCGTCACCGACCGCATCGAGGCCGGCGAGTTCCCCGACTGGACGACCGCACAGCAAGCGATCGGGCTCGCCACTCAACCGATCCAGTTCGAGCTGCTCGGCGACCCCGCGTTCCAGCCGATCTTGCAGCAGCTCATGAAGATGAACCAGCAGAGCCCCTCCGGCGGCCCGTGACCCCTCGACCCACCGGAACCGCGCGCCGCGAGCGCGACCCCGGACCCGATCTGCCCGAGGTCCGCCTGCACCTCGCCACCCCGCGCGAACCCGTCGTCGCCACCGTCGTGCGCACCGAGCCGTGCACACAGCCCAAGCCCGCCGACTTCGTCAGCCACATCGTCTTCGACACCGCCGGCACCCCGCTCGAAGGCGCCTTCCGCCCGGGGCAGTCCTTCGGCGTCATCCCGCCCGGCACCGACGAACGCGGCCGCCCGCACAACCTCCGCCTCTACTCCGTCTCCAGCCCCTCCACCGGCGAGGACGAAAACCCCGCCCTCGTTTCCACCACCGTCAAACGCACCATCGAAGAACGCAACGATACCGGCAGGCTCTACCTCGGCCTCGCCTCCAACCACCTCTGCGACCTCGCCGTCGGCGACACCGCCCTGCTCACCGGTCCAAGCGGCAAACGCTTCCTTCTGCCCGCGCGCCCCGCCGAGCACGACTACGTCTTCTTCGCCACCGGCACCGGCATCGCCCCCTACCGCGGCATGCTCCTCGACCTGTTCAGCCACCACCCCGATGCCCGCGCCACGCTCGTCGCCGGCGCCGCCTACCACACCGATCTGCTCTACCACCACCTGTTCACCGCCCTCGCCGAACGGCACCCGGGCTTCCACTACCTCCCGACCGTCAGCCGCGAACTCCAGACCGACGGCGCCCCACCCCTCCACGTCCAGGACCGACTCGATACGCACCGTGAGACGCTCGCCGACACGCTTGCATCCGACCGGACCCTCATCTACATCTGCGGCGTCACCGGCACCGAGCTGAACATCTACCGCCGCCTCGCCGGCACGCTCGAACCGGACGCCCTGCGCCGCTACCTCACCATCGCCGCCGGGCTCGAAGACCCCGACGGGTGGGAACGCCGCACCATCCATCGAGGCGTCAACCCCACCCGCCGCCTCTTCGTCGAGGTCTACTGAGCAGCGCACCCGCCTTGGAGACCCCCTACGCTCACCGGTTGACCCCGAGGGGGGTCACTGGTAGCTTTCCGTCCCGCGGATCCGGACCCCCGGACCCCGGGGCACGGGCCGGGATGGGGGGAACCCCCACACCCGGCGCAACGAACGGGCCTGCGATCCGCCCCGCCTTCGGGGTGCGGCAGAGGTGGTGTCTTGGGCGATCGACGTTGGGTAGCGCGAACGGCGGCGGTGGTTATCGCTCTTCTCTCACCCGCCGCGGTTGCCCAGAACGTTACCATCGACGAGACGCTCGCCGGGAAGACGTCCATCTCTCCCGCCGACCGCCAGATCATCAACGGGCACGTCAGCGCCAACACCGACGGGTTGTTCTCCGACGACCCCACCACCCTCCGCCGTGCGCGCAACCTGATCGTCGAGCCGCTCCAGTACGACAGCGTCTCGGTTGCCTTCCGCATCGCCTACGGCGACGCCCTCGAATCCACACTCGATCGCGCCGTCTCCTCCAAAGACCCGCGCGTCTCGCTCAATGCGCTGCGCATCGCGGGCATCCTCTCGACGCAGGCCTCCACCCAGCACCTCCTCGACCGCATCGACGACGAGGACGAGGACACCCGCTTCATGGCGGCCCATGCGATGGAACTGGTCTTCAAGGAGGTCACCCGCGCCGCGCCGGCCATCGGGCAGGACCGCGCCAGGCAGCTGACCGACGCGCTCGGCGCGACGGTCGCCGGCGACGCCAACCCCTTCGTGGTGGACGCGGCCGTCCGCGCGCTCGACGCCGCCGCCGCGGGACGCTGGCCGGCCGTCGCCCAGGACGCCATGACCACCATGGCCGAGAAACTCGGGCAGCGCGTCCGCGCGCTCAACCCCGGGCCCGATGACCAGTGGATCCTCCTCGCCGACGCACGGGCGCTCGAGCGCCTGCGCCAGCGCATCAACGCCGGCAACGTGCAGGGCCTCGCGATCCGCGACGCCGCCAAGCTCGCCGGGCACACTCTCGCCTACGTCGGCGCCCGCCTCGACCTCGCCGACGACGTCCCCATCGACGACCGCGAACGCGGGCAACTCGCCGATCTGGCCGCCCGCGCCGAGACCATCATCTTCTTCGCCACCACCCCCCTCGGCGGGAACCCCACCCCCACAAACCTCGCCGACAACATCACCGAGGGACACGACGACCGGTTCATCGAGGGGCTCCCCGGTGTCCTCGGCGCCGGCGGACAGCTCGCGAACAAGCCGTTCGGGTTCAAACCCGCCGACTTCATCCGCGAGCCACCCGGCAATCCCTGATACCCTCGCCGCGTGATCCGCGTCGCGCTGCCGCTCCTGCTGCTCGCCGCCGTTGTCGCCGCCGCGGTCATTGCCGACCGCCCACAGCCGCCGGCCGACCTCACCTTCATCAACGGCGAAGACCCCAACACCCTCGACCTCCAGCGCATGAGCTGGACCCAGGACCTCCGCCTCGCCCGCCTGCTCTCCGAGGGGCTCACCCGCACCGACCCGTTCACCCGCGACTTCCGCCAGGAGCCGGCCGTCGCCGAGTCCTGGACCGTCTCCGACGACGGACGCACCTACATCTTCCGCATCCGCGACGACGCGAAGTGGTCCAACGGCGACCCCGTCACCGCCCACGACTTTGTCTACTCCTGGCGACGCGCGCTCCTCCCCGAAACCGCCTGCAAGTACATCAACTTCTTCTGGTTCCTCGAGGGCGGGCGCGCCTTCTACGACTGGCGCACCGACGCACTCGCCGACCTCGAAGAACGCGCCTCGCGCGGGCAGTCACACCCCGGCGAAGGGCTCGAACTCTGGCAGACCACCCTCGACAAGTTCGACGAACTCGTCGGCGTCAAGGCCACCGGCGACCGCACCCTCGTTGTCACACTCGAACGACCCGTCCCCTACTTCCTCGAGCTCTGCGCCTTCCCCCTGCTCTATCCGCTCTACCCGCCGCTGCTCGACCGCTACGAGCACCCCAACCCCGACACCGGGCGCATCGAGTCGTCGGCCGGGTGGACCAAAGCAGGCACGCTCATCTCGAACGGCCCGTTCATCCTCGAACGCTGGCGCTTCAAACGCGATATGCGCCTCGAACGCAACCCGTACTACTGGGACGCCGCCTCGATCAACCTCGACTCGATCAGCATCCCCTCCATCACCGACCCCAACGCCGTCGTCCTCGCCTACGAGTCCGGCGGCATCGACTGGTCGTCCGACGTCACCGCCCCCTACCGCGCCGACATGTACGCCCGCAAGCTCGCGTTCTACGACGAGCACCGCGACGAGTACGACGCCCTCGTTGCCCAGGGACTCGACCCGATCGAGATCGACCGGCGACTCCCCGAAGACCCGCGTGCCCACATCCACGCCTTCCCCGTCTTCGGCACCTACTTCTACAACTTCAACTGCTCGAAAAAGCTCTCCGACGGGCGCCCCAACCCCTTCGCCGACGCACGCGTCCGCCGCGCCTTCGCCATGACCATCGACAAGCGCGCCATCGTCGAGGACATCAAACGCATCGGCGAGCCCGTCGCACGCACGCTCATTCCCCCCGGCTCGCTCGGACCCGGCTACCACTCCCCAAGGGGGCTCGACTGCATCAGCGACGCGAAGAACGACGAACAGCGCGAGGCCATCGCCCAGCGAGCCCGCGACCTCCTCGCCGAGGCCGGCTACCCCGACCCCGACGAGTTCATCACCGTCGAGCTCGTCTTCAACAAGGACTCCGGGCACGACCTCATCGCCCAATCGATCGCCAAGGACTGGCAGCGCTACCTCGGCGTGAAGTGCACGCTCGCCCAGAAAGAGCTCAAGGTCTACCGAAACGACCTCATCAAGCACAACTTCATCACCGCCCGCGCCGGCTGGTGGGGCGACTACGGCGACCCCACCACCTTCCTCGAGATCTCACGCTCCGACAACGGCAACAACGACCGCAACTTCAAGAGCCCCGCCTTCGACGCCATGCTCGACGACGCCGACTACGAGCCCGACCCCCAGAAACGCCTCGACATGCTCGCCGAGTGCGAACGCGTGCTCATGGAAGAAGAACTCCCCATGGTCCCGCTCTACCACTACGTGCAGATGTCGCTGTTCGACGCCCACCACCTCTCCGGACCCACCAGCCACCCGCGCCAGGAGCAGCACGTCGAGCTATTCGACATCCTCTCCGACGGCAAGGGCGCCGACGTGCCGCGCTCGCTACCACCCCTCGTCGGGAGCGCCGAGTGATGCTCCGCCTCATCCTCGCCCGCCTGCTCCAGCTCCCCGTCATCCTGCTGGTGATCTACACGCTCACGCTCACCCTCGCGTGGGCGATCCCCGGCAACCCCCTCGAAAACCCCGAGGGACGCAAGCCGCCCGCCCAGGTCCAGGAGCAGATGCTCCGCCAGTACAACCTCGACAACTACTGGCGCTTCTACCTCTCCTATCTCGACAGCGCCACCGGCGTGCGCTATGTCCGCGAACGATTCGACGGCACCGCTGCCGCCCGCGCCAAGGAAGCACGCGAGGCCGGCGCGTCAACGCCCGCGACCCCCATCTTCGACCTCGGCCCCTCCCTCCAGTACGAGGACTGGCGCGTCAACGAGATCATCGCGGCGAGTCTACCCGTCTCCGTCACACTCGGCGCCGTCGCGATCCTCCTCGCCACCGGCATCGGCGTCGCCGCCGGCGTTGTCGGCGCCGTCAAGCCCAACTCCCTCGCCGACCTCGCCACCCTCGCCATCGCCCTCGTCGGCATCTCACTGCCCAGCTTCGTCATCGGCACGCTCCTCCTCGTCGCCTTCGCCGTCTGGATCCCCGTCTTCCCCGTCGGCGGGTGGGGCGGACCGTGGAAGATGATCCTCCCCGCCGTCACCCTCTCCCTCCCGTTCGCCGCCTACATCGCACGCCTCACACGCATGGGCATGATCGACGCGCTGCACTCCGACTACGTCCGCACCGCCCGCGCCAAGGGGCTCTCCCAACGCGCCGTCCTCCTCAAGCACGCGCTCAAGAACGCATTCCTGCCCGTCCTCAGCTTCCTCGGCCCCGCCTGCGCACTCGCCATGACCGGCTCGTTCGTCGTCGAGAAGGTCTTCCGCGTCCCCGGCATCGGGCAGCACTTCGTCAACGCCGTCCAGAACAAGGACCTGTTCCTCATCGTCGGCGTCGTCCTCGTCTTCGCGACGATGCTCGTCCTGTTCAATCTCGCGGTTGACGTCCTCTACCGCTGGGTCGACCCGCGGATCACCTGACGCTACGCGAGGGGTTCCCCGCGGTGCACGCGCTCCCGCGCGTGCCGGTACGCTGACGCCGCGGGGCGGGCGAGGGTGCGCCCGAACGCCCCTCCCCGACGAAGGGCCAACCATGAAGATCGCGCCGCCGACCGTTCACGCCGTCCGCGCCGTCGCGCTGTGGTCGCTCCGCTGCGTCTCGATCGGGCTGATCGTCGCCGGCGCGTACTTCCTCGTTCAGCGCATCGCGTTCTGGATCGTCACCGGGAACGCGAGCGCGGCGTTCCAATCGTGGATGGGCGTCGGCGAGGGGCACGGCGCCTCGCTCGGGTTCGCCCTGATCACCGTCGGGCTTGCGCTCGCCCTCACCTCGCGACGCCTCGTCCGCTGGGCCTTCCCCGTCCCCGACACCGGCTGCCCTCGTTGCGGCTACGCCGCCCAGGAGCCGACCTGCCCCGAGTGCGGCCTCCAAGACCTCCACAACTAACCCGCTTGCGCCGACCTGTACCTGTCGTTCAGACCGTTCTTCCTCAGGATCATCGGCACGATCTTCTCGACGCGCGACGCGCGCGTCTCCGCACGCTTCGCCTCCGCCACGTACCCGGCGTACTCACGCCGACACCCCGGCGACAACGCATCGAACGCGGCCTTCACCTTCTTGCGACGCGCGAAGACGTCGCGCAGCTCCTTCGGGATCTCGATCGCACCGCCGCGCGCCGCCTTGATCGCCTTGCCCCGCTCGACCAGCCCGACCGCTTCTTTCACGTATGCCTTGATCGCGCGCACCCTGATCTCGCGCCCCGACGTGAACCGCCACTGGCGCAGCGCCTTCGTCTTGCCCTCCTGCGCGTTGACCAGCACGCCATCGGGGTCGCTCAGCAGCGCCCCCTGAAAGAACCACAGCCCGAAGTAGCTCTTGAACCCGCCGATGCCGACGACGTTCTTCCCGTTGTGCACGTAGCAGGGCTGCCCCCACTTGATCGTCTCCTCCAGCCCAGCCGACAGCAGGACCCCGCGTAGTTTCCGCAACTCCTCCTGCCAGTGCTCGGCGTGCTCGATGTAGTCATCAACACTCCTGGTTTGTCGCATGCCGTCCAGTGTGCCGGCATCCTCATCCCGAATCAACCGAGTTTCATCGAGTACATGACGGCGCCCTCGGTCTCGCTCAGCCCCGCCGATCGGTACAGCCCCCGCGCCGCCACGTTGTTGCCCCCGGTCACGACCCACACCTCGACGCACCCCAGCTCCCGTGCACGCCCGCACAGCAGCCCGAGCAGTCGACGTGCGATCCCGCGCCGCCGGTAGGCCTCGGCAGTCCCGATCTCGTTGATCCAGAACTGGGCATGTTCATCCGGATGGACGTAGTGCACGGCAGACGCGAACGCGACCACCCTCCCGCCGTCGAGCGCGACCGCGATATGGTGGCGCGGATCGCCGAGGAACTCACCGACGAGCGACGGATCGACCGCGTTGTCGAACACGCCGGTCGGCACGTTGTTCAGAACGTCCGCGTCGCGTTCGGTCAGGAACGTGAATGTCGTGCTCATGCTCGGGCAACACGATACCGCGCCCGCCCGCATCCCATCGCACTCGGACGGGCGCTACGCCCCGCTCTCGAGCACGCTCACGCCGCGGGCGCGCCCAGCATCTCCTTCATCACGCCGTCCAGCTCGAGCAGCGCCTTGGCGCAGTCGCCGGTGTACGAGCTGCCGTGCATCGTCGCGAGTGTCCGGGGCGCCCACGCCGCGAGCCCCTCGAGCATGGGGCGCGTCTTGGGGGTGTAGGGCATGTAGTCCATCAGGGGGCCGGCCTGGAAGTCGCGCAGCGACTCGCGCGCCCGCCCGACGATGTCGCCGTCGGTCAGCGGCTCGACGTCACCGTTGTGCGTGAACAGGTCCGAGCAGAACAGCACTTGCTGCGTCTCCTCGTACAGCACGCCGGCGTCCCACCCGTGGGGCAGGTGCGGGGTCGGGCGGTAGCGGAAGCGGAACCGCCCGGTCGTGAACGTCTCGTCAGCGTTGAGCGCGCGCGGGGGGCGGTCGGCAAAGTCGTTGAGGTTCACCAGTGTGCCGACCATCCCCGAGACGGCCTGCGCGTGCGGCGCCACACCCAGCCAGTCGTTCAGCGACCCGCACTCGTCCACCTCGAAGTGGCTGAAGCCGATCCAGCGCAGCTTGCCCGGGTCGATCACCTGTTTCACCGCTTCGAGCACCTCCGGGAACATCCGGCGCATCCCGGTGTGGTACAGCAGCGGCTCGTCGTCGGTCACCAGGAAGTGGTTGAACTGGAGGTTGATCTCCGGGTAGAGGATGCTGATGCGGTGGACGGCGGGGGCGATCTCGGTGGTCGTGGGCATGGTCACCGTCTGTCTGTGGGGGCGCGTCGGCGTGCGGGCGCGGGGTGCGTCCGTCACGGCGGGCCGGTGTTCTCCCGAGGGGCTCTCCAACGAGCGTACGGGAAACGGCGGGCGGTCGTTCGTGGAGGGGTTCGCGGGGTTGTATGCGTCGGGCGGGGTGGCGACCGTTCGCTGATGCGGGGGCGGTCTGCCCCTCGGCGCCTCTGAAGACCCCCTCCGTCACACTCGAAGACTCGCGTGACACCTCCCCCGTCGGGGACGGGGGAGGAAGGGGGGCCCGTCGCTGACGCTCGGGGCTCCTTCTCGTGCGCGGAGCACTTGCCGGTGCTGCGATCCTGAGGATGGCGGCGGCGGCCTTGCGGGTTGTTTCGCGGTCGCGCGGGGTCTCGGGGTAGGCGTAGCAGATGTTGGTGAGCCGTTCGACGGCGAGGTGTGCGGCCTGGGCGGCCTTGAGGCGGGCGCGGGTCAGGGCCAGACGCTCGATCTGGTCGATGGGCGAGCGGTCGATCCGCTCGGCCATCGCGACGACCGTGGTGCCGAGTTCGGCGGCGATGTCGGCGAGGGGGAGTTCGGTGTCGAGGAGGAGGGAGATGAGGGAGGAGAGGGAGTGGGGCTGATCGGGAGACCCCTCACCCGTCTCGCTCGAAGACTCACGAGCCACCCTCTCCCCAGAGGGGAGAGGCAACCCCTCATCCGTCTCGCTCGAAGACGAGCGAGCCACCTTCTCCCCGGGGGGGAGAAGGGAGACCCCCTCCGTCACACTCGAAGACTCGTGCGACACCTCCCCCGTCGGGGACGGGGGAGGGAAGGCGGCGGCGAAGTCGTACGGGATGATCCGCGGCGCGTCGGTGTCGGTCCGGTGAGCGATCATGCCCGACGCTTGGCGCGTCGCGGGTGCGGCTCAAGCGACAAGGGGCGGAGGGACACGATCCTGCGCACGCGGCGTGGGGATTGAGACGGATTCGGTACGCTGCCCCTCGAGATGGACCAGCAAGATCTGAAGACCGAACCGCTGACGGCGGGCGGCGAGACGATGGAAGGTGACGGCGATTCGGGGCGGCGTCCGTCGCGCCCCACAGTCGTGGTGGTTCTGGCGGTCTTCAGTCTGGCGAGTGCCCTCGTTCATTTCGTTGGCGTCAGCGCGCTCGCGTCTGTGGGCCCCGGTTCGGTCGTGGGTTTCGCGCGGATGGGTGTGCACCGCGCCGTCGGGGTGCCCTTGTTCTTGCTGCTCGCCGTCGCAAGCGCGGCGGCCGGCGTGCTGATGCTGACGGGTCGGCGGGCCGGTTGGGTTCTGCTCGTCGCGGTGCTTGCGTTCAGCGCATTATGGGCCGCGCACCTTGTCATCCTCGGCGTCGCTGTGCCTGGGCACATGAGATTCGGCGACGGCGAGGCCGGTGTGTGGATCGCGAAACGCGCCGCTCAGTTCGTGCTGACCGTTGGCGCGCTGATGTGCGTGCACCTCCGGATTGTGCGGGCGTACTTCGGGGCTTCCGGTCGGCGTCGGTCGGTGCTCGCGATCGGACTGGGCGCCCTCGCGTTCGTGATCGTGATCGGCGCGGACGCCGCGGCGGAGGCGTTGAGCGGGCGTGGGTGATCGCCGATGCGGGGGAGGTGTCCCCCGCACCCCCTCTTCCGGAGGTGAGCGATCATGCCCGACGCTTGGCGCGTCGCGGGTGCGGCTCAAGCGCCGAGGCGCGGAGGGGCGCAATCCTGCGCACGGGGCGTGAGGATGGTGGTGTGATTGTGTCTGCGCGACGTGTGCGCGGTACCCGGCGTTTCTCAAGAGCGAAGAGATTTCGAGAATTTCGAACCGTTCTCCATGGCTCTGACAACCTCAACCAACTCGCGTGGTACCTCGGTGCGAGTTAGGGTACGCGCGATCGCCTTAGCGCCGAACGACACTCCGAACGCCTCTGCGGACCATGCGGACAGCTTGCTGAGCATCAGTTTCCCAGGAACTACCGCAAGCCTCCCGTCACGCGTCTTCCAGCATTCCGCCACAAGCGCGCGCACTCGTTTGTTGGCTCCCGAGAATCCTTCCGACCTAAACGCTGGCAGGATATTCTCGCCGTAGCCATCCATTACGACTGGCTTGAGTTCCTCACACAGCTCATCCATCTTCTTGTCGACTTGCTCTGGTGTCGGTCCTTTGGTTTTGCCCTTGACACGCTCTGCAATCAGTCGCGCGATTGCTGTGGCACTCAAGAGGTAGTTCTCAATCTCCTTCCGCTGCCACACATGCAGTTCAATGCCCCTTGTATCCGCATCATCGTATCGGCGATTGACAGCTTCACTTGTGTTGTAGTCCCGATCGAAGATGCAGTACGGCACGATATCGTCGCCCGCCGAGTTACTAGGTGATTCAGCTGCGCCAATTGCAGACTGCCAACCGCCCCACCCGCCTGTCTGCCTGCTTGGCACGATATCGAATGGCGTATTGCTCTGGGGATACAGAAGATCCTGGATCGCCTTGAGAACGTCCATGTCATCGCCTTCCACTTGGAAGAGTTTCCGGGCGTTCCAGAGCCTCGTCAGGTTGATATTGTGACCGCTGCCGAGACGATCGAGCACTCGCTGCACTACTGGTAGCGATGTTGCGAAATTCGATGCTCTCCGTCTCTTGTCGACGATTAGGATGTCCTCAGCACTGACCTCAGACATGATATCAACCGAGTGTGTCGCAACAATCATCTGATCATGACGGCCCCTGAGCAAGCGCACCAGTTTGCGTTGCAAATCAGCATGCATGTAAACGTCAGGCTCGTCCAGAATGACTGTGTCATGGTCTTTGGCGCGTGCCAAGAACCACATGATCTGCAACCACATCTGCAAGCCATGTCCCATCCAACCGATCTCGGCGACAAACTCGGCGTCACGGACGAGCAGTCCAATCGGTTCGGAGGGCATATCGCCACAGCCCTGCAATTCACTGATCCCAAGCCCATCCCATGTTGTCTCAGCAATCTCTTTGAAGGAATCAAAGTGCTCCGCATAGAGCAGATTCAACTGGTTACGGAAGTGGCGAGATGCCAAGGTCGTATCTAGGGATGATCGCACATGATCACGGCTCAGGATTGACTCTGACCGGGCAAGGGGTCCGATTTGTGGGAGGATTCCGATGCGCGGCAAGGCGCATCGGCGCGCATCTCCTTTGGAGCACACGTCAACGCCGTCGGAGTCTCTTATTAGGGCGAATACATCCTCGCTCGTATTGATGAAGAGCTCGACTACTGCACCACTCGTGAACCTCGCCGTAACAACGGCTGGGGGCTCCTTGTACTGATACACCGCGCTACCACCCCGCAACTCAAGCCCCTGTGTGGAGGGAGCGACGCCTCGACGTATTTGAGGTTGTTCAGTCCAGTCCGGCGGGCTGCGGTACGGTAGCGAACGGCATCGAGCTGTTACGAGCGCCAATAGCCGAAGCGCTTCCACGATCGTTGACTTCCCCGCGTTATTTGCTCCTACCAAGACGGACAAGGGACGAAATGTCAGTGTGTGATTCTTGAAGCAACGGAAGTTCTGAAGGTGCAGGCTCTCGATCATCACACGCCCTGACAGCTGAGTTGTGGAATCCGACGGACTCCGATCATCGACATTCAATCAAACGAAAGAGACGCTCCCCATCGAGGGAGCGTCTCGTCTAGGTCCGACTCAGGTTTGGGTCGCGCCTCGCCACGGCGGCGGGCGCACTGCTTCGCGATCCATCGCGTTCCGATCAATAATCGAAGTCATCATCCCCGCCGCCGGCGTGGGCGTGGGCCTTCTTTTCCTTGAGTTCGACGATGGCGGCCTCGGTGGTGAGGAGGAGCCCGGCGATGCTGGCCGCGTTCTGGAGGGCGACGCGTTCGACCTTGGTGGGGACGATGACGCCCATGGCGACGAGGTCGCCGTACTCGTGGGTGAGTGCGTTGAAGCCGAAGTTGGTCTCGGTGGAGTCCTCGACCTTGTTGGCGATGACCGAGCCGTCGAGCCCGCAGTTGGCGGCGATCTGCTTGATGGGTGCGGAGACGGCGCGGGAGACGATGTCGATGCCGACGCGTTCGTCGCCGGTGGAGTTCTTGCGGAGCTTGTCGAGGGCCTTGCGTGCGCGGAGGA